>Ga0299913_10001650_pt1 | contig 16781 bp, 17 predicted proteins | sample RVTome_9_FD_201360 | JGI IMG/M metagenome (GOLD analysis project Ga0299913, IMG submission 201360) | Soil microbial communities from uranium-contaminated site in the Upper Colorado River Basin, Wyoming, United States - RVT155D38 (version 2) ... | reverse complement strand
CGGGCGCAGGGTTCGCCGACCACTTCGACGCCGTCTCGGGGGAGCAGTGGCATCGAACTGGCGCCCGCGACGACGGATCCCGGTTCACCGTCACGACGTTCGCCCGCTACCTCATCCACGACCCCATCCATCATCTGTACGACGTGACCGGGGTCATGGCCGGTCCTTCTTCGGCAGCTTGCTGACCACGGTGTCGTAGGAGGCATCCATGGCCTCCAAGAGCTCGTCGTCCGGGATGGCCCCACCGATGCGCAGCGTGTTCCAGCCGGACCGCCCGATGTAGGCCATCACGGCGGCATCGTCCGGGAACCGCGTCAACCACTCGTCGGCCTCGTCCCGGGACGGGCCGCACTTCACGCCGACCGACTCCGAGTCCACTGACCCGAGAAAGGCGAAGATCTTGCCACCGACCTTGACGACGACGTCGCCCTCCCACGGTTCGTCCTGCCAGGCGCCTGGCTTGCCGAGGCAGTACGTCAGCACGTCGGCGGAGTTCATGACGGGCCTTCCCTCCTCGAAGCCGGTGGTGGCCAGCATCCACTGCCGCGACGAACCACGACACCAGGATGAACCCCTACGCTTGTCCCAGGGCCTCTAGCTCAACTGGCAGAGCAGCGGACTTTTAATCCGCGGGTTGTGGGTTCGAGTCCCACGGGGCCCACCAAATCCTCAGGTCAGAGGCCTGTTGGGGCCCGACCACGGGTCGGGCACGACACGGCCCGGTCCTCGCGTCGTGAACGCGCTGCACGCCGACAGCAAGGAGAACTCGCAATGGGCAAAGTCCTCATGGAAATCACCATGTCCCTGGACGGGTACACCACCGGTCCCGACGTTTCCGCTGAGGCGCCCCTGGGACTCGGCGGCGAACGCCTGCATGAGTGGATGTTCGCTGGGAAGTCGGCGGCCGACTCCGAGCGCTCGGAAACCGATCACTTCAGCACGATCGGCGCGGTGATCCTCGGCCGGCGCATGGCCGACCTCGGCGTCGGACCGTGGGGTGAAGAGCCCACCTTCCACGCGCCGTGCTTCGTCGTCACCCATCGACCCGAAGAAACGATCGTCAAGAAGGGAGGTACGTCCTACATCTTCGTCACCGAGGGAATCGACGCTGCCCTAGCCCAAGCTCAGGCGGCCGCCGGCGCGCAGGACGTGATGGTCATCGGCGGCGCGGACATCGATCGCCAGTTCCTCAACGCCGGGCTCATCGACGAGATCCGCCTCCACCTCGCGCCCATCCTTCTTGGCGGCGGTAGCCCGTTGTTCAGCGGCGTACGCCCAGACCTGCGGCTGGTCCCGAGCCAGGCGACCACGAGCCCAGGTGTCACGCACCTGACCTACCAGGTCGCCGCTCCTGCCGTCCGACCGTAGCGTCACGGACGACCTTCGCGGTGCGGTGCGCGTGCCGTTCAGCCGCTGACGTCAGAGGGTGCATCGGCCTCAGGCGTGGTGGCTTCCCGCGCGGGGCGGCGGAACCACCGAGCACCGGACATCGCCGGGAACCCGTGGTGGCGGCGTACCAGCATCCACATCGGGGGCGCGATCAGGAGGGCGAGCACGAGCGCTATCGCCGTGTTCGCCGTGCTCACGCCGAGCAGCTTCAATGACGACGCGAGGAGGACGAACGACAGGGCGCGGCGCACCAGGCCGCCGGGCGCCCGTGAGGAGACCTGGGCACCGAGGAACGCCCCGGGCACGGCACCAAGGAGCATCGGCACCGTGAGCGAGAGCGAGAAGTCGCCGAACAGCAGGTGGCTGATCGCGGCCGACGCGACGAGGGGCACGGCTTGGACGAGGTCGGTCCCCACCAGCTCGGCCGCCTTGAGACCTGGGTAGAGCGCCATCAGCGTGATGATGATGAGCGACCCCGACCCGACCGAGGTCACGCCGACCACGAGTCCACCGAGCACACCCACGATGACCGTCGGGATGGGCCGTACGACGACCACGGGCGGGCCGGACCGGTAGGGCCCGACCTTCCCGTCGCGGACCCGAGCCCTCTCGAGCAGACGCAGGTAGGCGCGCACGATCAGCCCGAGCGCCGCGATGAGCAGGGCGACCCCAAGGGCCTTCTGGAGGAAGCTCTGCAGCGCCTCGCCATCGCTGACGGCCCGGGTGATGAGCACTCCGCAGAAGGCGGCGGGGACCGAGCCCAGACAGAGGAAGGCGACGAGCCGGAGGTTCACGGTCTTCCGTCGCAGGTGGACGTACGCGCCGGCAGGCTTCATCACCGCGCTGGCGACCAGGTCGCTCGAGATCGCGACCAGCGGGTCGACCTTGAAGAAGAAGATCAGCGCGGGGGTCATGAGTGCACCTCCGCCCATGCCGGTCAGCCCGACGACGATGCCGATGCAGAACGACGCGACCAGGAGCAGCCAGTCCATCGGGTCAGCCCGCCCGCCCGCTCGCCGGGAGCCAGCCGTGCTGCTGCATGTGCGCGACGAGCTGCCCGAGGGCCTGGTCGACCGAGAGCTCGGTGGTGTCGAGCGTGATGTCGGCGTCCGTCGGCTCGTCGTACGGGTCGCTGATGCCGGTGAAGGTCTCGATCAAGCCCGCGCGGGCCCGGGAGTAGAGGCCCTTCACGTCGCGGCGCTCCGCCTCGGCCAAGGGTGTGCTGACGTGCACGAGGACGAAGTCGCCGACCTCCCTGGCCATGGCGCGGACGGCGGCCCGGCTCTCGGCGTACGGCGCGATCGGTGCACAGATCGCGATGCCACCATGCCGGGCGACCTCCGCAGCAACGAACCCGATCCGCCGGACGTTCAGGTCGCGCGACGCCCGGTCGAAGCCGAGGCCCGAGGACAGCAGGCGGCGGACGGCGTCGCCATCCAGCAGGCTGACCGTGCGCTCGGTGGAGCCGCGGATGTGCGCGGCGAGGGCGCGCGCGATCGTGGACTTGCCGGCGCCGGACAGTCCGGTGAACAGGACGACGACGCCGCGTCGACTCGGCGGGGGCCGCCAGGTGCGCAGCTCGCGGAGAACGTCGTCATCGGCCACTCGCGGTAGTGGCTGGTCGTCGTCCAGCGCGGCGAGGACCCGGCGCCAGTCCGGCTCGCCGGCGGACATCGGTGTCACCTGGTCCGCCCCGAGCGCCCCCGCCACCGCGAGGGCGAGTGCGGCGTCCGTCGCCCGGTCGCGCCAGGCGAGCTCGACCGGTACGACGTGCACGGGCCGCTCGCTCGTGCCCGGGCCGAGTGCCGACTGGACCAGGTGCAGCAATGTGGAGGCGGGCAGGCCGTCAGGAGTCGAGCCGGCAACCGGCACGGCGAGGACGAGCTGCCCGCGGTCCACCCGGGACCGCATCAGCTCGATGTCGGCGATGAGCAGTGGCCGCGTGACGAGCAGGACCGTCACCGGTCCGGCGCCGCCGCCGAGAGGCGGAGCCAGCGGAGCCCACAGCGTCGGGTCGACCGGCGCGACGCGACCCCTCACGAGGGCGCCACGATGGTCCGAGCCCGAGACGGACGCGTCCGACAGCGTCGCGAGCGGCTTGCCTTCCTCGTCGGCAATGACCAGACCCTCGTGCACCATGACGCGCTCGGCTAGCTCCGTGGGAACGCGGATCCCCGCGAGTCCGGGCCAGGGCCCCGACGGGTCCCCGGGCGCCGCCGGAACCGGAGTCGCCGCAGAGAGGCTGCCGCCGAGGACGCCCAGCGGGAGCTGCACGCCGCGCAGCAGGAGTCTGAGGTCGGCGAGCGCAGAATCGCTCGGCACGAACAGCGGCTCGGTCTGGCTCACGAAGCTGCGGCGATCATCCCGGCTGCCACCGTGCGGTTCGTCCGCTCGTCGATGAGGATGAAGGCGCCGGTCGTGCGGTTGCGGCCATAGGGGTCGCACAGCAGGGGCTGCGTGGTGCGCAGCCGCACCCGCCCGATGTCGTTGAGCCCGAGCCCCGACGCACCCTCGTCGCGGTGCAGGGTGTTCACGTCGAGGCGGTAGCGGAGATCCTTGACGACGGCCCGAGCCATCCGGGTGGTGTGCTTGATCCCGAACTTCTGCCCGGCCACGAGCGGCTCGTCGGTCATCCAGCAGACCATCGCCTCGACATCCTGTGCCACCGTTGGGGTGTTGTGGGGACGGCAGATCATGTCGCCGCGAGAGACGTCGATGTCGTCCTCGAGCAGCACCGTGACCGACATCGGGGGGAACGCTTCGTCGACCGGCCCGTCGGCCGTCTCGACTGACGCGATCTTCGATGTGAGTCCCGAGGGCAGCACCATGACGTCGTCACCTGCCTTCAGCACACCTCCGGCGACCTGGCCGGCGTAGCCGCGGTAGTCGTGGTGCTCCTTGGACTTGGGACGCACGACGAACTGCACCGGGAAGCGCACGTCGATGAGGTTGCGGTCCGACGCGACGTACAGATTCTCCAGGTGGTGCAGAAGCGTGGGGCCGTCGTACCACGGCGTGTGCTCCGAGCGGGTCACCATGTTGTCGCCGTGCAGAGCAGAGACGGGGATCACCCGGAGGTCACGCACGTTCAGCCGGGTGGCGAACTGCTCGAACTCGTCCCTGATGTTCTCGTAGACCTCTTGGGAGAAGTCGACCAGGTCCATCTTGTTGACGCACAGCACCAGGTGGGGCACCTGCAGCATGGTCGCCAGGAACGCATGCCGACGGCTCTGCTCGACCAGGCCCTTCCGGGCGTCCACGAGCACCAGGGCCAGGTCGGCGGTCGACGCCCCGGTGACCATGTTCCGGGTGTACTGGATGTGGCCGGGGGTGTCCGCGATGATGAACTTGCGCCTGGGGGTGGCGAGGTATCGGTAGGCCACGTCGATCGTGATGCCCTGCTCGCGCTCGGCGCGCAGACCGTCGGTCAGCAACGCCAGGTCGACGTAGTCGTCGCCGCGTTCTTTGCTGGCCCGCTCCACCGACTCGAGCTGGTCCTGGAACACGGTCTTGGTGTCGTAGAGCATCCGCCCGATCAGCGTGCTCTTGCCGTCATCCACCGAGCCGGCGGTGGCGATCCTGAGGATGTCCACGTCAGAAGTACCCCTCGCGCTTGCGATCCTCCATCGCCGCCTCGCTGAAGCGGTCGTCGCCGCGGGTGGCTCCCCGTTCGGTCAGCCGGCTGACCGCCGTCTCCTCGATCACCTTCTGCACGCTGTCGGCGTCGGAACGCACGGCCGCGGTCAACGTGGCGTCGCCGACGGTCCGATAGCGCACCGAGGTCTTGAAGACCTCCTCGCCCTCCTTCGGCCGGCAGAACTCGTTGGCCCCGTAGAGCATGCCGTCGCGTTCGAAGACTTCGCGCTCGTGTGCGTAGTAGATCGACGGAACCTCGAGCGACTCTCGGGCGACGTAGTCCCAGACGTCGAGCTCGGTCCAGTTCGACAGGGGGAAGACTCGGATGCTCTCCCCGGTGTGCACGCGACCGTTGTAGATGTTCCACACCTCCGGACGCTGGTTCTTCGGCTCCCACTGCCCGAACTCGTCCCGGAAGGAGTAGATGCGTTCCTTTGCCCGCGCCTTCTCCTCGTCGCGTCGCGCGCCCCCGAAGACGGCCGAGAACCGTTGCTCCTCGATGGCTGCAAGCAGAACGGGAGTCTGGATGCGGTTGCGTGACCCGTCCGGCGGCTCGTGCACGATTCCCTTGTCGATCGCGTCCTGGACGCTTGCGACGATCAAGCGCACGCCGAGCTCCTTGACCCGGCGGTCGCGGAACTCCAGCACCTCGGGGAAGTTGTGCCCGGTGTCGATGTGCATGACCGGGAACGGGATCTTCGCCGGGGCGAACGCCTTCTCCGCCAGGCGCAGCATGACGATCGAGTCCTTGCCGCCGGAGAACAGCAGACACGGCCGTTCGAGCTCGGCGACGACCTCGCGGAAGATGAAGACGGACTCGGCCTCCAGGGCGTCCAGCTGGGAGAGCTGATAGTGCGCAGCGTCCTGCATGGGGCGAGTCCACCTCCGTCTCGGGCGTGACCGTCCCAAGGGACGGAACCGGGGAATCCAGGTGCCAGGGTACGCAAGGCCTGATGTCCAAGGCCAACGCGCCCGGCAGCCCCCTCTCCCCGGGGGCACGGACCTGGCGCCGGCAGATGGACTACCTTCGGGCGGTGCCCTGGAAGCGCGCGCTAGCCACCCGCACCAACGCCATCCTCCGGAAGGCCCTCGGCCACGAGCTGCGGCGCGTCGAAGCACCCGCGCAGCGCGGGCGGACACGGCTTCAACCGGCTGCGCTGAGCACGCCAGAGGAGCGCCTGGTCAAGGCTCCCGTCTTCATCATGTCTTCGATCCGCTCCGGCTCGACGCTGCTGCGGGTGATTCTCGGCAGCCACTCACAGCTGCACGCGCCGCACGAGCTTCACCTGTCAGGGATCTCGGTTCGACTGCGGTCGCACAACGTCCACAACGCGATGGCGGTCATCGGGCTCGACGAGAGGGCTCTGGAGCACCTGCTCTGGGACCGCTTGCTCGCGCGGCAGCTCCGGCTGAGCGCCAAGTCCGTGCTGGTGAACAAGACGCCTTCGGACGCGTTCATGTGGCGACGGATCGCCCGCTGCTGGCCCGACGCCAGGTTCATCTTCCTGTTGCGGCACCCCTTGTCCATCGCTCAGTCCCGCCAAGCGACGAATCCAGGGCAGCCTCTTGACGTGCACATTGCCAAGACCCTCAGGTTCATGAACGCTGTCGACGAAGCCCGACGCTCGCTGCCCGGCCTGACCGTGCGCTACGAGGACCTGACGGCGGACCCAGAGGCCGTCACCAGGGAGATCTGCGCGTTTCTCGGCGTCCCATGGGAACCCGGGATGCTCGATTACGGCTCGAGGACCGATGACGCGTTCCACAAGGGTCTCGGGGACTGGACCGAGCGGATCAGGTCCGGGCAGGTCCAAGCGGCCCGGTCGCTGCCGCCTCCGGAGCAGGTACCCGATGCGCTCAAGGAACTCTGCCGTGCGTGGGGCTACCTGCCCAACCCCGACTGAACGTTGCGGGATGGCTGGGCAGCGAGCTCGTCGATGAGTTCGCTCCATCGCTGGCCGATGCGCTCGATGTCATAGCCGGCCGCCGTCTGCAACGCACCAGTGCCGAGGCGCACGCGCATCTCGTCGTCCTCGATCACGCGGAGCAGTGCCTGGGACAAACCCTCGACGTCCCCGTCCGGCACCAGCATGCCGTTCTGGTCGGTGACCACGATCTCCGCAGGTCCCGTGGGGCAGTCGAAGCTCACGACCGGCAGGCCCTTGCTCATGGCCTCGAGGATCACCATCGGCAGTCCTTCCCGGCGTGAGCTCAGGACGAAGACCGAGGACTGGGAGAACGCGTGTCCCAGCCGGTTGGTGCGGCCCATCAGGCGCACCGTGTCGGCCAGCCCGGACTCGTTGATCAGCGCCTCGAGGCGGGCTCGTTCGGGTCCTGCGCCGTAAATCTGCAATCGCCAGTCCGGGTGGGCCGCCGCGACCGGTACCCAGGCAGGGAGGAGGAGGTCGAACCCCTTCTGGGGAGTGAGTCGCCCGGCTGCCACGACAACCCTGGCCGTGAGATCGGACCGAGGGCCGTCGATCGCCGTCACCGCATTGGGCATCCGCACGATCGGCGGCGCTCCGGACTCGAACAAGGCGCTGTAGTCGTGCAAGTCGCTTTCCGTCAAGACGGCAAGCGCATCGAGCCGGGGATAGTGCTTCAGGATATCCGCCCGCAACACCGCGCGATGCGAGCGGAGGTTCATGTGTTCCTGACCGATGGTCCGTGTTGCGAGCGGCGCGTGTCGCGCGGCGACGAGGTTCAGCCCTGGTCTCGTCGTGATCACGACCCCGCGCAGGTCCCGCAGGAAGCTCAGGAGCAGCAGGTCGGTCCACAAGGAGAAGGCCCCGTACCGGCGGTCCTGCACGTGCACCAGCGCGCTCGGGCAGCGGCCGAGGACGGCGCGTAGCGCTCCTCCCGCTGTGGCGCGCTCGGCAAACGAGTCGTCGAGGGTCGTCATCGTGACGCCGGGGGGAAAGGGCAGCATCGGTCGCCGGCGGCGGCGACCGATGCTCACGACTTCCACGTCGTAGCGGTGGGACAGATAGCCGGCGAGGTTGAACACCGTCCGGATGGTGCCGCCCATCCCGTACGCGCCGAGGAGCAAGATCGTCACCCTTGGCTCACGGCCCAGGCGAGGTGGTGGAAGCGTCAAGAAGTTCTGCGCGACGCGCGACAGCAGAGGACGGGTGACCCAAACGAAGACACGACCGAGAACGTGTTGGCCCAGCTGCGCAGCGGGCCACAGGGCGGCCAAGACGGCTTGGCGCATCCGGTGACGCAGGGCCGCCACCGGCAACCGACCGCTCACCGTCGTTCGGCTCCCGACGAGGGTTCACGAAGCTCCACCATGGTCGGGGACGCGCTCGACGGCTGACCAAGGAGTCCGCCGATGAGTTCGAGCCACTTCTGGCCGATGATCTCCATGTCGTACTCGGCCGCCGTCGCCAGGGCTCCGTTGCCGAGACGGGCGCGCAGCTCCTCGTCCTCGATCAAGTGGTGCAGAGCCGCTGTCATGGCTGGGACATCCCCTTCCGGCACCAGCACGCCGTTACGGTCGTTGACCACGACCTCCTCGGGTCCCGTGGGGCAGTCGAAGCTCACCACCGGCAGGCCCTTGCTCATCGCCTCCAGGATCACCATCGGCAGCCCCTCCCAGCGTGAGCTGAGTACGAAGATCGACGACTGGGCGAAGGCGTGGCCCAGTCGGTCGGTGGGGCCCATCAGACGGATGGCGTCGGTCAGCCCGTGGTTGTCGATGAGCTCCTGGAGTGGGCCTCGCTCGGGTCCCTTCCCGTAGATCTCCAGGCACCAGTCCGGGTGGGTGCGCGCGATCGGCGACCAGGCCGGGATCAGCCGGTCGAATCCCTTTTGCTGCGTCAGGCGACCGGCGGCGACGACCTTCTTGGCGGTCGGGTCGGCCCGGCCACCGTCGAGCGGTGGTACGGCGTTCGGCATCCGTGCGACGAGCGGTGGCGCGGACCTGAGCAGACCCGAGTAGTCGCGCCGGTCCCTTTCGGTCAGCACCGCCAAGGCGTCCAGCCGTGGGTAGTAGCGCTGGATGTCGGCCCGGAGCACCGCTCCTTTGGTTGCCAGGTTCATGTGCTCCTGGCCAATGGTCCGCACGCCGAACGGCGCGTATCGGGCCGCGACGATGTTCAGGCCAACCCCCGGCGTGATCAGCACACCCGTCGCCCGCCTGAGGTAGTTCAGGAGCAACAGGTCAGTCCAGAGGGAGAAGACGGCGTATCGGCTGTCGCGCTCGTGGATCAGGATGCTCGGACAGCGAGCGAGCAACCCACGAACGAGCCGCCACCGGAACCCGAGTCTCGCGTGCCCGTCATCCAGATGCGTCACCATGACCCTGGCCGGCATCGGGAAGAACGACCGACGCCTGCGACGGAGGACACCGACGAGTTCGACGTCGTAGTAGCGGGACAGGTAGTCGGCGAGGTTGAGCACGGTGCGGGTCGTGCCGCCCATGCCGCCCAGCCCAGGAGCCAAGACCGTGACGTGCGCTCGGTCTGACGGGGTGCGCCGCCGGTCGCCGCTAGCCTGCGGCAGGCGTCCGGGATCGGGCGACAAGGCACCGCCGAGGCGGGCTGCCATCCGACGGGGGACAGCCGTGAGGCGCAGGACGGGCCGAGGCAGAACGCTGAGAGGGCGGCGACCGCTCATCGCCTCACGATACCGGGGGGATCAGCGCGCGAGACCGCGGCGAATCTCCTCGAGCCTGCTGACCAGTGACCAGCTGACCTCGTCCGGCGGGCGGCCACCGTCGATGGTGACCAGCTCCTCGCGCTGTGCGTAGTAGTCCAGCATCGGCACGGTGTGCTCCTGGTAGACCTCCAGGCGGTGTTCGATCACATGCTCGGTGTCATCGGTGCCCCGACCCCGGGCCAGCAGCCGGCGAACGAGCTCCTCCCGGGGGACGTCGAGATGGACCGCGACCTGGGCCTCGACGCCGAGATCCTTCGCCACCGCGTATGCGATCTGCGCCTGCTCGACCGTGCGAGGGAACCCGTCGAGCACGTAGCCACCGCTCTGGCTGGCCGCGACGACCGGCTTGCGCAGCACGTCGAGGATCAGGGAGTCGGGCACGAGGTCGCCTCGCTGCACGAACTGCTTGACTTGCCGACCCAGCGCCGTCCCGTCGGTGACGTGCTGGCGCAGCAGATCTCCGCTGGAGATGTGGGTCAGCCCGAAGTGCTCGGCCAGCCGAGTGGCTTGCGTGCCCTTGCCCGAGCCGGGCGCGCCGATGAGGAGCAACCGCACTGGGTGCCTCCTGTCGACGTCGTGGCGTTACTCCCGTGCTGCGGAGGGTACGGCCACAAGGGAGAGGACGACCACCAGGAGGTATTCCATGAAGACCGCTCGAGAGATCATGACCACCGGCGTCGAGTGCGCCAACGTGGGTGAGTCGCTGGTCGACGCCGCCCGCAAGATGCGTGACCTGGACGTTGGTGCGCTGCCGATATGCGGCCAGGACGACCGACTCAAGGGCATGCTGACGGACCGCGACATCGTGGTGAAGGTCGTCGCTGAAGGCCGCGACGCTTCGTCGGTGAAGGTCGACGAGCTGGCCGAGGGCAAACCCGTCACGATCGGGGCCGACGACTCGGTCGAGGAGGCGCTGCGCACGATGAGCAACCACGGCGTCCGTCGCTTGCCGGTCATCGACGGCCACCAGCTGGTCGGCATGGTCAGTCAGGCAGACATCGCCCGGAACCTCCCCGACGACAAGATCGGCGACCTGGTCGAGGCCATCTCCAAGGCGCCGTCCAACAGCTGACGCGTCAACGCAACCGGGGCAGCACCTCGTCGCGGTAGAAGTCGAAGAACCCCTTCTGGTCCGGGCCGATCTGGTTGATGTAGACCTCGTCGAAACCGGCGTCGACGTAGGCCTGCACGGCCGAGACGTGCTCGTCGACGTCGTTGCCGCACGGGGTGCCCTCGGTGGCCTGTGCCTCCGTCACGATCGAGCTGGCCTGCATGAAGTGCTCGGGGGTGCGCAGCACCTGGGAGAGCTCCCCGGGTAGGCCGGAGTTGGGCCAGATGCGGTGCACCGTCCGGCGTGCCTCGGCGGCGTCGGTGGACCAGCAGACCTTCAGTCCGCCTTGCGCCGGCTTGTCGCCGCCACCCGACTCGCGGAACTGCTTCACGGCGTCACTGTCAGGCATGGTCGAGATGTACCCGTCAGCGATCCGGCCGGCGAGCTCGATCGACTTCGGCCCGAACCCAGAGATGTAGACCGCCGGTGGCTCGTCCGGCAGCGAGTAGATCCGCGCGTGCTCGACGGTGTAGTGGCGGCCTCTCACCGTGACGACGTCACCCGTCCAGAGCTTGCGCATCACCTCGACGGCCTCCTCCAGCATCTCCAGCCGTTCGTCGGTCAGGGGCCAGGTGCCCCCGACGACCAGCTCGTTCAGCGCCTCGCCGCTGCCGACGCCGAGCACGAACCGGCCCGCGTGGAGCAGCGCGCTCGTCGCGACCGCCTGGGCGATGACGGCCGGGTGGGTCCGCACCGTCGGGCACGTCACCGCGGTCGTCACTGGCAGCCGGCACACCTGGGACAGGGCGCCGATCACCGACCAGACGAAGGGGCTCTCGCCCTGCTCGTCGGTCCATGGGTGGAAGTGGTCGGAGATCCACAGCGCCTCGAACCCTGCCTCCTCGGCCATCCGGGCCTGGTCCAGCAGCTCGTTGGGAGTGAACTCCTCGCTGGACAGGAAGTAGCCGAATCGCGTCATGGTGGGGCTCCCGAGGTCGCTCAGCGGTGGGCAAGTGGACTGGACACGGCGGCCCGCGTCCGGGCCAGGTCGGTGAGCAGCGAACGCTCCCGCTGCGCGAAGTCGTCATCTGCGCCGCCGCGCTCGGCCCGGTCCCGCAGGAACGCCAGCTCGGTGGCGGCGTGCTGGAAGGCGCGCAGCGCCCGGCCGCCGCGCTCGCCGTACGCCCCGCTCGCCCAGGTCACCGCCCGCCGACGACCACCCAGGGAGGCGAGCATGCTCACGTCTTCTGCCGCCAGCCACCCTGCATGCACGTACACCGGCAGCCGAGCCGCGACCGTGGCGCCCTCGCGTCGCCGTGACCAGACAGCGACGGCAGTGACCAGGACAAACGCGGGGACCATGATCAGCGCGTAACCGGTCAGGAAGGCGCCGAGCCCTCCAACGGCGGAGTAGTTCCAGGCGGCGTGGAGCAGTACGGCGGCGAGGAAGCCTGCGACCGGTGCCAGCCACCTGACCGGCCCGCCACTGGGTCGCGCGGCCAGTCCGAACCCGATTCCGGTCAGCACCGTGAACAGGGGATGGGCGAACGGCGAGAGCACCCCGCGGAGGAGGAACGTCAGTCCGGCGGCGAAGAAACCGCCGGTCAGACCGAGCTCTTCCGACCCGGCGAGGAAGGCTCGGCCGAAGTAGAGGATGTTCTCGGTGAACGCGAAGCCGACGCCGGTCAGGCCGGCGATCACGATGCCGTCGACGACGCCGTCGAACTCGCGGCGGCGGAACAGGAAGACGGCAAGTACGGCCCCCGCCTTGGCGGCTTCCTCGACCCACGGCGCGACGAACACGGCCGTGGCGACCATCCCGTCGGCGGGGTCCCCGGTGCCTGCCACGACCATCGTGGTGGCTGTGTTGAGCACGGCGGACACCAGGGCGGCCACGGTTGCGCCCCAGAAGAACGCGAACGCCAGCAGCCGGCGGGGTTCGGGCTCGTACCGGTCGACCCACCGGAACCCGGCGAGGACGACTGGCAGGGGCAACAGCGCCAGGCACACCCCGATCAGAAACCCGAGGACGCCGGTGGAGCTGGTCACCGCGCCGAGGATGATCAGGCCGCAGAACGCCATCAGCACGACGAGGAAGACGACCAGGAGGATCCGCCCGATCCGGGTCAGCGGACCAGCTGGGGGCAGGCCCTCGGGGCGGTGCAGCCACGTGGCGTCGGCGGCGTGGGGCGGGCTGGGCACGGGCCCGCGTGGCAGGGTCATCGATCGAGCCTTACCTCGTTGGAAAAGTCGAAACCGCCGCCGGGATTGAAGCGGGATTTCACGGGAAGCGCAGGTGGTGATGGGGGCCGGCACGCGGCAGGGGACGCCGGCCCCCATCATCCCCTTTCTACCGTTCCGGACGGGGTCGGACGACGGAGTGACCAGGCGGGGTACCAGGTCTGGCTACTCTCGCTGCACTCCGTGGGCAGCCAGCAGATGGCCCGGGTGGGTCATGGCCGCGTAAAGCGGGCATATCTAGGCTTGCAGCCAGGCAAGGTATTGCTCCCGGTCCCGCCGAGAGGGGAATTTGGTGCGCAAGACCGACGCGCGAGTCCAGGACCCGCTCGTGCTCGACGAGATCGAGCTGTACGGCGACCTGGTGATCGCGGCCTCCGCCTCCGACGGACCGCTCAGCCAGGGTGAGATCGATGTCGCCCTCGGGCTGGCACCGGAGTCCCCTCACCGGTCCTGACCCGGTGCCAGGGTCAGTGGATCGACACTCCCGGGCAGGGGCCTAGCATCGGCACGCCAAACGTCCCAGGACCGGTTGACGGCTGACTGTCAGGAGCCCCCGTGCGCTTCAACCTGCGCCCGAGCAAGACCAGCTTCTACGAGATGTTCGCCACGTCTGGGGAGAACCTCGTCGTCGGAGCACGCCTGCTCAAGGAACTGCTGGGTGCCGACCCGTCCCAGCGCAAGGACATCGCGGAGAAGATGCGTGGCGCCGAGCACGCCGGCGACGAGGCGACCCACGCGATCATGCGCGAGCTCAACGAGACCTTTGTGACCCCGTTTGACCGCGAGGACATCTACCGGCTTGCCTCGTCGCTGGATGACGTCATGGACTTCATGGAGGCCGCCGTCGACCTCGTGGTCCTCTACAACATCGCCGAGCTGCCGCCGGAGGTGGCCGACCAGGTCGACGTGCTCGAGCGCGCCGCTGAGCTCACCGCCGAGGCGATGCCGCGACTGCGGAGCATGAAGGACCTCAAGGAGTTCTGGATCGAGCTGAACCGGCTGGAGAACCAGGCGGATCAGGTCTACCGGCGGCTCCTCGCCCGCCTGTTCAGTGGGGCCTACGACGCGCTCACCGTGCTCAAGCTCAAGGAGGTCGTGGACCAGCTGGAGGCGGCGGCCGACGCCTTCGAGCATGTCGCCAACACGGTCGAGACGATCGCAGTCAAGGAGTCCTGACCGGTGGAGCTCGGCCTCATCATCGCGGTCATCGTGATCGCGTTGGTCTTCGACTACACGAACGGCTTCCACGACGCCGCCAATGCCATAGCGACGTCGGTCTCGACTCGCGCGCTGACGCCACGGGTCGCCCTGCTGATGGCGGCGGTCATGAACTTCGTCGGAGCCTTCCTCGGCACGAAGGTCGCCAAAGCCGTGTTCAGCGTGCTGGAGCCACCGGAGGGTGAGCATGCGCTGGTCGTCGTCCTCGCGGCGTTGCTCGGCGCGATCACCTGGAACCTGATCACCTGGTACTACGGGATGCCGTCGTCCTCCTCGCACGCACTGATCGGCGGGCTGGTCGGGGCCGGGCTGGCCGGATCGGTGACCGTGCACTGGGACAGCGTGGTGGAGAAGGTCGTCTACCCGATGCTGCTCTCGCCCGTGACCGGCGGGTTGCTGGCCTTCCTGCTCATGGTTGGGATCCTCTGGATCTTCAAGAACAAGCGGCCGGGCCCGATCAACCGGGGCTTCCGGCTCGCCCAGACCGTTTCCGCCTCGGCGATGGCGCTCGGCCACGGTCTGCAGGACGCGCAGAAGACGATGGGCGTCATCGTCCTGGCGCTCGTCACTGGCGGCTATCAAGACAGCTTCGAAATCCCCTGGTGGGTCGTCGTGCTGGCAGCCAGCGCGATCTCGCTGGGCACCTACTCCGGTGGGTGGCGGATCATGCGGACCCTGGGTCGCCGGATCATCCACCTGGACCCGCCCGGCGGGTTCGCGGCCGAGACCGTGGCCTCGGGTGTGCTCTACACGACGGCGTACGTCTTCGAGGCACCCATCTCGACGACCCAGACCATCACCGGCTCGATCATGGGTGTTGGCGCGACGAAGGGCCGACGCGGTGTGCGATGGACCGTGGCAGGCAACATCCTGGTGGCCTGGGTGCTCACGATCCCAATGGCCGGCCTGATGGCTGCCGCGGTCTACTACGTGGCCCACCTCTTCCTCGAGTAGGCGCCGTCGCGCACAGCGTGGGCTAGCCGAAGCGGCCGGTGATGTAGTCCTCGGTCCGCCTGTCGTCCGGATTCGTGAAGAGGGCATTGGTCATGTTGAACTCGACAAGCAATCCAGTCCGCGCGCCCGATTGCTGATCGGCCTCTGCGGTGAAGAACGCGGTTCGGTCCGAGACTCGTGCCGCCTGCTGCATGTTGTGGGTCACGATGACGATCGTGTAGTCGCGCTTGAGCTCGTTCATCAGGTCCTCGATCTTCGCTGTGGCGATGGGGTCGAGGGCCGAGCACGGCTCGTCCATCAGGATGACCTCGGGCTTGGTGGCGATCGCGCGCGCGATGCACAGCCGCTGCTGCTGACCGCCGGACAAACCGTAGGCGTTGGTCTTCAGCTTGTCCTTGACCTCGTCCCAGAGCGCGGCTCGGGTCAGGCTCTCCTCAACGATGTCGGGAAGCCCCTTCTTGACCCCGTTGACCCTCGGCCCGAACGCCACGTTGTCGAAGATCGACTTCGGGAACGGGTTGGGCTTCTGGAAAACCATGCCGATGCGGCGGCGCACCTCGATCGCGTCGACGTCAGCCGCGTAGATGTCCTGGTCGTGGTAGGTCACCTTGCCACTGACCCGCGCCGACGGGATCAGGTCGTTCATCCGGTTCAGGCAGCGGAGGACCGTGCTCTTGCCGCACCCGGACGGTCCAATGAGCGCCGTGACCTCGTTGTAGGCCATGCCGAACGAGACATCGCGAACGGCGAGCGCGGACCCGTAGTGGACGGCGAGGTCGGTCAGCTCCAGCACGGGATCCGAGACACGGGCGCTGGGTCGGACCTGCGGATGGGCAGCCGTGCTGGTCGTGGCCTCGGGCACTGGAGGTCCTTCGTCATCGTGGATGGTGGCGATATGCAGGTCGAGCGAGGTACGGCGTGGCGCGACGCCCGGGCCGGTCACCATTTGCGTTGGTAGCGGTTGCGGATGAGGATCGCGGCCGAGTTCATGATCAGCAAGATAATGAGCAGCACCATGATCGCCGCGGCAGCGATGGCGCGGAATTCATCCTGCGGCCGGCCGACGTAGTTGAAGATCTGGATCGGCAGCACGGTCGCCTGGCTGAGCACGCCTTCGGGATTGAACGTGATGAAAACCAGGCCACCCGCGACGAGCAGCACCGGTGCCGCTTCGCCGATGGCACGCGACAGAGCCAGGATCGAGCCGGTGGCGGTGCCGGGAATGGCGTTGGGCAGGATCTGGCGCCGCACCGTCTGCAGCCTGGTGGCACCCAGAGCGAGCGCTCCCTCGCGGATGCTGGTCGGGATCGCCCGGATCGCCTCCCGGCAGGAGATGATCACGATCGGCAACACCAGCAGTGACAGGGTCAAGGCGATGGTGAGCACCGACCCGCCCAGATCGAGCGGACCGCGTGCGAAGTAGGCAAGGCCGAGGATGCCGTAGACCACCGACGGGACAGCGGCGAGGTTCTGGATGTTCAACTCGATCGCCCGGTTGTACCAACGGGACTTGTCGGCGTACTCCTCGAGGTAGACGGCCGCGGCGATCCCGAGGGGCATCGTAATGACAGCCACCGTGACGATGACCCAGATCGTGCCCATCATGGCGGACTGGATCCCGGCCTCAAGG
>Ga0299913_10001649_pt1 | contig 16786 bp, 13 predicted proteins | sample RVTome_9_FD_201360 | JGI IMG/M metagenome (GOLD analysis project Ga0299913, IMG submission 201360) | Soil microbial communities from uranium-contaminated site in the Upper Colorado River Basin, Wyoming, United States - RVT155D38 (version 2) ... | reverse complement strand
CGTGACGTGGCCGAGGCACGGCTGCGCCGAGCCTACGGCTTCGAGGAGGTCGCCCTCGTTCCGGGAGCGGTGACCGCCGACCCGGCCGAGGTCGACGTGTCGACCGAGATCGGTGGGTTTCGCCTCGAGATCCCGTTCCTCGCCGCCGCGATGGATGCCGTTGCGGACCCCGACTTCGCGGTCCGGCTGCACCGGCACGGCGGGCTCGCCTTCGTCAACCTGGAGGGCCTCTACACGCGATACGAGGACGCGTCGCCGATCATCGATCGAGTGGTCGCCGCCGAGGACGGCCGGGCGGCCGCCCACGTCCTGGCCGAGGCATACGAGGCGCCGGTCCGCGACGAGCTCGTCACCGCGCTGATCACCCGCATCAAGGCCCAGGGCGCGACCGCGGCCGTGGCGACCACGCCGGCATCGGCCTGGCATCACGCCGAGCTGGCGGCGCAGGCGGGAGCGGATCTGCTCCTGGTCCAGTCGCAGGTCTCCTCGGCCCGCCACATCAGCACCTCGACGCGGGTCCTCTCGCTGGCCGACCTGACCGGGGGGCTCGCCCTGCCGGTCCTCGTCGGCAACACGGTGAGCGGCGAGGCGGCGTATCAGCTCATGCACCAGGGCGCGGCCGGCATCTTCGTCGGTGTCGGACCGGGCGCCGCGTGCACGACGCGCGAGGTCCTCGGGATCGGCGTGCCGCAGGTCAGCGCCACCCTCGAGGTCGCCGCCGCGCGCGATCGCTACGAGCGAGAGACCGGCCGCCACGTCCCGATCGTCACCGATGGCGGCATGAAGACCGGCGGGGACGTCGCCAAGGCGATCGCCTCCGGGGCCGATGCGGTCATGCTCGGCTCGCCGTTCGCCGGCGCCCTCGAGGCCCCGGGCCGCGGGTTCAACTGGGGCATGGCCGCCCCGTCGCCGACGCTGCCGCGCGGGACGCGGATCGAGATCGGCCGCCGCCTGCCGCTCGAGCAGATCCTGTTCGGCCCCGCCGAGACGACGCACGGGACGCAGAACCTCGCCGGCGCGCTGCGCCAGTCGATGGCGGCGCTGGGCGCGCGCACGATCCGGGAGATGCACGCGGTCGAGATGGTCATCGCCCCGTCGATCGCCACCGAGGGCAAGTCCTGGCAGCTCGCCGGCCGGGAGTAGCGCGGGGCCGCCGGGTTCCGATCGTCATCGGCTCATCCTGACGACCGTAGGCGGCGCTCCACGCCTCAGCGGGCGCCGAAGTGTAAGTACATCGATGCCGCGCCCGGCTTGATCAGGGCCGTTCGTTGCCTAGTCGTCAGGACAGGCACGTGACGACGGTCGTTCATGCCACCGGTTGGCAGGATTGCGTGGCAGCATCAGGACCGATGGACAACCCGGAGAAGGAAGCATGACGCGGACCGAGGTCCAGGGGTGGCTGGACCGATACGTCGAGGCCTGGCGCACCCACGAGGCGGCGCCGATCGCCGACCTGTTCACGCCGGACGCCGTGTACGGCTACCGACCGTGGCATCGCGACGATGTCACCGTCCGCGGGCGCGACGCGATCGTGGCGGCGTGGCTTGACACGGTCGACCCACCTGGCTGGGAGGCGCGCTACGAGCCGTACGCCGTCGAGGGCGATCGGGCGGTGGCCGTTGGCACCAGCCGGTACCCCGCGACCGACGATCAGCCGCAGCAGACGTTCCACAACGCGTTCCTGCTGCACTTCGCCGACGACGGGCGCTGCGCCGAGTTCACGGAGTTCTACATGCTCGAAGGCTCCGGCGGCTGACCACGCCGATTCTCACTCCGCGAGCGTTGAACCGCGCGCTGCTCGGGCGCCAGATGCTGCTGGAGCGCTCGACCCTCGGGCTCGTCGAGGTCATCGAGGGGATGGGTGGCATCCAGACCCAGTACGCGCCGGCGGGGTACATCGGCCTGTGGTCGCGGATGCGCGACTTCGACCGACCGATGCTCACCCGGGCGCTGGAGGACCGGCGGGTCATCCAGGCGACGATGATGCGGGCCACGATCCACATGGTGTCGGCCGGCGACTACTGGCCAATGACGGCGGGGATCCGGCGCATCCGCCGCGAGTGGTTCGAGAAGGTCAGCCACCGGCAGCTCGCCGGCGTCGACATGGAGGCCGTCGTGGCGGCCGTGCGCGAGGAGCTGGCCGATGGTCCGCTGCAGATGCGGCTGCTGACGGCCCGCATCGAGGCGCGGGGCTTCCCGGCGAGGAGCGCGGGATGGGCCGGGATGCGCGTGGACCTCGTCCGCGTCCCGCCATCGGGAACCTGGGAGCGGCGCCGTGCCGATCGCTACGCGCTGGCCGCATCCTGGGTGCCGCCCGATCGCGAGGTCGATGAGCGCGAAGGCATGGAGTGGCTCATCCGACGCTACCTCGGAGCGTTCGGGCCGGCGCCGATGCGGGACATCGCCGACTGGATGGGGGTCGCCATCGCGCAGATGCGTCCCGTGGCGGAGTCGATGGACCTGGTCGCCCTCCGCGACGAGGCGGGCAAGCTCCTCGTCGACCTTCCGGGACGGGTGCTGCCCGATCCCGATGTCGAGGCCCCAGCCCGCTTCCTGGCGGTGTGGGACGCCGCGCTGCTCGTTCACGCGCGCCGTACCCAGATCCTCCCCGAGGCGCTGCGCCCGCGCATCTTCAACACGAAGACCCCGCACTCGGTGAACACGTTCCTGCTCGACGGGCAGGTGGCCGGCAGCTGGCGCTTCGAGGCGGGCGAGATCCGGCTGGAACCCCTCCGCCGCCTGACGAAGCCGGAGCGGGTGGGACTGGAGGACGAGGCGCATCGGCTGGCGGCCTTCCACGCGGACGAACATCCGCGCGACTAGGATTCATCGGGCCCGGCATGCTCATTGCGTTCGCCTCTCTCGAAGCCAACGAATCATGACGACGAGGGAGACACACCCCGATGCGCTATCTCATTGCGATCCTGGCATCGCTTGCCCTGGTGCTGGCCGCCTGCCAGTCGGAAGAGGACCCGTTCGCCGCCGACGGCAGCCCGGAGGGCACGATCGACATCTTCGGCTCGCCGTCCCCGACGACCGACATGTCCCCCGGCACCTCTCCGACCGGGTCGCCGGACATGACCACGGACAGCTCGCCATCCGCCACCGCCGACGCCTCGCCCACGACGACCGATGACGCCGGCGCCTCGCCGACCGGCAGCCCCGCGACGGGCCTCGACGACGACGACGACTGCGAGGAGTCGTTCACCGATGTGCCCGACATCACCCAGCTGACCAGCCTCGGCGACCTGGCCGACGCGATGGAGGCGCTCGACGAGACGATCAGCTCGTGCGACTCGGTCGACGAATGGACCGCCCAGGCCGATGCGCAGCTGGCGCTGCCGGGCATGGACCTCGACGCCGAGTCGTTCCTCCGTGCCCGATGTGACGAGAGCGACGACCTCGAGGACGAGGATCTCTGCGAGGAGCTCTGACGTCGGAGGAGGCCGGCCGCTTGCCGCCGCGTCCCTGCACGGATTCGGGGACGCGGTGCCCGATAGGTGAGTAACGTTGCTCACGATACTGAGTAATCCACTCAGGGACGTGAGTATGCCAGCGAGGCCGACGACCTATCGCCGCCCGATCTTCGACGAGATCCTCGAGCGCGCCCACGAGCCAAGGCAGTTCATCCAGGTGCTCGCCGGCCCGCGCCAGGTCGGCAAGACGACCGTCGCGCGGCAGGTGATGAACGCGATCGGCATTCCGGGACACTTCGCGTCGGCCGACGCGCCCGACCCCGAGGACCTCGGCTGGATCTACACCCAGTGGCAGATCGGCCGGCAGGCGGCGCGCAGCGGGGGACGTGCCGGCGGCCTCCTCGTCCTCGACGAGGTCCAGAAGATCCGGGACTGGTCCGACGTCGTGAAGCAGCTCTGGGACGAGGACACTGCGGACGGCATCCCGCTGCGGGTGATGCTCCTCGGATCGGCGCCGCTGCTCGTGCGGCAGGGACTGTCGGACAGCCTGGCCGGCCGTTTCGAGGTCGTTCGCGTCACCCACTGGACGTTCTCCGAGATGCGGGACGCCTTCGGCTGGGAGCTCGACGCGTACCTGTTCTACGGCGGGTACCCGGGCGCCGCACCGATGATCAAGCGCCACGAGCGATGGGAGGAGTACATCCTCGACTCGATCGTCGAGACGAACCTGTCGCGCGACATCCTCATGCTCAACCGGGTCGAGAAGCCTGCATTGCTGCGGCAGCTTTTCCGGCTCGCCTGCTCGTACTCCGGGCAGGTGCTCAGCTACACGAAGATGCTCGGCACCCTGACCGATGCGGGCAACACCGTCACCCTGGCGCACTATCTCGAGCTGCTGGGCGGCGCCGGCATGGTGACCGGTGTGGGCAAGTACTCCGGTTCCGCGATCCGTCGCCGCGCCTCGTCACCGAAGCTGCTGGCCCTCAACACGGCCCTCGTGAGCGCGACGGCGCGCACGTCCCTCGCCCGCGCCCGGGCCGACCACGAGTTCTGGAGTCGCCTCGTTAAGACGGCGGTCGGCGCGCATCTGTGGGCCCACGCCGATCCCGACGAGCTGACCTGGTGGCGGGACGGCAACAACGAGGTCGACTGGGTGGTGCGGCCGGGCAAGCTGCTGCGGGGCCGCGACGCACCCATGGCGATCGAGGTGAGGACCGGCCATCCCCGGGGCACCCCCGGCACGGTCGCCTTTACACAGACGCATCGAGGCGCTCGTTCCCTGCTGGTCGGCGAGGGCGGCATCCCGCTCGAGGACTTCCTGTCCACCCACCCGCGCGAGTGGCTCGACCGCTGAGCACGACCTTGACCGGTCCCACCTCGCGCGACCGGGAATCTGCGCATGGCGGGATCGGGGAGTGGAGGTCGGGGGCCATGCCGGTCGATATTTCAGGCAAACTCTGCGGATGAGCCGTCAGTCCCGGGAGTCGCATCGAGCGCAATTTCGAGCCCTGCACGAATCCGGGTTGTTCGTCATGCCGAATGCCTGGGACGCGGGCTCCGCCCGGTTGCTGGCGCATCTCGGCTTCCCGGCGCTGGCCACGACGAGCCTGGGTCACGCCGCGTCGCTGGGCAAGGTCGACCAGGCGGTCAGCCGCGACGAGCTGCTCGAGCACGTCGAATCGCTCGCGGCGGCGGTCGACCTGCCGATCAGCGTCGACGCCGAGCGCTGCTTCGCCGATGACCCGGCCGGCGTGGCCGAGACCGTGACGCTCATCGCCGAGGCCGGCGCGGCCGGCTGCTCGATCGAGGACTACGACCCGGAGCGCGGCGCGATCGACGCCATCGCCGTGGCGGTCGAACGGGTGGCCGCCGCCGTCGAGGCGGCGCATCGGCATGGGATGACGCTCACCGCCCGAGCCGAGAATCACGTGTACGACCTCGGCGACATCGACGACACGATCGCCCGGCTCCGCGCCTACCGCGGCGCGGGCGCCGACGTGGTCTACGCCCCGCGCCTGGCCGATCGTGACCAGATCCGGCAGGTGGTGCAGGCGACCGATGCGCCGATCAACGTCCTGGCGATGCGGGACACGCCGCCGGTGCCCGACCTGGCCGAGCTCGGAGTGCGTCGCGTGTCGACCGGCGGTGGGCTGGCGCGCGCCGCGTACGGGGCCCTCGTCGCCGCCGCCCGCGAGCTGCGCGAATCCGGCACCTCGGGGTATCTCGACGCGGCCCTGACGAGCGCCGATCTCGACGAAGCGCTGGAGCGCCGCTAGGCGAGCGGCCAGCAGACCTCGGTGCGCAGCTCGGCCTCGTCCACCTCGGAAGGATCGTCGACATAGGACTCCCAGGGCGCCGGTCCATCCTCGCGCCCCTGCTCGTGGATCCAGTCGTGCAGCCGCTCGTACGTCTGGGGCAGGCCGTCGTACGGGCCACGCAGGACGGTGATGGCGACCGGCCCGCCGGGCAGCTCCGACGAGGCCATCTCGCCCGGGGCGGCGTCCGCCATGGCGGGCACGTTCGGCACCGGCGACGCGACCGGGATCCCGATCTCGACGTCGACCCGCTCCGGCCCGTACTCGTGGTAGCGCGCGTACGGTGGGCCGGCGGGCTGGACCCCCATGTCGCCGAGGCGGCTGGCGATCGCCGGCAGGTGCTCGTCGAAGAGCCCCGCCAGCTGGTCGGTCGGCGCACGCTGGCGCACCGCGGCGGTCGGCCGGGGGGTGAGCTCGCGAATCTCGGCGTCGGTCATCGGTCCAGGGCCTCCTCGGCATCGTGCGATCGCTAGACTCTGTCCGGACCATCATCGCCGAACGGAGCGGCATTGAGCGAGACCCCAGATTCCCGGCCGACCGATCGCGGCCGCACGGTCCACGGCGAGCCGGCGAACGCCGGCCATCGGGTCCTGGCCCCCGACGACGCGGAGGTCGAGGCCTACCTCGAGCAGGCGCTCCACGCGCCGCCGCCGCTGCGGGTCGAGGCCGAGGCGGCCGAACGACCTGACACGGTCGCCATCCTCGACTTCGGGAGCCAGTTCGCGCAGCTGATCGCCCGCCGCGTCCGCGAGCTCAACGTGTACTCCGAGCTGTTGCCCCACGACACGCCGATGGCCGAGCTGGACCGGCGCGGGGTGAAGGCGGTCATCCTGTCCGGCGGGCCCTCATCGGTCTACGACGTCGATGCGCCGAGGGCGGATCCCGCCCTGTGGTCCGGCCGCATCCCGGTCCTCGGCATCTGCTACGGCCTGCAGCTGATGGCCCACGCGCTGGGTGGCGAGGTGGTGCCCTCGACCCGGCGAGAGTACGGCCCGGCGACGGTGAGCATGACCGAGCCCGACGGCCTGTTCGCCGGCATCGACCGCGAGCAGCCGGTCTGGATGAGCCACGGGGACTCGATCCTGCGGCCCCCGGAGGGATTCCGCGCGACCGCGCAGACCGATTCGACGCCCTACGCCGGACTGGCCGATCCCAGCCGCAACCTGTACGGCATCCAGTTCCATCCCGAGGTGGTCCACACCCCGGTCGGGCGCGAGGTCCTGCGCAACTTCATCGTCGGCATCGCCGGCGTGCGCCCGAACTGGACCGCGTCGAACCTGGTCGAGACGACGGTCGCCGAGGTCCGCGAGCGGGTGGGGAGCGGTCACGTCATCTGTGCGCTGTCCGGAGGCGTCGACTCGGCGGTGGCCGCGACGCTCGTGCATCGGTCCATCGGCGACCAGCTGACCTGCATCTACGTCGACCACGGCCTGATGCGCAAGCGCGAGTCGGAGCTGCTGCGCGTGACCTTCGAGCGCGACCTGGGGATGAACCTCGTCATGGTCGACGCGCGCGAGCGGTTCCTGAAGCGCCTCGCGGGGGTCGACGACCCGGAGGAAAAGCGCCGCATCATCGGGGACGAATTCATCCGCGTCTTCGAGGAGGAGGCGACGAAGCTCGGGCAGATCGACTTCCTCGTGCAGGGGACGCTGTACCCGGACGTCATCGAGTCGACGACCGCCGAGACGAAGACGGCCCAGAAGATCAAGACCCACCACAACGTCGGCGGCCTGCCGGCTGATCTCCGCTTCCAGCTCATCGAGCCGCTGCGCTACCTGTTTAAGGACGAGGTGCGGCGCGTCGGCGTCGAGCTCGGCCTGCCGGAGCCGATGGTGCAGCGGCAGCCCTTCCCCGGGCCGGGGCTGGCGATCCGGATCATCGGCGAGGTCACCGCGGAGCGGCTCGAGACCCTGCGCGAGGCCGACTGGATCGTCATCGACGAGATCAAGGCGGCGGGGCTCTATCGGTCGCTGTGGCAGTCGTTCGCCATCCTGACGCCGGTGCGCTCGGTCGGCGTCATGGGGGACGGGCGGACCTATGCCAACGTCGTCGCGATTCGCGCGGTCACCTCGGACGACGGGATGACCGCCGACTGGGCGCGGCTGCCGTACGAGGTGCTGGCCAAGATGAGCTCGCGGATCGTGAACGAGGTGCCGGGGGTCAACCGCGTCGTGTACGACATCAGCTCGAAGCCGCCCGCGACGATCGAGTGGGAGTAACGCCGATACGGTGGGGTCGTCGATGAGGCCGGCCGCCGCGGCGCTGCTGCTCGGGCTCCTGGGTGCGGCCTGTGCGGTCACGACCGTCGAGACGCCGGACCCCGCCTCGATCCCGTCCGGGCCGATCGAGGCGCAAGGTGCCCGGGCCACCGGACCGATCGTCGAGCTCGACAGCGGCGAGGCCTTCGGCACCGGCTGGCGCTATGCGATCTACCCCAGCGACGACGACTGGTGCACCCAGCTCGAGACGGTGGATCTCGTCACGACCGGCTGCGGTGATCTGCTGCCGTCAGGCGACGGCGCCTTCGGCAGCGTCGCGCAGGGTTCGTCGGAGGCGACGGGCGTCCATGTCATCGAGGGCACCGTGACCGAGGAGACGGCGACCGTCTGGCTGATCGGCGAGAACAACCTGCGAATGCCCGCGCTCCTCATGCCGCTCGACGACGCGGGCCTGGAGGGACACGCGTTCCTCGGCTTCGCGCCCGCGGACGCGACACCGACCCACGTCATGGCGGTCAAGCTCAACGGCGAGGTGCTCGAGACGTACGAGCTGCCCTGACCGGCGGCTCAGTCGTCGACCAGCCGGTGGCGGCGGTGCCAGTCGGCGATCGATTCAGCCGTGTTGCGCTCGGTCGAGTAGTCGTCCGGCGAGGACGGCGGACGCGCCCACCCGGGCGCCTCGGCGGTGAAGACGTGGACCCGCTCCGCCGGCTCGGGCAACGGGGTATCGATCGCCGATGCGAACGGGTAGACGAAGTCCGGCGCCGCGTCGATCGTCAGGTAGATCGCGCTGCCGCACCGGGAGCAGAAGCGACTGCGGGTCGTGTCGGGCCCGGCGAACTCGGTCAGCGCATCGGCCCCGTCGACGTTCAGCGTCGACGCCTGGGCCAGGATGTTGGCGGCCGCGCCGGTCCCGCCGGCCGTCTTGCGACACCGGGCGCAGTAGCAGCGGCGGTACGGGTACGGCGTGCTCGTCTCGACCGTGAAGCGCACCGCGCCACAGAAGCAGGAGCCGGCGAGCTGCATCGGCCGATCCTAGCCAACGGCGGACCTGCCCGCACGTCGTCGTCCCGGCGCGAGGCAGCGCCGCACTCGGCGGCCGCTCCGGCGTCTCGGGTACGCGATCGGTCCCCAGCCGGTAGCATTCCCCGGACATGTCCAGCTGGTTCGACAAGCTTCTCGAGGATCTGCAGCGCCGCCAGGAAGAGTCCGACGCGCGCCGCGAGGGCCGTCCCTTCGAGCGCTCCGAGCGTGACGTGACCCCGATCGACGAGCGTCGCTCGGGCCGCGGCAAGGGCGACGGCGGCGGCCGCGGGCGCGGAGGCGGCGGGCCGGCCGCCGACCTGCCGTGGCGACGCTGGGTGCTGATCGGCGGCGGGATCCTGCTGATCCTGTTCCTGCTCGGCTTTGTCGGCGGGCTCGTGAGTCTCGTCACCGACATCATGTGGTACGACGCCCTGGAGCGGCGCGATGTGCTGATGACGCGGCTGTGGGCGCAGGTCGGCCTGTTCGCCATCGGCTTCCTGGCGATGCTCGTCCCGGCCCTGGCAACGACCTGGATCGCACGGCGGATCACGCCGCAGGCACCGGTGCGCCAGCTGGGCGGCATCGAGCTGCCGGACGCCTCGCGGGTGATCGCCATCGCCCTGGCCGTCGCCGCGGTGCTGCTGGCGCTCGGCTCGGGCGCCGCCTGGAGCGGTGCCTGGGAGACGGTCCTGCTCTTCCTCAACGGCCGCGAGTGGGGCGTCAGCGACCCGACGCTCGGGCGCGACGTCGGCTTCTACGTCTTCGACCTGCCGTTCTGGCGCTTCGTCCTCGGCTGGGGCTCGACGACGCTGATCGTCGTCGGGCTGCTGACCGTGGCGACCTACGCCGCTCGCGCGCTTCAGTGGCAGTTCCGTCTGACGGCGCCGATTCGCGCCCACCTCTCGGTCATCGGCGCGCTGCTGCTCGGCGTGATCGCCGCCGGCTACCAGCTCGACATCGCCGAGCTGGCGTACTCGACACGCTCGATCGGTGGATCGGTGCAGATGGCCGGCCACACGGACATGACCGCCCAGTTCCCCGCGTACATGATCCTGACCGGCGTCGCGATCGTGTCCGCGGTGCTGCTGCTGCTGAACACGTTCTTCCGCACCCTGTGGCTGCTCGGGCTGGCGGTCGGTGCCTGGTTCGTGCTGTCGATCCTCGTCGGCGGGGTCTATCCCAGCTTCGTGCAGCGCGTCCAGGTCGAGCCCAACGAGCTCAACGTCGAGCGGCCCTATCTGCGAAGCCACCTCGAGGCCACTCGCGCCGCGTTCGGCCTCGACGAGATCGAGCTGCGGCGCTTCACCGGCCAGCAGGAGCTGACTCGCGAGGTCTTCGAGAACGACCCGGCCACGGTCAACAACCTGCGCCTCTGGGACTACCGCCCATTGCTGACGACCTTCGGCCAGCAGCAGATCCTGCGGCAGTACTACACGTTCACCGACGTCGACATCGACCGTTACGACATCGACGACGAGCAGCGCCAGATCATGCTCAGCGCCCGCGAGCTCGACGTCGATCGTCTGGCCGACCAGGCCCGCACCTGGACGAACGAACGCCTCGTCTTCACCCACGGCTACGGCATCACGGCCGTCCCGGTCGACGCCGTCACGCCGCAGGGGCAGCCCGGCTACATCGTCAGCGGCCTGAACCGGGAGCCGGAGGTGCCGGTCGGGGAGCCGCGGATCTACTTCGGCGAGCGGACCGACACGCACGTGGTGACGAGTACGGGGACCGCCGAGTTCGACTACCCGCTCGACGACCGGCCGGAGGGCGGCGCGACGACGGTGTGGGACGGCTCGACGGGCGTGGGCATCGGCAACCCGCTGGCGCGGGCGCTGTTCGCGATGCGCTTCGGCGACCTCAACCTGCTGATCACCGACCAGCTCGCCGGCGACTCGCAGATCCTCTTCAAGCGATCGATCTACGAGCGCGTCCCGGAGATCGCGCCGTTCCTCCTCTACGACGCCGATCCGTACCTCGTCTCGGCCGACGACCGCCTCGTCTGGGTCTGGGATGCCTACACGGCAAGCAGCCGCTACCCGAGCGCGCAGCCGCTCTCGGAGGGCCGCTTCGAGGGTGCCAACTACGTCCGCAACAGCGTCAAGGTCGTGATCGACGCCTACGAGGGCACCGTCGAGTTCTACGTCGCCGATCCAGACGATCCGATCATCGACGCCTATGCCGGGATCTTCCCCACCCTCTTCCGCCCGATCTCAGAGCTGAGCCCGGAGCTCGAGGCGCACCTGCGCTACCCCGAGGACCTGTTCACCGCCCAGAACCTGGCCTCGCGCCTCTACCACCTGCCCGCGACGGACGTGGGCGCGACGACCTTCTACAACCAGGAGGACCGCTGGGCGATTCCGGAGGACGTGTCGACGAGCCAGGCGGCGCCGATGGAACCGTACTACGTCACGATGCGCATCCCGGGCGAGGACGAGCCGGAGTTCGTCCTCATCCAGCCGATGGTCGCCGAGAACCGCCCGAACATGATCGCCTGGTCGGCGGCCCGCATGGACCCGGGGGTCTACGGCGAGCGCATCATCTTCCGCTTCCCGTCGGACACGACGACGCTCGGCCCGGCCCAGGTCGAGGCGCGCATCAACCAGAACGACACGATCAGCGAGCAGTTCACCCTGTGGACGAACGCTGGTTCGTCGGTGGTGCGCGGGAACCTGCTGGTGCTGCCGATCGGCGAGGACGGGCTGATCTACATCGAGCCGATCTTCCTCCAGGCGCAGGGCGCGCCGTTCCCCGAGTTCGTCCGCGTGATCATGGTCGACCAGCGCCGCGTGGCCTTCGCCCACACGGTCGAGGAGGGCCTTGCCCAGCTGATCGGCGAGGCCGAGCCGCCGCCGCCCGAGGAGCCCGAGCCCACCGAGCCGGGCGAGAGCCCGGAGCCATCGCCGTCACCCGCGGATCCGGGCGCGACCCCCGCGCCACTGCCCGACGACGTGGCCGGGCTGGTTGCCGAGGCGCAGCGCCTCTATGACGCGGCGCAGGCCGCCCTGCGGACCGGTGATCTCGGCACCTACCAGGACCGGATCGACGAGCTGGCCGAGGTGCTCGACGCGCTGGCGGAGCGCAGCGGGGGGTAGCTCCGGCGGACAGCGAGGGAAGCGCCCCGCGGCACGAGACGCTTCCCGAGAGACCGTGTCGTTCGTCGCTAGTTCTTGTCGTAGGTCGCGAAGAGGCCGGTGTACGGCGTGGGGCCGTTGATCCGGCCGTAGACGGCGACCGTCCAGGTTCCCGCTTCCGGGTTCGTGACGAGCAGGGCTCGGTGGTTCACCGCGCCGATGTCCAGCAGGCCCGCCGACTCGCCGGCGACCTCGCAGTTCGGGTCGTAGAGCCGCAGGTACAGCAGGTTGACGGCGTTGTCCCAGTCGATCTCCGTGTAGATCGCACCGGTGCCGGCCGTGACGGTGAACTCGTGGTGGTTCAGCAGCCCGAGGGAATCGGGGCACTGGGCCAGGTCGTACGTGTTCGGCAGGGTCACCGTGCCCGAGAAGGCCGCCTCACCCGTGAGGGTGAATTCGGGCGTCTTGCCTCCCGTGGACGGCGGGAAGCGGACCTTGCCCTTCTCCGCGGCCCGGACCGCCTCCCAGGCATCCAGGTGGCCCATGCCGACCTCGAAGAGCTCGTAGGCGGGCATGCCGTCGGCGGTGCCCTCGAGGATGCCGATGACGTGCGCCGGCGTGAGCGCCTCCCGGGCGTCGAGCATCAGCGCGATCGCGCCGGCCACGTGAGGCGTGGCCATGCTGGTCCCCGAGGCGACGGTGTAGAAGGGATTCTCCGGGTCGACCCCCGTCGCCATGAGGGTGGCCGCCGCGCTCTTCGCCGCGTTGATGTCGACGCCGGGCGCGGTGATCGTCGGCCGGTAGATGCCGGTGCCCGTCTCCTGGGCGTGGGCGCGGCTCCAGTTGTCGTCGATCCGGCCCCGGCTGCTGAAGTCGGCGAGGTTGAGCTGCTTGTCGGACGCGGCGACGCTGATCACCCACGGCGAGGTGGCGTACTGGTTCAGCGTGTTCGGCCCTCCGGAGTTGCTCGCCGCGAAGACGACCGAGACGCCCGTGTCGTAGAGCATCTTCGTCGCGACGTTCACCGGGTTGTCCGGCTCGTAGTCGGTCCCGTCGCCGGAGCCCCAGCTGTTGCTGCTGACCCGGATGCCGGCTTCGGGATGGGTCAGGATCCAGTCGAACACGCGCAGCGCCCAGCTGTTGAGCAGCACGGCGCCCGCATCGGTCTTGAAGCTGTGCACGGTGGCCCCCGGCGCGACGCCGGCGTACCGGCCGCCGCTGGCGGCGCCGGATCCGGCGATCGTCGAGCTGACGTGCGTGCCGTGGCCGTACGTGTCGACCGTCGGGCCGGGAACGACGACGACGCCGTCCTTGGCGAGCGGGTCGCCGGCGACGTTGTACGTGACGACGGCCGCCATGTCGGGGTGGGTCGAGTCGGCACCGGTGTCGATGACCGCGACGCCGATGCCGGCGCCGGTGTAGGGCGTGCGCAGACGGTCGCCGGCCGCGACCCGATCCGCGCCGATGAGCGGCACGCTCTCGTCGAGGATGAACTCGTTGGCGGTGTCCTCCCACAGGCTTCGGGTTTCCGGCCACGAGGCGATCTCGAGCACCTGTGCAGCGGTGAGCGCCGTGATCGCCATCGGGAGGGCGTCGTAGCGGCTGCCGCCGACACCGAGCGCGTCGAGCCGTGCCAGGCCCGATTGATCGTGGAACGTGATCACGGTGGTGAACGTCGCCTCGTCCTCGGCGGTGCCGAGCCAGGACGTCAGCGCCTGGGAGAGGGTGGCCTGCGGGGCTGCCTCCACGGCGCGTGGATCGCTCGCGAGGAGCGTGGTCAGCGCCAGCATCGCCGCCAGGGCGATCGTCAGTGGGAGGCGAGTCGAACGCAGAGTCACGGCGGGCGTTGGCATTCGGGTCCTTCTCCTGTACCTCGATTGTCCGTGCTCGGCAGCTCGGGGCTCGGGGCTCGGGGCTCGGGAGAGAGTGCTGGCCGGAGGTAGCAAGTCACGTGCCCGACTCGGCGACGTTCGATGGTGGGGACGGCGGAACCCGGCCGTCGATGGCTCGGAACGGTTGCGTTCACGTGACGCGGTCCCGGCTCATCATCCGTAGACTCGGAGCATGGACGTCCTGGTGCTCGGAGCGGGTGGGCGGGAGCACGCGCTGGCCTGGCGGCTCGCGCGCGACGAGAGCGTGCGCCGCGTGCGCATCGCGCCGGGCAACGGCGGGACGGCGGCGGCCGCCGAGCCCGTCGCCGACCTCGACATCAGCGACCCGATGGCGGTGGCGCGTCACGCGACCCGCGAGCGATACGGGCTGGTGGTCATCGGTCCGGAGGGGCCGCTGGCGTCCGGCGTCGCCGACGAGCTGGCCGCGGCGCGCGTACCGGTCTTCGGGCCGAGCCGGGCGGCCGCCCGGCTGGAATCGAGCAAGGCCTTCGCCAAGCGCCAGATGGAGCGAGCGGGAATACCGACCGCGGCCGCGTCGAGCTTCGCCGACCTGGATGCGGCGCTCGCCCACCTCCGAGCGGCGGAGACCCCGCCCGTCGTCAAGGCCGACTGGCTGGCGGCCGGCAAGGGGGTCGTCGTGCCCGAGACGCACGAGGAGGCCGCGGCGGCGGTGCGCGACCTGCTCGGCTCGGCACACGGAGCGCGGGTCGTGCTCGAGGAGCGGCTCGAGGGCCGGGAGGTGAGCGTCTTCGCGCTGCTGAGCGACGAGCTCGTCGTGCCGCTGGCGGCCGCCTGTGACTACAAGCGCCTGGCCGACGGCGATCTCGGGCCGAACACCGGAGGCATGGGCGCCTACACGCCGGTGCCCTGGTTCGACACGGCGGCGATCGAGACTGCGGCGGCCGAGATCTTCGAGCCGATCGCCTGGCGCATGTCGCGCGACGGCTTCCCGTATCGCGGCGTCCTCTATGCCGGGCTGATGCTCACCGATGCGGGGGCGATGGTTTTGGAGTTCAACGCCCGCTTCGGCGACCCCGAGGCCCAAGTGCTGCTGCCGATGCTGGACGGCGACCTCGCCTCGGCCCTGCTGGGTGCCGCGACCGGCCAGCGGGGGATGATGGAGAGCTCGGTGGCGCCGCGCGACGGCGCGGCGGTCGGGGTCGTCGTCGCCTCCGAAGGCTATCCGGAGGCGCCGGTCACCGGCCGCAGCCTGTTCGGGGCCGAGCCGGCGTCGCCGGGCGATGACGGCGAGCTGCTCTGCTTCCACGCCGGGACGCGCCGAATCGCGACCGGCTACGAGTCGACCGGCGGTCGGGTCGTGACCCTGGTCGGGCGTGGGACGACGATCGGGTCCGCGCGGGCCGCGGCCTACCGGGGCGCAGAAGCGACCACGATGGACGGGGGCCGCTACCGCACGGACATCGCCGCCCGGGAGGTGGAGGCCGCGCATCGGTCGCGGCCGGGCGCCCGGGCCGGGTGACGTCGCCCGCTATCCTTCGCATCGATGCCCGGTCCCACCGTCGCCGTCGTCTGCGGCTCCCGATCCGACCTGTCGACCCTGAAGGGCTGCTTCGACGCGCTCGACGGTTACGGGATCGCCTGGGAGGCATCGGTCATCAGCGCCCACCGCCAGGCCGATGCACTCCATGCCTACGTCGCCGAGGCAGAGGCGGCCGGCGTGCGCCTCTTCATCGGTGCGGCCGGCCTCGCCGCCCATCTGCCCGGCGTCCTCGCCAGCCTGACCGCCCGGCCGGTCATCGGCATCCCGCTGGACGGCGGCTCGCTGGGCGGGGCGGATGCGCTGTACGCCGTCGTCCAGATGCCACCCGGCGTGCCGGTCGCCACGGTGGCGATCGGCTCCGCGGGGGCGAAGAATGCCGCCCACCTGGCCGCCCGGATCCTGGCCCTCGCCGACCCGGCCGTGGCCGATCGCGTGGCCGCCTTCCGCGACGAGCAGTCAGGCAGGGCCGAGCTGCGGATCGACCCGCGCGCCTGAGCCGATGATCGACCGCTACGCGCTTCCGGAGCTCCGCGAGATCTTCGGCGAGCAGCATCGGCTCGACCTGTGGTTGCGGATCGAGCTCCTGGCGGTCGAGGGCCTGCGGGACGCCGGGGTCGTGCCCGAGGGCGACTGGGAGCGCATCCGCGCCGCCGCCGGGGAGGTCGATGCCGAGCGTGCCCGCGAGATCGAGCGGGAGTCGCAGCACGACATCATCGCCTTCCTGCGCTCGGTGACCGAGCGGCTCGGTCCCGAGGGGCGCTGGCTCCATTACGGCCTCACCAGCTCCGACGTGCTCGACACGGCCACCGCCGTGATCCTGCGCGACGCCACCGCGGTTGTTGGGAGGGAGCTCGATCGCCTCGTCGAGGTCGTGCGACGCCTTGCGCTCCAGCACCGTGGAACGCCGATGGCCGGTCGCAGCCACGGGATCCACGCGGAGCCGATCACCTTCGGCTTCAAGGCGGCAGGTTGGCTCGCGGAGCTCGGCCGTGACGTCGAGCGGCTGGCCCGCGCGCGCGACGGCATCGCCGTCGGTTCGATCTCCGGGGCCGTCGGGACCCACGCCAACGTGAGCGACGAGGTCGAGCGCCACGTCCTCGACGGGCTCGGGCTGGCTGCCGACCCGGCCCCGACCCAGGTGGTCGGCCGCGACCGGCACGCCGAGCTGCTGACGGTCCTGGCCATCCTCGGCGGCACCCTCGAGCGCATCGCTGTCGAGATCCGCCACCTCCAGCGCACCGAGGTCGGCGAGGCATTCGAGCCGTTCGGCTCGGGGCAGCAGGGCAGCAGCGCCATGCCCCACAAGCGCAACCCGATCCTGGCCGAGCGGATCACCGGCA
>Ga0299913_10001648_pt1 | contig 16794 bp, 14 predicted proteins | sample RVTome_9_FD_201360 | JGI IMG/M metagenome (GOLD analysis project Ga0299913, IMG submission 201360) | Soil microbial communities from uranium-contaminated site in the Upper Colorado River Basin, Wyoming, United States - RVT155D38 (version 2) ... | reverse complement strand
GGTAACTTTCGTGACGTTTCGAGCGATGGTCCCGGGGTCTGCGGCGTAGAAAAGGACTTTCTGTCGTGCGAACCCGGTGTGTCGAATACCGGGATTTCTGTGTCTTCAATCCGATTCATATTGCTGCTGTTGTGTTTTGCTGCGACTGCCAGTGCGTCGGCCGCCGGCGGCAACCGGCTTCGCGATGCCGGCCCGGCTTACGGCATACAGCTTGCCGGGACCGACAACAGTGGCGGCGCCGCGAGAGTCTATATCGTTCAGCTCAGGCAGCCTTCCGCCGCCGAACACTACAGTTCCATGTACGCGCGCCAGGCAGGGAAAGTGACTGCCGCCCACCAGGGAGCCCCGATCTCCTTCAGCAAAAGCGCCGCGGGCGTCGAGACTTATGCGCGGCGCCTCATCGAGGAACAGGACAGGGTGCTCGGGCGCGTCGACGCGCAGAAAATTTACAGCTATCGATACAGCCTGAACGGTTTTGCCGCCAGCATGACGCCTGCCGAAGCTCACAGACTTCAGCATCAACCGGAGGTCCTGAAGGTCTGGGAAGATGAAGTACGACCGCTCGCGACGAATTTCAGTCCGCGCTTTCTCGGCCTGTTCGAGGAGACAAGGGGTTTGCGCGGCGCGCCCGGCCTGGACGGAGACGGTATCGTCATCGGCGTGATCGACAGCGGCATAACGCCCGGTCATCCCGCTCTGGCCGATACCCGGGAGGCCGATCGACCGCGGGCCTGCCTGAGCCGTTGGGCGCAGAACACGCTGCTCGGCAAGTGGCTTTGCAGGCGCTTCGACAGACTCGAAGACCAAAAGCTGTTCGAACCGCCGGAAAACTGGAACGGCGTCTGCCAGGCCGGTCCGCAATTCACGGCGGACAGCTGCAACAACAAGCTGATCGGCGCCAGGTACTTCTCTGATGGCGCGGAAAACTCCGGGCCTATCGACGACGGTGAGATCTTCTCCGCCCGCGACGTCGACGGCCACGGCACGCATACCGCCACGACGGCTGCGGGCAACAGGACCAGGGCGTCGATCTTCGGGACCTTTCTCGGCCAGATTGAGGGCATAGCCCCGCAAGCCAGGGTTGCCGCCTATAAAGCCTGCTGGCTGCGACCGGGCGATCTGCGTGCCAGCTGCAACGCCTCCGACCTCACCAACGCGATCGATGCCGCGGTAGCCGATGGCGTGCACATCATCAATTATTCCGTCGGCAGCTCCCTGCTCACCACGACTGCGCCGGACGATGTTGCGCTGCTGGCGGCGGCGAAGGCCGGCGTGCTGACGGTTGTTGCCGCAGGCAACGAGGGCCCCAATTTCAATACCATCGGCTCGCCGGCAGGAGGTCCGTGGGTGATCGCCGCAGCCGCCTCCAGCCGCGACGGCGAGCACTCGGTCGAAGCCCTGCAGGTTACGACCCCTGCTTCGGTCGCTGGACGGTATGCGGTGAAGGAGGCGAGTTTTACGCCCCCGCTCATTGACCGGGATCCGATCGAAGGACGGCTGGTACTTGTCGACGATAACGACGACCGGCTGGACGACGGCACGCCCGGGACAACCTTCGACGGCTGCGAAGCCATCGTCAACAGCAGCGATGTCTCCGGGAACATCGCGTTCATACAGCGCGGCGGCTGCGATTTCGCAGAGAAAATCGCCAACGCGGAGGATGCCGGCGCTGTTGCTGTGCTGGTTTTCAGTATCGCGGGTGACCCGGTGGTCATGACGGGAACCGCCGGGCTTTCGGATATTCCGGCGCTCATGATCGGACAGGCGGACGGTAATCTGCTCCTGGACGAGATCGATGTAGAAAGGACGGTGGAAGTTGTCCTCGACAAGGGCCTTTTCCTGAGCGAGAGCGACACCGGAAACGTCATGGGCATCTTTTCCGCGCGCGGACCGGGGCCTGTCGCGGACATTCTGAAACCGGACCTTACCGCCCCCGGAATCAACATTCTCGCGGGTTTCACTCCGGACGCCGCCAATTCGGTGGCGGGAGAGAATTTCGCCTTCCTGTCCGGCACGTCGATGTCCGCGCCGCACGTCGCCGGTGTTGCGGCGCTGTTGCTCCAGGCACATCCGGACTGGAGTCCGGCGGCGATCAAGTCGGCGCTCATGACCACAGCGCATCAGGGCGTCAACCAGCAGGATGGCGAGACTGCGGCCATTCCGTTCGACTTCGGCAGCGGCCACATCGATCCGAACAGTGCCAACGACCCGGGGCTCGTCTATGACGTAACGCCGGACGAGTACGATGCTTTCGCCTGCGGCACGGCGTCACCCGCCGTCGACGAGGCGCGCTGCGATGCGCTCGCGCTCGCCGGCTCGTCTTTTCTCGCGGCCGATCTCAACCAGCCGTCGATTGCCGTCTCCCGCCTCGCAAATACGAAAACCGTCACGCGACGCGTGACCAACGTGAGTGAAGACAGCGACTCGTACGTGGCCGAGCTTGTTGTGCCTGCGGGCATTGCCGTGGAGGTCGCGCCGTCGTCGCTGTCGCTGGCTCCAGGAGCGTCGGCGACCTTCGAGGTGACTTTCAAGTACCAGAGCGGGCCCCTGGATCTGTGGCGTTTCGGCAGCCTGACATGGGTGGGCGCCGATCGCTCCGTTCGCAGCGTCCTGGCGGTGCGCCCGACCTCGGTCAATGCGCCCGCCGAAGTGCAGTCAGTCGGCGGCAGCGGCTCGTTCGGTTTCCCGGTGGAGTTCGGCTACACGGGCAGCTATTCGCCCGGCGTTCACGGCCTTCAGGAACCGCTCGTGATCGACGGCTTCGTCGATGACGACCCCAGCAAGACCTTTACCTTCCGCACCAACAACGGGGTAACGGCACACCTCATAGATGTGCCCGCGAACCAGGCTTATTTGCGCTTCGCACTGTTCGATGAACTGACGGATGGCGATGACGATCTGGACATGTACGTCTTTTACTGCCCCGACAGCGTCAACTGCAGCAAGATCGGCGAAAGCGGCGAACCGACGTCGCGGGAACAGTTCAACGTTCTGTTGCCGGGTGCCGGGCGCTACGCCGTTTTCATACACGGCTTTGAAACCGATAACGTCGCCGGCGGCAGGGGTGCCAATTACAAGCTGCACGGCTGGGCGTTCGGACTGGTCGACGACCAGGGCAACATGAGCGCCACGGGACCTGCATTCGTAAATGCGGGAACGACGGAAGCGGTCACCGTGACCTGGTCCGGCCTCGGCTCCGATATCATTTATCTGGGCGGCGTATCCCACAACACGCCGCAGGGCCTGGTCGCGATCACAATCGTTACAATACAGAATTAGCGTCGCAGGAGCCGGCCCTCCGGCGAGTTCGCCACCCCGAAATCCACCCGGCCACGTCAAACATCAGGAATCGTCGCCAGATGCCTTCCCCCGAACGATTCTCCGGAATCCTTGCTCCCGTCATAACGCCGTTCGACGACCGGCTCTCGCCGGATGCGGAACGGTTGATCGCGCATTGCCGCTGGCTTTTGTCGCAGGACGCCGGGCTTGCCGTGTTCGGCACCAACAGCGAGGGAAATTCTCTTTCCGTCGAAGAGAAAATCGCGCTGCTGGATCGCCTCGTCGACGCCGGGATCGACCCGGCGCGAATGATGCCGGGCACCGGATGCTGCGCGCTGGCCGACTCCGTAAGGCTCACCGGACATGCCGTACGTAGAGGCTGCGGCGGAGTTCTCATGTTGCCGCCCTTCTACTACAAGAGCGTCAGCGACGACGGGCTTTTTCGCAGCTACTCGGAGATCATCGAGCGGGTCGGAAGCGCGGATCTACGAATTTATCTGTACCACATTCCCCCGGTCTCCCAGGTGGGTATTTCCATTGAGCTGGCAGAACGGCTTGTGCGCGCTTACCCGGAAATTATTGCAGGCATCAAGGACAGCTCCGGAGACTGGCACAATACCCGCGCCTTGCTCGAGCGCGGTTGGGAGGACTTCCGGGTTTTTTCGGGAAGTGAAACCTTCCTGCTCAGGAACCTGAAAGCAGGCGGCGCCGGATGCATCTCGGCAACGGCGAATATCAATCCCGCAGCAATGCAGCGAACATACCGTCAGTGGCGCACTCCGGGCGCCGAATTGCTGCAACAGGGCCTCGACGACATCCGCAGTATCCTGCAGATGCCTGCGATGATAGCGGCGCTTAAAGCCGTCGTTGCGCACTTCGCAAGCGACCCGCAATGGGAAAATCTCCGACCGCCGCTCATGCCGCTGTCCAGAGCCGACAAGACCGCCCTGATCGCAAACCTTCGGCAGCGGCAGTTCGCGATGCCCGGCCTGTTGGTCAGCGAATCCAGCCTCTCTCTCTCGAGTTCCGGGCGTACCAGACCAGAAACGCGGCGATGACCACAACCACGAGCGGCATTATCGCCGCCTGAGCCCCCAGAACCTCGACTGCGCTGCTCATGAACAGCGTATAAGCCGCCTGTACGAGCACCGCGATCAGCGAAACCAGCAGTACCGGCACTGCCCAGGATTTTCTGAGTAACAAGAATCCGCTGCCGAGCGTCCCGGCAGTCACGGCAATTGCGTACATCGCCGTAACCCACTCCGGCGTGTTCTCGTAAAGCATGCGTTCCGCGTCGGGCAATGCGGCCAACGCCTCGTCCGTCATCTTGACGTACATGAGATAAGTCGCCAGCCCCAGAAGATTCCACAGCAGCGCGAGGCCGCTGATTATCCAGAACGACCGCGGCGGCTCGACCGCCCGTTCCTCGGCCATGTCTCCCCCCTTATATATGTTGTTTGTCAGCGGAAATCAGATGCGGAGGCGGCGTTGGTTTCCGCCGGCCCCGGGCGCATTCTGCGCCCGCACGGTCTTTTCCTCAAGCGGCTGCGGCTCTGGCCAGAGCGGCGCATTCCTTATAGCGAAAACAGGTCACGAGATGATCGTTCACCATACCTGTCGCCTGCATGTGCGCGTAAAGGATGGTGCTGCCGACGAAGCGGAAGCCCCGCCTTTTCATGTCCTTGCTCATAGCGTCCGACTCGGGCGAAGTTGCTCGTATGTCGGATTGCTTTCTCAGACGATTTTGCTTCGGCTGTCCGTCCACGAACTGCCAGATGTAATCGCAGAACGTGCCGAACTCTTCCTGCACGTCCAGAAAAGCTCTTGCGTTGGTCACCGCCGCGTTGACCTTCAGCGTGTTTCTGACGACATTCGGGTTCTTCAGAATCCTCTCGATGCGTTTGCGGGTAAAACGTGCAACTTTCTGGGGGTCGAACTCCGCGAAGGCTTGTCGGTAGCCGTCACGCTTGTTGAGGATCGTCGACCAGCTGAGCCCCGCCTGAGCACCTTCGAGAAGGAGAAACTCGAACTGGCGGCGATCGTCCCATGCCGGCACGCCCCACTCCTTGTCGTGATATTCGATGTATTGGAGGCTGGTTTCGCCAGCCCAGTCGCAACGTCTGATCCTGCCCGCTTGCGATTTTGCTTGCATGCATTGTCCCCAGAGAGAATCCCGGCACTTGCCGAAAAGTATCAGCGCCCGACGGCTCATGCACCGGCTGAATGTCCTCTCATGACGCAGTAATGAATCGCCCGGCCGCAGCGCACCTCCGCGCGACTTCATCGCTCTTCAATGCAAAACACCCCCTGAACCTGCTTCAGGGGGCGCCCTGCCGTCAACGGCCGACCGGATGAACGAGTCTACCTCAGGCCGCGGACTGCCGGCTCCGGTTACACGGAACCGCCGCACTTGCCTTCGCCGCATTTGCCCTCGGCGTCTTTGTCTTCCTTGTCTCCGCCGCAGCTGCCTTCCGCGTCCTTATCGCCTCCGCAACTGCCTTCCGCGTCCTTGTCGCCTCCGCAACTGCCTTCCGCGTCTTTGTCGCCTCCGCAACTGCCTTCCGCGTCTTTGTCGCCTCCGCAGCTTCCGTCGGCTTTTTTGTCGCCCTTGTCGCCGCCACAGTTGCCTTCCCCGGCAGCCAGCATGTAGCCGGCGCTTAGCGTGGTCATGGCAAAGGGGCTGGCGCCGGTATCAGCGCTGGCAACACCCGTTACGGCGAACGAGCTCGCGAGTGCTGCGCCGACGGCGATTGCTACAGGTTTCGCTTTCTTCTTAAAGGACATTTTCTATCTCCTGGCTGTGCTTTTCTTGAAGACGTCACTTTTGATGACGTCCGGAACGGAAAAAAGGACCAGGCGCGATGCCTGCATCTTTTTCCGATGATTCAGCGACGTCCGTTGACCCCGCTGGTGTTCTCCACTAGATCTTCCACTCGACCGTATCGGCTACCTTTCTGCCGATCCGGTTTATTTCGGTGAGTTGTTCCTCCCGCTCGCCAATGATCGCAACACTTCCATTGCCGACCGGCAGGATGACGCCATGCACGTTGTTGCCGGACAGGCCAATGGATTTCTCGATCGTTTCGTCCGGAAGCAGTATCAGCGTAACGGGCCCGCTCCGACCCTGGATGACGAGATGGGGTACCGTCCGCCCGTTGATGACACAGCTCATGGCATACGTGATGAGGCCGATGTCATGATCCATTCCCGCAACCTCGGAACCGACGACGTCACCGAGCCTCCGCGCCGATACGGGAACCGCGGTTACCCGTCTCGACTCCTGTTCGTAATCCAAGTGAGCGATGACCTGCTCCGCGAGCGACGGCGAAACATCGCCGCCCGGAAAGCCGATTACCAGCAGCACGGCGACGACCAGGCCGGCGGCTATCCCGGCCCACACCGGCGGTGAGAAAACGGACGTTCGACGGGATTTTTGTTCGAGGAAGCCCGCCGAGCCACGGTCCGCGTCATCGATCGGCGGCAGCCCCGGGAGGTCAAGTCCGCGAACATCGATCGCCAGCGCGCGGGCAATCTGCTCGTCCAGCGAACGGAGTTCTTGCCGGTAACCGCTGCAAGCGTCGCAGTTGGCCGCGTGAGTTTTCCCTCCGTCGAAGGATTCGGACGGGTCCGCCGCGATGGCCTGCCGGTACTGCTCGCAATTCATCCGCTGTCTCGCGCGACGGTGCCGCAGCCCGCCGTATCGATAGTCTGCCTCAACTTGTTGCGTGCCCGATGCAGCCGCGTCAATACCGCACCGGGATTGATGCCCATCAGATCTGCAATCTCTTTCGTGCTGTATCCCATCAATACCTGCAATACCAGAGGTTCGCGGTAATCGTCTTCCAGCCGGTAAATGGCTTCTCTCATCTCGTCCAGTTCCGGATCGCTGCTCACGGCGATCATGGCTGCCTGTGAGGGCGACAGTTCGTCGATGTCGACCATTTCCAGCTTTTTTCTTTCAAAGTAACGCGCGTTCTCGCGCCGTACAATCGTCAGCAACCATTGCTTTGCTGCATCGTCCTCGCGCAAGGCATCGAAGGATTTCCATGCCCGCAGAAGCGATTCCTGCAGCACTACTTCGGCGATGTCCGGATCGCGGCAAAGCCAGGCGGCATAACGGTAAAGCGCCGCATGGAATGCGGTGACGATGCGCTCGAAACGCTGCCGGCGCTCGAAGTCCGCACTGCTGTTCATTACGAGAGGACCCGCTTCATGGAGGATTTATTACTCTTTTTATTGGCGTTTTTAGGCTTCAGGCGTGGAAACCCTGGCGGAATGCGGCGAAAATCCCCCAGACAGGTGGACAAAGATAAATGGACAATAAGATAACGGTATGAGTCACTTCAGCGCCAGTCGGTTCCCTCTGACGCGCCTCCGCCGCGCCCGCCGCAGCGACGCTTTACGGCGCCTCGTGGCCGAAAACCGGCTCGAGTCCTCTGACCTCATCTATCCGGTGTTCGTTCTCGACGGCAAAAATCGGGTAGAGGAAGTCCGCTCGATGCCCGGCATCAGGCGCCACAGCATAGACCGCCTGCTCGAGGAACTGAAGACCGCCGTGTCGCTCGGGATTCCGGGCGTAGCGCTTTTTCCACTCATAGATACCCCGCATAAGAGCGCGGATGGCGCTGAAAGCGCCAACCCCGCCGGTCTCGTGCAACGCGCCGTCAGGGCGGTCAAGTGCGAGTATCCGGAACTCGCCGTCATCACCGACGTTGCACTCGATCCTTACACGACTCACGGCCAGGACGGCATCATTGACGATAACGGCTACGTGCTGAACGACGAGACGATCGCGATGCTCGTTCGCCAGGCAAGCTCGCACGCGGAGGCCGGGGCAGACATCGTTGCACCATCCGACATGATGGACGGCCGCGTTGGCGCGATACGCGAACGACTGGAGAGTGACGGACACCGCAACACTCTCATACTCGCATATGCCGCCAAGTACGCATCCTGCTTCTACGGGCCCTTTCGCGACGCAGTCGGCTCTGCCGAGAACCTGGGCAGCAGCGACAAGCGCAATTATCAGATGGATCCGGCGCAAAGCGATGAATCGCTGCGCGAGGTCGGCCTCGACCTTCGGGAGGGCGCCGACATCGTGATGGTCAAACCGGCATTGCCATACCTCGACATCATTCGCCGCGTGAAAAGCGAATTTACCGTTCCAACTTTTGCCTACCAGGTCAGCGGAGAGTACGCCATGATCATGGCGGCGGCCGAACGTGGCTGGATCGACGAAAAGTCCGCTGCTCTCGAGTCGCTTCTCTCGATAAAGAGAGCAGGCGCCGATGCGATACTGAGCTATTTCGCCCTTTCCGCAGCGCGCTGGCTGGCCGGGAGCTGAAGCCGTCGTCGCATCAGGGCCGCATGCGTCGTGATTTGATTGGGTGGAGCCTCAGACATGTCCGCGGAAAATCCTGACGTGAGGGGCGCCTGCCGTGCCGTCCGCGATGGGATCTGAACCGGTCGACCGCTACGGTGTCATGGGCTGGCCGGTTTCGCACAGCCGGTCGCCGCTCATCCACCGCCTGTTCGCGCTGCAGACACGACAGCGCCTGAGCTACGAACGGTTCGAAGTCCGCCCGGACCGGCTCGAGACGGCGATCAGGGAATTCGCGGAGGCGGGCGGCAAAGGCCTCAACATCACCGTTCCGCACAAGATCCGCGTCATCAGCCTGGTCGACCAGCTCAGCGAGCGGGCGAGCGCCGCGGGCGCGGTGAACACGCTCGCGTTTCAGGCCACCGGCATCTTCGGTGACAACACCGATGGCGCGGGACTGATGTGCGACCTCACGAAAAATCTCGGGCTCGGCTTGAGGAACGCGGCGGTCCTGATTCTCGGTGCCGGCGGCGCCACTCGCGGAATTCTGGGGCCGCTTCTGGGCGCACAGCCGCGTTCCGTCACCATCGCCAATCGGACCTTGCACAGGGCCCGTGAGCTTGCGGAACGATTTTCCTCATGCGGAGCTGTCTCTGCCTGCCGATTCGAAGACGTGGATGCATCCCGGAAATACGCGCTGCTGATAAACGCAACTTCGGCCGGCCTCAAGGGGGAAAGTCCGCCGTTTCCGTCGCAGGCGGTGTCCCGGGACACCGTTTGCTACGACCTTTCCTACGGCTCGACGCCGACGCCCTTCAGCCAATGGGCAACCCGGCAGGGGGCGAAGCATTCCGTGGCGGGATGGGGCATGCTGGTCGAGCAGGCGGCGGAATCCTTTCACCTGTGGCGCGGCGTAAGACCCGACACGGCACCGGTGCTACGCCAGATCTCGATTACCGCATAGTCACCAGTTCTTCGGCGCTGGTGGGGTGAATCGCGACCGTATCGTCAAAGTCTTTTTTGGTTGCACCCATGCGTATGGCGACGGCGAAGCCCTGCAGCATCTCGTCGACACCGTCGCCGATAATGTGGCAGCCAACGACACGCTCTTCGCTGCCGGCAGTAATCAGTTTCATCATCGTGCGCTGTTTCACTTCGCTTAAGGCGAAATACATGGGCGTAAAGCGGGTCTCGTAAACGCACACGTCGTTGCCGTAATTGTGCCGTGCTTCGTCCTCGGTCATGCCGATAGTGCCGATCGGGGGATGGGCAAAAATGACGGTCGGAATCCACCGGTATTCGAGGTGCCGGTCCTGCATGCCGCCGTAAATCCGGTCGGCCAGCCGGCGCCCCGCCGCGATTGCAACGGGTGTCAAGGCGACCCGGCCGGTGACGTCGCCGATCGCTGAAACGTGCTCGACGTTGGTTCTCTGAAACTCGTCGACGGGCACAAAACCGTCGGCATCGCAGGCAACGCCCGCAGCGTCCAGCCCCAGTTCAGCGGTATTGGCCGCTCTGCCGACCGCCCACAGCAGGCCGTCGAAGGGGCCGAATGCTCGGCCGTCCTCAGCGGTCAACACCAGACCATCGGCAGTTTTTGCGAGAGACTGCGGGCGTACGCACGTCTCGAATGTCATTCCGGCCTCTTCCATCGCGATGCGCAACTCGCCCCCCAGCATCGGATCGAAACTTCTGAGGACACCTTCCTTCCTCACCAGTACCGTGGTCTCCGAACCCAAAGCTCTGAAGACACCGGCCAATTCGACGGATACGTAGCCGCTACCGACCACAGCGACACGTTGCGGCCGCTCGTCGAGGTCGAAAAAACCGTCCGAGGTCATGCCGAGTTCCGCGCCCGGCAATCGCGGCACCACCGGATAGCCTCCGGTCGCAATCGCGAACCGGTCGGCGCTGTAATGTCGGCCGTCGACGTCGATCGTGTTTGGATCCAGAAATCGGCCGGTGCCTCTTATCAACTCAACGCCGCGACGTTCCAGATTGCCTGCGTAAATGTTGTTCAGCCGCGCAATGTATCGGTCGCGACGCTCCTTCAGCTGCGACCAGTCGTGAGCGTTGGCGACCACGTCGAAGCCGTAATCAGGAGCGTGCTCGATAAAGTGCGCATGTTGCGCCGCATACCACATGACCTTTTTCGGCACGCAACCGACGTTGACGCAGGTGCCGCCCAGCGGCCCGTTCTCTACTACGCCGGCTTTCGCTCCATGTTCGGCCGCCCTCTGCGCATGCGCGAGCCCGCCGCTGCCGCCTCCCAGTACGATCAAATCAAAATGAACTGCCACTATTCATCTCGTCGTCTTGACCTCCGCCGGTACGCATTTTTGCCTGTGATAACATCGCGCCGGTTCATTAGAGCGATTTACCAGAGCCAGATTATTCATGTCGAATCCATTGCTGGACACATCCTCGTTGCCGCGTTTTGCCGAGATCAGGCCAGAACACGCGTTGCCGGCGGTCACGCAGCTTATAGCAGAGCACAAGCGAAAGCTTGAAATCCTGCTCCAGGGGCGCCATGAAGATGGAGACTTCGACGCGCTGGTCACCCCGCTGGAGGAAATGAGCCATGAACTCGGCCGCGTCTGGTCGCCTGTCGGTCACCTGCAGGCCGTGCTCGAAAGCCCCGGCTGGCGCGATGCCTACAACGCCTGTCTGCCTCTTCTTAGCGAACATGGCACCGAAATGGCGCAAAACAAGGCGTTACAGCAGGCATTCGAACGAGTCGCGGAATATCTCCCCGCGGACGCCCCGGAAGCCAGGCGTACTCTGATCGATCATGCGCTGCGCGATTTTCGTCTGGCCGGAGTCGCGCTGCCCGGGCAGGAGAAGGCGGAGTTCCGCAGGATCATGCAGGAGCTGGCGGCGGTGCAGGCGACCTTCGATCAGAATCTGCAGGATGCTACGGACAGCTGGCATTTTCTGACCGTCGATGCAGCCGTGGTCGCGGGACTTCCGGAACAAAGCCTCGAGCGAGCGCGCCACGAAGCTCAAAGCCGCAATAAGGATGGCTGGTGGCTCGCGCTCGATTATCCGACCTATCATGCCGTCATGACGCATGCGGATGATCGCGAGCTGCGGCGACGCTTCTACGACGCATGGTCGACGCGGGCTTCGGACCAGGGCGGGTTCGCCCGCTGGGACAACAGCGCCAACATCGAAAAGATCCTGTCACTCAGGCATCGCGCTGCGGCTCTGGTCGGATTCGGCAATTACGCGGAATATTCGCTTGCGACCAAGATGGCCGCAAGAACGGGCGACGTGGTCGACTTTCTCAACGAACTTGCGACGCGGACGCGACCCTCCGCACGGGAAGAACTCGATGCCGTGCAGCAGATTGCGCGACAGCCGCTCGAAGCGTGTGACATCGCCTACTACCTGGAGAAACTCAAACAGCAGAAGTACTCGGTCGCGGACGAAGAGCTGAGGCAATATTTTCCGGCTTCCAACGTGTTGTCCGGCCTGTTCGAAACGGCTGCAAAGCTCTACGGCGTGAACATCACAAAATCTCCCGGAGTCGAAGGATGGCACGCCACCGTGGACTATTATGACGTGCAGAACGAATGCGACGAGGCGATCGGAGGCTTCTACACGGACCTGTACGCGCGGAACGGCAAGCGCGGCGGCGCCTGGATCGACGAGTGCATCGTCAGGAAGGACCTCGCGGGCCACAGGGTTTGTCCGGTCGGTTATCTCGTCTGCAATTTTTCTCCGCCGAACGATGCAGGCATGTCCTTGCTGACACACAACGACGTGGTGACGCTGTTCCACGAGTTCGGGCACATGCTGCATCACCTGCTGACCCGCGTCGATTATCCCAGTCTTGCCGGCATCAACGGCGTGCCATGGGACGCGGTTGAACTGCCGAGCCAGTTCATGGAGAACTTCGCCTGGACCTATGACGTGCTGGAAGGTGCATCGGGACATGTCAAAACCGGCGAACCGCTGCCTCGCGAGCTGTTCGCCCGCCTCGAGCTGAGCCGCCATTTCGGCGCGGCTCTTGCCATGCTGCGCCAGATCGAATTCGCGCTGTTCGATTTTCGCGTGCATTCCGAGTTCGATCCTGCCAGAGGTTCAAGAGTGCTCGAAATTCTGAACGAGGTGCGCGCTGACGTCGCTCTGATCAGGCATCCCGACTACAACCGGCTGCCACACAGTTTCTCGCACATCTTTGCGGGCGGCTACGCCGCCGGTTATTACAGTTACAAGTGGGCGGAGGTTCTTGCCGCGGACGCCTTCGCCGCCTTCGAAGAGGCAGGTATCTTCAATAAGGAAACGGCCGCGCGTTTTCGAGCCCAGATTCTGGAGATCGGCGGTAGCCGCGATATTATGCAAGCCTATGTCGCGTTTCGCGGCCGTAAGCCGACGCTCGACGCGTTGCTGCGTCAAAGCGGAATCGGCAAAGCGGCATGAGGATTGCAACCTGGAACGTCAACTCGCTGACGGTCCGATTGCCCCACGTGCTTAAATGGACCGAATCGGCAAAGCCGGATGTACTCGCCTTGCAGGAGATCAAGCTACGGACAGAGGCTTTTCCGCTGGATCGGTTCAGGGAGCTAGGTTACCACGCCATCGCCAGCGGCCAGAAAACCTACAACGGTGTGGCGACGCTCAGCCGCGACCCGCCGCTCGATCCGCTCACGGACATCCCGGGCCTTGAGGATCCGCAGCGCCGGGTGTTGGTGACGACGAGCGACGGCGTGCGGGTCGTGAACCTGTACGTGCCAAACGGACAGAGCGTCGGCTCCCTCAAGTACGAATACAAACTCGGCTGGCTTGCCGCCGTGCGCGAGTATCTCGAAGCGGAAATGTCCGTCCACGAGAATCTCGTCGTACTGGGTGATTTCAACATCGCGCCGGGCGATGTGGACGTTTACGACCCGGTAGCGTGGGGCGACGCCATACACTGCAGCCCGGGTGAGCGTGCTGCGCTACAGGAGATTTTGCAGCTCGGCCTGGTCGATATCTTCCGCAAGTTCGAGCAGCCTGAAGAGACATTCAGCTGGTGGGACTACCGGGCCGGCAAATTCCGTCGTAACGCCGGGCTGCGCATCGACCTGATCCTTGCCAGTCCGGCGCTGGCCGAGCGGTGCAGGACCAGCTATATAGACAGTGAGCCGCGCGGCTGGGAACGGCCCTCGGATCACGCGCCGGTGGTCGCGGAGTTTTCCGTCTGACGAAATGGTCTGGCGCTCCAGCGAGTGGCCCGCTTCGATCACAAACAGCAGGGCCGCCGCTTTTTTTTTGTGACACATCGTGGTTTGTCGGTGTCCGTGCCGGGGCGTCTGTGTATTATTTCGCCCAAAGCCTGGCGTCGCTGACTGGTTGCCCGGGCGACGGCTCAGGGCATAAGTGATCGCCGGGGAAGTGTCCGTGTGTTATTTTCCTTCAGCACCTGTCAATTGCGCCGGTAACAGCTTGTCGAATCCCACAGAGCTCATTCAGACATGAATGCCGCAACGGCCACGGCAGAAGTGAAAAACACCAGCAGGATCCTCTCCCAGGATCGCCGCAACGACTACGACGTCACCAATACCGTGCAGGTCAGCAATCCTGCGAAAGTACGCCGGGCGGTCCGCGAACTCTTCGCCGAAACTTTTCCCGGCGCGTCGTTCGACAAGCTGTGGCTCGCGTTCTATGACGTCGAGCGTCTGTTCGCCGGAAAATTTCGCGGTTACCAGGGTTGCGACACGACCTACCACGACCTGCAGCATACGCTGGATATGACACTCGCACTTGCGCGCCTGGTAACGGGATATGAACGCAGCGTCGAGCCTGCGGACCGGCTGGGCTCACGACGCGCGCAAATGACCATCATTACTTCGCTTTTTCACGACGCCGGCTACATTCGGCACATTGAGCGCGACAGCGAATTTCAGAACGGCGCCGAGTTCACGCTTTACCACGTTTCGCGAAGCGCGGATTTCCTGCGCCGTTATCTGCCGGAGCTCGGCTTGTCGAAGGACGTGGCCGTCAGCAGCATGATCGTGCATTTCACCGGCTACGAGCTGGAACTCGACGATATCGAACTCGACGACCCGCGGGACGCCATCTGCGGACACCTGCTGGGCACTGCAGATCTCGTCGCCCAGATGGCGGACCGCTGCTACCTGGAAAAGTGCCGCGATCGGCTGTATCAGGAATTCGTCCTGGGCGGCGTTGCCGTCGAACGCGCAAGGCCCGGCGAATACAGGGTGCGGTACGAGTCCGGAGTAGATCTGCTGAAAAAAACGCCGATCTTCTATCAACAGGTATCGCGCGAGCGCCTCTATTCAAAATTCAACAGGGCCTATCGATACATCGAAGTCCTCTACGACGGTCAGAACCCTTACGTGGACGCAATACGCAGCAACATGACGCACCTGATCAGCATTCTCAAATCCGGCGACTGGAGCATGCTGAGACGAAGTCCGCCCTACTTCGTCGGCGTCAGCAACGCGGCACTGGAAATGGCGAAGCTTGTAGAGACCCAGCTCGCCGAACTGCCGCCCGACGGCACCGCACGCACCAACACCGTCATCGCCGCCTGACCACCGCAACTGACGAAGCGCACAGCCGCGGCACTGACGAAGCGCTCACCCACTTCCGGCACAGACCAGGGGCGGCAAAAGCACGCCGGTCGATTGCGCAGCTAAACCGAACTATCGCTTAGGCCGAGCCTCATTAATCCGCAGCTGACGCCCCTGCAAATCCGTCTGGTTCAGCGCTTCAATCGCCGCGAGCGCCTCGCTCTGATTGGACATTTCGACAAAGCCGAAACCTCTCGACCGTCCTGTTTCCTTATCGAACACGACTCGCGCCGAGGTTATCGCCCCATAGGGGGCGAATGCCGCCCGGAGGTCTTCGTCGGTCGTGCCGTAAGCAAGATTCCCCACGTAGATATTCATAGTCGATTTTTCTTTGGCAAGCAGCTGGATCCTCGTTACCTCATACTAGCTGTGACACCGGAAATCCACAACGCCGATGGGCGTTACCCGGAGGCGAATCCCGTGAGCGGCAGGTACTTCCGATTCATCAATCCTGTTTCGTCCTTAGCGCGAACACCTCGTGCCGGTTCAACCGTCTTTTCGAGTAAAACATTGCGACAGCAGCGGCACAGAATGCGTAAATATGATCGACTGCAGTGATGACTTCATCGAAAAAGACCTGGAATGACCACCACGTCAACCCGAGGATTACCTCGAGCGAAGTCACCCCGAGTTCATCGGAGGTCGCGGGAATCGCGATGAGCAGGTTGCCGAAAAAAGCGCCCGTCCAGGCGACGAGTCCGGCCGTCAGCGGAAATCGCCAGTCGAACCCCCGGCCGAAGCGTCTTACTGCCAGGCCGATCAACGCACCCTGCAGAATCGAAAACCATGGGAAGACCCTGCCGAACAGGATGGCGACGTACATCCAGAACCAGCTTGACAACAATGTCGCAACAACGGCCGCCGCAATGGCGCCTCGCAGGGACTGGGCTGCGATCAGCTTCTGCGGGTCCGGTCGGGGCGGCGGTCCGCCGGCACGAGCGCTTTTCTTCTTCCTGAACGGGTTCATATCCTCTTGATCATGGGGACAGCACTGCGTTGCGTGCTTCGTCAGTGCCGCGCTTGCTTACTGTTACCGCCGCAGGGGCGCCATCCGGGGGTATTCCAGTCGCTCAGACACCGCTTCGCGAACTCGCTTTGTGGAATACCCCCGGGCACCGCCCCTTCTTTGTGCCGGAGTTGTGTAGCGTGCTTCGTCGGTACCGCGGTTGTGTGCTGCATTTGGCTGGGACAAATCCGCCGCCGCCCGCACCGGCGGGGTTAGGGCAAAGATATAACATAGCGGCAGTCCGGCCGCGAAGCGGTGGTTGCAAAAGGATCCGCTGCACTAGGCGGCCGGGCGCGTGTAGTATTTGCCTGCTACCGTTATGCTGTCGATGAGAGCTTCATCGAGTCATAGCGCCGTACCCGCCGCCAGCGCCCGTACCCGAGCGGGACCGGAGGAGATATGAACAACTTCGCCGCAATTCTCACAGTGCTGACCCTGCCGTTCCTGGGCTCCTGCGCAGGGACGGACGGCAGCGGCGCGACCGCCGAAGACCGATCCGGGCCTGAGTGCCTGAGCGACTACGACATCCGGTCTTTCAACGCCATCGACGACGAGTTCGTCTACGTCGAGGGACGCAGCGACAGTCATTACCTGTTTACCATGAGTCG
>Ga0299913_10001647_pt1 | contig 16798 bp, 18 predicted proteins | sample RVTome_9_FD_201360 | JGI IMG/M metagenome (GOLD analysis project Ga0299913, IMG submission 201360) | Soil microbial communities from uranium-contaminated site in the Upper Colorado River Basin, Wyoming, United States - RVT155D38 (version 2) ... | reverse complement strand
ATCGGGGCCGGCTGTGGATCGTGTGCGTGACCTCATTCAAGGACTGGAGATCACCACTCAACCGACCGGGCCGCTGGACTCCGATCTTCTTCCTCGACGACGCGGTTGCCCTGGCTGCCGGGCATCGTCCGTGTGGGTTGTGCCGTCGCGACGATTACCTGTCCTATCGGGAGGCGGTGAGACGCGGACGGGGGATCGCCGGCCCGGTGCTCGCCACCGATCTCAATCGCATGCTCGCCGCAGAACGTCTCGCTCGGGGAAGCGGGTTGGCCAGGGCGGGAGACCGCAAGCTGTGGGTCGGGAGCATCGACGACCTGGCGGACGGCGTGGTCATCGTCGCTGATGACGGAGACCGCCCTCTCTTGGTGCTGGGTGAGAACCTGATGGAGTTCCGATTCGGCGGGTGGGTCAATCCGGTTCCCAGACCCGGAGGGGAAAAGGTGAGGGTCCTCACCCCTCCGACCTCGGCGATCGCCCTGGCCAACGGGTATCGGGCAGTGCTCCACTCCAACCGAATCGACGAGTCGGCCCAGCGGAACCCCCTAGCTCTCACTCGGCCAGCTGACGGCTCTGTTCCAGGTTCCTGATAGCCGTTTCACGGTCTCGACGGCCCAGACCACACGCAGCAGCGACATCGACGGCATGCCCGATTTGGTCTTCGATCAGATACCGGACCCGATGTTGGGCCTCCAACGGTTGGGCTTCATGGACGAAGCCGGCCACGAACCGCACTCCGTCGGGAAGACGAAGCCGACTGAGCGGCGCATAAAAGGAAGCTTCGACGCTGGGCGGTTGCGATCCGTGAGCGAAGGGCATGTGGATGAACTCCAAATGTCGCCCCCCGGGGAACTGGTCTGCAAGCGCATTTGCCAATTCCACCGCCGGGGCCGCATCCTCGAGACGACTGAACGCCCGATTGTTCATGTCCCCAACACAGAGGTGGAATCCCCACCGAGTCGAGTCCGGCGACTGTTCCACCACCCGCAGAATCCGTCGCGCCAGCCAACGGACCCCAGGCGACCGCAGCATCTTTGGTATCCGTGTCGCCACTTCCAACTCGATCGGTATCTCCACCTGATACACGACCACGGCGCCGACCTCGGAATGGATCCGTTCGATCTCGGCAACCGTGGCATCCTCGAAAGGTGCCGTGTTTTGGAACCCACGCAGCGGGTTGAACCCAAAAGCCGCGAACGCAATGTCTATGGGGCCGGGGATCCCCACCTGGAGAGCAAGATCGTTCCGGCCCAACCGGGTACGCGCCTCCAGGAAGTGCGGCCAGGAGTCGGTGAACGCGTCGTAGTAATCCAGTTCGACCGAAGTGAACCGGTGACCAGACTTGACCCGGAACACTGGAGTCGACTCATAGTCCGACCAGTCACCGTCACGGACCACCTCCAAATCAGGATGCTCCCGCAAACCCTCGATCAGTCTTCCGATCCAGTTCCCCCGGTCCCCGGTCTCCCCGTCGGGGAGACGGTCCCCCACCCTGTCTCCCACAGAATCCAACACCAGACGCAGCGCATCTCTGGTGCTGGTCGCGGGAATGGATCCCACCAGGTGGACTTGCCGGGATTGGCCAACAAACGTCAAAGCGGACCTCCTCTTCTCGACGCGCTCACCAGCGCCTCAAGCGGAGTAACCGCTTCGGCTGCTCATCGATCAGGCATTGGCACCGAACCCAGCTCGGTTGCCGCGGTTTCAAAGGGCCTGTCCCTCCACCGCTCTAGATAAGCGCGTATGACAACACGAGAATACCCTCCGATCCGACCCGGGGCCCGTCAGCCCAACTTAAAGATCCCAGCAACGGCTGCTTCCTTCCTTGGCCTCGGTGCTTTCTGTCGACGTAGAAGCAGGTTATCCGCCAGTCCGGAAGGGGCGGGGGGCCGAGGTCGTATTGGCGCTTGTGCTTGATGTTCGGGAGTTCTTGTGGACTGCCGTACTGGCACCATCCCTGAGCGACGCCGTTCTCATCGATCACCAGGGCAGCGTGGGCGCGGCCGGTGCGCACGCGATCTTCCTTGACGGCGCGATGGCTGATCCCTTTCTGTCCGCACTCGGGGTGATAGCCGATGCACCAGCAGCCCCCGAAGATGCCGTTGTTGGTCTCGACCAGCTCGGCGAAGGCATCCCAGGCCGAGGCGTCGAGTTCACGAATCGTGAATGTCATCGGGGTTCAGCCTTCGCCGGCTGCAGCGTCGAGAATCCGAGCCAGTTCAGCGGGTCGGCTGACCATTGGCCAGTGCCCGGAGTCGATGTCCTCAAAGGCGAGACGGGTGGCCCGGCTGAGTTCGGGGACATCGCCTGCGTCGATCCATGCCCTGGCCTCCTCGGGGCTGAATTCGGGGCATACCAGAAGAACGGGGACGTCGAAGCGTCTGTCGTCGGTCAACCGCACAACGCCCTTGGACACACCCTCGGGGACCGGGACGGCCGCTGAGGCGATGCGGTCCCGCTCGGCCTCGCCGAGATCGGCCGAGTCGGGGCCCTCGAAGGGACCCCAACCCGGGAAGGCCATGACGCCGTCGACGGAGGCGAAGAAGTCGGCGTAGGCGTCACCGTCGGCCGACGGGAAACCGCCGATCAGCACGACGCGATCGATTGCATCGGGTCGTTGGTCGGCGATCATCCAAGCGAGCGTGCAGGCGGCGGAGTGGCCGACGACCATAGGTCGGTCGGCTGCGTCGACGGCTACTAGGGTGGCAGTGACCTGGTCGGCCAGGGTCGCGGTGGTCGAGGCATCGTCCACGCCAGGTAGGGCCACCGGTTGGGCCCGATGCCCCAAGTTCTCGAGTTCGGCACCGACATCTGCCCAGATCGACTGCGGCAGCCACAGACCAGCGATGAGAATGATGTCCACGCCTGGACTCTAGAGCCAGTTCGAGACGGTCCACTTCCCAAGACGATCAACAGTTCTGTCGCGGAATCGCCCATGTCCGGGACCGTCCGTTATCGGCAGGTAAAGTTCGGGGTGGCGATTTCAGGTGTCGAGCAGGCTGGAAATGTCACTTTGCCCAGATCACGGCGCGTAGGGAGCGTCCGGTTGGGAGAGGATCAGCTGGACATACGCCTCAACTCGCTCGCGCCAGTCTTCGTATGGGACTCTCGGGTCGCCGTCATACATCACATTTCCAACGTTCTCAATCGCTACTTCGGAGAGTTGTTGTTCCCCGATGGCCATGAATCGGTCGGATTCGCAGTCGCCGGTGATGGAGAGGTCGCGCATGTGCTTGTTCGCTAGCTGGGTGACCAGTACTTCAGCGCTGTAGAGACTGGAGCTTGCCCCCTTTCGTTCTGAGGCGGCGGCTTGAGCAATCACTTCGGCGACGCGTTCGTCAAGATGTTCACCCCATTCAGCGGCAACCTGATCACACGTTGCCCCTTCATAAGAGGGGCGGTCGCTGTTGCATGCCCCAATCTCGCGAGGAAGCCCGTCACAGAAATCCGGACGAAGAACGAAATAGGCACCGATTCCGAGAAGGAGAGTCGCGATTACCCCAACGAGGATGAGGGTCAGCCTTCGATTCACCAGAGTCAATCTAGGTAGAGGGCGACTCGCTACCGCTGCTGTCGGCGGCTATGCATGCGGGTGTCCCCAAGGAGTCCTGGGTTGGAGGCTCCTGAGCGAAGGCGAGCTTCTTGGTCGGTTGTCACCAGGTGTCACCCCCAATCGAACGCTTCAACTCCGGTTGCGGTGTTTCGCGGCGGCCGCACAGATCACCATGATCCCGAGCGGTAACGCCCCATATATATGAGACCGTCCGCTATCGGCACGTCTCGATCGGGGCAGCTCATGCGAGGAATGGTGTTGTCGAAGGCCAAACATGCCCGTCCGATGTTGCGGTTTGTGAGCAGGGGGAACGAGACAGACAGTTCTCGCCGGCGAGATGTCGATAGCTGCACCGGTCTTTCGTTTAGTTGGTGACACGAAGAGTGGAATCAAGATTTGTCTCTCGAGAGAAGGGACAGGCGACAATGAAGCTGGCGACCACGACGTGGGTCTCCGTTGATGGAGTGATGCAGGGGCTTGGCGGGCCGGACGAGGACCGCACCGGGGGGTTCGAACGCGGCGGATGGGCCACACCGTTCTGGGACAGCGATGCTGCAGCGTCTCTGAACCAGGTCTATGAGCGCGCCGACGCGTTCCTGTTCGGCCGGCGGACCTACGAGATCTTTGCCGGCTACTGGGGAGCGATGCCAGACCCGGGTGCCAACCCAATCTGGACGGCCTTGAACACGCGGCCCAAGTACGTGGCATCAACCACACTCACCGATCCGCAGTGGGCCGACACAACTGTCCTTTCCGGCGATATTGCGTACTCGATCGGCGAGCTCAAAGCGAAACCGGGAGGCGAGCTGCAGGTGCACGGCAGTGGTGCCTTGATCCGTTGGTTGCTCGCCCACGATCACGTCGACGAGATGACTCTGTATGTCTCTCCTGTCGTGGTCGGTCAAGGCAAGCGGCTGTTCGCTGACACCGGCCCAGAGGTCAATCTGGGTCTGGTCGATTCGCGGGCTACCTCCAAGGGAGTGACCATCCAGACCTACCAACACGCCGGTCGCCCCCAGTACGGCACCGCAAGTCCAGATCCGACATGAAAGCGACGTGCTAGCCACTCGATATCACCAGTTCTGCGCTAGGAGCCCTCGAAGAATCCCTAACGGGCTGCGGTATCAATCATCCAGCGCTCACCAGCACCTGTCCATAGGGGCTTTCCCCGAGAAGGGGCGCCAAAGCTTCGATCCCAGCCGGCGCATAACGCGTGTCGACAAAGACCATCTGCCACAGAGTTGACAGCGGGGGATCCGGCAGGGAGGTAGCAACTTCATAACCACATCAGAAGCCCCGGCCGACACGGCTAAAAGATCTAGAAACATGTAAGTGGCTCTGGCCACCCGAGCCGGACCATGGCGTCAGACGGTCCGGCCGAACCGAGCGCAGTCGTGCCGTTCTGGTGCGGGCTGCGATATGGGCGGTTTCGCTCCCGAATGTTCCATTCTCTTGCAGGTGGAACTCCTCGCTAGGGGACGATCGTCATACTTGAAAGAGATGAAACGGTCTGCACTCGTCCTCGCCGTCCTAGCCGCGCTGGCGACTGGCTGCACAGAGTCGAGTTCACCTCAGGCGAGCGCGTCGGTCGATGGTGTTGAGTGTCGATTGCCGCCCGAATCTGAGCAAGCTCTCCCAGACACTGATTTCGATCTGACGATCACGCCGAATCCCGTAGCTCCCGGAGTGGAAGCTGACGTGGTCATCGAACTCGCGGAGAACGCCCCGGAGGATCTGACCAACGCACCCGAAGGAGAGATCATCACAGGCGCTGGTGCGCGGCTGCAATGTTGGAATGGATCGGCGTGGGTTGACACCCACCAACTGCTCAAAGACGGATTCGGCCCCGACAATGCGCCTGCAGCGATTGGCATCGGACCCGATGTGACTGTCACGATCCCGGCCGTTGGGCTCGTGATTGAGGACCAGCCCTACACCATCGTCGTACCCGACGTGCCGTCCGGGATTTACCGGATCGAGGACACAGTGATCGTCGGCAGCTCCGGACGCTCCGTTTATAGCTTGATCGAAATCGGAGGCGACTGACAGCTCACCTTGTCAATGCACACCGAAGTGCCGTTCAGGGGCACTTTCCCCTCTGGGCGTTATGGGCCGAGATCGAGCGTTCTGTTCGTCCTTCCTCATCTGGTGCAGATCCGCCTCCTGTCGCAGTCATCGACAAGCGGCCTGTGCTGTCATGTGGGATCAAAGAGAGCGATCCGCTAGAAGATGAGCTCCGACAAGCACAATCCAGGTGAAGTAAACGAAGAGGAGCCCCCGCTGCACGAGTCCGGTGTTGGCAGCATCCCTCTGGAACGCCAGAGCTGTCCAGACGGTCATACCGAGACCAGCTACCGCCGTTGCCAACGTGTACCACTGCCAGAAAGCGTCCAGTTGAAGCGCCACAGCCAGGCATGCCCCAAGGACTGCCAGGAAAGCGACCGGACCACTCACGTAGTGGATCCGAGCGCGCCAGGAAGGCTCGGCTCGAGGTTCGATGGGTGCTCCGGGCGGGTAACCGCGTACTGGGTCAGGGGCAAAGACGCCTGAGATGAACAGCCCAAAGCCAAAGATCGCCAACAGCACAGCTCCGACGAGAGTGTCCAGAGCTTGATTTATGCCGGCGGCAAAGGCGAACATCCCTAGTCCCACGACAAAGAAGTTGGCTCTCTGAACCCAGCCTCGCTCACCAAGCTCCAGCTCGCTTCCGGTGTGGTAAACGGGGTTGTACCCAGATCGGACCGCACCTTCGATGAGCACCACGGCAAGAAACAACACAGCCGTTGCCATCCCGACAATGAGTAAGACATCCCGCATGACCGAATCCATCCTGCCCCGACCATAAACGAGTTGCCCGCACCCACACTTACCCGCATCAACCGAGCACAGCCCGCTTGCGCAGCGCACGAATGAGCCGATCTCGCTCGGTCCTAGCTCGGATCTTTCTCGGCTCCAGAATGGTGGTTCCGAGTAGAAGGCGTCCAGTCATCGCCCCGGCTCAGCGGAAGGGCTTCAAGCTGCACAGGCCGACGTGGGTGTCCCCACAACGGCCCGGTTCGTCGTCAAGCCCGCCTCACCCTGGGTAGGAACCGGCCGGTGCGGGATGCGTAAGCGCGGTAGGCGCCGCCGAGGCCGTCGGGGGAGCTGAGCAGCTTCTCCTCGGCGGCCGCCCACCAAAGATGGGTGACGATGGACAACGCTGCCACTCCCAGCAGCAGGTAGCTCCGGAAGACGAGAGTGGTGCCCACTGCGATTGCGATTAGCGCGGTGTAGATGGGGTGGCGGACATACCGGTAGGGCCCGTCGCTCACCAGCTGGTGGTCCACCATCACCCCGCTGAACGCGCCGTACCCCCCTATCCTTTGCGCAGCCCATAGCCCCACGGCAATGCCCGCAGCCCAAAGAGCCAGGCCGGCCGCCTGTAGAACCAGATCGATGCCCGTTGACCAGTTAAGCCATCCCTCGTATGCCCAGCCGGGTGCGACCACGACCAGGACCGGATAGAGGAACGGAACGATCTGTACCAGGTCGCCTCCCCGGCCGATGAGGGGAGGGGGCGGCAGCCGGGCCCGTAGCTCAAGACCGTATCCGGGACGTTCCCATCGAGACCACAACACCCACGCGGCCGCATTGGTTGCTGCCATGACAGCCGCCAACAGTTGAACCAATGTCCTTGCCACGTCACACCGCCTTGGGGCGGGTTAGACGATACGCACTAGCTGAATGGAGGGGAGTCCCGGCTTGAGCAAGGGCTAGGTTCGGCTGGATGGAAGATCCGTTCGTACCACCGAGCTTCGAAGTCCCGCATACCTACGCCTGGTCTGAGTTTCACCTGGAACCGTTGGGCGAGCAACACAACGAGCGTGACCACGCTGCATGGATGTCGAGCATCGACCACATCCGGTCTACTCCCGGATTCAGTGAACAAGAAGAGCCGGATTGGCCGGTAGCCATGACGTTGGAAGCGAACTTGGAGGATCTGGTCCGACACGCCAAGGATTTTGAGGAGCGAAGGGTCTTCACCTACTCGATCCTCGACGGTGACGATGTCATCGGCTGTATCTACATCTATCCAGATCGCCGCCCGGGCCACGAGGCGTGGGTCAGTTCATGGGTGCGAGAGAGTCGTGCCGAGTTAGACATGGCGGTTCGGGAGGCGTTGTCAACGTGGATCGATGAGGCATGGCCTTTCTCGAATCCGCACTACGCAGGGAGAGAGTAAGCCGCGAGCCCGAAGCTATCCGGCGCACATATGTGCCGATATCGGGTCTCAGATTTGGGCGGTTTCGCTACAGATCAGTTGATCTGCGCTACTTGGGGGGGTATGAAGAAGTCGCCTGCTCGCGTTGAGCTGGTGTGGAATGATGCCGCGCATGAGTTTTCGGGAGAAGGGGATCGAGGCAGCGGACGGATTCACGGGGGACGGGTTCATCGTTCGGCCGCTCGTGCCGTCCGATGTGGTGCTCGACCATGAAGCCGTGATGTCGAGTCGCGAATTCCTCTACCACTGGGAGCAGGAGCCTCCGTATCCGCCCGAGGACTTCTCGGTCGACGACAACCTGGAGGATCTCGAGCAGATGGACGGCGAACACCGCAACGGGATCCGATACACGTACACCGTCATGAACGCAGACGAGACCCAGGTCCTTGGCTGCATCTACCTCCTGCCCAACGACGACCGCATGTACCGGACCGCCGAGGTGACGTCGCACGACGGTACCGACCTGTCGTCGGTTGATGCCACGGTCTCGTTTTGGGTTCGCGTCTCTACGTGGGAGGACGGGTTCGAGGGCTCCCTGCTCGAAGCGGTTCTCGGTTGGCTGAGGGACGACTGGTCGCTTGAGCGACCGGTGATTGTGACCAACGAGAAGCTCGATCATCAGATCGCGGCGATCGAGTCGTTGGGCCTGACCCGGCGTTTCGATTACGACCGCGCGAAGGACCTATACACGTCCTACGCCTACGCCTGACGCCGAATCCCTGAGAGAAGGCGCTCGACGACAGGTCTCAGGGGGTGCCAGGCTGCCCCGACCACTCGGAACCGGCATTGATAGACGCACGCCGAAGTGCCGATATGCGCTAACCGCGTTCTGTAGCTACGGGAAGCGCTCGCCCGTGCCGATATCGAGCGGTGCCCGCTGTAGGCAGTTTCGTTCGAATCGGTGAGACTCCAATCGCCGGGGTGTGACTCAGAGCTGATGCATCCCTCGAGAGTCGAGTCATCTGAAGGGGTGTCTGTCGGTGATCACGACTGTCAGCACTCTGGGGCCGTTCGGATCGGGCGCTAGCTCCTCAAGGTCGAGACTTGCCAAATCCGGTCCGAGACCTATGAAGATGTCTGCACGGCCCGTCTTGTGTGTCTTCTGGCCACTGTATGCATCTTGTGAAAGGGAAGGCTCAATTGTCCATCCTGACGATCTGGCGTACGCGGCTACCTCCTCCAACAGATCGTCGGCCTCGGCTTGAACTAGGGATGCCCGGCGTTGACAAAAGGACAGTCCTTGCGGCCGTTGGATCCGGTGTATCCGAACTGACCTCCTCTCGTGGTTACAACCTCTTCGAGACCAAATCCGGATTACTCATGGACGTGTTCCGGCGCCGAGGGCTTGGCGAAGGCGACGAAGATCACGCCGGGTGGAGCCCCATTGAGCGACCCGGAGAATGCCGCTGAGAGGGTTCTCGGACCGCAGCCACAGGTTTTCATCGGAGAGACTGCGTCCTGACCCCGGATAGCCAGATCGATCCCGGCTGGGTCGTCATCGACGGCGACAAGATTGTCGAGGTCGGCAATCAGGAACCTCAAGTCCGCCGCCACCTGGACACGGGCGGGGTGATTCTCCCTGGCCTGGTTGACCTACATGGTCATCCCCGATGGAACATCTTCGCCCGTGGGAGCCTCCCAGGACCTACCGCAATCGCCACGAATGGCGAGAGATCGAGGAGTATGTGGCACTCATTGAAGAACCCTGGAAAAAGATCACCGAAGATTGGGAAGACGAACCAATGCTGAGGCTCCTCGCCCGTTACGGGGACCTATGCCGCAGAGACCACGGACGCCACCACAAAGGCTGGAAGATCAAGAAACTCGCCCCCGGCAAATACCAGTGGACCAGCCCCCTCGGCCGGGTCTACATCCCCGGCGGACACGACCCACCAGGTTGAGCTTCACCCGCGCGTGTAAGTGACACCATCCAGAAGGACGCGACGAGTGCACGGATCGATCGGCTCAAGCGCAGTGAAGGTAAGAGTGTCACCTTCTACCACCCACCGATACGTCCAGACACCCTCGCAAACGTACATCGAGAAAGTGATCATGTCGGCGGTCACTGAGATCGTCCCGCCTTGCGACTCTGGTCCCCAGCTCACGGCGTAATTGGTGTCCGTCAAACTCAGCGAAACCCGATCCATCGGTGGCTCGAACCCCTCGAGCTCGGCCCGCCAACGACCGCTCATCTCTGGCGGAGCTGCGTCGGGAGCCAGCGTCGTCGTCGGGGCCTCGGTCGTGGGCACGATCGTCGTGCTGACCTGGCTCAGCGTCGTCGGTGTGTCGGCAACCGTGGTCGCTGCAGGCTGAGCGGCGCACGCCGCAAGTGCTGTAAGCAGTGGCGCGAGAACCTTTGTTGCCCATGCAGATCGGGTCACACGTCCTCGCTGGTCTTCTCGATGGGTTTGCCGTCGGTGGTCATTACGGACTCTCGATCTGTCAAGATGGAAGGAGACGGCACTCATTGGGCCGTCTCCTTCATGCGATCGCCAGGGTCAGCGATACGGATACACGTCTCACAGGTTTCCCTCCTCTTCGGTCAATGGTGTTCGCTTACCGTGTAGATCTCGTCGGCGGCTAGACCATGAGCCTCTCTGTGGACGGTGTCGGCCGCCTCAGCGGTCTCCGCCTCGACGAGACAGAACACCTTGCCGGCCGCCTCGTCGACCCAATACCGGAGATAGCTCACCCCATACCTGGACTGGGTCGCCAGATCCTGGGCGTGGGCGGCCGCCACGTCGGCTGCAGCTACCCCTCCCTCGATGGTGTGTATATCCATGAATAGTGGCAATGACTTTCTCCTCTCTGTTTCGCCGAACCCGGCGCATGCAGCCGAACGTAAGAGGTGAGCCGGCGCGGCACATCGGGCGAATTCCCTATTTACGGCGCCCCGAGATGTCGCAGTTCATCAGCTGGTGCCGCCGGTATCGAGCGTCAAGAGCGAGGGTGCCTTTATTCGGCATTTCCAGCCGTCGAGAACGCCCGGGTGTTTTCACCTACGTTGGCGACAGAGGTATGTCCAGCTTGCGAGCCGTCGAGGCCGCTTCGGCTCGTGACCGAACGTTGAGTTTGCGCAAGATCGCGGACACGTGATGGCCGGCCGTTTTCTCCGATATGAACAGGCGGTTAGCGATCTCTGAGTTGCTCAAGCCGGCCTCGATGAGGGCCAGGACCTCGAGCTGCCGCCGAGTGAGCTGAGCCGGGGCTGTGCGCGTCGACGCCCGTGGCCGGGAGGGGACGCGCCTGATTCCGGCGCTTCGCATCGTGGCCCGAACCCGGTCCCCGGCCGCGTCGGCACCGAGTTCGGAGAAAATTGTCAGGGCCTGTCGCATGGCAGGCTCGTCGCCATCAGCCAACGCCTCCGCCTGCTCGTAAGGGCAGCCGATTCGCTCCCACTCGTGGGCGGCCCCTTCCCAGTCGCCTGACATGTGGAGTGCAAACGGCCCAACGATTGCGCTTGGCGGATCGTCGAGCTCGCCGGCACGCCAGAGCCGGAAGGCGAGCTCGCTGACAAGCCACGGCACACGGACTCGGTCGAGTATCTCCCGCGCCGCGGGGACGAGCCGGGCCATTTCGTCTTCGCCCCCAGCGAGCCAAGCCGCCTCGACATATCCCGTTATCGCCTCACACTCTACGCCCAAAAACCTCAAGGCCCGCGCCGTCTCCCAGGCTTGGGCAAGTGATCTTCTCCCATCCTGAAGGCCCCGACGAGCCAGGATGCGACCATGAACGTAAAGCGCCGTGTTTCCCCCGGGAAATCTTGTGTCTTTCATCGCCGTCTTCGCCAGCTCCTCCGCCTGTTCCCAAGAACCTGTCTCCAACCGGATACGACCAATCCACGCCGTGGCTTCCGCGGCCCAGCGGTCGAGGTCGCGTTCACGCGCGAACGCCAGGGCTTGCTCGAGTGAGACAAGAGCTTCTCGGTAGCGCCGTACCACCATGAGGCTGGCCCCCAGATTTAGGAGAGCCAGGGCCGCGTTGTGGTCATCACCCATAGTGAGGGCAAGCCTGTGGCTCTCCGACAGCTCACGGACGCCCTCAAGGTCCTCATGGAAGATGATGTCCACTTCGCCTTTGACCTGAAGGGCCAGGCTGAGGGCACGCGGTGCGTTGATGCGGGAAGCGAGCTCGATAGCCTTCGATGCCCAAGTGACCGCCTCCTCGGCCCGGTAATCCATTTCCAAGATGTAGGCATGTTGGGCATGGGCAAATGCCAGGTCAGGCCACTCTCCGATCTCCTCGAGGAGCTGCGCAGCCTCCCCCGCCGTGCGCTCAGCCTCGGCGTAGCGTCCGGTGATGCTGAGAGCACGGGCCAGCTTCACGAGCGCCACCCCTTCCCCGAGCCGGTCGCCGGCGCGCCGGTGTAGCTCGACCACCTGCGCCCTGACGTCCGCGACCCGATAGCGGTCCTCGAAATTGTGTGCCTCGTCCGCCCAGGCCGAGAGAAGATCCCCGAGCTTCGAGGGTCGCAGGTGTCGGGCATGTTCGGTCGCTTTTGCATACTGATCAGCAGCCTCACGGTGCGCGCCGCGAGCGGAAGCCTCCCTCGCCGCCGCCTGGGCATGCCGGAGCACGCGCTCACCGTCCCCCGCCTCGTAGGCGTGATGTGAAAGCCGTGCTCCCCCGATGGCGGGTCGGCTTTCCAATACATCCAGCAACCTGAGATGCAGGAGCCGTTTCGTCGCTATCGAAACCGACTCCTCCACGGCAAGCCGGGCGAGCTCGTGCCGGAAAGTGACGAGGTTGCCATCCATGACCAGGACACCCCGCTCCGCCGACTCATCCAGCGCCGATCCGCCTTGGGGGATGAGGTCCAGTATGACATCGGTCTCGAGTCCGCCTGGCGCCACTGAGACGAGTTCCAACAGATCCCGCGCCTGAGGGGAGAGCCTTGCGGCCCGAGCCAGCACGGCGTCGGACACGGTATCGGGAAGGGTCGCCCCCGGAGTGGCCAAGACCTCGGTGACGAAGAAGGGATTGCCGCCCGTGATCCGATGCAGCTGACCTGGTTCGAGAGCCTTTTGGCCCAACAGCCGGGCCACGCCCCCCTCGGTGAGCGGAGGCACCTGTAACCGCTCACAGCCGGTCGCCGTCGCCAGGTCTCCGAGAATCGTTCGAAACGGATGATCCGCTTCGATCTCATCGTCGCGGTACGTGACGAGCAGAAGCCCCTTAGTCGATTCGACCCGTCGGCCGACGAACCGCAGTGCGTCGAGCGTCGCCCCGTCGGCCCAGTGTGCATCCTCGACGACCATGACGGTCCGCGGCGATAGCTCTTCCAGAATCGTCCTCAGCACGTCGTGACGTTTGCGCTTGGGGGGAATGAGCGTCGCCAGGCGCTGCATATCGAGAAAAGGAGCCAGAGGCCTGGGAGTCGACAGTGGATCGCAAGTACCCCAGAGCACGCGCACATTCCTGTCGAGATGGTCGACGAAGACTCGCATCAGGGCGGTCTTACCGGATCCTGCCTCACCGCCGACGAGCGCGAGCCGTCCATGCCCTTTCCGAGTCGTCTCGAAGAGGTCGCTCAGTTGACCGAGCAGCTCCTCCCGCTCGACGAGCTCCATGCGATCACCGTACGCAGTGCGAGTGGTGCTGGCAACCAACTTTGTTTGAAGGTCATGGGTGGGCGGCGGCGATCCCTACCACCAGCGAATCGTCATCCCCTATCGCGTTTGCCTCCGGTCAATCATCATCGTCGGCCCGTCTGCTCAGGCGATCCTCGGCGAGGGATAGATCAGGTCGTCAGACGAAGGCCGCCAAATAGTTCCCGGAAGTATGAATCGTCAACCAAGAGAGCTTCCTGGTGCGGCCAAGGTTGTCGTCCTTGCTCTGTTCTTAGAGGTGGCCCCCGACGGGAACCAAGACCAGCGCGAACACGGGACCGGTGCATCGACTACGACTGAGTCACCTGGTCGGACCCAAGTTGTCGTTTGAGCCAGACGAAAGCCTCGCAGCGCATAACGCGCCGCCAAACGCGGAAATCGACCTGACCACCCACTCAGTATCCGGCAATCGGTAACGGCTTCATCACCACATCACGAGCCTCGTCCGAGACGGCCCAAAGAGATGCGGAAAGGTGTAAGTGGCTTTGACGACGTGTGCAACAGATATCTGGAGATGAGGGAGGCGATCGTTGTTTGATGATCACTTGGGGGATGTCGACTTGGATGCCTTTTCCGACAGATGGTGACCGGCCCGTACAGATGTTCGCCCTGATCAGGGTCTGGCCACGACCCTCGACCATTCCACGGCGTCGGAGGCAACCAAGACTGGCACCACATCTTTTCCCGTGTAGGTGACCGCCACCCGACCGAGCTCATCCACGAAGACGATGCGGTCGTCTCCCATCGAGACCGCATAACCAATGTCATATGCCTCGGGGGCAGTGAAACTCGCCGTCCCGGCACCATCGAGTTGCTCGAGGGTGACATTTCCATCGTCTCGATTGATGAACACCTGCCCTTCCTGGAACAGCTTCTCACCGTCGTCGGAGTCCATGGTCCCGACCTCCTCACCGGTTGCGGGATCAAACAGGGCAAACTGCCCTCCAGTTACCCAGTTGACAACCACCAGATTGCCATCGGAGTCCCAGCCCACGAGTTCCATTTCACGTCTGGCGTCGAGGACAACCACCTCGGTGGTGGCCAGATCGACGATTCTCACCGGGCCGGCCTCACCGTCGCCGTCGACTGAATAGGCCACGAACCCGGTCTGTTGACCAGCCTGAAGCGGGGGGAACTCCGGTGTTGGCACTATGGCGATGAACACGATGATCAATGTCGTAGCCACCACGATGACGCCTGCCACGACAACCGCCAGTAGCCGACGGTCGAGACTCGCCATCAAACGCCTCCTGAAGTGGTTGGCTTGGACTCCTCCGAGGTTCGGCGTTGGCCGAGATGGACCGCGGCCACGACCACAGTGAGAGTGACGACACCTGTTATGAGGATGGCCACCGGAACGGCGATCGACTCCTCGAAGAGAATGATGACGGTGGTCGGGATCCAGATCACTAGGGCCAACACGCCGAGACCGAGTAACGCGCGACGATCGAGACGGGTGGACAGCCAGACAAGTGCCAGACCCATCGCGATGCCGATACTCGACCAGATGGCGTTGTCATCGACGGATCCGAAACCGACCGCGATTGTGAACAAAGAGCCGAGTACCCATCCCGTGGCTTGCGGGGTGAAGTAACCGGCCCATGTAAACAACAACCAGATGACACCAACTGCGAGGAATACCAGACCGAACATCCAGGCCTCCTCGCCGAGGGGTAGAACGCCGGGCAGGGTGGCCAACAGGAATGCTGTGGCTCCCGCGATGGCCACCTGCTGGAGGGTTGTCCGAGCCACCAGATAGAGGCCCACGCCCGAGACGAGCGAAACGACGGCCGTGAGAAGGCTGGCCCAGTCGAAGTCCAGCTCGAGAACATCGGAGAAGATCAGCGCCGAGGTTGCGGCGACTCCCGCAACTGCGAGAAACCAGGCGAACGAGGCGGCTCGGTAGGCGGGCGCGGAATCGAAGCGACGAAGAGTCATTCCGGTGACAATGAGAACGAGGGTGATGAGGGCGCTCAGGGCGACTTGTCCCCAGGTCGCCAATTGGTCCCACACCTGAACACCGAACAGGAAGAGCGCGACCGCGATCAGGGCCGCACCAAGGTATGCGACCGGCTCCACCCAACCGGGGAGCTCGCGCTCGCGTGCCCTGGATTCGTGCTCCTGAATCGCCTGGGCCTGATCGTCGGTGATCAGACCGGCGGCCACCCAGGATTCGAGGGCGTTGATCAGATCAGATCCGGGCACCGGGACTCCTTCGGTTGACTCATGGATAGACATTCCCGTCGATGCGGCTGCTGATACCTCCAAGCATCGACGCTTTGGGACGATCTGCACATCGGGATGTTCCCTGATGCCTTATGGCCACCCGGTGAACGTCGCGGTGGCGGACCCCGTGGGAATCCAACCCACAACCTTTGGGTCAAAAGCCCGATTCAGTGTCTTTTGGCTACCAGGGTCGATGGCCAAAAAACCTCTGCTGACCAGGGAGTATTCTCTTTCTCCGTCTTACTTCCGTGGGTGGGTTCTGACGTCTGTTGCGGCCCAAATGCGGCCCAACTCGAGTCGTGCGCTCTGCGGGCTGATTGATCTCGATTGGAGCTGGCCCGGCCAGCGCGAGCTGAGGTATGGGGGTTCTTAACTGACACAGAACGAATCTGCTACCGGCCGAATCGGGTCGTATGACCCATCGAAATCGGGTCAGGGCTGCCGATCGTTGACGAAAGCCCGGTGGTCTCCATGATGTCATCACAGTTGGGTCGCTTGATCCTCGACACCTCAGCGGCGTCAATAGACGAGATGACTGCGGCGCCGGACTCTGCTGGCCAGTACGGCCCGATGGACTCACTATTGGGGGAGCTCGCTCTTCGGATTCGTCTCAGGTCGAGCTCCAATGGCGATCGACGGCCGGAAGAATTGTCGTCAACCGTCAACGTCGTCGCAACAGCCACCGACGAAGGAGTCCCCACTCCCTAGTTAGCACGAGTCGGTTCGCCACGGGAGCGCCAGAGGTGCCGATCTGTAGCGGTCTCCGATATGGGCATTTGTGCTCTAGAACTGTTGATATCGGATGTTTCAAACCAGGTCTGCCGTGAGCAGCGAGAAGGACAGAGCATCGAACACTCCGTCGTCGAATCGTAGGTAGGACCGCAGAAGCCCCTCCTCTGTGAAACCGCATTTGCGCAACAAGGCGCGCGAGGCCGAGTTATGCGGCTCGGCATAGGCGACGAGCCGATAGACCTCGGTGTCGAGGAGTACCCATCGGCTCACAAGACGGATAGCAGCGGTTCCGAGACCCTGATCGCGTGCATCGGGGACGAGCCAGTAGCCCAGTTCGCAGTGGCCTTCTATCCGTCTTAAGCCAAGGTAGACGAGCCCCCGTGCTTCGTCCGTTTGTGGGTCAGCTATGGCCATGGAGAG
>Ga0299913_10001646_pt1 | contig 16802 bp, 18 predicted proteins | sample RVTome_9_FD_201360 | JGI IMG/M metagenome (GOLD analysis project Ga0299913, IMG submission 201360) | Soil microbial communities from uranium-contaminated site in the Upper Colorado River Basin, Wyoming, United States - RVT155D38 (version 2) ... | reverse complement strand
GCGGGCTGCACCGCCGGTGGGTGCGGGCGGCCGCGCGCCGGCCTGCCGGTGGTGCGGCGTGTCCGAGCAGGCGTACGTCTGCCCGGCCTGCGGCTCGCGGCGGCTGCGGGCGGTCGTGGTCGGCGCCGGCCGCACGGCCGAGGAGTTGGGCCGCGCGTTCCCCGGCGTGCCGGTGCGGACGTCGGGCGGCTCGGCCGACCCGGCGGTGCTGCCCACCGTCGCGTCCGGGCCGGCGCTCGTGGTGTGCACGCCCGGCGCGGAGCCCGTGGCGGCCGGCGGGTACGGCGCCGCGCTCCTGCTGGACGGCTGGGCGATGCTGGCCAGGCCGGACCTGCGGGCCACCGAGGAGACCTTCCGCCGGTGGCTCACCGCGGCCGCGCTGGTGCGGCCGGCCTCGGCCGGCGGCCGGGTGGTCGTGGTCGCCGACTCGACGCTGTCCCCGGTGCAGGCACTCATCCGCTGGGACCCCGGGTGGCACGCCGGCATCGAGCTCGCGGCCCGCACGGAGCTGGGCTTCCCGCCGGCCGTGCGGCTGGCCACCCTCGACGGCACGCCGGCCGCGGTCGCCGACCTGCTCGACACCGCGGCGCTGCCGCCCAGCGCGCAGCTCCTCGGGCCGGTGCCGGTGGGCGACACCGAGGCCGAGCGGATGCTGGTCAGGGTGCCGCGCGCCGACGGCCGTGCCCTGGCCGCGGCACTCGCCACCGCCCAGGCCATCCGCACCGCCCGCAAGGCGCTCGAGCCCGTCCGCATCCAGCTCGACCCCGTCGAGCTCGGCTGACCCACCCGCCAGGCCTGCGGGATCGCACGAAACGCCGGACACGCCCGCACGAAACGCCGGACACGCCGAACCCCGGCGTGTCCGTCGGTTGGTAAGCGCGTGTCCGTCGGTTGGTGTGGGCAACGAGTGGTGGGTGGGCCGCTTAGACTCGACGCCGCTGCCCGACGTGGAGGAGAACCGTGGCTGTACAGCCGATCCGGCTTTTCGGCGACCCGGTGCTGCGCACCCCGGCGGTCGAGGTCGTGGACTTCGACAAGGAGCTGCGCCGCCTGGTGACCGATCTTGCCGACACGATGCTCGACGAGGGCGGCGCCGGGCTGGCGGCACCGCAGATCGGCGTCGGGCTGCGCGCGTTCGTCTACCGCTGTGACGGTTTCTCCGGGCACCTGGTGAACCCCAGGTTCGACATCGTCGGCGAGGAGATGCAGGACGGCGAGGAGGGCTGCCTGTCGATCCCCGGTATGACGTGGAACTGCCGCCGGCACCTGCACGTGGTGGCCCGCGGGCAGAACATGCACGGCGACCCCGTCGAGGTCGAGGGCACCGAACTGCTCGCCAGGTGCATCCAGCACGAGACGGACCACCTCGACGGCGTGCTGTTCGTCGACCGGCTGGACGAGGAGACCCGCAAGCGCGCGCTGCGCGAGATCCGCGAGTCCGAGTGGTTCGGTGCGCAGCAGCCGACGATCAAGGTCAGCCCGCATCCGCTGCTCGGCAAGGCGCGCTGACGTGCGGTTGTTGTTCGCCGGCACTCCCCGCGCGGCGCTGCCGTCACTGCAAGCCCTGATCGACTCGCCGCGGCACGAGGTGGTCGCGGTGCTCACCAGGCCGGACGCCCCGGTCGGTCGCGGCCGGCGGGTCGAGCGCTCTCCGGTCGCGCTGCTGGCCGACGAGCACGGCATCGACGTGCTCACCCCGCGCCGGCCTTCGGAGCCGCGGTTCCTGGACCGGCTGTGCGAGCTCGCCCCGGACTGCGCGCCGGTGGTCGCCTACGGCGCGCTGGTGCCGCGCGCCGCCCTGGACATCCCCGCCCACGGCTGGATCAACCTGCACTTCTCGCTGCTGCCCGAGTGGCGCGGCGCGGCGCCCGTGCAGGCCGCCATCCGGCACGGCGACGAGCTCACCGGCGCGTCGGTGTTCCAGCTCGAGGAGGGGCTGGACACCGGGCCGGTGTACGGCGTGCTGACCGAGCGGATCGGCCCGCGCGACACCGCCGGCGAGCTGCTCCACCGGCTGGCCGAGGCGGGCGCCGGGCTGCTGCTGTCCACTCTGGACGGGATCGAGGACGGCGTGCTGGTCGCGCGCCCGCAGCCGCTGGAAGGGGTGTCGCTGGCGCCGAAGGTCACGGTGGACGACGCTCGGGTGAGCTGGGGCGTGCCGCCACTCCCTGTCGACCGGCTGGTGCGGTCGGTGACCCCGGAGCCGGGCGCGTGGAGCGAGTTCCGCGGCGAGCGGCTCAAGCTCGGCCCGGTCCAGGGGTCCGAGGTCACCGGGCTGGCGCCGGGAGAGCTGCTCGTCGAGAAGCACCGGGTGCTGGTGGGCACCGCGGGGGCCGCGGTCGAGCTGGGCGAGGTGCAACCGAACGGCCGCAAGCGGATGCCCGCGGCGGACTGGGCGCGCGGCGCGCGGGTGCGTTCGGGCGAGAGGCTGGCATGAGCACCCCCGATCGCCCGCGTGATGGCGGCCACGGCCGACGTCGCGCCGACGGGCCGCGCGGCACCGACGGGCCAGGCCGGGCCGCCGGGCGGGGGCGTGCCGAACGGCAGGACCGTGCCGGCGGGCCGGGGCGTGCTGAGGCATCGGACGCGCGGTCGACCGGCTCCGCGCATCGCCGCGGGGCCGGCGCGTCGGACCCGCGGCGGGTCGCGCTGGAACTGCTCGCCGCGGTCCGCGAGCGGGACGCATACGCCAACCTCGTGCTCCCCGACCTGCTGCGCACCCGGCGCGTCAAGGGCAGGGACGCCGCGCTGGCCACGGAGCTGGGCTATGGCACGAGCCGGGCGCAGGGACAGCTGGACGCCGTGCTTGCCGCCTGCACCGACCGGCCGTTGTCCGAGGTCGACGGCGACCTGCTCGACGCGCTGCGGCTCGGCGCGTACCAGCTGCTGCGCACCAGGATCCCGAGCCATGCCGCGGTGGCCGCCACCGTCGAGCTGGTCCGCACCACCCGCGGCCGGGGCGCGGCCGGCTTCGTCAACGCCGTGCTGCGGCGGGTGTCCAAGCGCGACCAGGCGGCGTGGATCGCCGAGCTGGCGCCGGACCTCGACGCCGACCCCATCGGCCACCTGGCCTTCGCGCACGCCCATCCGCGCTGGATCGCGGAGGCCTTCCACGACGCCCTCGGCGGCGACACCGCGGAGCTGGCCGCCGCGCTGGCCGCCGACGACGAGCGGCCGGCCGTGCACCTGGCGGCAAGGCCGGGGGTGATCACCGCCGACGAACTGGCCGCGGTCACCGACGGCGAGCCGGCGCCGTACTCGCCGTACGGGGTGCACCTCGACGGCGGTAACCCCGGCGACCTGGACGTGCTCGCCGACGGCACCGCGGCGGTGCAGGACGAGGGCAGCCAGCTCGTCGCGCTCGCGCTGGCGAACGCGCCACTCGTGGGCGAGGACGGCGGCCGCTGGCTGGACCTGTGCGCCGGGCCCGGTGGCAAGGCGGCGCTGCTCGGCGCGATCGCCGGCCTGGACGGCGGCACCGTGGACGCCGTCGAGCGCGCCGAGCACCGCGCCAGGCTCGTCGAGAAGGCCTGCGCGGACCTGCCGGTGCGCGTCCACGTCGCCGACGGCAGGGACAGCGGGCTGCCGTCCGGCAGCTACGACCGGGTGCTCGTGGACGCGCCATGCACCGGCCTCGGCGCGCTGCGCCGGCGGCCGGAGGCGAGGTGGCGGCGGACCCCCGATTCGCTGCCCGAGCTGACCACCCTGCAGCGCGAGCTGCTCGCCGCGGCATTCACGCTGGTGCGGCCGGGCGGCGTGGTGGCATACGTCACGTGCTCGCCGCACCTCGCGGAGACCATCGACATAGTGCGTACCGCGGGCGCGACGCCGCTGGACGTCCGCCCGTTACTGCCCGGCGTGCCCGACCTGGGCGACGGTCCGCACGTGCAGCTGTGGCCGCACCGGCACGGCACCGACGCCATGTTCTGCGCGCTGCTGCGACGTTAGGACGGCAGGCCGCCGCGCGACCGCGGCGCTGGCCCCGAGAGGTCGACTCGCATCCGTATCGACGTTTTCGCCGCCCCAAGACGTCGATACGGATGCGAGTCGACGTGGGGTGGGTGGGCGGCCCGGCGGCGCACGGCAGGCCGCCGGGGCGCAGGACGCGATCTTCAGGGCTGTCGGTGCCCGCCGCTACCGTGCGGACCATGGCTGACGTGGCGATCGGTTTCCGCGACCACTCCGGCTGGGCCGTGGCGGTCGTGGTCTCGACCGAGCCGGCGGTGCTCGGCCGGCGCCGGCTGGAGCTGTGCGACCCGGACCTGCCGCGGCAGGTCTACCACGCCGCCGCCGGGAAGCCGCTGGACCGGGCCGGTGCGCTCGTGACGAAGGTCGAGGCGAACGTGGTGGCGACGGCCAGCTCCGCGGTCGCGGAGCTGGCCGCGGACCTGCTGCGCGCCGGGCACCGGGTGCGCGCGGTCGGCGTGCCGGTCGGGACCGTCAAGGTGCCCGAGGATCTCGGCGCCATCCTCGGCTCGCACCCGATGCTGCACGCGGCCGAGGGCGAGCTGTACCGCGAGGCGCTCGCCGACTCCGCCGAGGCGGCCGGGCTGCCCGTGGTGCGGTTCGTCGCCAAGAGCCTGATGCGCGAGGCGTCGGCGATCACCGGCCGACCGATCGAGGAGACGCTGGCCACCCTCGGCCGCAACCTCGGCCCGCCGTGGGCCAAGGACCAGAAGGAGGCCGCCGCGGCCGCGCTGCTCGCACTGCACACGGCAGCCTGACTCCCGGCACCGGGCGGCCGTGCCTCACGTGGCCGCCTAGACTCGCCGGCGTGGCACATCCACCGATGATCGCCCCGAGCCTGCTGGCCGCGGACTTCGCGCGCCTGGCCGCGGCGGCCGACGCGGTGGCCGGCGCCGACTGGCTGCACGTCGACGTCATGGACGGCCACTTCGTGCCCAACCTGACGATCGGCCTGCCGGTCGTGCAGAGCCTGCGCAAGGCCACCGACCTGCCGCTGGACTGCCACCTGATGATCGAGGACCCGGATCGGTGGGCCACCGGGTACGCCGAGGCCGGCGCGCACAACGTGACCGTACACGTGGAGGCCGCGGCCGACCCGGCCAAGCTGGCCAGGGACCTCAGGGCGGCCGGCGCGCTGGCCGGCCTTTCGGTCAAGCCGAAGACCCCGATCGAGCCGTGCCTTGAGCTGCTCAGGAACTACGACACGCTGCTGGTGATGTCGGTCGAGCCCGGGTTCGGCGGCCAGGAGTTCATCCCGGAGGTGCTGGACAAGGTCCGCATCGCGCGGCGGCACGTCGACTCGGGGCACCTGCGGCTGCTCGTGGAGATCGACGGCGGGATCACCGAGGACAACATCGAGGCCGCGGCCGAGGCCGGCGTGGACTGCTTCGTCGCCGGCTCCGCCGTCTACGGGGCCGACGACCCGGCCCGCGCGGTGGCCGCGCTGCGGGAGCGCGCCGCGCGGGCGGCCGCAAGACCGGCCGGATAGCCGATGCCCGGTGAAACCTGGGACGCCCACGTGCCGCTAGCCGAGCGCCGGGACGCCGACGTGCCACAGCCAGACGAGCACCGGGGGGCCGCCGTGCCGCAGCCAGACCAGCACCGGGACACCGACGTGCCGCAGCCAGGCGGGCGCCGGGGCGCCGACGTGCCGGCGCCGCCAGCGCTGGCGGACGCGATGCGGCGGGCCATTGCGGCCGCCGAGCGGGTGCGCGGCACCACCAGCCCGAACCCGCCCGTCGGCTGCGTGGTGCTGGCCGCGGACGGCCAGGTGGTCGGGGTCGGCGCCACCCAGCCGCCGCCGGGGCCGCACGCCGAGGTGGTGGCGCTGCGGGAAGCGGGGGAGCGGGCCGCCGGCGGCACCGCGGTCGTCACCCTCGAGCCGTGCGCGCACCACGGCCGCACCCCGCCGTGCGCCGACGCGCTGCTCGCCGCCGGCATCGCCGCCGTGCACTACGCGGTGCCGGACCCGCACCCGATCGCGGCCGGCGGGGCGACGGCCCTCCGGACGGCCGGCGTGGCCGTCCAGGGCGGTCTGCTGCAGGCCGAGGTGGAGCGCGGACCGCTGCGGGCCTGGCTGCACTTCGTCCGCACCGGCACGCCGTTCGTCACCTGGAAGTTCGCGTCCACATTGGACGGAAGGGTGGCCGCGGCGGACGGCACCAGCCGGTGGATCAGCTCCCCGGAGTCGCGCGCCGACGTGCACGCGGTCAGGGCCAACGTGGACGCGATCGTGGTCGGCACCGGCACCGCGCTCGCCGACGACCCGGCGCTGACCGGCGGCCGCTGCGCGTCGTGGTCGGCCGGCGTGCGCTGCCGTCCGCGGCGCGACTGCACGACGGCGCCGCGGCTACCCTGGCGCTGGCCACCCACGACCCGCACGTGGTGCTGACGGAGCTGGCCGGGCGTGGCGTGGTCGACGTGCTGCTCGAGGGCGGTCCGACGCTCGCCGGCGCGTTCCTGCGAGCCGGCTGCGTGCACCGGGTGCTGGCATACCTCGCTCCAGCGGTGCTCGGTGCCGGCTCGACCGCGCTCGGCGATGCTGGTGTCACGACCATTGCCGACGCGCTGCGGCTGCACGTCGAGGACGTCACGATGATCGGACCCGATGTGCGGATCACCGCGGTACCGACGAAAAGGGGCTGACAGGGTGTTCACCGGGATCGTCGAGGAACTCGGCGAAGTGCTCGAGGTGACCGAGCTGCCGGACGCCGCGCGGATCACCGTCGCCGGCCCGATCGTGACCGGGGACGCCGCGCACGGCGACTCGATCGCGGTGAACGGGGTGTGCCTGACGGTCGTCGAGGTGGCGGACGGCGCATTCACCGCCGACGTGATGCTGGAGACGTTGCGCCACACCAGCCTGGCCACGGCGCGGCCAGGGGAGCGGGTGAACCTGGAGCGGGCCGCGGCCCTCGGCGACCGGATGGGCGGCCATCTCGTGCAGGGCCACGTGGACGGCACCGGCGTGGTGCTGGACAGGGCGCCGGCGCGGCACTGGGAGCTGGTGCGCGTCGCGCTGCCGGCCGAGCTCGCTCGTTACGTGGTGCGGAAGGGGTCGATCGCGGTGGACGGGGTGTCGCTGACGGTGGTCGAGGTGTCCGACGCCGACTTCACGATCGGCCTGATCCCCACCACCCTGGAGCTCACCACGCTGGGCTGCCGTAATCCGGGCGACATCGTCAACCTGGAGGTGGACGTGCTCGCCAAGTACGTCGAGCGCCTGACCACCGCGCAGGCGGCAGGGCCGGCGAGGCAGAATGCGACCGTGGAGTCGAGCAGGCCATGACGGACGTCGAGCGGGCCATGACGGGCTTCGAGCACATCGAGCGGGCCATCGCCGCCATCGCCGCCGGCCGGCCGGTGATCGTGGTGGACGACGAGGACCGGGAGAACGAGGGCGATCTCATCTTCGCCGCGGAGATGGCGACGCCGGAGCTGGTGGCGTTCATGGTCCGATACGCGTCCGGCTACATCTGCGTCCCGCTCACCGGTGAGACGTGCGACCGCCTCGATCTGCCGCCGATGTACCCGGCGCAGGACCGGCTGCGCACCGCGTACACCGTCACGGTCGACGCCAGGGAGGGCGTGACGACCGGGATCTCGGCCGCCGACCGGGCCAGGACGATCAAGCTGCTGGCCGACGCCGGTGCCACCGCCGGCGACTTCGTGCGGCCGGGGCACGTGGTGCCGCTGCGCGCGAAGGAGGGCGGGGTGCTGCGCCGGCCGGGGCACACCGAAGCGGCCGTGGACCTGGCCAGGATGGCCGGGCTCACGCCGGCCGGCGCGCTGTGCGAGCTGGTCAGCCAGAAGGACGACGGCGAGATGGCCCGGCTGCCCGAGCTGACGGTGTTCGCCGACGAGCACGAGCTGGAGCTGATCTCGATCGCCGACCTGATCGCCTACCGCCGGCGCTTCGAGAAGCAAGTCACCAGGGTTGCCGAGGCCAGGATCCCCACCGCGCACGGCGAGTTCCGCGCGTACGGCTTCGACAGCCTCATCGACGGCATCGAGCACATCGCGCTCGTCACCGGCGAGATCGGCGACGGCGAGAACGTGCTGGTGCGCGTGCACTCGGAGTGCCTCACCGGCGACGTGTTCGGCTCGTTGCGCTGCGACTGCGGCCCGCAGCTGGACGCCGCGCTGGCCGCGATAGCCGCCGAGGGTCGCGGCGTGGTGCTCTACGTGCGCGGCCACGAGGGCCGCGGCATCGGGCTGATGCACAAGCTGCAGGCCTACCAGCTGCAGGACGCCGGGCACGACACCGTGGAGGCCAACGTCGCGCTCGGCCTGCCGGCCGACGCGCGCGACTACGGCACCGGCGCGCAGATCCTGGCGGACCTGGGCGTGCGCTCGATGCGGCTGCTCACCAACAACCCCGCCAAGCGCATCGGCCTGGAGGGCTACGGGCTGCGGATCGCCGGCAAGGAGCCGCTGCCCGTCCGGCCCAACCCGGAGAACCTGCGCTACCTGCGCACCAAGCGCGACCGGATGGGCCACGAGCTGATCGACCTCGACGCGCACCTCGACACCCGCGGGGCGAGCGCGACGTGAGCGGCACCGGCCGACCCGAAGCGACCGTGCCGGACGCCACCGGCCTGCGGCTGGCGATCGCCGCCACCCGGTGGCACGAGAGGATCACCGACGCGCTGCTGGAGCGGGCGCTCGCCGCCGCGGCGAAGGCGGGCGTCGTCGAGCCGACCGTGGTGCGGGTGCCGGGCGCTGTCGAGCTGCCGGTGGTCTGTCAGGAGCTGGCCGGCGGCCACGATGCGGTGGTCGCGCTCGGCGTGGTGATCCGCGGCGGCACCCCGCACTTCGAGTACGTGTGCGACGCGGTGACGGCCGGCCTGACCAGGGTCGCACTCGACGAGTCCACGCCGGTCGGCAACGGCGTGCTCACCTGCGACACCGAGCAGCAGGCGCTGGACCGCTGCGGGCTGCCCGGCTCGGCGGAGGACAAGGGCTTCGACGCGTGCGTCGCCGCCATGCAGACCGCGCAGGTGCTCGCCGGGTTGCGGGGCGGCGGGTGACCGAACACTCGGGGTCGATGGACGTGCGGCCGCGCCGGGCCCGCTGGGTCGCCGTGGCGCTGGCCGTGGTGCTCGTCGCGGTGTTCAGTGTGGTGGCCGCGCTGCTTCGGCGCACCGACACCGGGGTGTTCTTCCGCACGGCGGACCAGGTGGCGATGGTGCTGCTCGGGCTGATGCTCGGCGGCGCGGCGCTGCTGTTCGCCCGGCCGCGGGTGCGCGCCGACGCGGACGGCGTGTACGTGCGCAACGTGGTCGGCACGCACCAGCTGCCGTGGGAGCTCGTGCTGCGGGTCTCCTTCCCCGACGGGGCCCCCTGGGCCCGCCTGGAACTGCCCGACGACGAGTACCTGGCCGTGACGGCCATCCAGGCCGCGGACCGCGAGCACGCGGTGGCCGCGATCCGCCGGCTCCGCGCGCTGCACCAGCGCTATGCCCCGGTGGTCGCGCCCGACCCGGTGCCGACGCAACCGCCGGAGAAGCCGGAGGCGCCGGCATGACCCTCGGCGGGGTCAGGCTCGGCGACGTCCGGTTGCGCAACCGGCTCGTCACCTCGTCCAGCCTGCTCGGCTACGGCGCGGCCGACACCCCGGTGGTCCGCTTCGGGATGAGCCCGACCTCCACGTTCGTGCCGCTGGCCAGGTTCGGTGCCGTCACCACCCGCACGCTCACCGTGCAACCGCGCGAGGGTCACTTCACCACCCGCACCGACTGGCGGCCCGCCGAGGTGCCCGGCCTGCTGCGCCGCTACCGGACGGTGCTGCGCCGCACCGACAGCGGCTGGCTCAACGCGTTCGGCTGGGCCAACATCGGCATCGAGGCCTACCTGCGGGACTACTACCCGCGCACCCGCGACCAGAACACGATCATCTCCCTCGGCGGGTTCTCCGTCGACGAGTTCGTCACGCTCGTCGACCGGGTCAACGCCGAGGTGCCGGCGGGCGACATCGCCGCCGTCGAGCTGAACGTGTCCTGCCACAACGTCAACTTCGACTTCGACGAGATCATCGCCGACGTGCTGGCCGGCGCGGTGCCGCGCAGCAACCACCCGGTGATCCTCAAGCTGTCCCCGGACTACGACTACCTGACGCACGCCAAGCTGGCCGCCCGCCACGGTGTCTCCGCGCTGACCGCGATCAACACCGTGAAGGCGCTCCGGATCGATCCACGGACCGGCACCCCATGGCTGGCCAACAGGTACGGCGGGCTGTCCGGTCGGGCGATCAAGCCGATCGCGCTGCGGGTGGTCGCCGAGCTGCGCGACGCCGGCATCACGCTGCCGGTCATCGGCACCGGCGGGGTGCGCACGTTCGACGACTGCCGGGAGTACTTCTGGGCCGGCGCGGACGCGGTGAGCCTTGGCAGCGCAAGCTGGCTGCGCAGCTACCCCGGGTACGCGCTGGCGCCGGTGGACGGGCTGCGCATCCGGCGGCTGCTGCGGCGGATTGAACGATTCACGCCACCTCCGCGTACACGGATGCAGATGCCAACGTCGCCCTCAGCGACCAGGGACGCCTCGGGAGACAACTCTTGACCAAGCAGCAAGCAACCACCTCGACCGACCCGTCGCGCCGCCAGGTGCTATGCGGCCTGGCCGTCGCGCTGCTGGCGCCGGGCGCGCTCGCCGCGGCGTGCGGCGGTGACCCCGGCACGACCGCCACGACCACGACCGGCGGGGCCGGCGGCACCACGACCGGCGGCGGCGCCACCACCACGACCGGCGGCGGCGCCACCGGCGCCCTGGCCAAGCTCTCCGACGTGCCGGTCGGCGGCGGGCTCATCGTGGACGGCCCGAGCGGCAAGGTGCTGCTCGTGCAGCCCGCCGCCGGCACCGTCAAGGGCTACGACCCGACCTGCCCGCACCAGGGCTTCACCGTCGACCCGCCGAAGGACGGCATCATCACCTGCGTGCAGGGCCACGGCAGCCAGTTCGACCCCAACGACGGCAGCGTGAAGAGGGACCCGGCGACGTCACCGCTGACGAGGGTCGAGGTCACTGTCCAGGGTGACTCCGTCGTGCTCGCGTAGCCCGCTAGCCCGCCGCCCCGCACCCGTTCCGGCGCGGGTCCACCCACACGGCGTCGGCACGGATGCACGTCGTTGTCGGTCCTGCTCGTAGGCTGGACGTGCTATGGCAGACCCGTCCAGCTACCGCCCGGCGCCGGGCACGATCCCCGAGGAGCCCGGCGTCTACCGGTTCCGTGACGCCCACGGCCGGGTGATCTACGTCGGCAAGGCGAAGAGCCTGCGCAGCCGGCTGAACTCGTACTTCGCCGATCTGACGTTGCTGCACGCCCGCACCAGGCAGATGGTGACGAGCGCGGCGGCCGTCGAGTGGACCGTGGTGTCCACCGAGGTCGAGGCGCTGCAGCTGGAGTACAACTGGATCAAGGAGTACGACCCGCGGTTCAACGTCCGCTACCGCGACGACAAGTCGTACCCGGTGCTGGCCGTCACCCTGCACGAGGAGTTCCCGCGGCTGCACGTCTACCGCGGGCCGCGCCGAAAGGGCGTGCGCTACTTCGGCCCGTACTCGCACGCCTGGGCGATCCGGGAGACGCTCGACCTGCTGCTGCGGGTGTTCCCGGCGCGCACCTGCAGCGCCGGCGTGTTCAGGCGGCACGGCCAGATCGGCCGGCCGTGCCTGCTCGGCTACATCGACAAGTGCTCCGCGCCGTGCGTCGGCCGGGTGGACGCCGAGGAGCACCGGGAGATCGTCGAGGACTTCTGCGACTTCCTGGCCGGCCGCACCGACACCATGCTGCGGCGGCTGGAGAAGCAGATGCACGCCGCGTCGGGCGAGCTGAAGTTCGAGCTGGCCGCCCGGGTGCGCGACGACCTCGGCGCGCTGCGCAAGGCCATGGAGAAGCAGGCCGTGGTGTTCGGCGACGGCACCGACGCCGACGTGGTCGCGTTCGCCGAGGACGAACTGGAGGCGGCCGTGCAGGTGTTCCACGTGCGCGGTGGCCGGGTCCGCGGCCAGCGCGGCTGGGTGGTGGAGAAGGTCGAGCCGATCGACACCGCGGGCCTGGTCGCGCAGTTCCTGTCCCAGTTCTACGGCGAGCAGGCCGCGCTCGCCGAGCAAGCCGACGTCGGCGGCAGCCCGATCCCGCGCGAGGTGCTCGTCCCCCAGCTGCCCGACGACGCGCAGACCATCGCGCAGTGGCTGTCCGACCTGCGCGGCACCAGGGTGCAGGTCAGGGTGCCGCAGCGCGGCGACAAGCGGGCGCTCGCGGAGACCGTGGCGCGCAACGCCGCCGAGGCGTTCACCCTGCACAAGCTGCGCAGGGCCGGCGACCTCACGGCGCGCTCCGCCGCGCTGCAAGAGATCCAGGACGCGCTCGGCCTGGACACCGCGCCGCTGCGGATCGAGAGCGTGGACATCAGCCACGTGCAGGGCAGCGACGTGGTGGCCTCGCTCGTGGTGTTCGAGGACGGCCTGGCCCGCAAGTCCGAGTACCGCCGCTTCGCCATCAGGGCCGGTGCCGAGCAGGGCGACGTGGGCTCGATCGCCGAGGTGGTGCGCCGGCGGTTCTACCGCTACCAGCGCGAGGTCGCCGAGACCCCGGAAGGCGGCAAGCCGGGCATCGACCCCGAGACCGGGCGGCCGCGCAAGTTCGCGTACCCGCCGAACCTGCTGCTCGTCGACGGCGGCGCGCCGCAGGTGGCCGCCGCCGCCGACGTGCTGGCCGACCTCGGCATCACCGACGTCGCGGTCGCCGGCCTCGCCAAGCGGCTCGAAGAGGTGTGGCTACCAGGTGAACAGGACCCCGTTGTGCTGGGCCGGACGAGCGAAGGGCTCTACCTTCTACAGCGGGTGCGCGACGAGGCGCACCGCTTCGCGATCGCGTACCACCGGCAGAAGCGGTCGACCAGCATGACCGCGTCCGCCCTCGACGAGGTGCCGGGGCTCGGCGCGACCCGCCGGGCCGCGCTGCTCAAGCACTTCGGCTCGCTGCGCAGGCTCCGCGCTGCGAGTATCGACCAGATCATCGAGGTGCCCGGGGTGGGGCGCCGCACGGCCGAGGCGGTGCTCGCCGCACTCGGCACCAGGACGAACAGCGAACCAGGGGAGTAGCGGATGGCGACGGGGGCAGGGCAGGGCCAGGGCATCGAGGTGGCCGTGGTGACCGGGTTGTCCGGCGCCGGCCGCAGCACGGCCGCCAAGGTGCTGGAGGACCTCGGCTGGTTCGTCGTGGACAACCTGCCGCCCGAGCTGATCGCCACCATGGTGGAGCTCGGCGCCCAGGCCAGCGGCGCCGTGACCAAGGTGGCCGTCGTGATGGACGTCCGGAGCAGGGCGTTCACCGACGACCTGGCCGCGGTGATCAAGGACCTGGATGCCCGCGGGTACAAGCCGCGGGTGCTGTTCCTGCAGGCGTCGGACGCGGTGCTGGTCCGCCGGTTCGAGGCGGTGCGGCGCAGCCACCCGCTGCAGGGCGACGGCCGGCTGGTCGACGGCATCGCCGCCGAGCGCCAGCTGCTCGGCCCGCTGCGCAGCGAGGCTGACCTGACCGTGGACACCTCTGGACTGTCCGTGCACCAGCTGCGCTCCACGATCGAGGACGCTTTCGGCAGCGAGGCCGCCACCAGGACGAGGGTCACGGTGCTGTCCTTCGGCTACAAGTACGGGCTGCCGATGGACGCCGACATGGTGATCGACGTGCGGTTTCTGCCGAACCCGTTTTGGATACCAGAGCTACGCGAGCTGACCGGCCGGGACGAGGAGGTGCGCCACTACGTGCTTTCCCAGGAAGGCGCCGGCGAGTTCCTCGACCGGTACCACGAGCTGCTTCGCCTGATCAGCGGCGGATACCGCAGGGAGGGCAAGCGCTACCTCACGCTGGCCGTCGGCTGCACCGGCGGCAAGCACCGAAGCGTCACCATCTCCGAGGAGCTGGCCGCCCGGCTGGCCAACGAGGACGGCGTGAGCGCCAAGGTCGTGCACCGGGACCTGGGGCGCGAGTGAGGGCAGTCGCACTGGGCGGGGGCCACGGCCTGCACGCCACACTGTCGGCGCTGCAGCTGCTGACCGACGAGGTCACGGCCGTGGTCACGGTGGCCGACGACGGCGGCTCCTCCGGCCGGCTGCGCCGCGAGCTCGGCGTGCTGCCACCAGGCGACCTGCGGATGGCGCTGTCCGCGCTGGCCCAGCTGGACGGCCCGTTGGTGGAGGTGTTCCAGCACCGCTTCCGCGGCGACGGCGCGCTCGCCGGCCACGCGGTCGGCAACCTGCTGCTGGCCGGCCTCCTGGAGGTGCTCGGCGACCCGGTGGCGGCGCTGGACGAGGCCTGCCGGCTGCTCGGCGTGCGGGGCAGGGTGCTGCCCATGTGCACCGGCCCACTGGACATCGAGGCCGAGGTGAGCGGCCTGGACGGGCACGACGTGAAGGCGGTCCGCCGGATCCGTGGCCAGGTCGCGGTGGCCACCACCCCCGGCCGGGTGGAGCGCGTGCGGCTGCTCCCGACGCGGCCCGAGGCGTGCGCGCAGGCGGTGCGCGCGGTCGGCGAGGCCGATCTCCTTGTGCTCGGCCCCGGATCGTGGTTCACCAGCGTCCTGCCGCACCTGCTGGTGCCCGGGCTGTGCGACGCGGTGGTGGCCGCGAAGGGGCGCCGGATCGTGGTGCTGAACCTGGTGCCGCAGCCTGGGGAGACGGCCGGATTCTCCCCCGAGCAGCATCTCGACGTACTCTCCCGCCACGCACCTGATCTCACGGTCGACGCCGTTCTCGCAGATGACGACGCGGTGTCGGCGCCGGAGCGGCTGACCAGCGCGGTGCGTGCGCTGGGTGGCCGCGCGTACCTGGGCCGGCTGGCCGCGGGGGGCGCGCGGGATCGCCACGATCCCGCCGCGCTGGCGGCCATGGTGAAGAAGGTGATGCACGACGGCGTCACGGCGGGAGCGGTCGGCGGTCCCCCTGAAGGGGGACCGCCGGGTGGGAGAGAGGAGCATGCGGCGTGGCAATGACAGCTGCCGTCAAGGACGAGCTGAGCCGGCTGGCCGTGACGAAGAGTTGCTGCCGGCGGGCGGAGGTGTCGGCGCTGCTCAGGTTCGCTGGGGGCCTGCACATCGTCGCCGGCCGCGTCGTGGTCGAGGCCGAGGTCGACACCGGGGCCACCGCCCGGCGGCTGCGCCGCGAGATCCACGAGCTGTACGGGCACACCTCGGACGTGCACGTGATCACTTCCGGCGGCCTGCGCAAGGGCACCAGGTACGTGGTCCGGGTGGTCCGTGACGGCGACGGGCTGGCCAGGCAGACCGGCCTGCTCGACCTGCGCGGCCGGCCGGTGCGCGGGCTGCCGCCGCAGGTGGTCTCGGGCGGCTTGTGCGACGCGGAGGCGGCGTGGCGCGGCGCGTTCCTGGCGCACGGCTCGCTCACCGAGCCGGGCCGCTCGTCCGCGCTGGAGATCACCTGTCCCGGCCCCGAGGCGGCGCTGGCGCTGGTCGGGGCCGCGCGGCGGCTCGGCATCTCGGCCAAGGCGCGCGAGGTGCGTGGCGCGGACCGGGTGGTGGTGCGCGACGGCGACGCGATCGGCGCGCTGCTCACCAGGCTCGGCGCGCACTCGTCGGTGCTGGCCTGGGAGGAGCGGCGGATGCGCCGCGAGGTGCGCGCCACGGCGAACCGCCTGGCCAACTTCGACGATGCCAACCTGCGGCGCTCCGCCCGCGCCGCGGTGGCCGGCGCCGCGCGCGTGGAACGGGCCCTCGAACTGCTCGGCCCGGAGGCGCCGGAGCACCTGGTCGCGGCCGGCCAGCTGCGGCTCAAGCACCGGCAGGCCTCGCTGGAGGAGCTCGGCCAGCTCGCCGACCCGCCGATGACGAAGGACGCGGTGGCCGGCCGGATCCGCCGGCTGCTCGCGATGGCCGACAAGCGCGCCGCCGAGCTCGGCCTGCCCGACACCGAGTCCGTCGTGACCCCGGACATGCTCGACACATAGCTTCCGCTGAGTCTTCGCATCATCTCGTGGTGGTCCTGGCCACCACGGCATGGATCTTTGTCGTACCGAGCTGTTCGGCTCGGTTCGGCTGTGAGGCATTCGGTGGGGTGGCCGCTCACACTGACGACGGTGAGTGCCCGTCCGACGCCGAGGAGGCGGCCGGTGATCGTAGGTGGGTCGCTGATCGGCTGGCCTGGCTGCTTGTCGAGAATTTTCACCGTCGGGAGATAGGGCAGGGTTTGCCGGCCGTGGTGCTGCGGGGCGATTCGCGATGAGTCCGACCGTGCCTGTGCTGGGCAAGGCCCATCTTGCCGGTCCGGACAACCGGCAGCTTCTTGCGACCGGTGTGTTCTATCTGCGTGGGGCAGTATGCCGGGTCACATTCGCGTCGGTCCACGGCATGAAGAGGTTCCTGGACTTCTATCTCGATGAGGCGGACGACACGATGGCCGTGCTGCTGCACCTGACCCGCCAGGGCGAGGAATTTCCGTCGGCCAATCTACGATTCCAGATCAACCGCCGGCACCAGGTCGCGGCGGCGGTGCTGATCGCGACGGACAAGCATGGACGCAACCACTCCTGGATGACCCAGGGCCAAGCCGGCCGCGACGACGTGGCTTTGGCACATGATAGCTGGAATCCCGGTGAGACCGCCTTTCCGCCGGACTCGTTCATCACCATCGCCGAGCTACTGGCGCTCCTGCCGCAGTGGGTGTTTGACGATGTACTGCCACCGTCCGCCGTTCGATGGATCGCTGGTCCCGACATCGGCTGGTCCTGAATGAGAGCCTGGTGGGGGTAGGCGCTGTGATCGCCTCGGGTGGTGACTACGTGGCCTGGCATGGTGCACGGCAGTAACGTGGTGTGCCGC
>Ga0299913_10001644_pt1 | contig 16809 bp, 15 predicted proteins | sample RVTome_9_FD_201360 | JGI IMG/M metagenome (GOLD analysis project Ga0299913, IMG submission 201360) | Soil microbial communities from uranium-contaminated site in the Upper Colorado River Basin, Wyoming, United States - RVT155D38 (version 2) ... | reverse complement strand
GCAGCCGGGGTGACGACGGTCCGGGACCTGGGCGACCTGGGCTACCGGACGTTGGCGTTCCGGAGCCGTCCCGGGTTGCCGCGGGTGGTGGCGGCCGGCCCACCGATCACCACGCCCGGTGGACACTGCCACTACCTCGGCGGGGCGGTCCACGAGGGCGAGCTCCCAGCAGCGATCGCCGAGCGCGTGGAACGCGGCGTCGACGTGGTGAAGGTGATGGCCAGCGGTGGCATGGTGACGCCGGGCAGCGACGTGTTCGGCGCGCAGTTCTCCGAGCCGGAGCTCCGCACGCTCGTCGATGCCGCCCACGAGGCCGGTCTGCCGGTGGTGGCCCACGCACATGCCCAGCGCGCCGTGACCACCGCGGTCGCCGCGGGGGTGGATGGGCTCGCGCACGTGAGCTGCCTGACCGAGTCGGGACCGCAGGCGACCGACGACGTGCTCGACGCGATCACGGCGGCCGGGGTCACCGTCGACCTGACCGCGGGCTGGGACCCCTCACGCCTGCCTCCGCCAGAGCTGATCCCGCCACAGATCCAGGCGGTGATGGCACGACTCGGCCTGGACTGGGACAGGATCATGGAGCATCAGGTCAACACCGCCCGGCGACTGCGAGACCGCGGCGCGCGCCTGGTCACCGGGCTGGACGCCGGCATCTCGCCCGCGAAGGCCCACGGCATGGCGTGGCGATCGGTGGCGGTGCTGCTCGAGGCCGGGTTCCCGGTCGCGGAGGCTCTTGCCTGCGCCACCTCGGTCGCCGCTCGCGACTGCGGCCTCTCGGAGACCTGTGGCGTGCTGGCGCCGGGCCTCTCGGCAGACCTGCTCGTCGTCGACGGCGACCTGGCGACGGACGTGACGGCCCTGGGCAGACCGATCGCGGTGCTGGTGCGAGGCGAGCCACCGAACGGCGCGGGGTAGGTCACTCCTCGGAGGAGTCCTCCCGACCCAGCTCTTCGAGCGCGGCCCGCGCGGTCTCGAGCTGCTCCTGGGCCAACTCGATCATCTCCTCGAGGCCCTGGACGCCGTACCGGTTGGCCACCGCGGTGACGTAGTCGACGATCTCGGGGTCGTAGTCACGCTCGCTCATGGACACCGATGGTGGCACAGCAGTCAACAAGCAGGGTGTGGGCGGTCAGCCCTTGACGTAGGACAGCTTCTCGCACACCTTGCCGTCGCGGAGGCGCAGCAGGTCGACGCCGCGGACGTGCCCGCGTGAACCGTCGGCCTCCGCCCACGAGTAGCGCCACCGCAGCACCGCCCGATCACCGGCGACGGTCAGGTCCTCCTGCTCGAAGGCGGGATCGGTCGTCCCGGCCACCAGCTCCTCCCACTGGCGTCGCACCGCCGCCGCCCCCTCGTGCCGCAACCCGTCAGGGGCCGGCCCGGTCGCCTCGAAGACGCAGTCATCGGTCATCAGGGCCATCACCGCATCGACGTCGAGGCGGCCGAACGCCTCGGAGAACCGGGTGGCAGCCGCATGGGCCGGGCCCCAGTGCGGGTCGCGGCCGAAAGCCGCCAGCAGCTCGCCCTGTGCGTCGCCGGCGGCACCGGCCCTGGGACCGATGATCCCGGCGGCCCGGTAGAGGTCCTCGCGGCCGCTGAACCAGGCTGCCACCTCGGCCACCAGGTGCGGGTCGAGCCGCCGGTCGCCGCCCGTGGACACCGCGATGTCCCAGCCGTGCACGAGATGGTCGGCGGCCAGCTGGCGCACGTATTCCGCCGCCGACTCGTCGCCGTACGACAGGTGCACGACCGGGTCCTCCGGCAGTGCCCGTGCCACCGACTCGGCGGCCCCCCGGGCAGCCGCCAGCGCACTGCCGATCGGATCGTCCCCGAGCAAGTCGCCGTCAAAGCGGTCGCCCACGTCGTCGATCGTGCTCCCGGCCAGCAACGGCGGTGTCCATCTGTCCTCGCCGACCACGTGGTTCGCGAGGTCGCGGACCGTCCAGCCGGCGCATGGGGTCGGTTCGTCCCACTGGTCGTCGCCCACCGCGTTGACGCGCGCGGCCCAGCTCTCGACAGTGCGGTGGTAGAGCGTGGTCAGGTCCATGACGATCACCCCGGTCCCGTGCGTCTCCGGGCTCGCGCAGCCCGGACCCGTCCACGGTGCCACCGTGGCGGATCCGGGTCCATGGCCCGAGCAGGCCATCGGGGCCCGGGGGGCCTGACCGGCCGGGTCAGCGACCGACCAGGACCCGCGGGGGGACCAGCCGGGTCGGGAGCGCCGAGGCGGAACGGAGGTGGATGTTCTGCAGCAGGCCCAGCGCGAGCATGCCCGCGAACATCGAGCTGCCGCCGTAGGAGACGAAGGGGAGCGGTACGCCGGTGACGGGCATGATGCCCAGGCACATGCCGATGTTCTGGAAGGCCTGGAAGCCGAACCAGCAGGCGATCCCGGCCGCCGCCACCCGCCCGAACTGGTCCTGGGCGTGGGCGGAGATCGCCAGCGCGCGCCAGATCACGATCGCGAGCAGCAGGATGAGGGCACCCGCCCCCAGCAACCCCAGCTCCTCGCCGGCGACCGTGAAGATGAAGTCGGTGTGCTGCTCGGGCACGAAGCCCGACCGCGTCTGGGATCCGTCGAAGAGTCCCTGCCCGAAGATGCCGCCGTTGCCCACCGCGATCCGCGCCTGCTCGGTGTTGTAGCCGGCCCCACGCGGGTCGAGCGTCGGATCGGTGAACGCCAGGAACCGGTCCACCTGGTAGTCCTTGAGGAACCCCGCCGAGATCGCCGCGAGGGCGGCGGCCACCCCGGCCACCGTGAGGCCGGCCAGCCAGCGACGCGGAGCGCCCGCCACCGCGAGCACCCCGAACACGGTGGCCGCGAGCACGAGCATCGTGCCCAGATCGGGCTGCAGCAGGATCAGCACCGCGGGCACCGCCGCGATCGCGAGCATGCCGATCACGTCGACGGCACCCACCCGCTGGCGCCACCGGCCCTCCGCCCGCTCGGCCACCAGCAGCGCCATCCCGATGACCACCGCGAGCTTCGCGAACTCGGCCGGCTGGATCGACAGGCCGCCGAGCTCGAGCCACGAACGCGATCCGTTGATCGTCGAACCCATCACCAGGACCAGCACCAGGCCACCGACCGAGGCCAGGTAGACCAGGGGCGCCAGGATCCGCACCCACCGGTGGTCGGTGGCCAGCACCATCACCATCAGGACCAACCCGATCGCGACGTTCACCAGCTGTCGCTCGAGGTAGGCGCGTGGGTCCCCGCCGGTGAGGGCGTCGCGGTGCGCGGTGGCCGACCACACGAGCAGGGTGCCGAGCGTGACCAGCGCGAGCACCGCGCCGAGGAGCATCCAGTCGAGCCCCCGGCGGATCACGAGCGCCCCTTCGGCGGGAGGATCGCGCCGTCCGGCGTGAAGGTCGGGAGGGCGGCGCCCTGCACCACCCCGGGGATCGCGGCGCGGGCCGGCACGACCTCCTCGCCGCGGACGCCGTACAGCGTCTCCCAGATCGTGCGGATCGACGGCCCGGACGTGCCCGAGCCGGTGCCGCCCTGGGAGACCATCATCACCACGACGTAGTCCTCGGTGTACGAGGCGACCCACGAGGTGGACTGCTTGCCGAACACCTCGGCGGAGCCGGTCTTCGAGCGCAGCACCACCTTGTCGAGCGGGAAGCCGCCGAGCCGCCACGACATGGTGCCGCGGGTGCTCACGCCCTGCAGGGCGGTGTCGATGTAGTCGAGCACCCGCTTGGGTACGTCGACCTCCCCCTGCTTCTTCGGCTTGATGCGGCGCAGCACCTTCCCCTCGGGGCTGATGACGGCCTTGCCGATCCGGGGCTCCCAGAGCGTGCCGCCGTTGGAGATCGCGCCGTAGGCCCGGGCCAGCTGCAGGGGGGTGACGATGGTGTCGCCCTGGCCGATCGCGAAGTTCACCGCGTCGCCGGCCCGGTAGGCGTAGCCCTCGATGCAGAACTCGCGGGCGAACCGCCGCAGGAAGTCGCTGGCGTCCTTCGGAGGGTGCTCGGCCAGCTCGCAGTAGTAGTCGCGCTGGGACTCGAAGTAGGCGCGCTTCCACTTCCGGTCCGCGATCCGCCCGGACGCCTCGCCGGGGATGTCGAGGCCGGTCTCCCTGCCGAACCCGAACCGCTTGGCCTCCGCCACGAGCGGGTCCTTGGCGTTCACGTCGTCCACGTCGGAGCCGAAGCGGCGCCAGAAGTCGTAGCCGATGCGGTAGAAGAAGGTGTTGCACGACACCTCCAGCGCCCGGTCGAACCCGATGAAGCCGTAGGACCCCGACTCGTAGTTCTTGAAGGCCCGGTTGCCGACCTGGAAGGACGACGAGCAGTTCAGCCGGGTGTCGGTGGAGTAGCCGTGGGTGAGGGCGGCCGCGGTCATCATGGGCTTCCAGGTGGATCCGGGGGCGAACTGGCCCTGCGTGGCCCGGGAGAGCAGCGGGGTGCCCGCCTTCTCGGAGTAGAGCCGGGTCAGCTGGTCCTGGCTGATCCCGTTGACCCACACCTCCGGGTCGTACGTCGGCTGGCTGGCCATCGCGACGATCCGGCCGGTGCGCGCCTCCATCACGACGGCGGCACCGGCATCGGCGACGTACTTCCGGCCGGACACCGGGTCGACGGTCTGGCGGGCGGTCGCGATGGTGCGGGCCAGCTCCTTCTCGACCACCCCCTGCACGCGGGCGTCGAGCGAGGTCACGAGCGTGTTGCCGGGCTGCCCCTGCTCGAGGCTCTCCTCCCCCAGCACCCGTCCCATCGAGTCGACGGCCACCCGCTGGTAGCCGGGCATCCCCCGCAGCCAGCCGTCGTAGGACTTCTCCACGCCCGCCCGACCGACCCGGGACGCGCCGTTGACCGAGGTGTCGTCGGCGGCGTCGGCCTCGTCGAGCTCGGACTCGGTGATCGGGCTGAGGTAGCCGAGCAGGTGGGCCGCGTTGATGCCGTACGGCTCGGGGTAGGCCCGCACCGACTGCTGTTGTGCCAGCACCGCGGGATAGTCCTCGGCCTGCTCGAGGATCCTGAGGGCAACGGCCTGATCGACGTCGTGGGCGACCGGGACCGGCTGGTAGGGCGAACCGTTCCAGCAGGTGCCGGCGACCGAGCCCGCGTCGCCGCAGTTCAGCAGCCGGGCCCGGATCCGCGCCGGCCGGACGTCGACCGCGTCGGCCACCCGTCGCACCAGCCGGGCCCGGTCGCGTTCGCCCATCCGGCCGAGCACCGTCCGGTCGACCGACACCACCCACGAGCTGCGGTTCGCCACGAGCGGGCGGCCTTGCGCGTCGACGATCAGCCCCCGGTCGGGCTGGACGACGATCTCGCGGATCGACTGGGACGCTGCCTGGGCCTGGTAGTTCTCCCCGGCGACGACCTGGAGGTACCACAGGCGTGCGAACAGCGTGGCGAACAGGCTGAAGACCAGCACCTGCACCACGATCAGGCGCAGGCGGCTCCGCTGCGCCCCCGCGGACCGGCCGGTGGCCGCTGCCCTCACCATGCGACCCTGGCCGGCTGCAGGCGGCGGAACAGCGTCATCACCGGCGGCAGCACGAACGGGGTGAGCAACACGTCCCAGACCACCGCGACCACGATCACCTCGAGGACCCCGGGCACCGAGACCACCGGGTCGCGCAGCAGCAGGCCGGAGAGTGCGAACACCGAGGTGCCGACGAACGAGCAGGCGGCGACGGTCGCAACCACCGTGACCGCGGTGGGCCGGGTGTCCTGCCGGACCCGGCCGGCGAGGTAGCCGACCACGACGAGGGCGAGCGCCCAGCGGCCGGCGATGTGGTCGGCGGGTGGCGCGAGGTCGATCGCCAGGCCTGCGAGGAAACCGAGGGAGGCGGCGAACTCCGGGCCCCGCACCAGCGCGGCCCCGACCACCACCAGCAGGGCGAGGTTGGGCACGATTCCCTGCCACGCGACATGCGGGAAGAAGCTGACCTGCAGGACCACCGCGAGCGTCACCATCGCCAGCGCCGCCACGCCGCGCACCAGGCTCATCGGCGCCCTCCCCCCGCGGTCACGAGGGTCCGGTCGGAGACCGCGTCGCGGTCGACGGCCACGCCGACCAGGTCCAGCGCCGTGAAGTCCACGAACGGCTGGATCACCGCACGGCGCGACGTCTCGCGCGGGGTGGACGAGACTGCCGTGACCCGTCCGATCGGGATGCCGGAGACGTAGGGGGCGCCGCCCTCGCTGCCCCAGGTGGTCACCACGTCGCCCTGGTTGGCCACCACCCGGTCGTCGACGAGGTCGAGGTCGAGCTGGCCGGCCTCGCCCAGGTCGCCCCTGCCGCGCAGGAAGCCGATCTCCATGCTGGACCCGAGCCGGCCACCGACCACGGACTCCTGGTCCAGGAGCAGCAGCACGGTGGCCGTCGACCGAGTGCTCCGGATCACCCGCCCGACCAACCCGTCGTTGTTGAGCACGGTCATGTCGGGGTGTACGCCGGCGCGGGTGCCGGCGTCGATGGTGACCGTGTGGGAGAAGGACTGGCGCGGGCCGATCGCGATCACCCGCGCCGGGACGAGTGCGTACCCGTGGTCCACGGCGGCACGGCTGAGGCCGTCGTACTCGGCGAGGCGGTTGCGGTCGAGGTCGGCGGTGTCGACGGCCCGACGCAGCCGGGCGTTCTCCGCCTCGAGCGCGTGCACCTCCTCGCGCAGGCCGGCGCGGGTGCGGAAGTAGTCGGGCAGCGCGGCGACCGGCCGGATGATCGCCGCCGTCGTGGCCTCCACGGGGCCGAGCACCTCCCCCGCCACCTCGCGCGCCGGCTCGAGCGGGGAGTCCGGGCCGCCGCGGTAGTCGAGCGTGATCACCGTGGCGGCGGCCAGCAGCAGCGCGACCAGCACGGTCCTCGAGGGCCGGCTCCGCTGGTCGAGCCGGTCCATCCCCTTCCAGCGCTTCTCGCGCGTGCGGTGGTCGTCGAGCCCCATCAGTACCGCCGGGGGCCGGAGACCAGCACCTGCTGGAGGGCCTCGAACTCCTCGACGCACTTGCCGGCGCCGAGCGCGACGGAGGTGAGGGGGTCCTCGGCAAGGTGCACGGGCATCCCGGTCTCGTGGCGGATCCGCTCGTCGAGCCCGCGGAGGAGCGCGCCTCCACCGGTGAGCACGATGCCGCGATCCATGATGTCGCCGGCGAGCTCGGGGGGCGTCTGGTCGAGGGTGCCGCGCACCGCGTCGACGATGTCGTGCAGCGGCTCCTCGAGCGCCTGCCGCACCTCCGCGCTGGAGACCACCACCGTGCGCGGCAGCCCCGAGACCATGTCCCGGCCACGCACCTCCGCCTCCGGCTCGGAGGCCATCGGGAAGGCGGAGCCGAGGGTCATCTTGATCTCCTCGGCGGTGCGCTCCCCCAGCATGAGGGAGTACTCCTTCTTCATCCAGGCGATGATCGCCTGGTCGAGGTCGTCGCCCGCCGTGCGCACGCTGAGGCTCGTCACGATGCCGCCGAGCGAGATCACCGCGACCTCGGTCGTCCCGCCGCCCACGTCGACCACCATGTTGCCGGTGGCCTGGTGGACCGGCAGCCCGGCGCCGATCGCGGCGGCCATGGGCTCCTCGACGATGTAGACCCGCCGGGCCCCGGCCTGGTAGCCGGCCTCCTTGACCGCCCGTTGCTCGACGGCGGTGATCCCGCTCGGGACGCAGATCACGAGCCGGGGCTTGGCGAAGTAGCGGCGGCGGTGGACCTGCCGGATGAAGAACCGCAGCATCTGCTCCGTCGCCTCGAAGTCCGCGATCACCCCGTCCTTCAGCGGCCGGATGGCGGTGATGTTGTCGGGGGTGCGACCGATCATCCGCTTGGCCTCGTGGCCGACCGCGAGGATCTCGTTGGTGGTGTCGTTGATCGCGACCACCGACGGCTCGTCGAGCAGCACGCCCTTGCCGCGGACGTACACCAGTGTGTTGGCCGTGCCGAGGTCCACGGCCATGTCGCGGCCGATGACGCTGTTCGCCATACGGTGAGCCCTTGTCCGTCGCTCGGTTCGGGGAAGGGTGTCGTCCCGTCACCCGGCGTCTCCGCGCGCCGTTCCGCCACCTGGGCCCAGCGTAGGTTCGTCGCCCCCTCATCCCCGGGACGACACGCGGCTCACCCCACCGCCGGACGCGGGGAAATGTCCGGCCTGGCTCGAGCGCTCAGAGCCCGCAGAACTCCCGAACCTGGTCGATCACGACCTGCTCCTCCTCGGGGGTGAACGTCTGCCCCTCGAAGAACTGCGCGACCTTGACGATCAGCTGGCCGTGCCAGTTCGTCCCGCCCTGGTTCGTCCCGTTCGCGTCCTGGCAGGCGACGAGCTCCTCGGCGGTGGCGGACTCGTGCAGCCACTCGTTGGCGATCGCCGGCGCGTCGCGTCCGTCGGCGGGCACGACCACGACGAAGGACGCGGCGGCGGTGTCCCAGGTGCCCTGGCCGACCGTGGCCGGCCCGTCCACGGGGAAGTCGTACGTCGTGGTGCCCGGCGAGACCGCAGTGAAGGAGAGGACGACGGTCGACGGGGCGCCCTCGTCGTCGCACGACTCGAACGTGACCTGGCCCGGAAGGCCCTCCAGCCCGGCCGGACCGGCGTCGGGGTCGGCCGTGCCGAGCACGTCAAGGGTGAGGTTGCTGCCGGCGCCGGTGAGGTTGCACCCGGCCTTGCCGTCCTCGGGGTCCTTGCCCGTTCCGGTCACCGCATAGGTGAGCGTGACGCTGGCGGACTCGCCGACCGCGAGCACGATGGTCTGCCGTCCGTCGATCAGCTGGAACTCGCTGGACGTGGCGGCGACGTCGTCGGCGTACGCCGCACCGCCGGTCGCGACGAGTGCGATGGTTCCGGCTGCCACGGCGACGGCTCGGTGAAGATTGCGCATCAGGGGACCCCCCTCGGTCGTCCTCGGGGCGGTCGGCCGTTGCCGACCACCCGGGTCGCCAACCTGACATGGCGACCCGGCCAACGTAGGCACTCCGCGGCTGTCGTGCTCCCCGCACGAACGCACTCCGGGGTCGAGACTCTCCAACTGACGGCCGCGGACGGCCAAGCGGGTCAGGCAGAAATGCCCGATCGGAGGACCCGCCTCACAGGTCCGGGAACCACAGCGCGATCTCCCGCTCGGCCGACTCCGGCGAGTCCGAGCCGTGCACGAGGTTCTCGCGGTTCGACAGCGAGAGATCTCCCCGGATCGTCCCGGGCGCAGCCTTGCGACCGTCGGTGGCACCGTTGATCGCGCGGACCACCTCGACCGCCTCGTCGCCCTCGAGGACCAGCGTGACCAGCGGACCGCTGGTCACGAATGTCCGCAACGGGGGGTAGAAGTCACGCTCGACGTGCTCGGCGTAGTGGCGGTCGGCCATCGCTCCGTCGATCGTGCGGTGCTCCATGGTCACGATCGAGAGCCCCTTGGCCTCGAACCGCGACAGGATCTCACCGACCAGTCCGCGACGGACGGCGTCGGGCTTGAGGATCACCAGGGTGCGCTGGGGCTGTGTCGTCATGGGGGGCACCCTAGCCGTGCCCTAGCCTTCGCCGTGCTCCGCGTCGTACGCCGCGTAGGCGGCCCCCTTCTCCCGCTCGATCTTCCGGCCCAGGAAGTAGGCCGACCCCCAGAGCAGGCCGAACAGCGAACCCACGAAGAACATCGCCGGGACCACCAGGCCCAGCGCCACCGCCGCCACCTGGATGCCCCACCCGGCGCCGTACGCCCAGGGGTGGCGGAGCAGGCCGGCCACCACGACGCAGGCAATCGCGAGCCCGACGCCCAGCCCGAGCGCCGCACCGAGGGGTACGTCGGCCACGGTCACCATCACGGGCGTGGCGAGGCCGACCGCGATCGCCTCCAGGCAGAGCACGCCGGCGCACATCCCGCGGCGGGGGGATCGGTCGCGGTCGCTCATGTGCGCCGGCCCTTCAGCATCGTGCGGGCCTCGCCCACGGTCACGACCGACCCGGTGACCAGCACTCCGCCGGAGCCCAAGGGGTCGCCGAAGACCTGGCCCGCCTCGGCCAGCGCGGCGGCGGCGTCGATCGCCTCGGCGAGCGAGGGCGTGACCGTGACCCGGTCCTCGCCGAAGATCTCGACCGCCGCCGCACCCAGGGCGCGGGCCGAGAGGGAGCGGTCCGTGGAGTTCTGGCTGCAGATCACGTGCGCGAGATGCGGCTCGAACGCCTCCAGGAGCCCGGCGTGGTCCTTGTCCTCCATCACGCCGAGCACCCCGATGAGTGGCGAGAACGCGAAGGAGTCCTCGAGCGCCGCGGCCGTCGCCTGCGCGCCGGCCGGGTTGTGCGCGGCGTCGAGCACGATGGTGGGGCTGCGGCGGATCACCTCCAGTCGCCCGGGTGAGGTGACCTCCGCGAAGGCGGTGCGGACCAGGTCGTCGGCCAGCGCCTCCTCGGCGACGAACGCCTCGACCGCCGCCAGCGCGAGCGCGGCGTTCTGCGCCTGGTGGGCGCCGTAGAGCGGGAGGAACAGGTCGTCGTACTGCGCGTGCAGCCCCTGGAGCGTGACGCTCTGGCCGCCCACCGCGGGGGTGCGCGACACCACGCCGAAGTCCCGCCCCTCCTGCAGCACGGTGGCGCCGACCTCGGTGGCCCGCCGCAGCAGCACCTCGTTCACCGCGTCGGTCTGTCGTGCCAGCACCACACGCGCGCCGGGCTTGATCACGCCTGCCTTCTCCGCCGCGATCGTCTCGGGGGACTCGCCGAGGTACTTCGCGTGGTCGACCGCGATCGGGAGCACCACCGCGACCGCTCCGTCTGCGACGTTCGTGGCGTCCCACGATCCGCCCATCCCGACCTCGACCACCGCCACGTCGACCGGGGCGTCCGCAAAGGCGGCGTACGCCATCCCGACGACGGTCTCGAAGAACGACAGGGGGTGCGGCTGGTCCTGGTCGACCATGTCGGTGAACCTGGCCACGTCGTTGAACGCCCGCACGAACGCCTCGTCGTCGAGCGGCTCCCCGTCGATGCTGATCCGCTCGCTCATGCGCTCCACGTGGGGGCTGGTGAACCGCCCGGTCCGCAGGTTCGTCGCCCGCAGCAGCGTGTCGATCATCCGGGACGTCGACGTCTTGCCGTTGGTGCCGGTCAGGTGGATCACGGGGTACGTCGTCTGCGGGTCGCCCAGCAGCTCGGTGAAGGCGCGGATGCGGTCCAGCGAGGGCTCGAGGCGGGTCTCGGGCCAGCGGGACAGCAGTGCGTCCTCGGTCTCGGCGTACGTCTCGGCAAGGCGCGGCAGCGGGATCTCGTTCATCGCCCCGATCCTCCCACCCGCCGAAAGCGTGTGGGGAGGGGCGTCCCCGTGCGGAACGGGTTTCGCACGGCCCCGACACCACCCGTAACATTCCGGGCATGAGCGATACCCAGCGCCCGCGAGACGAGTCCGCCACGACGCCGCGCCCCGCCGTCGTCGTACCGGACAAGCCGGCGCTGGAGGGCCTGGAGCAGAAGTGGGCGGAGCGCTGGAAGGCGGACGACACCTACCGGTTCGACCGCAGCCAACCGCGGGAGAACGTCTACTCGATCGACACGCCCCCGCCCACGGTGAGCGGCAGCCTGCACGTCGGCCACGTGTTCTCCTACACCCACACCGACCTGATCGCCCGCTACCAGCGGATGACCGGCAAGTCGGTCTTCTACCCCATGGGCTGGGACGACAACGGGCTGCCGACCGAGCGGCGGGTGCAGAACTACTACGGAGTCCGCTGCGACCCCTCGCTGCCGTACGACGCGGACTTCACGCCGCCGGACAAGCCCGACCCCAAGCGGCAGGTGCCGATCAGCCGCCCGAACTTCATCGCCCTGTGCGAAGAGCTCGTCGAGCAGGACGAGCAGATCTTCGAGCAGCTGTGGCGCACCCTCGGCCTGTCCGTCGACTGGGACGAGCACTACACCACGATCGGCGCGAAGGCCCAGACCGTGAGCCAGCGCGCCTTCCTGCGCAACCTCGCGCGCGGAGAGGCCTACCTGCAGGAGGCGCCCACGCTCTGGGACGTCACCTTCCAGACCGCAGTCGCCCAGGCCGAGCTCGAGGCCCGGGAGTACGCCGGCCACTACCACCGCGTGGCCTTCCATCGGGTTTCGACGGGCTCAACCGCCGGGCAGGGTGACCCGGTCCACATCGAGACCACCCGCCCCGAGCTCATCCCGAGCGTGGTCGCGCTGATCGCGCATCCGGGCGACGAGCGCTACGCCGACCTGTTCGGCAGCACGGTCACCTCCCCCGTGTTCGGCGTCGAGATCCCGGTGCTGGCGCACCCGGCGGCCGAGCCGGACAAGGGCGCCGGCATCGCGATGTGCTGCACGTTCGGCGACCTCACCGACGTGATGTGGTGGCGCGAGCTGGAGCTGCCGGTCCGCACCCTGATCGGTCGCGACGGCCGGATGTCGCGGGAGACCCCGCTCTGGCTGGCGGACGAGGCTGCCGCGGCGGCGTACGAGGACCTCAAGGGCAAGACGGCCTTCAGCGCGCGCGAGGCCATGGTCGCGAAGCTCCGTGAGTCCGGCGACCTCGTCGGCGACCCCACGCCGACCGCCCGCATGGCCAACTTCTACGAGAAGGGCGACAAGCCGCTGGAGATCGTCGCCACGCGGCAGTGGTACATCCGCAACGGGGGACGCGGCGCCGAGCTGCGCGCAGAGATGCTGGACCGCGGCGGCGAGATCACGTGGATCCCCACGCACATGAAGCACCGCTACGACAACTGGGTCGGCGGCCTCAACGGAGACTGGCTGATCTCGCGCCAGCGGTTCTTCGGCATCCCGTTCCCGGTGTGGTACCCACTCGACGCCGACGGCGAGCCCGACCACGACCACCCCCTGCTCCCCAGCGAGGCGGAGCTGCCGGTCGATCCCTCGACCGACACGCCGCGGGGCTTCGACGCCAGCCAGCGCGGCAAGCCGAATGGCTTCATCGGCGACCCCGACGTGATGGACACCTGGGCCACCTCGTCCCTGACGCCGCAGATCGCGGGCGGCTGGGAGTCCGACGACGAGCTGTGGCAGCGGGTCTTCCCGATGGACCTGTGCACCCACGCCCACGACATCATCCGGACCTGGCTGTTCTCCCGGGTGGTCCGCGCCCACTTCGAGAACCACGCGGCCCCGTGGACGCACGCGATGATCTCCGGCTTCATCGTCGACCCGGACCGGAAGAAGATGTCGAAGTCCAAGGGCAACGCGGTCGTGCCGTCGGACATCCTCGACAAGTACGGCGCCGACGCCGTGCGCTGGCGGGCAGCGATGGCCCGGGCCGGCCTGGACTCCCCCTTCGACGAGACCCAGATGAAGGTCGGACGGCGGCTGGCGATGAAGGTGCTGAACGCGTCGAAGTTCGTGCTCGGGAGCGTCGGGGCCACCCAGGTGAACACGGTGGCGATCTCCGAGCCGCTCGACACCGCCCTGATGGGTCGGCTGGCCACCGTGGTCACGACGGCCACGGAGGCGTTCGAGGCCTATGACTACACCACCGCCCTCGAGGTCACCGAGCGATTCTTCTGGGAGTTCTGCGACGACTACCTCGAGCTGGTCAAGGAGCGCGCCTACGCCGAGGACGGCGGCTCCGGTACGGCGTCCGCGCGGGCCGCCCTGGCCACCGCGCTGCACACCACGCTCCGGCTGCTCGCCCCCTTCCTGCCCTACGTCACCGAAGAGGTCTGGTCGTGGTGGCAGGAGGGCTCGGTGCACCGCGCCAGCTGGCCGGTCGCCACCGAGCTGGGTTCCTCGGCGGCGTCGGTGGACGCGGTGCTCTCGAGCGTCGCGGAGGCGCTGGCCGGGGTCCGGGGCGCGAAGTCCCAGGCGAAGGCCTCGATGCGTGCCGAGGTCGCGACCGCCACGCTCACCGGGCGCCCGGAGGTGCTGGCGGCGGTGCGGAAGGCGGAGGCAGACCTGCGCCAGGCCGGCAAGATCTCCGGCGAGCTCAGCTACGTCGAGGTCGACGGTGCGGCCGAGCTGCGCGTCGAAGCCACGCTGGCCTGACTTCCGGTCAGCGGCGGCCGCGCGCCTTGCCGTGCACCCGCGCCTTGCCCTGCCCGTGCCCCTTGCCGTGGCCGCGCGCCTCGCTGTGGCCGCGCGCCGTGCCGTGCGAACGCGACCGGTCCACCTGGGCGGCGCGGGCGCCGACGGCCCGCTCTGACCAGGATCGCGACGCCGCCGGAGCTTCGCGATCGGGCGCGGACGACGGCGGTGCCGCCACGGCCACGCGGTCGGCGGCCGCCGGGGCGGGACCGGCATCCGGGTCGTCGGCCGACGCCTGCTCCGACAGCCTCTCGAGCGTGACGCCCTCGGCAGCGGCGGCCACGACTCGGCCCTGGCGCACCAGCTCCGCCATGCCGTCGGCGCGCACGGAATACCCCAGGAAGAGTCCACAGACGAGCGTGATCACGACGAACGCCAGCAACGGGCGCCTGTGCTCGACACTCATGGCACACAGTGTCCGGTACGCCGCGATGGTTCAGCGCACCGGCTGGGGGAAATGGCCCGAAAGGACTAGTCGGATCAGGCGGACTTCTTCTTCTTGGCGGTCTCGCGGGGCACCAGCGTCGGGTTGACGTTCTCGTCGACCACCTCCTGGGTCACCACCACCTTGGCGATGTCTCCTCGCGAGGGGACGTCGTACATCACGTGGAGCAGGACCTCCTCGATGATCGCCCGCAGGCCACGGGCGCCGGTCCCCCGCTCCATTGCCTGGTCGGCGATCGCCCGGATCGCGTCCTCGGTGAACTCGAGCTCGACGCCGTCGAGCTCGAAGAGCTTCTGGTACTGCTTGACGAGCGCGTTCCGCGGCTCGGTGAGGATCTGCACGAGCGCGTCGTTGTCGAGCTTGCTCACGCTGGCGATCAGCGGCAGGCGGCCGATGAACTCGGGGATCAGCCCGAACTTCGTCAGGTCCTCGGGCCGCACCAGGCTCATCAGGTCCTCGGCCTCCCGCTCGGCCTGGCCCCGCACCTCGGCCGTGAAGCCCAGCGTCTTCTTGCCGACCCGCTGCTCGACGATGTGCTCGAGCCCGGCGAACGCCCCACCGACGACGAACAGGATGTTCGTGGTGTCGATCTGGATGAACTCCTGGTGGGGGTGCTTGCGTCCGCCCTGCGGCGGCACCGACGCCGAGGTCCCCTCGAGGATCTTCAGCAACGCCTGCTGCACGCCCTCTCCGGAGACGTCCCGGGTGATCGAGGGGTTCTCGGCCTTGCGGGCGACCTTGTCGATCTCGTCGATGTAGATGATCCCGGTCTCGGCCTTCTTGACGTCGTAGTCAGCGGCCTGGATCAGCTTCAGCAGGATGTTCTCGACGTCCTCACCGACGTACCCGGCCTCGGTCAGGGCGGTGGCGTCCGCGATCGCGAACGGCACGTTGAGCATCCGGGCCAGCGTCTGCGCGAGGTAGGTCTTGCCGCAGCCGGTCGGACCGATGACCAGGATGTTGGACTTGGCGACCTCGACCGCTTCGTCCTTCGCGTGCTTGGCGCTGGAGGCGGTGGCGCTCGCCTGGACCCGCTTGTAGTGGTTGTAGACCGCGACCGCGAGCGACTTCTTCGCGTGCTCCTGGCCGATCACGTAGGAGTTGAGGAAGTCGAAGATCTCCTTGGGCTTCGGGAGCTCGTCGAGCGTGACCTCGCTGCGCTCGCTGAGCTCCTCCTCGATGATCTCGTTGCAGAGGTCGATGCACTCGTCGCAGATGTAGACGCCGGGCCCCGCGATCAGCTTCTTCACCTGCTTCTGGCTCTTCCCGCAGAAGGAGCATTTCAGCAGGTCGCCTCCGTCACCGATGCGTGCCACGGGCGGGCCACCTTTCCTTCGAACTCAGCTTCTCGACGGTACCCCGTACCCGCCCCGAATGGGGGCAAGGCGCGGGACCCGTACGGACCATTGTCTGCTCAGGTGAGCGCCGGGACGCCCTTGCGCGACTCCAGCACCGCGTCGATGAGACCGTACTCGACGGCCTGCTCGGCGGTGAGGATCTTGTCGCGCTCGATGTCGCGGCTGACCTGCTCGATGTCCTTGCCCGAGTGCTCCGCGATCATCTTCTCCAGCAGCTCACGCATGCGCAGGATCTCGTTGGCCTGGATCTCGATGTCCGAGGTCTGGCCGAAGGTGCCCTCGGTGTAGGGCTGGTGGATGAGGATCCGGCTGTTCGGCAGCGCGAGCCGCTTGCCGGCCGCGCCCGCCGCCAGCAGGATCGCAGCCGCGCTGGCGGCCTGCCCGAGGCACACGGTCTGGACGTCGGGCTTGATGAACCGCATCGTGTCGTAGATCGCGGTCAGGGCCGTGAACGAGCCGCCGGGGCTGTTGATGTAGATCTGGATGTCGCGGTCGGGATCCATGGACTCCAGGCAGAGCAGCTGCGCCATCACGGCGTTGGCGATGTCGTCGCTGATCGGCGTGCCGAGGAAGATGATCCGGTCCTCGAAGAGCTTCGCGTAGGGATCGATCCGGCGGAAGCCGTAGGACGTCCGCTCCTCCCACTGCGGGATGTAGTAGTTCATGTCAGCAGTCCCCTGTCAGTCCTTGGAGTGGGCCGGGCGGCCCTCGTCGGCGGCCTCGCGGCTGCTCTTGATGACCTTGTCGATGAAGCCGTACTCGAGCGCCTGGTCGGCCGTGAACCACCGGTCCCGGTCCGCGTCGGTGATGACCTGCTCGAGGTCCTGGCCGGTGTGCTCGGAGATCAGCTCGAGCAGCACCTGCTTGATGTGCAGCGACTGCTGGGCCTGGATCTTGATGTCGGAGGCCGAGCCACCCATCCCGGACGACGGCTGGTGCATCATGATCCGCGCGTGGGGCAGGGCGTACCGCTTGCCCGCCGTCCCCGCGCAGAGCAGGAACTGGCCCATCGAGGCGGCCAGCCCCATGCCGACGGTCGC
>Ga0299913_10001643_pt1 | contig 16811 bp, 15 predicted proteins | sample RVTome_9_FD_201360 | JGI IMG/M metagenome (GOLD analysis project Ga0299913, IMG submission 201360) | Soil microbial communities from uranium-contaminated site in the Upper Colorado River Basin, Wyoming, United States - RVT155D38 (version 2) ... | reverse complement strand
GAGCCGGCGCTCTTTCAGCATCCGTCCGACGACGAGTTCGAGCGTTTCCTCGTCGACGCCGTAAAGGATGTCGCGTACGCGTTCGCGGACGATCTTCTCGGCCTCGTCCAACAGATGCAAGCACTCGGCTTCATCGCTTGCCGTCGCAACGAAGCGCAACCGGATCTCGCCGCCGCCGGGAAGGAACGCCATCCGTGGGTTCACGGCTACGGCGATGTCACCCAAAAGATCTGCCAGACCCGATTCAGACATGCCGACGCACTTCAACATCCGCGCGCGGATCGTTGCGCCACGGCCCAGCTCGGGGAGGATCTGCTCCTCGAGCATCCTCCTTGCTTCTCCGGGAACGCCGGGTATGGCGAAGATCAGCGCGCCGTCGACCTCGGCCCGGATACCGGGGGCCGTTCCCCACGGGTTCGCTATCGCTTTCGCCGCCGCCGGGATGTCGGCTTGCTGCGCGTTGGACTCCGGCATCTCGCGGCCCCAAGCGCGGAAGCGCGCGCGTATGTCCTCGACGATCGACTCATCCCGGACGAGTTCACTGTCGAGAAGTCGCGCCACAGCCTGACGCGTCTTGTCATCCTGCGTCGGACCCAGACCGCCGCTGACGATCACCACATCCGCTTCCCGTGCGGCTCGCGCAACGGCGTCGACGATGTCGTCGGTTTCGTCGCCGACGACCATCGACCACACGACCGGATAGCCCACGGCCTGCATCAGCTCGCCGATCATCGCAGCGTTGGAGTTGACGATCACACCGGCCAGCAGCTCGTCGCCCACGGCAACGATCACGGACTTCTTCACGGTGAAGAGCCCACTATCGCCACGGCACGCCGGCGCGACCGCGGATGGCGGCAGCGAAGTACTGAATGCCGGTGAACACGGTCAGGACGACGGAGATCCAAAGGACGATCAATGCGGCCGGATTCTCGGGCGCCAGCAGTGTCAACAGCAAGACGGCCAGAATCTGGAAATTCGTCTTGATCTTCCCGAGCATCGACGAAGGTAGTGCCCGGCCCCGCCGTGCCAACCAGATCCTGAGGCCCGAAACGAGGAACTCGCGGCCGAGGATGACGACCAAAGCCCACCAAGGGATGCGGTCGTCCAGCGCCAGAGCAACCAGAGCCGTGCCGACCAGGAGCTTGTCGGCGATGGGATCCAAGGTTTGACCGAAGCCCGAAACCAGATGCAAGCGACGCGCCACGAACCCGTCCAGACCATCGGTCGCGGCCGCTATGGCGAAGACGGCAGCCGCCACCTTCGGAAGCGACGGATCCCGCCACACCAGCAACCACGCGAAGAGGGGAACTAAGGCGACTCGAAGCAGGGTGAAGGCGTTGGCGAGGTTCCAGTGAGGGACGGGTTTTGCAGGTAGCTGCGTCGTCACACCACTTCGCACACGAGATCGAGTCCGTCGGTGTCACTTACGCGCGCATCAATGACATCTCCGACTCGTGCCCCCCTGGCCCCAACTACAACGACCTCTGCATCGACTTCCGGTGCCTCGCGCCATGTGCGTCCGCGGAGCGACGTGCCGTCGCGCGACTCGACCATCACCTCGACCTCGGAACCGATCAGCTCCTTGCGTTTCGCTTCCGCGATCTCGTTCTGGATCTCACCGAGCACCTCGGCCCGGCGTTGCGCAACCTTTTGCGAAACACGGTTCCTGATGAACCCCGCAGCTTCCGTCCCCTCTTCGTTCGAATAGGGAAAGAAGCCCGCCCAGTCCAGGCGCGCCTGCGGAAGGAAGTTCGCCAAGAGTTCGGCGTCGGTCTCGGTCTCCCCCGGAAAGCCGGTGATGAAGGCCGAACGAAGCGCAGCATCCGGGAACCGGTCCCGGATGCGTCCGATCAGGTCGAGGAACCTATCTCCGTCTCCCCATCGCCGCATCTTCTTGACCAGTTTTCCGGATGCGTGTTGCAAGGAGAGATCGAAGTACGGGACGGCCGGGGTCGAATCGGCGACCGCAGAAAGAAGGTCGTCGTTCACGAAGCGCGGGTACTGGTACAGCATCCGCAACCATTTCAATCCTTCAACGTCGTCCAGCGACCGAAGCAGCTGCGGAAGCTTCCACTTCCCTTGCGTGTCCCGCCCGTAAAGGGACATGTCCTGCGCGACGAGAACGACTTCCTTCACGCCCTGCGACACGAGCCAGCGGATTTCGCCTTTGATGGCCGGTTCGGGACGCGAACGGTGACCGCCGCGGATCATGGGGATCGCACAGAACGTGCACACGCGGTCGCATCCTTCGGAAATCTTCACGAACGCCGTCGGCGATGACGGCGCCGCTCTTAGGTCGATCCCGATGGGGACCTTTCCGGCGTCGAAGCACAGCTGCCGAACGCCGCTCCGCGCCGCCTCGACGATCTGCGACGCCCGGCCGTACGAGCCGAGAGACATGAAGCCGTCCACTTCGGGAAGCTCGTCGGCCAACTCCTGCCCGTAGCGTTCGACGAGACAGCCTGCGACCAGAACCTTTTGCCCGTTCTGCCGCCGGTCGACCTCCTCGAGGATCGCGTCGACCGATTCCCTGCGTGCCGCATCAATGAACGAGCAAGTGTTGACCACAACGACATCGGCGCCCTCGGCGTCGTCGACCGACGAATAGCCGGAACGCTCGAGCATCCCCTTGAGGTGCTCGGTATCTGTTTCGTTCTTCGGGCACCCGAGCGTGCGTACGTAAACGGTCTTGGTCATGTCAGTAACTAAGGGTACGTGTGGCCGGAGCTAGCTGGGCTGACCGGCGTCTACAGGCGCAGGCTCTGAAGCGTCGACCTGCCCGGTCTGAGGAGCCTCACCCCTCTGCCGGATCACTCGAGGGCGGAGGCGCTGCGGGCTCCACCGGCTCGTGTGGCGGGAGCGTTGTCGTGCCCGGCGTGAAGACACCGCGATAGGACGACTCGGCCGGCGTGCCCAGGATGCGTCCGTTAGCGGTTATCTGTGCGGCACCCGCTCGCGCGATAAAGATGACTACTTCGCTCTTGCCCTTGAACGATTTGAACTCACCCTTGCGCATCGTCTGAGCGAATACGGGCTGACCGTCCGCTTGAACTTCGACCCACGTGTCGCCGGTTACTTCCAGACGAACAACGGCATCCGTTGTGACCGGTGGCGACGTCGCACGCACCCGATTCGCGGCGGTGGTTACAGAAGGCACGCTCGTCGGTTCGTCTCCGGAACGGAAAACGCCGAGCATGACAAGCAAGATGATCAAGAACGATGCCGACGTGATCGCGATCTTCACAGCGCGCTTCTGCGCCGCCGGCGGAACACGCACACCGCGCCGGACGACACGCGACAACTCGGGAGCGGGCTGTCCACATCGTTTCTCGTACGAAGTAATGAACGGTTTGGGGTCGAGACCGAGGTAAGTCGCGTACGCACGGATGAAACCCCGCGCGTAGGCACCGGACGGAAGATCTTCCAGCCGGTCTTCCTCGATCAGCTCGAGGAAGTCCATGCGCACGAGAGTGCCGCGCGCCACAGCGTCAAGTGATGTGCGGCGTCGCTCGCGCTCGGCGCGCAATGCAGCGCCGATACCACTTCGAATGGCCTGCCCGGTGTAGGTCATAGGGGCTTGGAAGGCCACACTATAGGCGGATGATGACGAACAAACAATCTCTCTTCCTCGTCGTCGAAGGCCTCGACGGCGCCGGAACCACCACCATCTCTGCCCGGCTTGCCGACGCGCTTCGTGCCCGCGACCTGCAGGTACGTCTTACGGCCGAGCCGACGGACGGACCCTTAGGTTCTCTGCTTCGTGCCCATGTGAAGGGCGACGCAAACCTGGACGAACAAACTGCGGCTCTGGTCTTCACCGGCGATCGTGCGGATCACCTCGGTCAGGTTATCCGCCCTGCGCTTCGCCGTGGGGATTGGGTCGTGTGCGATCGCTACTTGCTTTCGACTCTCGCGTACCAGGGAGCAGCGGGCGTCTCGCGTGAAGCTGTACTCGCGGCATCAGATCGGTTCGACGTTCCGGATGTGACTTTTGTGCTTGATGTGCCTGAAGAAGCACGCGCTCAGCGCTTGGCCGCACGGTCGAGATCAGAACGGTACGAGGGAGCCGAACTCGCCGAGAGCCTTCGGCGCTCCTACGAAGAGTCGATCGAATTGCTGCGATCCGCCGGACACCGGATAGAGGTCATCGACTCCTCGCAATCGATAGACAAGGTGCTCGAAGATGTCCTTTCTCGGTTGGACTTGCCCGGCTGAAACCGGCTATACCCCCTAGGACTGCTTACAAAGGCAGTCACGTGGGAATCATCTGGTCAAGCATCTCTAGGGGAAGGAGCTCGTAATGAGCTTGAGGAAGATCGTGCTTGCAGGTTGCACGGTTGCAGCTATGGCGGTCGGTCCGGTCGCTGCTGCGCAAGTAGTCGTACCCGGCGGCGGGACCGCTGATGTGAACTCGGGATCTGGACGAACGGAGCGCACAGCGCGCACGCCGGGAACCGGACGCACCGAGGGAACCGGACGCACACCCGGAACACCCGGAACCGGACGCACCGAGGGAACCGGACGCACACCGGGAACCGGACGCACACCGGGAACAGCACGCACAGGTGACACGAGTCGACTTCCGTCGACCGGCTTCGGCGCGACCGAGATGGCGATCGACGGTTTGGCGCTGCTGGGCGCCGGACTCGCGCTGTCGCGCGTGCGTCGTCGCATCGTCTAACGAAGAGTTCGGATAAGGAGTCGGCATGCGGGTAGGCATCGTGCTGGTGTTCGTCGCCCTTTTCGGGCTAGGTCTTGCTTCGTCTGCGTCGGCTGATCCGTTCCTTGACCTCCCGGGCATGGGAGCGGCGACCGACGCGACGACGGGCGAGTCCCCCGAGGCTTCGGTGACGAAAGAGAGCGATTCCGCGGATGCACCAGCCGATGTCGACCGCACGTCGACTCCTGATTCCGACTCCGTCGTGAAGTCCACGGTCGACCCGAGCCTCACGGAGACGATCTCGAGCCTGCCCGGCGGCGGCGGCCTGCCGATCATCGGGGACGTCGCGAACACGGCGGCTCGCAACGATTCGGTTGTGCCGGACTTATTACTGGTTCTTGCTGCGATCGGTACCGCGACGTCGATCGGGATGCTCTGGGCGCTGAGGCGCTTCGGGACCAACCGCTAGCCCGCGTACTCCCCTTCGAGAAGGTCGAAGAGCCAGACCTCGCTCGCCGTGCCCACAGGGCCCCCGGCGTGCTGGCGATGTCCCGCCCCAAAATCGGGCGACGTCATCCAGGCTTCGAAATCTGCTTTTGAGTTCCAGCGGGTGTAGACGAGGTACTTATCGCTTCCGTCGGCGGGCTTAAGGAGCTCGAAGGCCTCGAAGCCGCTCTGATCCTTGATCTTTCCCGCACGCGTGGCGAAGCGGTGCTCGAACTCTTCCGCGCGATCGGCGGGGACGGTAACGGCATTCACCACGACGAAGGACATCGCGGGAGTTTAGCCGCTAGCCGGCCACCGGCTCCAGCTCCAGCTCAAGCTCATCGTCGTCGACGACGTGACCCCTGCGTAGGGCGCCGTGATCGAGAAGAACGTGGACGCGAAGGAGACCCTGGAGTCCTTCGCGGCTCAATGCCTCGAGCGGCTCACCGCACGCACACGCGGTCGACCACGCCTTTCGGCGGAACATGCCAAGCTCCTTCCATCCCAGGCCCCATGCCCAAGCGAACGGTAGTTAACAAAGGAGGAGGTGTCTGCGTAGAAGTACTCACAAGGCTGCTTCTTCGTGTTACGCGAAGTACCTCTTGCCATCACCGAGCAACACGCGACCGAATTTGAGCTCGGAGAAATGGGAGGCCGCAGCTACGTCCTTGCCTCCTTCGAGCTCCCTGAAGAGCGTCTCGCGGGTTCGCTTCGCAAGCTTGGGATCGACGTCGGAGATCGCTCCCCATTCCGCATCTTCGATCTGGATCGGACAGCCGATCGCGTCTCCGAGCAGAAAGGCTCGCTGTTCGCCGGACGAAACGACAACGCACATGTGTCCGAGCGTGTGTCCCGGCGCGTGCAAAGTCGAAACACCGGGTGCGACATCACCGTCGCCGGAGATCGGCTCGAGCAGGCCGCGGGCCTCCAGCGCCGCAACCATCGGAGCGGCCACCATGTCGGGGTTATCCGTGTGGACGAACTGCCCGAGGTCCTTCTCGCCGAAGCGCACAGTGGCGTTCGGGAAGGTCAGTTCGCCGTTCTGCAAGATCCATCCTGTGTGATCCAGGTGCAGGTGCGTAAGGAGGACCAGATCGATGTCGGCCGGTTTCACTCCGGACTTCTCGAGGTTGCCCGGAAGCTGACCGCCCTTGAACGGACCAAGCTCGAAGGGCCCGATGCCGGCATCGATCAAGATCGTTTGGTCTTTCGTTCGGACGACGAAGCAACCGAGCTGGATGTCGAAGTTACCGTCGGCGTCGAGCAGATCCTTGTGAGCTTCCCAGTCCGCGTTTGGCATGTATGCCGACGGTAACTTCCCGACACCGTCGGACACGGGTGTGATCTCTATGTCGCCTACGCGCATGTTCCTCCCTCGTCGGATCGAGGAAGTCTAGTCGCCGGCGGTCGCACCGAGCTCAGCCTCTTCGAATCTTCCGAGCTCTTCGAAGCGCGCGATCGCTGCACCGCGATCGTCTAGCGGGAAACACTCAAGGTTTGCAAACGGATCAGGAGAAAGACTGTGATTCGTCACAGTCCAGTCGCCGGGTGACGCCCCCCCTTGCCAGCGGAGTCCCGGATGGGCAACAGTGGCCACCGACATGGCCACCGTTGTGTGCGTGATGGACCGAGCGAACTGGGCCGCCCGGACCGACATCATCGTCGTCGCCGACCCCGTACGGCGCCTCCTTATCTGGATCCCTCGGGACCTCTGGATCGAGGATCTACGGAATCGCATCAATGCAGCGTTCGCACGCGGCGGCCACGACGCGTTATGCGCCGGTCTTGCGAGCGTTGGGATCGAGGTCGAGCACAGCTTGTGTCTCCATCGAGAGGCCACCGAACGAGTCCTTCGCGACGCCGCGGTGACGGTCCCCGTCACTCAGCCGATGGAGTACTGGTATCCCCTCACGCCCACAACGCCCATCGAAGACGGCCGCAAACTTATCCGTTTCGATCCACCTTCGGAAACGCTTACCGGAGAGCGGATCCACCAGTGGCTCGGCGCGCGGTCGGGCCCACGAAACAATACGAACGACTTCCATCGAATCAGACGACAGCAGACGTTCGTGCGCACCTTATTGCTTGATGGGTTCAACTTCGGGTCGGTGCTGGACGACCCAGAGCTGGTGAGAATCTCAGATGCGTCGGCGATCGACGAGTTAAGTGAGGTCCGGGCCGATTGGCACTTCGACACTTTCGACGACCTCCAGTTCACACAAATCGACGGCATGAGCGTATTGGCCCTGCCGGCCGTCAACGACAACCAGCGCCGCGGCCGGGCTGGTATCCGACGGCACTGGCCGTTTCGCCTGATCGTGCAAAATGTGGATGTCATCCCTATTCGCTCGCCGTTGGCACGTCTTCAACAGATGAAATTGGTCTAGGCCGGCACCGACGTTAAGTCGGACCGCGAGTTCAGCCGGCTGCGTAACCGCTGCCGCGCCGCTGGACGGGTTGACCCCGATCATCGGCGCGGGAGCGCATCTCTTCGAGCTGCTCGACGGAGATGAGGACGCCACGGGCCTTGGATCCTTCCTGGGGTCCGACGACTCCCCTTCGTTCGAGGAGATCCATCAAGCGACCGGCTCGCGAGAACCCGACGCGGAGCTTGCGCTGGAGCATCGACGTCGACCCCATCTGCGACCGGATGACAAGCTCCATCGCTTCGTCGAACAAATCGTCGCCGTCCTCGTCGTCATCGCCGCCGTCATCGCTCGTAGCGGCTTCGAGCGCTTCTTTTTCGTAGACCGGCTGAGCTTGGGAGCGGATGTAAGACGTCAGCTCCTCGAGCTCCTTCTCCGTGACGTATGCGCCCTGCACGCGGCGTGGCTTCGACGTGCCTGTCGGCAGATACAGCATGTCGCCGTGGCCGACGAGCTTATCTGCGCCGGCCATGTCGAGAATGACTCGAGAGTCCGTCTGCGAGGCGACCGAGAACGCTATACGCGAAGGAACGTTCGCCTTAATTAAACCGGTAACGACATCTACAGAGGGACGTTGTGTTGCGACGACAAGATGGATGCCCACGGCGCGAGCCATCTGCGCGATCCGGCAGATCGAATCCTCTACCTGCCGCGCCGCCACCATCATCAGGTCGGCGAGCTCGTCGATGAAGACGACGATGTACTGCAGGAACTCGTGGTCATCATCTCCGCTTGTGTTCGGCGGGAGCTGTCCGGCGCGAAGCGCTTCGTTGTAGAAGTCGATGTTGCGCTGCCCGACGCTCGACAGGAGCTCGTAGCGACGCTCCATCTCGCGCACCACCCAGGCGAGGGACTCCGAGGCGCGCTTTGGGTGAGTGACGACGGGTGAGGCGAGATGCGGCACGTCTGCGAAGTGCGAGAGCTCGACCATCTTCGGGTCGATGAGGACGAGGCGAACTTCGTCGGGGCGCGCGCGCGCGAGCAAGGATGCGATGAGCGAGTTCAGGCAAGACGATTTCCCGGCTCCCGTCGCACCGGCGATAAGCAGGTGCGGCATCTCGGCAAGGTTGATCACCACTGATTGCCCCGAGATGTCCTTGCCTAGGGCACACGTGAGCGGATGCGCCTGTTCGCGCCAGACTTGCGACTGGACGATGTCGCCGACCATGACCAGCTCGCGGTCGCGGTTGGGAACCTCGACGCCGATGGCCGACTTGCCCGGGATCGGCGCGATAAGGCGGACGTCCGGGGAGCCGAGCGCGTAGGCGATGTCGTCGGCGAGGCGAAGAACCTGGGAGACCTTTACACCAGCGCCGAGCTCCACTTCGAAGCGCGTAACCGTTGGTCCTCGCGTCATTGCCGTGACCGAAGCGTCGACACCGAAGTCTTGCAGCGTGCGCTCGAGAACGCGGGCGGTCTCTTCGGCTCCCCTCGCCGAACCTCCCTTGCCGGTCGAGCGGCGGAAGATCGAAACCGGCGGCAACTTGTAGGAGTCGGCATCGGGCATGTTGAGATCCAAGGTCGACTGTTGCGACCGGACGGGCGGCTTCGGTTTGGCCGCACGAGGATCGGGGATCTGTGCGGTCTGGCGGGCGGGGTCGTTGATCTCCGCCGTTGCGTACATGTCCGTGGTCAGCGGATCGTCGATGTCTGGTTCTGATTCGTCCGGTATCTCTTCGCGAATGGGTTCCGGTTTCGGCTCGCCCTCCGTACGCGAGTACAGGGATCGGACGAATGGCGGGACGTTGGTGCGCAGCCAGATGATCGCCGCCCACACGCCTATCGAGATCGTGCGCGCTGCTCGCCGCAGCGGGGTCTTGGTGATGATGCACAAGCCCAGCAGCCCGACGAATACACATGCGAGGGCTCCCGCCCACGCGCCTATATAGGTGTTGAGAGGAACGGCAACCATCGCCCCGAACGCACCGCCGCCTTCGGCGAGGCCGTCGTACCCACCCGTCAGCGGCTCCGTCCCGTTGACCAGATGCGCGAGACCGGCGCTGGCCGTGCTTATGAGTCCGGTGCCGACGAGGATGCGCGCAGCCTCCTCGCGCCGAACGAAGGCCGCGAGAGATATGACGAGGGTCGCGACCGGAACCCCGTACGAGATCCTTCCGAAGCCGCCACGCAGAACGTGGTTGACCCACACACCGACAGGTCCGGCAGCCCCGGCCAGCGAAAGGCCCATGAGGACGGCGAGGAACAAGATGGACAGACCCAGCGCATCCGGTCCGTGAGCACGCCAACCCGTTGGCCGCCGCGTTTGCGGCTTGGCCTTAGGTGCCCCGGTCCCCGCGCGCGAACGCGGCTTGCTCGTAGTACGACCTCTAGGTCGTCTTGAGCCCTTCCTTCTTAATCCGAGCACGCCCACTCCCTTGTGATGCCAGACGCGCTCGAACTACTCCAGTTGCTTAGAGCGCGCCCAGCGTTGCTAGTGCTTCTCTGACCTTCGTCTCCTCGTCCGCCGTTGCGGCACGCAGTGGTGGCCGCGGCGCGCCCACCTTGATGCCGATCATGTTGACGGCAGCCTTGATCGGGATCGGGTTGCCCGTCAGCAACGCCTCGGCCGTCCTCCGTTGCAGGTACTGGATCTCTTGTGCGCGCTTGATGTCGCCGGACTCGAATGCCTTCGCTTGTTCCAGCAGCGCCTCGCCCATCACGTGGCTCTGCACGCTGATCACACCGACCGCACCGATGGCGAGGAACGCCAGCGTCAGCCCGTCGTCGCCGGAATAGATCTCGAAGTCATCAGGCTTGTTGGCGGCCAGCAGCGTCGAGGTTGCGATGTCGTTGCCCGCGTCCTTGAGCCCGACGATGTTCGGGTGCTCGGCCGCACGAAGAACGGTGTCGACCTCGATCTTGGTGACGGTGCGGCTCGGGACGTCGTAGATCAGGACGGGCAGGTTCGACGAGTCGGCCACGACCCGGAAGTGATTGAGCAATGCGTCCTGCGGCGGCTTGTTGTAGTACGGCGTGACCACCAGCGCCGCATCGGCGCCGGCCTTCTCGGCCTCGCGCGTCAGCTGGATGGAATGCTCCGTCCAATTGGTACCGGTGCCGGCTATGACCACGGCGTCGGTGCCGACGGCGTCCTTGACCTCGCGGAACAGCTGTATCTGCTCCTCATCGGTCAGAACCGAGGCCTCGCCGGTGGAGCCGGCTACGACCAGGCCCTCGGAGCCGTGACCGATCAGATGGCGGGCCAGCTTTTGGGCCTCCTCGTAGTCGAGCGAGCCGTCCTCAGAAAACGGCGTGACCATCGCTGTGATGACTCGACCAAAACGGGCCATTTCTCCTCCTCGCACGCGGGAAAAAGCCCACTGTAGCCCCGCGTGGGTCCAGCAAGAATAACAGGAGCAACTCCTATAACAATAGGCACTCTAGGCACAAAGCTTGAGCGGGTTCTAGCCGGCCCGGCGGACTCGCATGCCCAGATAGGACTCACGAACCAGCTCGTCGGCCAGAAGGTCGGCGGATCGGCCGGAGCGGACGATCGAGCCGTTCTCCAGGAGGTAGGCGTCGTCGGCGGCCTGCAGGGCCAGGTAGGCGAACTGCTCGACGAGCAGGATCGTCGCTCCCCGATCGCGCATCTGGCCGAGCATGCCGAGCATGTGCTTCACGAGCTTCGGTGCCAGGCCCAGGGAGGGCTCGTCAAGGCAAAGGATGCGCGGTTGGGACATCAACGCCCGCGCGACGGCGAGCATCTGTTGCTCGCCACCGGAAAGTGTTCCGGCGGGCCGGTCCATGTACTCGGCAAGGACGGGGAACCACTCGAAGGTGTACTCGATGCGCTCGCTGACGATGGATCGAGATCGCCGCTGCCCGAAGGCACCAAGGCGCAGATTGTCGCGAACCGTCAGGTGAGGGAAGACATGCCGCCCTTCCGGGACGAGGGCGACGCCGCGTTCGAGCATCGCCTCGGGCGACGCCGATTCCACTCGCTGATCATCGATGAGCACCTCGCCGGCCGCGGGCCGCTCGAGACCGCAGATCGTGCGCAGCAGCGTGGTCTTCCCTGCTCCATTCGGTCCGATGACGGCGGTGATTCGACCGGAACCGACATCGAGATCGATGCCTTTCAGCGCGGCAACGCGACCGTACACAACTTCGAGACCACGCGTCGAAACGGCCGGTCCGGTCGTGTTAACGACGTCGCTCACGCCGGGATCCTCTCGCCGAGATATGCCTCTACGACCGCCGGATCTCTTTGGATGAGGTCGGGTTCGCCGGCCGCGATGCACTCGCCGCGCTCGAGCACCGTCACGCGATCCACGAGCCCCATCACGAACTCCATGTTGTGTTCGATCAAAAGGATGGACATCCCGCTGGAACGCAGCTCGCGCAAGAGATCGGCCAGCCGGACCAGCTCTATGGACGTCAGACCCGTCGCCGGCTCGTCCAGGATCAGAAGTTGCGGTCGGGCGGCCATGGCCCGCGCCACCTCCAGCAGACGCTGCTCTCCGTACGGCAAGGAGCCGACGGGCAACAGCGCACGGTCGGCCAGCCCCACTCGTGACAGCACGGACAGCGCATCGCCGAGCAATTCTTGTTCGCTCCTGCGGCGACTAGGGATCGGAAGCATGCATCGGAACAGGTTCCGATCGGACCGCAGGTGCAGACCCATCATCACGTTCTGGATGACCAGCAGCCGTCCGAACGTCTCGGGATGTTGGAAGATTCGAACCATGCCTGCGCGCGCCATCGCATGTGGGCGGGCGCGCTTGACCTCTCGGCCTTGGAAGACGACCCGGCCCCTATCCCGGTGGAGAAAGCCGGTCAGGCAATTAACCAGAGTGGTCTTGCCCGATCCGTTCGGTCCGATGAGCCCGTGGATGGTTCCCTCTTCCATAGAAAGGTCGACGCCGGCCAGTGCTTGCACTCCGTCGAACCGCTTTGCGAGTCCCATCACTTCGAGGACGTTCACGCGCTTCGCCCGGGGTTGTCTGCGCTTGGTCCGCTTGAAGTTCTCGACCGGAATCTCCAGCTCCGGGAGGCGGAGGAAGAGTCCGCGCAGGCGGCTCGTCAATATGGTTCCCACGACTCCGAAGCGCATGAGCACCAGGGAGCCCAGAAGCATCCCGCTGAAGATGATCGGTTGTGCCGTCGTCCAGTTGACGGTAAAGCGATCCACCGTGGAAATGATGGCTATGCCGACCAGCGGCCCGGCAAAGGTGCCGGTTCCGCCGATCACGATGGCAACGAACAATCTCAGCGCATTGGTGAACGACGCCGCTTCGGGAAAGATCCCCCCGCTCAGATGCGCGAAGAGCGCGCCGGCCAGGCCGGCCAGGCCCCCGGAAACCGCGAGGTTGAGCGTCTTCGTCCCGAAGGGGCTTATCCCCAGTGAGGCTGCTGCCGCCTCGTTCTCGCGTATCGCCACGAACGATCGACCGATGGCCGACGAAGAAAGCTGCTGCAAGGCGCCCATGGCGAGCACGAAAACGCCGAGAGCGAACCAGTAGTACTCGTTGCGTCCGAACACGTATCCGCCGACGCTGAGGCCGGGGATGTTTGGGAAGCCGCGGAAGCTGCCGAGTACTTCCCACTTCGACACGGTTTCGAAAGTCAGGAACAGGAACGCCAGAGTGATGATCCCGAAGTAAACGGCGCGAGCGCGCAATGTCGTCAGCGCCAGCGCTATTCCCGCTAGGACGCCGAAGGCCAAACCAAGAAGGATCCCGAATCCAACCGGCAGTCCTATCGACACGGTGAAGTACGCCGTTGCATATCCGCCGATGGCGTAAAGAGCGTTGTGCCCCAGTGAGATAAGGCCCGCGTAACCAAGTGTGACGTTGAGGCTCGCGAGCAGGATCGCCTGAACGATCGAAACAGTGATGAAGAAGATCCAGAACTGATTCACACCCGACAACGGGATCAACGCAACCGCGCCGATGCCGAGCACGAACATCAGCTGGGTCAGCCTGGTCGTCCGCATCAGGCAAGTCCTTCGTTGCCCGAAGCCTGACGGCCCCAGTCGCGTCCGAAGATCCCCGAGGGCCTGAGGACGAGCAGCACGATCAAGGCGAGGAAGATGGCCGCCGTCCCGGCCCCCGGGGGAAGCTGTCCCCTTAGAACCGTTTGTAGGACGCCCAGGCTCATGCCGCCCACCAGCGCGCCGACCGTGGAACCCATGCCTCCGATAACAACCGCTATGAATCCGAGAAGACCCAGCTGCAAACCGAGATTGCTCGATGCGTCCCTGAACACCGGACCCATCAACGCTCCCGTCACGCCGGCGATCGCGCCGCTCAACGCGAAGGAGATCGCGACTACTCGTCCGACCGGGATCCCCATGAGTCGCGGAACCCACGGGCTGTACGCCGTTGCTTGTACGGCTTTGCCCCAGATCGACCGCTTCAGGAACTGGTCGATGATCCCCATCAATGCAAGTGCCACGACGATGGCCAGCAGGCTGTCGCGCGTTACCGCCGCCCCGCCGATGCGCACCAGAGGGCCGGGAACCAGGGCCGGGAAAGGCTTTGGGTCCTTGCCGAAGATTATTGCCGCGACGTTCTCTATGACGATGGCCGCGCCGAGTGTCGTGATGATCCACACCAACGGTGATGCCGCCGCCGACTTCTGAAGCGATACGGCTCGTTCGAGCAGAAGCGCAACCGCCGCGACTATCACCGTCGAGGCCAGAACGGCCAGCCCTACCGGCCACCCTCGGTCGACCCACAAGGTGACGACGATCAACGACGACAGCATCACCAGGTGTCCCTGTGCGAAGTTCACCACGCGCATCGTCGAGAAGACCAGGCTGTACCCGAGCGCGATCAGTGCGTAGATCGAGCCCAGGCTCAGCCCGACCAGCAGCTGCTGGATCGCGACGTCCACGCCGCTATGCGTCTACTCGGCGGATCCGGCGGGCGACGAGCATGCTCCCGGCAAGCGCCAGCGCCATGAGGCCGCCACGACGCGCATTGTCGTTGGTAGCCGTCGATTGGGCGGGCATGTCGAACACGTACGTTGCCGACACGAGGCTGGCATCAGCCCCCAGGACGGACTCGACGTTGCCGGCATTGTCCTCCAGCGCGGCCTGATCGCGGCCGATCGCGTCGCCTTCGTCGCCGAGTTGTCCACGGATCGTGCGCACTCCCAGTTCGTTGACGGCAAACAACCCTTGATTGACTTGCTGGAGTCCGCCACGCACCTGCTCGAGCCCCTCGACGACACCAGGGTCGTCGGGATCGAGCGTGTGGAGCTTGGACGCGAGAGTCTCAAGGCCATCGGCCACCTGCTGCAGACCGTCGATCAAGCCCGGCTCGTTCTCATCGAACGAATCGAGTTTGGGCAGGGCGTCGGAGATGCCCTCGCTGAACAGGTTCAGCGCCTCGAGAATCCGGGGCTGGAATTCTTCGGCCGCCGTTGCGGGATCGAAAGCCTCGTGGTCGGGATCGAAGCACCCGGGGCATTCCTTGTAGTACTCCTTCGGCGTCTTGCCGCCGAGTGCATCCTGCTCCTGTGTGAACTCGGGGTTCGTCAATCCCCCGCGGAGCTGACCCAACCCACCGAGGACGGTGTCGACCAACTCGTTCATCCCCGGAACGATCTGCGAAGCCAGCGGATCGCGCAGCTGCGCGAGCCCGCCGAGCACGCCGTCGACCAAGTCGTTGGCTCCGGGGAGCGCGAGGGTCGTCAGGCCGCCGTACAAGAGCTGAAGCGCACCGATGATGGTCGCCTCGCTGGGCGGATCCGCGCTGTTTCCCAGGGCCGTCAGAAGCTGCCCCATACCTGCGCTCAGCAACTCGACACCGCCGATGACGGTCGTGTCGGTCGGCGGATCGGCACCGTCGCCGAGACCGGCCACGAGCTGTGCCATGCCCACGCTCATCGTTTCGATCGCGCCGATGATGGTCGTCTGGTTCGGAGGGTCGGCGATGTCGCCGAGAGATGCCACTAGGCCACCCAACGTCGCAGCAATGGTGTTGAACACGGCCTCGGACGGATGCCCAGAGAAGAGAGTTGCAGCATCCGAAGCGGCTTGCTGCAATCCCAGCAGACCTTCGCGGAAGCCCGGATCGCCCGGGTTGTTGGTCTGCAGATTCCCCAGCAGCGCCGACAATCCGCCCTGAACTCCGAGCAGACCTTCACGTATCCCGGGGTTCATCGGGTCGTTGGTCTGCAAGCTTGACAGCAAGTCGGAAAGGCCGCCCTGGACGCCGAGCAAACCTTCACGGAAGCCGGGGTCACCCGGGTTGTTCGTTTGCAGATTGGCAAGCAGCTCTGCGATACCGTCGGCGATCTGATCGAGCCCGCCGATCAGCTGCGGACCGCCGGACGACAGCTGTCCCGAGATCTGGTCGATACCGCCGATGACCAGCTCGAGACCGTCGATCAGCTGCGCGCCGCCACCGGAGAGCCCCTCAGAGATCTGATCGATCCCGTCGATAACTTGCTTAAGGCCCGGGATGAGCTCGTCGTCGTAAGCGTTCTTCTGCGACTGCAAGCTTCCGAGGAAGGTTGTGACTATGCCCTTCTCGTCGGTCTCGATGACACCTTCACCGGTCTCCGGGTCACGTTCACCCAGCCCTGGAAGGATGTCGCCGGTGATACCGGCCATGATCGCGCCGATACCTCCGATCACCGACGTCGGATCTCCGTTGTCGTCGAGATCGATGATCGGCTGGCCGGAGCTCGGGTCGCGCTCACCTATGCCGCCTAGAAGCTGCTCGACGCCGTCCACCAGCTCGACGGTTCCGTCGTATAGGGCCGTAAGGTTCTCGCCGATGTCACCCGTACCGCCGTAGAGCGCTTGAAGTGCCTCGAACTGCGCTTGCAGAGCATCCAAGAAATCCTGAGACAGTCCGGGCACGGCGTAGATCTGAATGCGCGGCGTTAGAACGTCATCGCTGTGCGCCTCGAAGGTGATGGTCTTGTCGGGATCGGTCAGCGGCGGGCTCAGGATGCCCGACGAGGAGGCGATCTCTTTGTCGCCGTCGGCGGCGACCTTGATGCCGTCACCGCCTACGTCGCGCCATCTACGGATCGGAAACTCGACGCGAACGACGTATTCCAAAGGCATGTACTCGTTCACGACGCTCGTCATCAACGGAGAAGTGACGGCCTTGTGCTCGAGTGTCTTCGGCTCACCCGAAACGTTCGTGAGCTCGACTTCGATCTTTACATCGCCATCCCGCCGCCTGATCTCAGACGCGCTCATCTCCTGGTCGTTCAAGAAGTAACGAACCCGAACGTTCATCGGGAGCTTGCCGCCGTACCGCGCCAAGGCTCGAGCA
>Ga0299913_10001642_pt1 | contig 16815 bp, 15 predicted proteins | sample RVTome_9_FD_201360 | JGI IMG/M metagenome (GOLD analysis project Ga0299913, IMG submission 201360) | Soil microbial communities from uranium-contaminated site in the Upper Colorado River Basin, Wyoming, United States - RVT155D38 (version 2) ... | reverse complement strand
GGACGTTGTTGGCCATGAGCCCGATCGCGGTCGCGTTCGCAGCGCCGGCGAACGACACGCGGGCGACCGGCCGCAGGAACACCTTCCAGCGCAGGGCACGGATCAGGATGTTGACGAACGGGCTGATCAGGAAGACGAGCGCCAGGAGCCAGGGGTCGGCGTCCGCGAGCGCGGGAAGGACCTCGCTCCACTCGACCCCGCGGGCGGCCCACGCGATCGCCGCGACGGAGATCACGACGCCGAGCCAGGTCTTCCACTTCCCCATCACGGCGTCAGCACACTGGACGGGGCATCCTTCATCGAACGGCTAGAGGAGGTGGGTCTCGTTGATCACCAGCCGGTAGGTCGCTCCCAGCTTGTCCGCCGCCCGGTTCGAGAGGATCATCCGAGGAAGGAAGATCTCGAAGTACTCCATGACGGGCGAGATCGATGTGTCGATCCTGAGCGCCAGCGTGATCTCGGAGCGGGGACCCTCCTCCTCCCCCGGATCGACGTCCGAGATCGTGACCTGGGCCGTGTCCCCTCCGTCGGCGTTCCTATCCCCGTTCGTGGGACCCGGATTTCCGGCCGGCTCACCGTTCCCGCCGCGCTCGCCGGTCATCTCGCGGTCCGCGTGGGGACCCACGACGCGCAGCGCCGAGCGTGTGACCGAGTAGTTCACGCGGTCGTGGATGTCGAGATCGATCATCGCCTTGTCACGGACGCGGGAGCGGTGGACGTCCGACTTGTCGGCCAGGATCACGGCGGCCGCCACGTCGCTGACCGGAGCCCCGTCGGTCTCGTGATGGTGGCCGATCGCGGTGACCACCTCGATCGTCTCCTCGATGTCCATCCCCGCCTCGCGCAGGAGGCTGTGGGCGAGGATGGCGCCGCTCTGGGCGTGGTGGTCGCGGTTGGCGATGTTGCCGATGTCGTGGAGGTAGGCGGCGATGGCCGTCAGCTCGCAGCTCCGTGCCGGATGTCCCAGCGCCTCCATGATCGACCGGGCCCGGCGAGCCACCACCCCAGCGTGTCGCCGGCCGTGCTCCGTGTACCCCATCGATTCCATTACGCCGTCGGCCCGATCCAGGTAATGTCGAACCTCCCTGTTTGAGCGTATATCATTGAACGTCAACAAGATGTCTCACCCTCTCTCATCAATCGAATGACCTCCAGATGCCCCTCTTGCCGAACCGTATCCGGCACCGCCTCCAGGATCACCGCGCCGAGGGCGCGGTAGAGCCGGAGCAGGTCCGGGCGATCGGCTAGCGCGGCGAGCTGGCGCCGGACCGTCCCCGCGTCGCCGCGGGCGACGGGACCGGTCAGCGCCTCTTCGGGGAACGCCGCGCGGAGGTTCTCCTCCACGCGCTCGACGAGGGGGCCCAGCACCGCGCGAGCGGTCGCCTCGTCGAGCCCCGCTTCCCGCAGGAGCCGGGCCGCGGCGGCGTCCAGGGCGACTCGGCCGTTGGCGGCGAGGACGAGGGCGGCATGGTAATCCGCCTTCCGCCCGGTCGCCACCGCGATCCGCGCGACCCCGAGGGCGTCGGAGAACCGCTCCAGGAGCGCGACCGCCGCGGGGTCGCCCTCCACGGCCACGACGGCTCCGGCGAGCGCGTCGGGATCGTCCTCCGCCCCGCGGAAGGTCATGGCCGGATGCCACGAGCCGCACGGGATCCCCGTCCGGGAGAGCGCGTCGAGGAGCCGCGCGGGATGGGCGCCCGCGCAGTGAGCGGCGCAGCCGGGGCGCGTCCGGCCGTCTCGCTCGACCGCCGTGGCCAGCCGCTCTGCCGTCCCGGCGATGGCGTCGTCGGGCACCGCGACCAGCCAGATGTCGGCCGGTGCCGGTTCCGGATCGGGGGCCACCACAAGGGGAAAACCTTCGGCGAGCCGTGCCCGCCCCGGGCGGAGCGGCCGCGGGCTCCACAGGCCGGTCACCGGAACGCCCCGCCGCCGGGCCAGGTTGGCGATCGCGAGCCCGATCCGTCCCGCCCCGTAGACCTGGATGGACGGACCCGACGCGCTCACGCGCCCCGTCCGCCCCCCGCGCTCACGTCGGGTCCACCGGGATGCCCTCGCGCTCCAGACGAGCCAGGGCTTCCGGCCGGGCCCGGAATTCGAGCTCGACCTGGCCATCCTCGTAGCGCCGGTCAAGCACCTCGGTCAGGCTGTGGATCAGGGCCAGCCGCCGGCCGTCGCCGCTTGGCACGACCGCCCGCGCCCGCACCTCCTGCGTCTCGACGTGCCGCGCGACGGCCTCCTCGAGGGCGACCAGCCCGCGTGGCTCGACCGCGGAGGCGACGACGGCCGGTGCGTGGGCCTCCAGCAGCCGCGTCCGGACGCCGGCCCGCTCGGCGGCCGGGATCCGGTCGAACTTGTTGAACACGGTCAGGCTCGGGGCGTCGCCGGCGCCGAGCGATCGGAGGACATCGTCGACGACGGCCATCCTGCTCTCCCGCCGCGGATCGGCGACGTCGACGACGTGCAGGAGGAGGTCCGCATGCACGACCTCCTCCAGGGTCGCCCGGAAAGAGGCCACCAGGTCGTGCGGGAGGTCGCGGATGAACCCGACCGTGTCGGTCAGGACCACGGCCTCGCCGTTCGGCAGGTCCATCCGCCGCGTGGTCGCATCGAGCGTCGCGAAGAGGCTGTCGACGGCGCGCAGCCGCTCGCCCGTCAGCCGGTTCATGATCGTCGACTTGCCGACGTTCGTGTATCCCACGAGGGCGACGTTCCAGACTTCGCCGCGCCCTTTCCGCTGGAGGCTGCGGCGAGTCTCGATGCCCTCCAGCTTCTCCTTGAGCGTCCGGATGCGGTCGCGGATCACGCGCCGGTCGACCTCGAGCTGGGTCTCCCCCGGTCCCCGCAACCCGATCCCGCCCCGGATCCGAGAGAGATGGGTCCACATCCGGCGGAGCCGCGGCAGCAGGTACTGGAGCTGGGCCAGCTCGACCTGGAGCTTGGCCTCACGTGTCCGCGCCCCGCGCGCGAAGATGTCGAGGATGAGCTCCGAGCGGTCGACGACCCGGACCCCGACCAGGTCCTCGAGGTTCTTGCCCTGGGCCGGCGTGAGATCGTTGTCGAAGACGACGAGCTGCGCGTCCTTGGCGGCGACCTCGAGCTTGAGCTCGTCGGCCTTCCCGCGTCCGATGTACAGGGCCGGATCCGGCTTGTCGCGGGACTGGACGACCTCGCCGACGACCTCGGCGCCGGCCGAGATCGCCAGCGCGCGCAGCTCCTCGAGGAGCTCCTCCGCCGTCCAGGCGTCGCCGTTCGTGGAGGCGACCGGACCACCGACGGCGACCAGGACCGCCCGTTCGGGGCGGTCGGGAGGGACGACCGCGTGCGTCACTCGACCAGTGCCCCCGGAGCGCGTCCCGCGGCTTCCCGGACCTCGCGGACCCGTTCGGCCAGCTCCGCCATCCGATCGGCCACGCGGGCCTCGAAACCCCGCGCCGTGGGCTCGTAGTAGACCCGCCCGGCAAGCGAGGCCGGCAGGTGCTCCTGGTCCACGACCGCGTCCGGCTCGTCGTGCGCATAGCGGTAGGTGGCGCCGTAGCCCAGGTCCTTCATGAGTCCGGTCGGCGCGTTCCGGAGGTGGAGGGGGACCGCCTCGCGCTCGGTCTCGCGAGCGTCCCGCGCGGCCCGGCCGTACCCCGCGTAGAGGGCGTTCGACTTGGGGGCGACGGCCAGGTACACGACCGCCTGCGCGAGCGCCAGCCCCCCCTCGGGCATGCCGATGAAGTGGACGGCCTGCTGGGCCGCCACCGCCTGCTCGAGCGCCCGCGGGTCGGCCAGCCCGACGTCCTCGGACGCGAAGCGGACGAGACGCCGTGCCACGTAGAGCGGGTCCTCGCCCGCCTCCAGCATCCGCGCCAGCCAGTACAGACCGCCCTGCGGATCCGAGTCGCGCAGCGACTTGTGGAGCGCCGAGATGACGTTGTAGTGCTCCTCCCCGGCCTTGTCGTATCGCATCGCCTTCCGCTGGAGAGCCGCCTCGAGGTGCGCGCGCTCGAGCCGCGTCCCGTCGGGGACGAGGGCCGCCGCCAGCTCGAGCGTCGAGAGCGCGATCCGCGCGTCGCCCTGGGCGGCCTCCGAGAGGAACTTCCGCGCCTCCGTTTCGAGCTCGAGCTCACGCCCACCCAGGCCACGCCCGGCGTCCGCCAGGGCCCGATCGAGCAGGATCCCGATCTGCTCCGGCTCGAGAGGGGCCAGGGTGTAGACCCGCATCCGGCTCAGGAGCGCCGCGTTGACCTCGAACGACGGGTTCTCGGTCGTCGCGCCGATCAGCGTCACCAGCCCTTGCTCGACGTGGGGCAGGAACGCGTCCTGCTGCGCCTTGTTGAAGCGGTGGATCTCGTCGCAGAAGAGGACCGTCCGGCGGCCGTGCTCGCCGAGGGCGTCCTTCGCCTCGGCCACGATCCGCTTGACATCCGCGACGCCCATGGTGACCGCGCTGAACCACGCGAACCTGGCCCCCGTCGCCTCGGCGACGATCCGGGCGAGGGTCGTCTTGCCGGTTCCCGGCGGACCCCACAGGAGCAGCGAGTGGACCTCGTCGGCCTCGATCATCCGCCTCAGCACGCCGTCGGGCCCGACCAGGTGCTCCTGGCCGACGAACTCCTCCAGGGTGCGGGGACGCATACGGTCGGCGAGCGGCGCGCCCCTCGCGAGCCGCTCCTCGGCCTGCTGGCGGAAGAGGTCGGTCATCGAGCCGTCGCCTGCCGGCGCGCCGCCGGATCGGGCTGGCCGCCGGCCGCGAGAAGAATCCGGTCGAGGAGCCCGGCCAGGGCCGGCGCCGAGACCGCCGACTCCCGGTTCAGGTCGTAGCGCGCGATCGTCACGCAGCCGATCCGTCGACCCTCGAAGGCGCGCGTCACCGCCTCGGCGAGCGGATCGAGACCGAGGTCGCCGTCGCCCGACCCGTCGGCCGCCGGAAGGACTCCCGCTGCGAAGACGGTCGCATCCACGTGCAGGACCCACTCCGCGGCCCCGGTCTCCGCCACCACGGCGGGGAGGTCGGCCAGCCGCTCGGATTCGAGATGCCGGACGCCGTCGGCTTCCAGGGCCCCTCGCTCCCCCGCGCCGACCCCCCTTCCGCCCAAGATCACGATCCGGTCGCCCGGAATCGTCACCGGAGCGATCGCGAAAGCGTCCCGCGTCTGTCGCCCGGTCACCCGGGACAGGACGCTCTCCTCGACGGAGGGGCGGCGCAGGAAACCCCCCGTCCGGTAGGCGGCCACCGGCGACACCCACACCACACCCGTCTCCGTCCCCGTTCCGTCCACGACCCCGAGCGCGCAGCCGTTCACGAGGCTCAGGACGACCGGGAACCGGTTCCGATCGCGGGCGGATGCCACGGCGTCGCCGATCGCCCGCGCGTACGCCTCCGCTAGACGCCCGTCGGGCAGCTTCCGCTCGATCGCGAAGTCCTCGTTGCGCGCCGTCCAGCCGAGAACGCCGAGCCGGTCGGCCAGCGTCCTGAGGCCGAGCCCACCCGGGCGATGCTCGCCGTCCGGCTGCCGCTCGCCGTCGCGCGAAGGCAGGGGAAGAAGCTGGAGATGGTCGACGAAGGTCGCGTCCGTCATCGATGCCTCACGGTCTCGAGCTTCGGGGAAGGCCCGGCGAGCCGGTTGAGCGCGGTGCGCGAGACGCACTCCGAGCCCGCGTCGAACGCCCGCCAGAGACGCTCGGTGCCGACCCGGATGCCGACCCGGGGGGTCCACGCGACACGCTCGGAAGGGCGGCCGGCCTCGATCCAGAGCCGGCTGCGCGTCAGGTCGAGACGGTTGTGCTCGAGCGACAGGCCGAACGACCGGCACAGCTTTCCCGGACCGTTGGCCAGGTCGCGGTCCGCCCGCCCGTTACCCGCCCGACCCTGACGCCGGCGCATGAGCTCCAGCCCCTCCTCGGGCTCGAGCGCGCGGATCAGGACCGCGCTCGGCCTCCCCCGGGGACGGGTCACCGCGTTCAGACAGTGATGCATCCCGTAGATCAGGTAGACGTAGGCGCGACCCGGCGGTCCGTACAGGGGCTCCGTCCGCGGGGTCAGGCCTGCCGAGGCGTGGCACGCCGGGTCGTCCTCCCCCTCGTACGCCTCGACTTCGACGATCCGGCCTTTGACCCGTCCCTCCGGGCCCTCGTGGACGAGGCTGCAGCCGAGGAGGTCACGAGCGACCGACAGCGTGTCGCGGGCGTAGAAATCGCGGGACAGGGGCTCCGTCATGCCCGCGGCGCCAACTCCTCCTCGCGGACGATCCCGAGCAGGGTATCGCGCCGGTTGAGCGCCGGGTCGTCCACGACCCGCTCGAGCAGCGCCGCCAGGATGCGACCGAAGGCGGGCCCGGGCGCCAGGCCGAGGGCGATCAGATCGCGGCCGTCCACCGCCAGGTCCTCGACCGACAGCGCGGCCTCGTCCTTCAGGACCGCTCGCGCGCGGCGGTAGACGTCGACCAGCGGGACCGGGGGCTCGCCCGAGCGGGCCCGGTTCCCCCACCAGTCGGCGAGGTGGAGCCGGTAGAGGTCCCAGACGTTCTCCTCGCCGATCCGGCGAATCCAGCGCCGGACGGCCGCGTCCGACGCCTCCGGGGGCGGAAGGTCCATGTGGACGGCGACCAGGTGGACCGCGCGGTCGATCTCGCGGCTCGAGAAACGGAGCCGCTCGAGGACCTGGCGGGCCAGTCGGGCGCCGATCGCCGCGTGCTCGGGGAACGTCCAGTCCCCTGTCTCCGGATGGACTTCGCGGGCGGGCGGCTTGCCGATGTCGTGCAGGAGCGCGACCAGGCGCAGGAACGTCTGCGCCCGATGCACGCGATCGACGACGAGGAGCGTGTGGGTGCCCACGTCGTCGGCGTGGAACCGGTTCTGCTCGACCCCGAAGGCGACTGCCACCTCCGGGAGAAGGCGAGCCAGGACGCCCGTTCGGCGCCAGCCCGCTAGCGCCCGGGACGGCATCCGGCACTGGGCGAAGGTCTTCATGAGCTCGTCGCGGACTCGCTCCCCGGAGAGCCCCGTCACGCCGCCCGCGTGCCGCGCGAGCGCGGCCCCTGTGGCCGGCTCGACCTCCAGATCGAAGCGCGCCGCGAACCGGAACGCGCGGAGGATGCGCAGATAGTCCTCGACGAGCCGGTGGTCGGGGTCACCGACCGTCGCCAGCCGCCCGGCGGCGAGGTCGTCCAGCCCGCCGAACGGGTCGTGGATCCTGTCTTCCACCGGGTCCCATGCGAGCGCGTTGATCGTGAAGTCGCGGCGCGCGAGATCCTCGTCGAGCGAGGCACCGAACCGGACCACCGCATGCCGGCCGTCGGTTGCGATGTCGCGCCGGAAGGTGGTCACCTCGACGGTTTCGCCCTGGATCCGGACACCGACGGTCCCGTGCTCGAGGCCGATCGGGAACGTCCGCTCGAAGAGGTGGAGGACACCCTCAGGCGGGGCGTCGGTCGCGACGTCCCACTCGGCCACCGGCAGGCCCAGGAGGCCGTCCCGAACTCCGCCGCCGACCGCGAACGCGGCGTGGCCGGCCTCCCGCAGGCGGCGCACCACCTCGGACAGCCCGGCCGAGGGCCTCAGCTGGACGCCGGCCGGGCGGGGGTCGACGGCTCGGATCGGCTCTCTCATGCGTCATCAATCTACCCCGGCTCCGGTTGACACGCCGCACGGCGCGTTGTAGAATGCTCCGGTCACGCAGACCCTGCGTCCATCCCCGTAAACCGTCGCGACACGACCTCGCCCTGACCGGCCCGCGCCGTCGCCAGGACCACTCGAGCACCCACGAAACCGCACCCGTCGAGGTAACCTTTGAACCGTCCCCGTAGCCGCACCCGGTCGCGTCGCCCGCCGACCCCATCCGAGAACGCCACCATCATGGACATCTCCGACATCAAGGAGAAGTCGATCCCCGAGCTCCACGGGATGGCGGAGGAGCTGGCGATCCAGAACTACTCGGGCCTCCGCAAGCAGGACCTGATCTTCAAGATCGAGCAGGAGCTCCTCGACCACGAGACCGTGCTGCGTGGGGAGGGCGTGCTCGAGATCCTCCCCGAGGGGTACGGGTTCCTGAGGAGCCCCGATTGGAACTACCTGTACGGGCCCGACGACATCTACGTCAGTCCCTCCCAGATCAAGCGCTTCGACCTGCGGACGGGCGACACGATCCAGGGCCAGGTGCGCCCCCCCAAGGAAGGGGAGCGGTACCTCGCGTTGCTCAAGGTCGAGACCGTCAACTTCAAGGATCCAGACCAGGCCAAGCACACCGTCTTCTTCGACAACCTCAAGCCGCTGTACCCGGAGGAGCGGTTCCGCCTGGAGCGCTCGGACGGCGACCTCTCCATGCGGATCATGGATCTCTTCTCGCCCATCGGGAAGGGGCAGCGGGGACTGATCGTCAGCCCGCCGAAGGCCGGCAAGACGATCCTCCTCCAGAAGATCGCGAACTCGATCAGCGAGAATCACCCGGACGTCAAGCTGATCGTGCTGCTGATCGACGAGCGGCCCGAGGAGGTCACCGACATGGAGCGCTCGGTCGACGGCGAGGTCATCTCCTCGACCTTCGACGAGCCAGCCGACAGGCACGTCCAGGTGGCCGACATGGTGATCGAGAAGGCCAAGCGTCTCGTCGAGAATGGCTACGACGTTGTGATCCTCCTCGACTCGATCACCCGACTGGCGCGAGCCCAGAACGTGGTCGTTCCCCACTCGGGCAAGATCCTGTCCGGCGGCGTGGACGCCCACGCGCTGCACAAGCCGAAGCGTTTCTTCGGCGCCGCGCGGAACATCGAGGAGGGCGGCTCTCTCACCATCGTCGCAACCGCGCTCATCGACACAGGCAGCCGGATGGACGAGGTGATCTTCGAGGAGTTCAAGGGGACCGGCAACATGGAGCTCGTCCTGGACCGCTCGCTATCGGACCGCCGCATCTACCCGGCCATCGACATCAACCGCTCAGGCACGCGCCACGAGGAGCTCCTGATTCCCGAAAACCAGCTCCAGCGGATCTGGCTGCTCCGGAAGTTCCTTAACGACATGGGTCCGTCCGAGGCGATGGAGTTCCTGATCGAGAAAATGAAGAGGACGGATGACAACGAAGGGTTCCTGGGCTCCATGTCCGGGGACTAGCCGCTGCGTTGAAGCCGAACACGCTTTATACTTCTCCATAGGCCCCTCCACCGACTCGATGTCCTCCGTTCATATCACGCCCTCCGAGCCAGGCGGCTCGTCCGCCGAGCGCGTGCTCGCCGTCGACCTGGGGGAGAGGCGGGTCGGGCTGGCCCTGGCCGAGCCTGAACGACCGCTGGTCGAAGGGCTGCCGACCATCGACCGGAAGGCGCTGAAGGGGAAGCTGGTCGACGAGATCCGGCGGATCGCCCTCGAGCGCTCGGTCGACCGGATCGTCCTCGGGATCCCGCTCTCTATGGACGGGTCGGAGGGGCCCGCGGCGCGGCTGTCTCGCGAGTTCGAGGCCGAGCTCACGATGGCGCTGGGCCTCCCGGTCGAGGAGTGGGACGAGCGCCTCTCCACCGAGGCCGCGCGGACCCGCCTCCGCGAGATCGGGTACTCGGAGCGTGAGATGCGCTCGCGACTCGATCAGCTGTCGGCTGTCCTGATGCTGGAGGGGTGGCTTCGCGCCCGGACTCTGGCGGACGAGCGGGAGGCTGGGGAACCTGGCTAGACGGGCGGCCCTGCTCGTGGCGGGTCTTATCCTGCTCGCCGGCGTGGCCGCGATCGGCTGGCTCCTCTGGGCCAGCCGGCCGGCGGCCCCCCGGGGCGCCCCCTCGGCCGACCTCGTCGTCGAGCCGGGAAGCGCCGTCCGGACGATCGGCCGGCGGCTCGACGAGGAGGGGGTGATCCGGAGCGCGCTCCTCTTCGAGCTCTGGCTGAGGGCGAGGGGGGACGCGGGAGCGATCCAGGCCGGCACCTATCGTCTCCCTCGGGACCGCGGGCTTCCCACCGTGGTCGACATGCTGGTCGACGGGGAGACCGTCCTCGTGGAGGTGACCGTCCCCGAAGGCCTCCGGCTCGAGCAGGTGGCCGGCGTCGTGGCTCGATCGCTGGGCGTGGACTCGGCCGCCTTCGTGGCCGCCGCCACCGACTCGCTTCTCGCCGACTCGCTTGACGTCCCCGGCCCGACCCTGGAGGGATACCTCTTCCCCGAGACCTACCGGGTCGACCCGTCCACGACCGCGCGCGGCATGGCGCGGATCATGGCCGGCCAGTTCCACGCCGTCTTCGACGACGGCTGGCGGGCCCGGGCGGACTCACTCGGCGTCCTGGTCGACCGGATCGTGACGCTGGCCTCGATCGTCGAGGAGGAGGCGCGCGTCCCCGAGGAGCGGAAGACGATCGCCGGCGTGTTCTGGAACCGCCTCTCGAAGGGGATGCGGCTCGAGGCGGATCCGACCGTGCAGTACGCGCTCGGGGGGCACCGCGAGCGCGTCCTCTACCGCGACCTCGAGGTCGACTCCCCTTACAACACCTACCGCAACACCGGCCTGCCGCCGGGGCCGATCGCCAGCCCGGGCCGCGCGGCCCTCGAGGCGACGCTCTATCCGGACTCCGTGCCCTATCTGTTCTTCGTCGCGACCGGCGAGGGTGGCCGGCACGCGTTCAGCGAGACGCTGGCAGAGCACGAGCGAAAGCGACGAGAAATCGGTCGCTGAAGAGTCGTACGACCCTACTCGCTCACCGCCATGGCCGCGCTTTTCTGCGCCTCCCACTCCTCGTCCGACAGCTCGACATGGCTGACCGCCTGGGCGATCGACGACTCCCCTGTCGGAATCCGCGAACCGTGCGGCCAGAGGTGGAAGATGAGGCCGTCCGTCGTGGCCACGAGCTCGGCCAGCTTGGCCGCCTCCTCCTCGGGCATGTCGTGGATCTGGACCCGACCGCTCGCGATCTCGAGCGCGTGGTCGTGCCACGCCTCGTTCCACTCCTCACGACCGATGAGGTCGCGCGTCACGGACTTGGCCACGATGTACTCGACCTCCACCATCGGGGCCGCGGGATCGGTCGTCTCGAAGAGGATGCACTGGATCACGGGCTCCGGCGAGATCGGCTTGCAGTAGTGGTGGAAGGGACCCCTCACCTCCCCATTCACCACGTGGGGGGCGGTCACGTGGACGGTGAAGCCGTCCGCGGGCGACGCGGGGGCGGGGGCGTCCTGGGCAACGAGGTCACCGGCCACGACGAGGCTACCGGCCAACAGGCAAACGATTCCGCGCATCGTCCTGTCATCCTTTCGTCTGAGATCCTGGGTGTGTATGTGCAGGGAAGACCCGGGAGGCCGGGTGCGCCGACCGCCACCGGGACGGTAGATCCCCGACGGGCGGGATGTCAATGCGACTGGACGGTGGCCCGCCGGCCGCCCAGGATCGCCTCCACCTTCCGGCGGGCGGCCTCGACCGGCGATTCGTCACGCTCGGTTGCGGCGTGGAAGATCTCCTCGAGGGTATCACCAATCCCGTCCACCCGTGCCAGGATCGCCGCTTCGTCCCGCTCGCCGAGGGAGAGGAGGCCGAACGCGGCCGCCCCGCCTGCGTTCACCACGTAGTCGGGCGCGTAGAGGACGCCCCGCTCGTGGAGTCGGTCCGCGTCCTCGGGCTCGCCGAGCTGGGCGTTCGCGGAGCCGGCCACGATCCGGCAGGCGAGGCGTGGAATGGTTTCGCGGGTCAGGATCCCGCCCACCGCGCACGGCGCGTAGACGTCGCAGGCGCGACCCACGACTTCGGGTGGCGGGACCACCTCGCCACCGAGCTCCCGCGCGACCCGGCCGGCGCGCTCCTCGTCGACGTCGCTCACGAGCAGCCGCGCTCCCCGCTCGGCAAGAAAGCCCGCCAGAGGCCGGCCGACGTCACCGACCCCCTGCACGAGGACCCTCCGACCATCGGGAGATGGATCGCCGAAGACCGCCTCGAGAGCGGCCTCGATGCCCCGCAGGACGCCGCGCGCCGTGAACGGCCCCGGATCGATCATCGCGCCGGTCTCGAACTCCACGCCGTGGACGTTTCGCGTGACCCGGCCGATCACCAGCATGTCCTCGGGAGTGGTGCCCATGTCGACGCCGGTCTGGAAGGAGCCGCCGAGGGTCTCGAGCAACCGTCCGTAGCGGAGGAGCAGGCCCTCCCGCTCGGCCGGTTCCGGCCAGCGGGAAACGGCGAGGACCGCCTTCCCGCCCCCGAACGGGAGTCCCAGGACGGCCCACTTGCGGGTCATCCCCTCGGCCAGCCGCATGGCGTCCTCGAGGCCCGCCACCGGCCGGTCGTAAACGCGCATGCGGGTACCGCCGTTGGGCGTCCCGAGCGTCGTGTCGTGGAAGGCGACGAAGAGCCAGGCGCCGGTCTCGTGATCGAAGCGTGTCGCCACCGCTTCGCCGTCCCACCCGGCGATGACCGCCTCGAGCGACCGGTCGGCACTCACGGGCCCGTCGGTTGCAGGGTGTTCCCTGGCCATTTTCAACGTCCTGCTACCGGACTTCGAGCAGGATGTGGGTCCTCAGGCCCTCATCCCCTTCCGCCTGCGCGTAGGCGCCGAGCCGAGGCGCGTTCTTGAGCGCCTTCAGCACCAGGTTCGCCGTCGAGGCGGAGTCGGGGCTCGCGCCGGTCATCGGGCCGAAGGTTCCCATGAGCCCCTCGATCTGGGTCAGGAGCTCTTCCAGGTTGACGTATCCGATCCCGTTCACCTGCTGGGGATAGAAGGTCGTCAGGGCGCCGAAGCCGGGGTTGGACGGGAGCCCCTCGGCGCGACCCGTCCGTGCGTCCAGCATCTGCCGGACGAGGGCCGGTTTGGAGGCTACGAGCGCGAAGTCGCTGGTTACGACATAGCTGATCGAGAGCCCCTCTCCGACCGGGGTCGGGGCGAAGCGGATCGTCTGGCCCTCGTGCTCCTCCGCCTGCCAGCTCACCGGCATGGAGGCGCGGTCGCGAGCAGCGTCGGCGAGCAGAGTCTCGGCCTTCTGGAAGAAGGCGTTCGCCCTCCCCTGGTCCTTGCTGGCGACCGCGAAGGCGAACTCGGGGACCGGAAAGAACCCGCTCCGGTCGACACCGGCGATGGAGAACGATACCTCCTCGCCGACCCATGACAGAAGGTCATCTTCGATGTCCAGCCCGGTTTCGCGCTCGAACTCCGCGATGTTGCTCCGCACGAGGCTGTCAGCCCGCATCGAATCGGCCGTTCCCTGGACGTCCATCTGGATGCGCGTCGCGTCCACCGCGTACTCGGTCAGCTGGCGGTAGACCAGACCCGGGTCGAACGTGTTGAATGCCGTGTACAGGATCGTGCCGACGGGCTGGAAGGCGATTGATCGGACCTCGGACGGCGGACGGGTCATCATCTCGGCCAGCTCCGGCCGCCGGTCGGAGAGGAAGCGCGTGAAGACATCCGATCGGATACCGGCTTCGGTCCAGAAGATCCCCACGCCGAAGTCGCGGACGACGTTGTACTCCTCCAGCGCGGACGCCGCCGCGGCCCCCGGCGTGCGGGCGGCGGTCGTGTCGGCGTCCATCGCCGCACGACTCGCCTCGGCGATCGCCCGCTGGTCGACCCACACCGTGATCGTGGCCTCGGGGAGCTTCTCGAGGATGTCCAGATACTCCTCGACGTCGGTCATCGTGCGCGTTTCTTCGCCGTCGCCGAGCGCCTGCTCGAGGCGGGCCCGTGTGGAGCTCATGACGAGCCGGCCGTCCTCCAGAGTGTAGAGGAGGACCTCATCGCCCTCCGCGTCGGCCGCCATCCGCACCGTACGCCCCGCCACCTCCAAGTCACTGAAGGTCGCTCCCCTCTCACGGGCGACCCGGCCTTCCAGCCCCTCCAGGATCGGTCGCGCCGCCGCTTCGTCCTCGACCTCGGCGAGCAGGAGGATGTCGGCGCGGTCCTCTGGCAGCGGGCCGTAGAAGCCAAGGTCGAACTTGTTCCCGAGCAGGTTCATGACCGTCGCCTCGTCCAGCGCCAGGCCGGTCTCGGCCTCGAACTCGCCCCGCGCGCCGGCGATCGGAGAGAAGGCTTCGCGCACGCCCTGGATGGCCGCCAGCTCCTTGTAGAGCTGAGTCGCCTGGAGCCGCGTCCAGAACGCATGCAGGTCGTATCCCGAGACGACCACCGTGGCTCCGGCCGGCAAGTCGGTCGCGACCGCCCGCGTCACGATGCCCTGGGGGAGGTCCTCGGTGGAGGTGGAGTCGCGCTTGCAGGCGAAGGCGAAGCCGGCCGAGAGCAGGAGCGCGGCCACGAGCGACACGAGTCCGATGCGCCGGGGCGTCGGGTTGCGCGGCATTCGGAGAGCTCCTTTCAGAGTGGCGGAATGCGCCCGGTTCACGGGGGCGGGGGGACCGCGGACCCTACGTTAGACCTGCCTCCAGGGCGTGTCAATCGCCGCCCGACGGCCCTCCGACCGGTTGGATGGCCTCCCGCTCCTGGGGGAGGAGCGCCTCGACGACGGACGACAGCGAGAACCCCGGCTCGGTGCCTCCGGCGACCGTATACAGCCGATCGGCGACGACCGCCGCGCCGAGCCCGTGACGAGGCGTCGGCAGCGGCGCCATCGGAAGCCAGCGCCGAAGCTCCGGATCGAAGGCCTCGTTGCTGTCGAAGGTCCCGGTCGGCGACTCGCCGCCGAGAACGTGGATCCGGCGCTCGAAAGCTGCGGCCGCGATCCCGCCACGCGCGGTCGGCATGGCCGGGAGCTCCTCCCACGTGAGATCGCGGGTGTCGAAGGCCTCCAGGGTCGGCAGGTTGCTCTCGAGGCTTCCGACTCGACCGCCGGCGACGTAGACGACGTCCCCGAGGGCCGCTGCGGCCAAGTGCTCGCGCGGGGTCGGCAGGGGCGGCATCGGCTCCCATCGGTCCTCCTCTGGATCGTACCGTTCGACGTTCCGGACAGCGGTCTCGTCGGGCGCCTGCCCGCCGATCGCGAAGATCCGACCGTCGACGGCCACCGCCGCCAGCGCCCCGCGCGCCCGTGGAAGGGGCTCCAGAGTCTCCCATCCTCCCAGCGCGGGGTCGAGCGCGTAGACCGACGCCACCGGCTGGAACGGGATCCCGCGATGGCCCCCGATCACGTAGAGCCGGCCGCCGGTCGCGACGACCGCGGCGTGGTGGACGGCTTGGGGCAGGTTCGGACCCGACGACCAGGCGTCGGAGACCGGGTCGTAGACTTCGACGGCTGCCGAGACGGATCGGTTCGCGGCCAGTCCCCCCACCACATAGATCCGGCCCCCGAGCTCGGCCACCCCGACCTCGCTGCGGGGCGTCGGCAGCGGGGCGGCCTGGAGCCAGTCGCGCGCCGCCGGCTCGCGCCCCACCTCGCCCTGCGGCCCGCAGGCCGACAGGACCGCAAGCGCGGCCAGGCTGACGGATGCGCGGTGCAGGCAATGGCACGACATGGGGCGAAACGTAACGCGGGCCTTCCCCGCCGCGCATCTCCAGCCGCGGGTCGCGGGATCCACGGTCCTCACTCCGCTCGCAGAACCAGGCACTTCAGGTACTCGGTCTCCGGGACGGACAGGAGGATCGGGTGATCGGGGGCCTGGGTCCGGACCTCGAGCAACTCGACGGTGCGGCGGGCATCGGCGGCGGCTTCGGCCACGATCTCCCTGAACTCCTCGCGGTCCACGTGATAGGAGCAGGAGCAGGTGACGAGGACCCCGCCCGGCTCGAGGCACTGGATCGCCCGCAGGTTGATCGCCTTGTAGCCACGCCGAGCGGCAGGCACCGATTTCCGGTTCTTGGCGAACGCGGGCGGATCGAGGACGATCGCCCCGAACCGCGCCCCCTCCGCCGCCAGGGCGTGGAGTCGGTCGAACGCGTTGGCGACCGTCCACTCCACGTTGCCGATCCCGTTCGTCTCGGCGTTCAGCCGGCCGCGGGCGGCCGACGTCTGAGAGATCTCGACGGCGAGGACGCGTTCGACGACCGGCGCGAGATGCAGCGCGAATCCGCCGTCGCCCGAGAACGCGTCCAGGGCGACGGCCTTGCCGGCCGCCCAGCGTGCCGCGGCGCCCCAGTTTCGCTGCTGGTCGAGGAAGGCGCCGGTTTTCTGTCCCCCCATCACGTCGACGACGAACCGGTGGTCGCCGATCGAGACCGGGAAGGGCTCCGGCCGCTCTCCGTACAGGATGGCGACCCCCGCCTCGAGGCCCTCCAGTCGGCGCACCTTCAGATCGTTCCGGGCCACTACCGCACGCGGGGCGAGACGCTCCACGAGGAGTTCGGTCCACCGCCGCTCGCGAGCCGCGGCGGCCGGGGTCAGGGTCTGGACGGCCAGGCAATCCCCGTACTGGTCGACCACGAGGCCGGGCCACCCGTCCGCCTCGCCGAAGACCAGGCGCCGGGCGGGGCCGGTCATCCCGGCCCGCTCGCGGCGCCCGATCGCGGCCTCTAGCCGCGCCGCCCAAAACGCGTCGTCCACCGGCTCGTCCTCCCAGCGGACGAACCGGAGCGCGATCTGCGAGCGCTCGGACCAGGTCGCCCGTCCGAGCGAACGATCGCGGTTGTCGATGACCCGTACGATCTCACCGTTCGGCAGGCCCGGCGGGACGGCGGCAACGTCGGCGCGGTAGATCCAGGGGTGACGGGCGAGGACGCGGCGAGCCCCCTTGGGGTTCACCGCGACGGTCGGGACCGGATCGAGCTCCGGGGCTGGGGAGGCCAGCGCCGTCAGGCGAACGCGCTCATCGCGCGCAGCCGGTCGACCACCTCGGCGACGCGGCCGACGGCGTAGTCGATCTCCTCCTGGGTGGTCCAGCGACCGAGCCCGAACCGGATCGTGCTCTTGCCGAGCTCGTCGTCGTGGCCGATCGCCTTCATGACGTGCGAGGCGCCGGGAGCGGAGGAACGGCACGCGGAGCCGCTCGA
>Ga0299913_10001641_pt1 | contig 16820 bp, 17 predicted proteins | sample RVTome_9_FD_201360 | JGI IMG/M metagenome (GOLD analysis project Ga0299913, IMG submission 201360) | Soil microbial communities from uranium-contaminated site in the Upper Colorado River Basin, Wyoming, United States - RVT155D38 (version 2) ... | reverse complement strand
CCTGCTGCTCGAACGTTCGTCGTTCGGGCATGCCAACGGCAGCTCGGGCGGCCCGACCCGCATCTTCCGCTACTCGTACCACCACCCCACCTACGTGCGGCTCGCGCGCTCGGCACGACAGGCGTGGGTCGAGCTGGAGGAGCGCGCCGGCGAGGAATTGCTCCACGTCACGGGGGGTGTCGACGTCGGCCCCGCGGCGCTCGACCGCGCGGACGTGCTCGAAGCCGAGGGTGTGCCGGTCGATCGGCTGCGCGGTACCGAGGCCCGGGAGCGATGGCCCGCCGTGCGCCTGCCCGACGAGGCCGACGTCGTGTTCCAGGCCGACGGCGGCGTGCTGCGAGCCGCGCCGACCGTGCTGGCCCAGGCACGGCTCGCAGGGTCGGCCGGCGCGACCCTGCGCCCCGAAACGGTCGTGAGCCGCCTGTCCGCGAGCGACGATCGCGTCGAGGTGCACACCGCCGACGGGGAGTCCTTCGAGGCACCCGTCGCGGTGATCGCGGCAGGGGCCTGGGCTGGGCCGCTGCTCGCCAGCGTCGGCATCCACGTGCCCCTGCGGCCCAATCTCGAGCAGTCCACCTACTTCTCGCTCGACGCCGAGGCGCCGCTGCCGACCGTGATCGACTGGCTAGAGGACCCTGCACACCCTCGGTACCTGGTGCCGGACCCCTGGGCGCCGGGATCGTTCAAGGTCGGCCTGCACATGGCCGGACCCGAGACCGACCCCGAGACCAGGAGCTTCGAACCGGACCCGGTGCGGGTGGACCGCGTCGTCGACTACGTCGCGGCGCACGTGCCCGGGGCGGAGCCGACGAACCGGACCGACACGTGCCTGTACACGATCACGCCCGACGAGGACTTCGTGCTCGACCGTGTCGGGCCGATCGTGGCGGCATCTCCGTGCAGCGGGCATGGATTCAAGTTCGTCCCGCTGTTCGGACGCGCGCTCGCCGACCTCGCGCTCGGCGAGGAACCATCGTTCGACCGGTCGCCGTTCCGGGCGGATCGGCCCGCGCTCGCTCGCCGCTAGATCCCGTCGGCCAGCGCCGCCAGGGCTTCTCGTAGCGCCTCGTCGCCCCGACCTCCGAGCCGCCGCCGCGTCCGGGTCTCGAGCCCGCGGACGACCCGCCCGAACTCGGTCGCGCAGCGTCGCCCCTCGGCGGTCAACCGCACGAGCCTCGCCCGGGAATCGGCCGGATCGGCGACGCGAGCGACGTACCCCCTGGATTCCAGGTCGTCGACGACCTGCATCATCGACTGCTTCGACATGCCGGCCCTCGCCGCGAGCTCCCCGAGCCTCGATCCCGCACGGCGATCGACGTACCGGAACACGGCGCCGTGGCCCGCCCGCACGTCGCCGTAGCCTCGCTCGGCCATCGAGGCGGCAAGGTCGGCCGCCAGGCCGCGGTGGGCTCGGAGCAGCAGCGTCGTCAGGTCGGGCGAGGGCTCCACGCCCGATTATGCTCACCGTTGTGAGCCTCCCGCCACCCTCGCCCGAAGACGAGCGCACGCACCGCATGCTCCCCGAGCTCCTGGCCACCCGCCGACGACTCCGGGCACGCAAGCGCCTCATCCCGCACGCCGGACCCGTCGAGGCCGAACAGAACAGCGGCACGGGCAAGACCGGGACCCTTCGGGCCGCCATCTTCGGTGTCAACGACGGCCTGGTCTCCAACGCGGCGCTCATCATGGGGTTCGCGGGCGCCGATCAGCCGCGAACCGTGATCCTGCTCGCCGGCATCGCCGGCTTGCTCGCCGGGGCGTTCTCGATGGCGGCGGGCGAGTACGTCTCGATGCGCGTGCAGCGCGAGGTGCTGGAGCGGATGCTGCATCTGGAGGCCCACGAGCTCGGCACCGACCCCGACGGTGAGCGCGTCGAGCTCGCCGGCATCTACGAGCGCAAAGGCGTGCCGCCGGAGATGGCCGACGCCCTCGCACGTGAGCTCTCCAAGGATCCCGTCACCGCGCTCGACACCCATGCCAGGGAGGAGCTCGGCATCGATCCCGACGAGGGCCTCGGTTCGCCCTTGGGCGCCGCCGGCTCGTCCTTCGTCACCTTCGCCGCAGGGGCGCTCGTCCCCCTGATCCCCTTCGTGGTCGTCGAGGGCGCCTCGGCGGTCATCCTCTCGGCGATCGTCACGGGCCTCGCCCTGCTCGGCGTCGGCGCCTTGACCGCACGGCTCACGGGCCGTTCGGCGCTCGCAGCCGGGTTCCGCATGCTCGCGATCGGTGCCTCCGCCGCCACCGTGACGTACCTGATCGGCGTCGCGCTCGGAGTGAGCGTCGTCGGATGACCGGTGGTGGAGGACCCCCCGTGATCGTGCGGGTGGCCGCTCCCCACGAGCACGCCGAGACCGGCAGGGTCACCGCCCTCGCCTACCGCGAGTTCGTGGGCGAAGGCGAGCACCGCTGGCACGCGTACCTGCGTTCGATCGAGGACGTCGACGCTCGCGCCGATCGCACGACGATCCTCGTCGCCGAGGTCGGCGGGCGGCTCGTGGGCAGCGCCACCCTGGAGCTCTCCGACCGCGTCGAGCCCGGCGACGACCCGCCACTGGATCCGTCCGAGTCCCACATGCGCATGCTGGGGGTGCATCCCGATGCCAGGCGAAAAGGCGTCGCACGGGCGCTCGTGCAGGCCTGCATCGATCGGTCTCGACGGCACGGGAAGGCCTTCATGACGCTGCACACCACGGAGCGCATGGGCGACGCGCAACGGCTGTACGAGGCGCTCGGATTCGAGCGGCTCGACGATCGGGTCTTCCCCGATGGCTTCGTCTTGCTGACGTTCCGGCTCGACCTCTAGGGGCGAAGCACCTCGCCGCTCGCGAGCATGACGCCGTCCTCGAACTCCGCCTCGACGAGGCCGCCGCGGAACTGCTGCTCGTACAGGCGCGCGTACAGCCCTGCCCTCGTCAACAGCTCTTCGTGCGTTCCCTGCTCCACGAGCCGGCCGCGGTCGATCACGAAGATCACGTCGGCCTTCAGGATCGTGGACAGCCGGTGGGCGATCGCGATCGTCGTGCGGCCCTGCATCAGTGGCTCGAGCGCCGCCTGCACGAGGCGTTCGCTGGTCGTGTCGAGCGACGAGGTCGCCTCGTCGAGGATCAGGATGCGCGGGTCCTTCAGGATCACCCGGGCGATCGCGAGCCGCTGCTTCTCGCCCCCGGACAGCTTGTACCCGCGCTCCCCCACCACCGTGTCGTAGCCATCGGGCAGCTCGGCGATGCGCTCGTGGATGTTGGCCGCCCTCGCCGCCGATTCGAGCTCCTGCTGCTTCGCGTCGGGACGCCCGTACAGGAGGTTGCGCCGGATCGTCGTGTGGAACAGGTAGGTCTCCTGGGTGACCACGCCGATGTTGTCGCCGAGGGACTCCAGCGTGACGCCCCGCACGTCGCGCCCGTCGATCGTGACCGAGCCCCGCTGCACGTCGTAGAGGCGGGGGACCAGGTAGGTCACGGTCGTCTTGCCGGCCCCGCTCGGACCGACGAGCGCCGCGAGCTGCCCGGGTTCGATGCGCATCGAGATGCCTTCGAGCGTCCACTCGCGAGGCGCTTCGTTCGCGAGCGCGATGTCGTCGGGAGACGCCGACGGCTCACGCTCCTCGGGCTCGTCGTAGCGAAACGACACGTCGCGGAGCTCCACGGCCCCCTGCACCTCGGCGGGGTCGAGTGACACGGCGTCGGGTGCATCCTTGATGTCGTGACGCAGGTCGAGGTACTCGAAGATGCGATCGAACAACGCGAGCGAGCTCTGGACCTCGGTCGAGACCTGGAGCATGGATCCGATCGGGAAGAACAGCCTGGACTGCAGCGTCGTGAACGCGACGATGTCGCCGGCGTTCACCTCGTTGCCGTTCGAGAGCACCCACCCCGACACGAGGTACACGAGCGCCGGGGTGATCGAGAAGAAGGTGCCGACCACCGCGAAGAACGAGCGCCCGATCATCGTCTGGCGGATCTGGAGGCCGGTGAGTCGCTGGTTCTCGTCGCGGAACCGGCCGATCTCGTGGCGCTGGCGTCCGAACGACTTCGAGAGCAGGATCCCGCTCACCGACAGCGTCTCCTCCGTGATCGCGGTGAGGTCGGCGAGGGTCTTCTGGGTGCTCGTCGCCACTTCGCGGCGTGCCCGGCCGACCTTCACCGTCAGCCAGAGGAACAGCGGCAGCAGCGCGAGCGAGAGCGCCGTGAGCGGCACCGAGATGACGAACATGGCGATCAACGTGCTGATGATCGTCACGACGTTTGCCAGCACGTTCGACGCCGTATCGGTGACGACCGACTGCACGCCCCCGACGTCGTTCGACAGCCGCGACTGGATCTCCCCCGTGCGCGTCGCGGTGAAGAAGCGCAGCGGCATGTTCTGCAGGTGGGCGTAGAGGGAATTGCGCAGGTCCTGCATCACCTTCAGGCCCACCTGGTTGGCCCAGTACGTCTGCGCGATGCCGATCAAGCTCGTGATGACCGGGACCGCGACCATCAGGCCCACGTAGGTGTAGAGCAGCGGGAGGTTCGGACACGCCTCCCCCGCACACGATCCGCCCTGGCCGAAGAGCGCGTTGTTGAAGACGGCCGCGATCAGGAGCGGGTTCACGACGCCGAGGCCGGAGGTGAGCGCGATCGCGACCGCGACCAGCGCGACCGTGCGCTTGTACGGCCGGAACGTGTCGATCACCCGTCGGACGGTGGCCCGGTCGACGGGCCGTTGGTCGTCATCGACGGGACGCACGGCGAAGAACCCTCGGTGGCGACCCATGTGGTTCCAGGATACGTCCGGGCTGCGACTGCTATTCCCGGGAGCCGGCGAGCGATGCGCCGGAACGAGGTCCCCTGCTCACACGCAGCGGCGTCGCCGCTCCACCGAGCGGATGGTGTCGCCGGGGTCGGCGGCATACGTGTCGGCGCCGGGGCCGCCCAGCACGGTGTCCTCGCCGTCGCCGTCGAGCACGGCGAGGCACCGGTCGTTGCCCTTGCCCCCCTCGACGAAGTCGCGGCCGGTCCATCCGTACATCAGCTCGTCGGGGCCGGGACCGCCGTGCAGTCCGTCGTTGCCGACGCCGCCGATCCCGTAATCGGACCCGGCGCCCCCTTCGATGATGTCGTGTGCCGCCTTGCCGAAGAGCCGATCGTTGCCGCCACCGCCGTAGAGCACGTCGTTGCCGCCGCCCCCGTTGAGATCGTCGTCGCCGGGGCCGCCGTAGATCACGTCGTTGCCACCGCGCCCCCGGATGCGGTCGTCTCCTCCGAGGCCGCAGATGCTCTCCCCCGCGCTTGTTCCGACGAGCTGATCGGCTTCGGGGGTGCCGGTGATGGTGCACGAGGTGCCCGCGATCGACGACGGTGCGAGCCAGGCTGTCGCGGAGACCGTCGTGACGGCCACGAGCCATCCGATCCGCCAGCGCATGCCATCTCCCTCGTCGGGGGCCGTCCCTGCGACCGCCTACCCACGGTCGCCGATCGATGCCGCGCGCGACATCACCGCTTGCATCATCGGCATCGTGAGCCTGCCGGTGAAGGTGTTCTGCTGGCTCGGGTGGTAGCAGCCGAGCATCGTGTAGCCGGCCAACGCCACCTCGGCGTCGTGCCCGAAGGCGGGCTTGGGGCGGGTCGAGTGCCCCAGCTCCCCCAGCGCCCGCACCACCCCGTCCCATGCGTAGCCGCCCAGGGCCACGATCGCGCGGATCCGCGTGAGCGCCTCGATCTCCCTCGCGAGGAAGGGCAGGCAGCGGTCGCGCTCGGCCGGCGTCGGCTTGTTGCCCGGCGGCGCGCAGCGATTGACGGCCGTGACGAACGCGCCCCGCAGCCTGAGTCCGTCGTCGACCGAGACGCTGGTGGCCTGGTTCGCGAGGCCCGCCAGATGCATCGCCTCGAACAGGAAGTCCCCCGAACGATCTCCCGTGAAGATCCGCCCCGTGCGGTTCCCACCGTGGGCGGCAGGTGCGAGCCCGACCACGAGCACCGTCGCGCGCGGGTCGCCGAAGCCGGCCACGGGCCGCCCCCAGTAGGTCTGATCGGCGAATCGCGCGACCTTCTCGCGCGCGGTGCGCTCCCGCCACTCCACGAGCCTGGGACACGCCCGGCAGTCGACGACCTCGCGCTCGACGTTCTCGAGCGCGCTCCCGCTCACGCGAGCACCGGTCCTCGCGCGTCGAGCCAGTCGTCGTAGCCGCCCGGCGACGAGTGCGCCCGTCCGTCACGAACCTCGACGATGCGATCGGGGATGCGGTCGAGCAGGTACCGGTCGTGGCTGATCACGATCACCGTTCCGTCGTAGGACTCGAGCGCAGCCTCGAGCACCTCCATCGAGTCGATGTCCAGGTGGTTCGTGGGCTCGTCGAGCAGGAGGCAGTTGGCACCGGAGAGCATGAGCAGGCAGAGCTGCAGGCGGGTCCGCTCGCCGCCGGAGAGGGTGCCGACGGGCTGACGCATCTGGTCGTAGCGGAACAGGAATCGACCGAGCAACGCGACCGCGTCCTCCTCGTACATGGGCTTGACGTCGCGCACGAACTCGATCGGCGTCCGGTCCCCCGGCTCGGTCTCGTGCCCTTGCGGCAGGTAGCCGATGCGAACGGAAGGCCCGACCCAGCGCTCTCCTTCGTCGGGTGCTCGGACGCCGGCGAGGACCTCGCCGAGCACCGACTTGCCGGCTCCGTTCGCGCCGATCACGCCGATGCGCTCGCCGCGGACGACCTGCAGGTCGCAGCCGAGCAGCACGGGATCGCCGCCGAAGGCCACGGTGACGTCGTCGAGCGTGGCCACCTTGGCGCCGCCGCGCTCGGCGCTGCGCATCTCGAGCGCGATCCTCCGCCGCTCGAAGACCGGCTTGTCGACCTTGTCCATGCGATCGATCTGTCGCTGCTTGTTCCGCGCCTGGGTGATGTGGCGCTTGTTCACGACGAGCCGGGCCCAGTGCTCGAACCGACGGACGGCCTCCTCGAGCCGGGCGATCTCCTTCTGCTGGGTCACGTAGAGCTGTTGCTGCCGCTTCAGCGCGATCTCCTTCGCCACCGCGTACGCCGAGTAGTTCCCCGGCCACATCGTGATGTGGCCCGACTCGAGCTCGGCGATCCTCGTGACCGTTTCGTCGAGCAGGTAGCGATCGTGCGAGACCGTCACGACGGCCCCGGGGAACTCCGCGACGATCGACTCGAGCCGGGCTCGTCGTGCGGCATCGAGGTGCGTCTCGGGCTCGTCGAGCAACAACAGGTCCGGCTGGCTGATCAGGCAGGACGCCAGCGCCACCAGCTTGCGCTGGCCGCCCGAGAGCGACGAGGTCGGCACGCCGAGGTCGCCGCCACCGAGCCCGAGTGAGCCGAGCACGGCCCTCGCCTCGCCTGCGATCCCGGCGCCGCCGGCCGCGACCCAGCGCTCGAGCAGATCCTGCTGGCGCGCGAGCACCCGTTCCATGCGAGTGAGGTCGGCGACGACCTCTGGCCTGCCCAACTCGTCCTCGACGGCGCGCATCCGGGCGTCGAGCGCAGCGACGTCGGGACGCGACGCGAGCACGGTCTGTTCCGCCGTGCGCTCGTCACCGTCGACGTGCTGCTCGAGGAAGGCGATCGTCAGATCCTTGCGCCGGACCACCTCGCCGCCGGTCGCCGCCTCGCTTCCCTGCAGGATGCGAAGCAACGTGGACTTCCCCGCGCCGTTGGGCCCCACGATGCCGATCCGGGCCCCGTCGCCGACCTCGAGGTCGACGCCTTGCAGCACCGGCCACGAGCCGAAGGTCTTCCCCACGTTGACGAGGCTGACGACGTTCACCGCATCACGATACGGAACCGGCGGCGGCGCTCGTTCAGCGGGCGCCGGACTCCTCGATGAGCGCCCGCAAGGAGACGGCGCCCGGCGGCGCGTCGAGCCAGCGCCGCATCGCGGCCCGCCGGGCCGGCCATTCCTCGTCGAGCATCGAGAACCACGCCGTGTCGCGGTTGCGGCCTCGCACGATCATGTGCGAACGGAAGACGCCCTCGAAGGTGAAGCCGAGCCGCTCGGCGGCGGCGCGGGAGCGCGCGTTGAGCGCGTCGCACTTCCACTCCACCCGTCGGTACCCCCAGGAGTCGAACGCGGCTCCGAGCATCAAGAGGGCGGCCTCCGTGTTCGCCCGTCCACGCTGCGCGGAGCGGACGTACCAGATGTGCCCCAGCTCGAGCCGGCGCATCTCGGTGTCGATGTTCATCATGCTCACGACGCCGGCCGGCTCGCCCGTGGGACGCTCCACGACGGTGAAGAAGAGCGGGTCCGACGAGGCAGCGTTGGCCGTCAGCCAGCCCCGCATCTGTTCGAGCCCGTCGAACGGGCCGTAGGCCATGTACGTCCAGATCGCGTCGTCGTCCGGTGACCCGTGCGAGCGCCGATAGAGCCCGGCCGCGTGCGCGTCCGGGTCGAGCGGCTCGAGCCGCACGAACCTGCCGTCGACCGGGCCCCTGACCGGGCGCGAGGCCGGCCCGCCTTCGACCAGATCGCCGACGGGGAGGCGGCGCCCCTCACTCATCGAGCCGATTCCCGAAGCGACCGGAACCGGGCAGCCGCATCGTGGAAGGGCTCGAGCGGGTCGAGCAGCGACTCGACCGCCCAGATCAGACCCTCGAACCCACCGAGATCGGGAGCTTGGGCGCGGAGCCGGGCCGCGCCCTCGATCGCCGCCGCGAGCCCGTCCCTGCACTCGATCCACACGGACTCCGTCTCGGGCCGTCGCCAGCCCGCCATGGCGTCGCCGGCCTTCGTCAGGCGTTCCTCGAACTCCATGAGCGCATCCGGGAGGGACCGGCCGGGAAGGCGCGTCGTGGGCATCACGGCGGTGAGGGCGTCCTTCGCCGGTTCCACCTCCGCGAGGACCTCCCGGAACGCCAGCAACGGGTCGCGCAGGTCGGGGGGCAACTGCTTACGCCGGAAGAACGTCACAGGACATCGAGACCTTGACTGAACGGCCGTTCAGATACTAGGCTCGTCGGCACCCTCCCGCCCGCAGGAGGACCGACCGAACGACGACACCGGCACGCGCGAAGAGGCCGTCCCATGATTGAACCGCGGTTCAAGCACGACCCCGACGAGATGTGGTGGATCGAGCGGTCCCGATGCATCGGGGAAGATCCGGAGCTCTTCTTCCCGATCGGCTCGACCGGCCCCGCCGTCGAGCAGACCACGAGGGCGATCGCGATCTGCCGGGAGTGCCCCGTGCGGCCCGAGTGCCTCGAGTGGGCCCTCGAGACGTGCCAGGACGCCGGCGTGTGGGGTGGGCTGAGCGAGGAGGATCGACGCGAGATCCGCCGGACGCGCCGCCGCGAGGCAGCCGCGGCCTCGGCACGGGCGGACGAGCTCGTGGGCGTCGGCTGAGCGGATATCACGCCTGGCTCGACGGGCACAGCTCCTCCACCGGGCACTCGGCGCACCGAGGCTTCTTCGCTCGGCAGATCGCGCGCCCGTGATCGATCAGCACGTAGCTGAACGAGAACCACGAGCGCCGTGGGATCAGCGCCATCAGATCCCGCTCGATCTTGTCGGGATCGGACTCGTCGCTGAACCCGAGTCGGTTCGCCAGCCGACGAACGTGGGTGTCCACGGCGATGCCCTCGACGACGCCGAAGGAGTTCCCCAGCACGATGTTGGCGGTCTTGCGGGCGACCCCTCGCAGCGTGATCAGCTCCTCCATGGTGCCGGGCACCTCCCCCCCGTAGACCGAGACGATCCGGTCGCAGGCAGCCCGGATCGAGGCCGCCTTCTGGTTGAAGAAACCCGTCGGCCTGATGTCGGCCTTCAGTTCGTCCTCGTGGACCGCGAGGTAGTCGGCCGCGCCGCGGTACTTCCGGAACAAGGTGGCCGTGACCTCGTTGACCTTCTCGTCGGTGCACTGGGCCGACAGGATCGTCGCGATCAGACACTCGAGCGGGTTCGAGAAGTTGAGGGCCACGTGCGCGTCCGGGTACGCCTTGCGGAGTCGCCGGATGAGGACGGGAGCTCGTTCCTCGATCGGCGACGCACGGGTGAGATCGGTGGCCCGGGCCATGGCACGTCACCCTACGGGAGCGGGAATCCACTCGCCCAGCGGAGATCGATCGCTAGGCGAATACGAGTGGCAGATCGAAGCGGTCGCCCTCGCCGAAGCTCGTGAACGTGCCGTCGCGACGCACGTGGACGCGTCCGCGGCCCCGAACGTGCCAGCGTCCGCCGTCCCCCAACATCGCCGTCTCCTCGTCGATGCCCACGAACACCTGCCCGTCGGTGACCGAGGCCACGATGAACTCCGTGGCGCCCGGCACCCACGTGTCGATCATGTCCCAGTGGGGGCCGAACAGAGCCTCTCGCACGAGGCCGAGACCCGGCTTGAACACGGCCGCGAGATCGTCGCTGTCGCTGTCGAACGTGGTCTCGGTGAGGCAGGCCACGCCGGCGCTGCACCCCGCGTAGCCCATGCCGCGGGCGAGTGCGCGAACCATGGCCTCGCACAGCGCCGAGCCCCGAAGCACGTCGGCGAGGTGCGCCGGGTTCCCTCCCGAGAAGTAGATCACCGACGCGTCGGCGAGCCGGGCCGCGTGCTCGGGCAGGTTCGCGTCTGCATGCGTGCGCACGTCGAGGACCTCGGCAGGCACGCCGAGCGACGCGAAGTGCGCGAGCCCCTTGCGACCCCATTCCTCGAACACGTCGTCGCCCTCGCGGGACGACGCCGTCGGGACGATCACCACCCTGCCGTCACCCGTCGAGCGATCGAGCAGCCATCGATCGGCCACCGACGACCAGGCGAGGAACTCGCCGGAGCCCAGCAGCGCCCAGCTCGTCACCGTTCGGCCCCGAGCCGCAACGCCGGCGGACGCATCTCGGCGTCGAGCGAGCTGCCGATCTCGGCCGCGATCTCGAGCAGGACCTCGACGTCCTCGGCCTCCGTCCGATAGTTGACGATGCAGGAGCGCAGGCAGAACCGGCCGTCGAGCACGGCGTTGGAGCAGTACGCCCGGCCCCCGAGCTGGATGTCGGTCATGATCCGCTGGTTCAACCGGTCGAGGTACGCCGCCCGATCCTCCGTCGGGGCGAGATCCGGCGGCACGTAGCGGAAGCATGTGATCGAGAGCCCGACGGGTGTCATGAGCTCGAACGCTTCGTGCTCCTCGACGAGCTCGCCGAGGTAGCGAGCGAGCGCCGCGTCGTGGGAGATCCGGCGGGCGTAGGCGTCCCGGCCGTGCGCCAGCAGCGAAACCCACACCTTGAGCGCCCAGAACGCCCGGCTGAAGTTCGGGGAGTATCGGCCGAGGTCGATGCCCCAGTCGGTGTGCTCCTCGTCCTTGACGATGTACGACACGTACTCGGGGTCGAACGCCTGGCGCATCGCATCCATGTCCCGCACGAGGACGCAGCCGCCCGGCAGCGGTGTGTACAGCCACTTGTGGGGATCGAAGGCGATCGAGTCCGCTCGCTCGATGCCCGCGAAGAGCGGGCGCAGATCGTCGGCCAGCATCGCCGGGCCTCCGTAGGCGGCGTCGACGTGCATCCAGACGCCCTCGTCGCGACAGACGTCCGCGATCGAGGCGAGGTCGTCGACCGCGCCCGTCGAGACGGTTCCCGCGTTCGCGACGACCGCGATGGGCTGCACGCCGGCCTCGCGATCGCTCGCGATCGCCGCCCGCAGCTCGTCGACCCGCATGCGGAAGGCGTCGTCGACGGAAACGTGCCGCACGTTGCCCGCCCCGACGCCGAGCGTGTCCGCGGCCCGGTCCGAGACGACGTGTGTTTCCGTCGACAGGTAGAACCCGAGCGGTGGCCCCGCCGCCACGCCGTCGGCCCGGATGTCCCAGCCCGCTCTCGCATCGCGCGCGATCTTGAGCGCGATGAGGTTCGCGAGCGCCCCACCCGAGGTCAGCGCCCCGCCCGAACCCCCGGGCATGCCGAACATCTCGTTCGCGAACCAGCGCGTGAGCGCCATCTCGATCTCGGTGGCCGACGGGCCCAGACGCCACCCGCCGGCGTTCATGTTCACGCCCGACGCGAGGAGCTCGGCGGCCGCACCCGGCACGGTGCCCGCCCCCGAGACGTAGGCGTAGAAGCGCGGATGGCCGGGAAACGCCGAGTACTCGAAGGTCATGCGCCGCAGATACTCGACCAGATCCGCCTGCGGCATCGGGGCGTCGGGGATGTCGATGACGACCCCCGCTCGCACGTCGTCGGCGCCGCGATCGTGGATGACCGGGCTCGATCGCAACGAGCCGAGCACCTCCTCGTAGAGCCCGGCCACCTCGTCCACGAACGCCCTCGCCCGAGCGGGCTCCCAATCGAGATCGGTGACCGGTCCCGGGCGCTCGACCATCACGCCTGTTCCGCCGCGAGCCTGAAGAACTCGGCCGCCATCCATTCACGCATGCGGTCGCCGAACACCTCGACGAGGCCCTCGACCTGGCTCTCGTGCGCCTGGATGGCCGCGAACTTGCGATCGAGCACGTCGTCGGGGAGCTGGTAGTCGATCGCGAGCGACGAGCGGGGCACGGTCGGCGGCGTGCCGGGCAGGAACACGTCGAAGGGCTCGAGCCTCGGCAGCCAGACCGCCGCCCACTCCGGCGTCACGGTCGCGTGGTACAGGCGCGCCCCCGGCATGGCAGCTTCCTCGAAGGCGGCCCCGACCCATGCCGAGACGCTCTTGTGGCCCTCGTGCCCGGTCATGCCGTCGGGTCCGAAGGTGAGCACCGTGTCGGGCCGCACCTCTCGCATGATCTCGACCACCTGGGGCGCCCCTACCGGGTCGAGCGGCGTCTGCATGTCGACGTCGACGGGCCCGTCGAGGAACCGGTGCTCGGCGACACCGAGGATCTCGAGGCTGCGCCGCATCTCGGCGGTGCGGACCTCGCCCATGCGCTCGGGCGGCCAGCGCGCCTCGTCCATCGACCCACCTTCGCCCCGCGTCGCGGTGACGTCGACGACGCGATCGCCGGCCGCCGCCGCGGCCGCCATCAGCCCGGCCGAGAGATAGATGTCGTCGTCGGGGTGCGCCCACACGCCGAGCACCGTGCCGAGCCGCATGGGGTGCCGGCTACTGAGCGACCGGGGGCTCGTCGAGCAGGGAGCGGATGCGCTGCTCGAGCGCTCCGGGCACGGCCTCGGGCGTGCACTTCGACCGGATGATGACCTTCACGTGGCGGCGGAACTCGGCGCGCTGCATGCACGGGCTGCAATCGGACAGGTGGATCTGGATGCGCTCGTGCACGGCCACGTCGACCTCACCATCGAGGAAGGCCTCGATCTCCCGCAGCGTGGCCGCGCAGTCGTGTCCGGGGTCAGGCGTCGTCATCATCGACCAGTCCTCGCTCCTTCGCCGTGACCCACAACGCCTTCTGCAGCGCTTTCCTTCCCCGGTGCAGCCGCGACATCACCGTGCCGATCGGGGTGTCCATGATCTCCGCGATCTCCTTGTAGCTGAAGCCCTCGACGTCGGCCAGCAGCACCGGAAGGCGGAAGTTCTCGGGCAGCTCCTCGAGCGCCGACTTCACGGCCTGGTCGGGGATGCGATCGAGCACCTCGGTCTCCGCCGACAGCTCCACGCTGCGCCCTCCGAGGCGATCGTAGAGGTACCACTCGTCGATGTCGTCGGGGCCCTCGACGGTTTGCGGCTCGCGCTGCTTCTTGCGGTACGTGTTGATGTAGCTGTTGGTGAGGATGCGGTAGAGCCACGCCTTGAGGTTGGTGCCCTCCTCGAAGCTCGCGAACCCCCGGAAGGCGCGCAGGTAGGTGTCCTGCACCACGTCCTCGGCGTCGGCCGGGTTCCTGGTCATGCGCAGCGCCGCGGAGTACAGGTTGGGCAGCAGCGGGAGCACGTCGCGCTCGAAGCGCTCTCGCAGGGCCGGGTCCTCGGCGGCGGCGGTCTGAGCCATGGCGGCCAGTATCGCGCATCCAGCGATTGACCGGCCGTGCCGATGGGTGTGGAGGAAGCGTGGCAGTCGGCGGCCGCCCGCCGAGTGGCCTGGCATATCTCCGCAGCGATGGGAGGATAGGAGCACGATGCCGGACAACGACGATCGCAACCCCTTCTCCCGTCGCACCAACTCCGGCGGCGAGGGAGGCACGCCCAGGCCGCGCTTCGCGCCGTGGCTCGTGATCCCGATCCTGCTCGTGGCCCTGCTCGTGTTCAACAGCTTCCTCTCGAACGCCCAGACCGATTCCATCGCGTACAGCGAGTTCGTGACCGCGGTCGAGGAAGGGCGCATCGATTCCGAGACGACCGTGAAGATCTCGGACTCGGGCATCACCGGCGCCCTGACGACCGACGACGGCTCCCGGGCGTTCTCCACCAAGCTGTCGCCCAACGTCACGATCGACAAGGAGTTCACGAACTTCCTCGACGACAACGGGGTGACCTACGAGTTCGAGCAGCCGAGCGTCTTCCTGTCGCTGATCCTCAACATCCTGCCGTTCGCCCTGATCATGATCGGCATCTACTGGTTCGTGTTCCGGCGCATGGGCGCCGGTGCCTCGGGCGCCCTGAACATGGGCAAGAACAAGGTCAAGATCTACGACCGCAAGGAGATGAAGACGAACTTCGCCGACGTCGCCGGCGTCGACGAGGCCAAGGACGAGCTCCGCGAGATCGTCGAGTTCCTGTCGAACCCGAAGAAGTACCAGCGACTCGGTGGCCGCATCCCCAAGGGGGTGCTGCTGCTCGGGCCTCCGGGCTGCGGCAAGACGCTGCTCGCCCGCGCGGTGGCCGGCGAGGCCAACGTGCCGTTCTTCTTCATGAGCGGGTCGGAGTTCGTCGAGATGTTCGTCGGGCTCGGGGCGGCGCGGGTGCGTGAGCTCTTCCAGCAGGCCAAGGAGAAGGCCCCCGCCCTCGTCTTCCTCGACGAGATCGACACGATCGGCAAGGGCCGCGGCGGCGCCGCGGGGGCGGGGCTCGGGGCGCACGACGAGCGGGAGCAGACGCTGAACCAGCTGCTGGTCGAGATGGACGGCTTCGACGCGTCGAAGGGCGTCATCATCATGGCCGCCACGAACCGTCCCGACGTGCTCGATCCGGCGCTCGTGCGACCGGGCCGATTCGACCGTCAGGTCGTGGTCGACCGGCCCGACCTCAAGGGCCGCGAGGAGATCCTTCGGGTGCACGCCCGCGGCGTGGCGCTCTCCCCCAACGTCGAGCTCCGCACGATCGCCGCGCGCACCCCGGGGTTCACGGGCGCCGATCTCGAGAACGTCGTCAACGAGGCGGCCCTGCTCGCGGCACGGCGGGAGAAGAACGCCGTCACGATGGACGAGCTCGAGGAGGCGATCGACCGCGCGTCGATGGGGCTGGAGCGCAAGTCCCGAGTGATGAGCGAGAAGGAGAAGGCCCGGGTTGCTTCCCACGAGATGGGGCATGCGCTGGTCGCCCACTACTCGGACAACCTCGACCCCGTGCACCGCATCACGATCATTCCGCGCGGCACCGCGGCGCTCGGCCTCACGATGACGCGCCCGCTGGAGGACCGTTTCCTCGCGACCGAGCCGGAGCTGAAGGACACGCTCGCCTACGCGATGGGCGGCCGGGTCGCCGAGGAGCTCGTCTACGGCGAGGTTTCCACCGGGGCGCAGAACGATCTCGAGAAGGCGACCCAGATCGCCCGGGCGATGGTGACGGAGTACGGCATGAGCGAGAAGGTCGGCCCGCTCTCGCTGGGCCACGACGACCCGAACGCGTTCTTCGGCAGCGGCCCGAAGATCTCCGGCGGCACCGCCGAGAAGATCGACGAGGAAGTCTCGCGGTTGCTCAGCGAGGCGCACGATCAGGCCGAGCGCCTGCTGACCGAGCACCGCGACATGCTCGATCGCTTGTCGGCGCTGCTGCTGGTGACCGAAACGATCGACGGCGAGGATCTCGAGGCCTACACGGGCGGCACGAAGCCGATCCCCGACGGCGAGGAGCTCCGCCAGCAGGGGGAGGCCAAGGAGCGCGAGACCGCGGCCGCGGCCGCCGCCGTGGCCAAGCGCGACCGCGAGTCGAGGCGAGAGCCGCAGATCGCGATGCCACCGGCGCCTCCGATGCCGACGGTCGACTGACCGGCCAGCATCACGACGGCCCGCCGTCCGGCGGGCGCGGGTCGAGCACCAGGTCCCACCGATCGCGCCACCGATCCAGGAAGCGGTAGTAGTTCCGCTTCGACCACTTGGCCCGGTCGGTGGGCGCGGTCTCGAACCACATCCGGTGCTCGTGCCGCACGACCGGCACCGGCACCACCTCGGTGCGCAGCCCCCGGTCCTTGACCCGGAACGAGAGCTCGATGTCGGCCGTCCGGTACCACCGGAACTTCTCGTCGAACCCTCCGACCGCGGCGGCGACCTCGCGTCGCATGGCCATGCAGTAGCCCTCGATCGCGTCGCATGGGCCGGGTCCCGGCGATGCCTCGAACTCCCGCAGGTCGTGGGTCACGATGCCGAACGGCCCCGCGATGCCGACCCCGTCGTCGGACAGCGCCGACTCCAGCGGGCCGAACACGTCGCCGGTGACCTCCACCGACCCGTCCATGAGCAGCACGACCCGTCCCGTCGCCCGGCGGATCCCGGCGTTGGCCGCGGCCCCCCAGCCCGTGCCGGGCTCCAGGGCGATCACTTCGACGCCCTCGCCGAAGGCGCCGGGTCCGGCCTCGGTCACGTCGGCCACCACGTAGCGGACCTTCCTGCCGCCCTCGTGGGCCCGGAAGGAGGCGATCGCCCGCCGCACGTCGTCCGGCCACCCCTCCACGACCCAGTGCACGCTCGCGTCGTCGGCGGCCGGATCGCCGAGCACCGACACCACGTCGGCTGCGCGCAGGGCTCGCCCCGGGGGCGACTCGGGGGTCACCGCCGGCTCGAGCCGCCAGGCGCCGCCGGGCTCGTCGATCA
>Ga0299913_10001640_pt1 | contig 16825 bp, 17 predicted proteins | sample RVTome_9_FD_201360 | JGI IMG/M metagenome (GOLD analysis project Ga0299913, IMG submission 201360) | Soil microbial communities from uranium-contaminated site in the Upper Colorado River Basin, Wyoming, United States - RVT155D38 (version 2) ... | reverse complement strand
GAACGTCGGAAGGATCCAGAACTCCGGACCGATCTCCCACGGCGTCGTCACCTTGCTGCCGATCCGCAGACGGTGACCGACGAGCCCGTGCCGACCTGGCCATGCGCCGGTCCCGATCGTCGCGTGCGCCTGCGCGGTGCTCGTGGGCGACGAGCCGACGAACCCCTGCTCGTACCACGTCCCCTTCGGGATCAGCGACTCGAGATACGGCCACAGCCCGGCGTGCTCTTCGAGGACGCCGATGCCGGCTGCGTCCCAGATCGTGACGACCAACAGCTTCGGAGGCCGGTAACCCTCGGTTCCGACCTCGGGGAGGAGCGCTTCGTCCATCACCCGGCCGTCAGGCGCCTCGAAGGGGAACCCCGTGATAGCCGACTGGGTCGGCGCGATGTCGGCGAGGGTCACGACGCGACCTCCGACCCGGCCCTGCTCGCGGATGTGTCCCGGCCCGTACCAGAACATCGGCACGTGCTGGATGTAGTCCCAGGGACCGACGTGCGGGAGGCCGGATCCGACGAAGTCCGGCTCTTCGGGGAACAGGGAGAGCTGCGCGCCGCGGTCGGCGTTCCACCCGCGGAGCGTCCGCACGAGCAAGTCGGTGTCCATCGCACACGCGACGTCGGTGAGATCGCTCGGGGCCTGTTCGCTCTGAGCCTGGGCGCTCGCGTCGACGCCCGGTCGCACGAGGAGGACGGAGGCGAGGATCGCGAGCGCCGCGACGGCTGTGACGACACGGCGGGCGGTCATGGAGGCCATAAGCAACACGACGGAGCGGCTGCCGACAACCGGCGCGGTAGCGTGGTCGTGTGTCCGACAGCGGCCGACGGCTCGTGACCCTCCTGGTGGTCCTGGGGATCGTAGGGGCTCCGGCCGTCGCGCTCCGCGCCTTCTGCGTGGGACCGTCCTGCGACGAGGAACCGGCAGCCGAGAGGGTGGTTCCGTTCTGCTCGTTGTCCGGCCCGGTTCGCGATCTCCTCGCGGCGGGGTTCCGTGAGGGGAGATCCCCCGACGCGATGGGGGTGGCAGCAGCGGATACGTTGCTCCGCAGTGATTCCGATGATCGTGCGCCCTGGCCGTCGGCGACGGAGGGCGCCGAGCCGGCGACGGTTCCGATCGCCTTCGTCGGCAACGGGGTGCGAGGGGGCCCGATCCCACCGGCCCGCCTGGACGACGTCGCGCCGACGATCGAGCCGCTCCTCGGCTTCCGGCGACCGTTCCCCGGCGTTCGGAGCGGCGAGGCGCTGCCTGGCGTGATCGATCCCGAGGCTCGGTCGAGCCTGGTCGTGACGATCGTGTGGAAACGTGCCGGCGCCGACGCCCGGGCGTCATTCGGACGAGCCCTCGACGGTCCATACCGAGCGACGATCGGTGAGGCGGCCGTGGGATCGCTCCCGCTCGACCCGGCGGCGGTCCTCACCACGATCGGGACCGGCGGCCTGCCCGCCGATCACGGCATCACCGGTTCGATCGTGCGCGCCGACGACGGCGCCCCCGCCCCCGCGTGGTCGGGCCGAGCGCCGACGTCCGTGATCGCCACGCTCGGCGACGACCTCGATGCAGCCAGCGAGGGCGACGCGCGGATCGGGATCGTGGCCCACGACCGTACGGACCGAGGGCTGATCGGCGGGACGTGGTACGTGACGAACGGCCACGAGGACGACGATGACGTGGTGATCGAGCGACGCGACGCGGGCCGAGCCGCGGAGGAGCTCATCGTCGCCGAGGGGTATGGCGGCGGCGGCAGCAGCGCCGACCTGCTCGGGGTGACGCTCGACGGGAGCGGTCGCCGGGCGATCCACGTGACCCGGGCGCTCGTCACGTTCGTGCTCGCGACGGTTCCGGATTCGACCGTCGTCCTGACCGCGACCGGCGACGCGCGCCCCGAAGGCGTGACGCTCTCCGCGGACGCGTTCGTCGACGACGTCGAGACGGCGATCGGGGCGCCGGCCGTCGGCGCGGTCGCTGCCGGGGGCGTCTTCGTGGACCAGGACGTCGTCACGGAGCGGAACATCTCGACCCAGCGGATCGTCGACGCGATGATGTCGATCCGAGCCCCCAGCGGCGACCGAGTGATGGCCGACGCGTTCCCCTCCTTCGCCGTGGCGTTCGGGAGGTACTGCTGATGGCGGAGCGCGGAGCTCGGGTGCGTCGGCGGCTTCGGTCGAGGAGGTACTGCTGATGGCGGAGCGCGGAGCTCGGGTGCGTCGGCGGCCACCATCGGAGAGGTACCGCTGATGGCGCTGGGAACCGCGCGTCGGGCGGAACGGTCTGCTCCGGCTGAGCCGAGGCGAGACACGTCGGCGTGGATACCGGTGCTGCTCGTGCTCGCGGCGACGTTCGGGGTCGTGCGGGCCGTCGATCCCGCGCAGATCGCGTGGGTCCGGAACTTCCTGATCGTCTTCGGTTCCCTCCTCGTCGAGGCCGTTCCGTTCGTCGTGCTCGGCGCGTTCGTGAGCGCCGGGATCGAGGTGTTGGTGCCGGCATCGGCGTTCGCGCGGATCGGCAGGCTTCCGCGTGCGCTGCAGTCGCCGGCCGCGGCGCTCGCCGGCGTCACGTTCCCGGTCTGCGAATGCGGCTCGGTGCCGGTTGCTCGGCGACTCGTGGCCAAGGGCCTCGCGCCGTCGGCCGCCGTCACGTTCATGCTCGCCGCCCCGATCGTGAACCCGGTCGTGGTGGCGTCCACGTTCGTCGCGTACCGCGGCCGCGACACGCTCTGGGTGATGGTCGGCGGACGGTTCCTGCTCGGCCTCGGTGTCGCGATGATCGTCGGCTGGGTGATCGGCGTTCGACGCCCGCAGGATCTCCTGCGCCGCACGACGTCGATCGAGGCGCACGAGGTCGACGACGCCGAACCGCGCTGGCGCCGGTTCTTCGGTCACCTCTCCGGCGACGTCGTGTTCATGGCGCGCTTCCTGATCATCGGCGCGGCGATCGCGGCGGCAATCCAGACGTTCGTTCCGCAGACGATCGTGGACGGCCTCGCGTCCCTTCCGGTGCTGAGCCTCGTCGCGATGATGGGTCTCGCGTACCTGATGTCGCTGTGCTCGGAATCCGACGCCTTCGTCGCGGCGTCGTTCGTGTCGTTCGGCCCGGGCCCGCAGCTCGCGTTCCTCGTGTTCGGACCGATGGTCGACACGAAGCTCACCGCCCTCTACATCGGCACGTACAACCGCGGGTTCTTCCGCACGGTGCTCGTGACGGTGGCGGCGTCCACCCTCGTGGCCACGTTGTGGATCGAGGTGGTGTTCGGGTGACGCGCTGGAGCCCGCTCCGGCTGGGCACCGGCCTCGTCCTCGCCGCCTGGGCAGCACTGTTCTGGTTCCTGCTCGCCACCGACCGGACGGGCTTGTTCCTGTCGACAAGGACCGCGTGGCTCGTCCCGTCCGGCGCGATCCTGCTGACGGTCGCCGCGGCCGGACGCCTCCTCAGCGCGCGGAGCCGCGAACCGGACGCGCTCAGCCGGCGCGAGGCGTGGGTGCTCGGTGCGATCGCGTTGCCGGTGGTGATCCTCGTCGCGATGCCGCCCGTGACCCTCGGCACGTACGCCGTCGGGAAACGTGCGAGCTTCGTGGGGTCCTCGATCGGTTCGAGCGTGCGTGTCGTGAGCGGCCCCCTCGACTTCGTCGACGTGGCGGCCGCGCAGAGCTTCGACGACGCCTCGAGGGCGCTCGCCAAGCGGGCGGGCGAACCGATCGTCCTGGATGGCATCGTGTCGGCCGACGAAGGGTTGCCGCCCGACGAGTTCCTGCTGACCCGGTTCATCGTGACCTGTTGCACGGCCGACGCGACGATCGCGCAGGTGCGCGTCGTCGGCGCTCCGCCAGGCGCGTTCGACGCCGACCAGTGGGTGAAGGTCGAAGGGCGGCTCTATCCGATCGGACGCGAGGTGCTCGTGGCCGCCGAGCGCGTCGAGGCGATCCCCGCACCGACGGTTCCGTACCTCACCCCGTAGGGCTCAGGCGCAGTCACGGCACGTCCCGATCAGATCGAGGCGGTGTGCGGCCGTCGCGAACCCGCTGCGTCGGGCGACCCTCGCCACGGTTCGGTCGACGTCGGCCTCGAGCGACGCCGGGATCGTCACGTCCTCGACGCGCCCGCACGTCGAGCAGATCAGGTGGTGATGGTGCTCGGTGAGCGATTCCGCGAGCTCGTAGCGCGCGAAGTCCTCGTCGGTCACCACGCGGCGGACGGCGCCGGCCTGCTCGAGCACGGCGAGGTTCCGGTACGCCGAGCTCTGTGGGAGCGCGGCGCTCGCGAGAAGCTCGCCGATCGCGAGCGGCTTGTTCGCCACGAGCAGCGCGTCGATCAAGCTTCGTCGACCGTGCGTGTAGCGCTGACCGACGGAGGCGAGCCGCCGGGCGATCACGACGTGTGCGTCGCTCCGGTCGGTCATGCCTGCGTCCTGACCGGCGAGCGTGCCACGGCACGACGAGCGATCGACGCGATCGCGAAGGTTCCGGCCGCGAGGAGCACGATCGTGCCGCCCGGCGCGAGGCCCCAGAGCCGTGATGCCGCGAGGCCCGCCACCGACGTCGCCACACCGACGGCGACGGCGATCCGCAGCGTCCCGGCGAAGGACCTCGCGACCAGCTGCGCCGTCGCGACCGGCAGCACCATCATCGCGGCGACGAGCAGGATGCCGACGATCCGCATCGCCGCCACGACGGCAGCCGCCGTGACGACGCCGAGCAGGACGTTGAGCCCGTCGACCGGCAGTCCAGCCACGCGAGACCAGTCATCGTCGGTCACGATCGAGAACAGCGGCCGCCGAAGCGCGACGACGACGGCCACGATCCCGACGGCGAGCGCGACGATCCCGAGGACCTCGCCATCGGTCACCGTGAGCGGCGCACCGACGAGATAGCCGAACACCTCGCCCGTCAGCGCATCGTCGAGCGAGAGCAGGACGACGCCGAGCGCGATGCCCGAATAGAACAGGAGCGCGAGCGCGACGTCGCCCGACGCGCGACGACGGCGCCGGAGCCACTCGATCGCCAGCGATCCCGCCACCGCGAAGACGAGCGCGGTCCAGAGCTCGCTGGTCCCCAGCACCACCCCGGCGCCCACGCCCGCGAAGGCCACATGTCCGATCCCGTCACCGATCAGCGACAGCCGCTTCTGCACGAGGAACGTTCCGATCAGCGGCGCGAACACGCCGACGCACACAGAAGCGAGCAGCGCTCGCTGCATGAACGCGAGCTCGAACGGATACGGCAGCCCCACGGCGGCCACGAACCTCACCGCAGCTCCTCGAGCCAGAGCGGGAGATCCTCGGCATGGATCCCGAGGCTGACACCCGAGCTCGCCAGCTCCGCGGGCGATCCGTCGAACACGATCGTGCCCTTGAGCACCACGACCCGGTCCACGTCGTGCGCCACGGCGGACAGCTCGTGCGACACGAGGAGCACGCCGGCGCCGTGCTCGCGGATCTCGTGGACGAGCGCGTCGCGGAACCGTCGCTGCGACGCCTGATCGACGCCCGCGATCGGCTCGTCGAGGACGAGCAGCGACGGACCGCTCGCGAAGGCGCGAGCGATGAACGCACGTTGCTGCTGGCCACCCGACAGCTCGTTCAGGGGGCGCCGTGCCAGATCCGCCAGCCCGACCGATTCGAGCGCGTGCCGGACGGTCTCGCGATCGGCCCGGCTGAACGGCCGCCACCATCGACCTTCGGTGAGCCGGCCCGAGGCGACGAGCTCCTCGACGGTCGCAGGCACCTCCGAGGCGAGCGAGGGTCGCTGCGGGACGTACCCGATGCGGCCACGGTCGGAAAGTCTCTCGGGTGGACGGCCGAAGAGGCGGACCGTCCCCTCCCACGGGCGGAGACGGCCTAGCAGCAGCTGGAGGAGCGTCGACTTCCCCGAGCCGTTCGGTCCGACGAGCGCCACGAACTCACCAGGCGCGATCGCGAGGTCGACGTCGTGTAGGACCGGATCCCGCTCGTAGCCGAACCGCAGTCCCTCCGCGACGAGGAGTGGCGCGGTGTCGGGTTCGCGTTCAGCGGCAGCCGAGGCCATCTCGCAGCGCCTCCAGGTTCTCACGCATGATCGAAAGGTAATCCTCACCGGCGTCGGTCTGCGCCGGCGTGAGCCCTTCGAGCGGGTTCAGCACCGCGGTGGTCACCCCTGCCTCCTGCGCGAGGGTCTCGCCGACCGCCGGCGAGACGAGGGACTCGACGAAGACCGTCGTGACACCCCGATCGATCACGAGGTCGCGCAGCTGCGCGAGACGCTGGGGGTCCGGTTCGGCCTCGGGCGACACGCCCGAGATCGCCTCCTGCTCGAGGTCGTACGCATCGGCGAGGTACCCGAACGCGGCGTGGCTGACGACGAGCAGCCTGCTGTCGCACGAACCGAGCCCCTCGCGGAACTCCTCGTCCAGCGCGACGAGCTGCCGTTCGTACGCGTCCACCGCCTGGGCGAACGTGGTCGCCGGGCCCGGGTCTTCTCGGTCGAGCGCGTCACCGATCATCCGGACCATCGCCGCGTACCTCGTCGGATCGAGCCACACATGGGGGTCGGCGGCGAGCTCGCCATGCTGCTCGTCGTCGGCGTGCTCGTCCTCGGCGTCCTCGTCGTGCTCGTCGTCGGCGGGCGGCAGCGTCGCGACGCCGTCCGTCACATCGACCACCACGCCGCCGGCCTCGGCGAGCGCGTCCTCGACCGCAGGCTGGAACCCGCCGCCCGCGTACAGCACGACGTCGGCGGTGGCGATCATCTCGATGTCGTCGGGAGCGAGCTCGAGATCGTGCGGCTCGACCCCCGGCGGTGTCAGGTCGACCACGTCGACGGCCTCGCCACCGATCCGACGCGCCGCCTCGGCGAGCGGGTAGAAGCTGGCCACCACCGTGAGCGTCCCGGCATCACCGCCGGCCGAAGGCGCCTGACAGGCCGAGACCACGAGCACGGACGCCAGGGTGAGAGTGAGAATCGGTCTCATCAGGCGAACCGTAGCGCCGACGCCGGAGGAGCGTCAAGCCGCATGGCTGCGGTAGCGTGCGCCGCGATGGCGGTGCGGGTGGGGATCGGGCTGTTCACGGCGCAGCTTCCGAGCGGATCGACGCGCACGTTCACCCAGGAGTACCGCGACACGATCGAGCTCGTCCGGCTGGCCGAGGACGCCGGCTTCGACGCCGCGTGGGTGAGCGAGCACCACGGATCTTCCGACGGGTACCTGCCCTCGCTCTTCGTGCTGCTCGGGGCACTCGCGGCGGCGACCGAGCGGATCGACCTCGGCACGGGGGTGATCCTCACGCCGCTGCACGATCCGATCCGCCTCGCGGAGGACGCCGCGGTCGTCGACCAGCTCTCGGGGGGCCGCCTGACCGTCGGGCTCGGCCTCGGCTGGCGGGAGGAGGAGTTCCGCATGCTGCGGATCCCGTTCGAGCAGCGGCTCGCGCGACACGTCGAGACCGTCGGCATCCTGCGGAAGGCCTGGACCGGCAGGCGGTTCTCGTTCGAAGGCGACGTCTTCCGCTACGACCGGGTCCGGGTCACGCCTCCACCGGCCCAGCCGGGCGGCCCGCGGATCCTGCTCGGTGGCTACGTCGCCTCGGCGCTCCGGCGAGCCGGCGAGATCGGCGACGGCCACATCACCGACGCCGACGATCCGGCGGCCCTGGGCGGAGCCGTCGCGGCCGTCGACGCCGGCGCCCGCGCCGCCGGCAAGGACCCGGCGTCGCTGCGCTACGTCTTGATGCAGAACGCGTTCGTGGTCGACGACGGCGACGGCTGGCCGATCGTGCGCGACGGCGTCCTCCATCAGTGGGGGTCGTACGAAGCCTGGGCGGAGGACCATGACACGCCGGCGCACGACTCGTTGGAACCGGCCGTCGGCGACGAGGATGCGGCTCGCCGCGCGACGCCTGCGGGCACACCGTCGGAGGTCGCGGAACGCCTCGCCGCCATCGTGGACCCCTGGCGCGAACGCGACGTCGAGCTGATCGTTCGGCTCCACTACCCCGGCATGGACCTGGCGCCGGCGGCCAGGGCCGTCGAGCTGTTCGGAACGCACGTGCTGCCCGCGCTCCGCGGGCGCTGATCGTCCTAGGTGGCGAGCCGCACCCGCCCGCCTCGCGTGCGGACGGCCAGGCCGTCGCGCAGCAGTCCCTCGACTGCCTCGGCCACGCGCTGGAGCGGCAGACCGAGCTCCGCCGCGAGCGCGGCGTCCGTCACCGACGGGCTCGCGCGCAGCGCCGCGAGGACCCGTCCGCGGACCTGTCGGAGCGAGCCCTCGAACGCCGGCTGTCGCCGTGCGGAAGAACGCCCGACCCGCCCGTCGGCGCGGAACCGGCACGCGCGGAACGGGCAGTCGTCGCACCGGGGGCGTGGTCGGCAGACGACGCGTCCGAGATCCATCAGCGCTTGGTTCCAGTCCCCCGGCCGCCCGACCGGGACCCATGCGTCCGCTGCCTCGACCACGTGGTGGCCGGGAACCTCGTCGGGTTCCCGCCCCTGGAAGTACCGCGCCGCGATCCGCCGGACGTTGGTGTCGACCGCGGCGACGGGGACGCCGTGCGCGATCGACGCGACGGCCGACGCCGTGTACGGGCCCACGCCCGGGAGGCTGCGCAACCCCGCGGACGTGCGGGGCACCTCCGCGCCGTGCCGCTCGACGATCTCGCCCGCCGCTCGGTGCAGCGCGACCGCCCGGCGGTGGTAGCCGAGTCCGGCCCACGCGCGGACGACGTCGGCTCGGCTCGCGGCCGCCAGCGTCGCGACGTCGGGGAAACGCGCCACGAACGCGTCGAAGATCGGAACGACCCGCGGCGCCTGCGTCTGCTGCAGCATCACCTCGCTGACGAGCACGCGGTAGGGATCGTCCGGCGTGGTGCGCCAGGGGTAGGCGTCGCGTCGCGGGCGGTACCACGCGAACAGCCGGCGGCGGTCCGCGGCGACGTCTCGCGCGGTCGGGCCGACGGCTGGCGCGACCAGGCCGACGGCTGGCACGGTCGTCGCCGCGACCGACGGACAGGCCACGCCTGGGGTCACACGCCCGGGGGTCAGAAGCCGGTCTTGGCGTCGACGCTCACCATCGAGTCGACGGCTTGCGACAGCGACCCGTGGATCGCGGTGAAGAGTTCCGCGACGTATCCGGGGCGGAGCTCGGGACCCGCGGTTCCGCGGACGGCGGACGCCGTCATCTCGACGGCCTTGTCGAACACGTGCCAGTCACTCTCGCGGGACATCCGGGGTGAACCTCCTCGTTCCTCGTCGGCGGCGCCCGGCGGTGCTCGACGGGCGGCGACACCAGGCTAGCCGACCGGACCGCGCTCGACGGCCGAGGGGATCTTCCGCGAGGATGTCGAAACGGCCGCCCGCCGTTCGTCGGAAGGGTGTCGGCGGCCGACAGGCGGGCGCCCGAGCACGAGGAGGGACGGCATGAAGTACATGCTCCTGATCTACGGCGACGAGAAGACCGCGGCCGAGCAGCGAGCGGCCATGCCCGAGGAAGAGCAGCAGAAGTACATGCAGGCATGGTTCGACTACACGGACTGGCTCGGTCAGAAGGGATGGCTCGTCGCCGGCGACGCGCTGCTCGACACGTCGCAGGCCACCAGCGTGCGCGTGCACGACGGCGATCGCGTGGTGACCGACGGCCCCTTCGCCGAGACGAAGGAGCAGCTCGGCGGCTACTACCTGCTCGACGTCGCGAACGTCGACGACGCGATCGAAGCGGCCGCGCAGTGCCCGGGCGCGCACTACGGCACGATCGAGCTGCGGCCGCTGATGGAGTTCGAGCAGCCTTCTTGACGAGGCCTCCTCGGGAGACCTCCTGACGAGACCTCCAGACGAGACCGCCAGCCGAGACCGCCAGCCGAGACCGGCGTTCCCACAACGAGGTGGCCGAGACGGTGGATCACGACGCCGCGACAGCGTCGGACGTCGAACGCCTCGGGACCGAGCACCGGGCGATCGGGGCCGTGGACCGCGTCTTCCGCCACGAGGCGGGGCGCGCGGTCGCGGCCCTGATCCGCATCACGGGAGACTTCGACCTCGCGGAGGAAGCCGTGCAGGAGGCCTTCGCGACGGCGGTCCGCGTCTGGCCCGAGCGCGGCGTTCCCGAGAGCCCGGGTGCGTGGATCGTCACCGCCGCGAGGAACCGCGCGATCGACCGGATCCGTCGCGAGAAGACCGGGGTCGACCGCGCCGCCGAAGCCGATCGTCTGCGCGCGCTCGAGGAGGCCGACGACGTGGCCGAGATCCCGGACGACCGCCTCCGCTTGATCTTCACGTGCTGCCACCCGTCGCTGCCGATGGAGGCGCGCGTGGCGTTGACCCTCCGGACCGTCGGCGGCCTCACCACCAGGGAGATCGCGCGCGCGTTCCTCGCGCCGGAACCGACGGTCGCCCAACGCCTCGTCCGCGCGAAACGGAAGATCCGCGACGCCGGCATCCCTTACCGCGTGCCGCCGCGCGACCTGCTGGCGGACAGACTCGCCGGCGTGCTCGCCGTGCTGTACCTCATCTTCAACGAGGGCTACGCCGCGACCGAGGGCGAACTCGTCAGGTCCGAGCTCTGCGACGAGGCGATCTGGCTCTGCCGCGTCGTCGACCGGCTCCTGCCCGATGAGGCCGAGGTCCTGGGCCTGCTCTCGTTGATGGTCCTGCACCACGCCCGCCGCGCCGCCCGCGTCGGCGACGACGGGTCGCTCGTCCTGCTCGAGGACCAGGATCGCGCTCGCTGGGACCACGACGCGATCGACGACGGCTCGCGGATCCTCGACGATGCGCTGGCCCTGCGCGCGCCGGGGCCGTACCAGATGCAGGCCGCGATCGCGGCCCTGCATGCCCGAGCCCCGCGGCCCGAGGACACCGACTGGCCGCAGATCGCCGCCCTGTACGGCGCCCTGCTCGCGGTCGAGCCGTCGCCGGTGATCGCGCTGAACCGCGCGGTCGCGGTGGCGATGGCCGACGGGCCGGCGGCGGGGCTCCCGCTGGTCGACGCGCTCGCGGAACCCCTCGACCGCTACCACCTCTTCCACGCGGCGCGCGCCGACCTGCTCCGGCGCCTCGGCCGCCTCGACGAGGCGGGCGCCGCCTACGCCCGCGCGCTCGCGCTCGCCACGAACCCCGCCGAACGCTCCTTCCTCGGACGCCGTCTCGCCGAGACCGCCGAGGGTGCTCGTTCGGCCGAGCGTGGGGGTTCCGTGGGATAGCATCCGCGCGGTGCTCTTCCCCACGACCGACTTCGCGATCTTCTTCGTCCTCGTCTTCCTCGGCCACTGGCTGCTGAACCACGAGGCGCGATCGTGGAAGGCGTTCATGCTGCTCGCCAGCTACGTCTTCTACGGCTGGTGGGATCCCCGGTACGTCGCGCTCCTGATGGCGGTTTCCGCGATCGCGCAGGTAGGCGCGATCGCGGTGGCCAAGCAGCAGGACGACCGGCGTCGGATGCGCGTGCTCGCGATCGCGGTCGCAGCGACGATCGCACCGCTGCTGTACTTCAAGTACTACGGCTTCTTCGCCGTGAACGCGACGAACGCCACCTCGGCGCTCGGTCTCGGATGGACCCCCCCGCTGATCCAAGTGGTGCTGCCGGTCGGTATCAGCTTCTACACGTTCATGGCGATCAGCTACGTCGTCGACGTGCACCGGAGGCGGTTCGACGTCGCGAGCTGGACCGACGTCTTCCTCTACCTGGCGTTCTTCCCTCACCTCGTGGCGGGGCCGATCGTGCGACCCGACGAGCTGATCCCACAGCTCGACGTGCGACGCGACCAGCGGCACCTCGACTTCGCCAACGCGGCCTGGCTGATCCTCGGCGGCCTCTTCAAGAAGGTGGTGATCTCGAGCTACCTCTCGACGGCGATCGTCGAGCCGGTGTTCGGCGACCCGTCGCGTCACAGCGCCCTGGAGGCGCTGGTGGGCGTCTGGGGCTTCGCGGTGGTGATCTACGCCGACTTCAGCGGCTACACCGACATCGCGATCGGGATCGCGCAGCTGCTCGGGTTCCGGTTCCCGCAGAACTTCGATCGGCCCTACACGGCTGTCTCGATCCAGGACTTCTGGCGACGATGGCACATGACGTTGTCGCGTTGGTTGCGCGACTACCTCTACATCCCGCTCGGCGGGAACCGCAAGGGCATGCGTCGCACCTACGTCAACCTGATGATCACGATGACGCTCGGCGGTCTCTGGCACGGTGCCGCGTGGACCTTCGTCGTGTGGGGGATCCTGCACGGCGGGTTCCTCGTCATCGGTCAGTGGAAGCGCGAACAGCGGGAGGCCGGCGTGCTCGCGGAACCCCCTGCGACAGCCTCGACCGTGTGGCTCCAGCGCCTGGCGGCCTTCCACCTCGTCTGCCTCGGATGGGTCTTCTTCCGTGCGGACTCGATCGGCACCGCGTTCGACCTGCTCGGTCGGCTCGTCACGGGCTGGACGACACCGACGGAGCTCGTCACGCCGCTGGTCCTGCTCGCGATCGCGATCGGGATCGGGACCCAGTACGTGCCGCGGGCGCCGGCCGAGGCGCTGAAGGACCTCGTCGCGAGGACGAAACCGGTACCGCTCGGGATCGGCGTCGCGTTCGTGCTGTTCGTGATCACGACGCTCGGACCGCAGGGCGTGGCGCCGTTCATCTACTTCCAGTTCTGATGGACGTGGACGACGGCACACCATCTGGCAGGCTCGTGGGCGTGGCCGACACGGAACGCCGCCTCCGATCCGACGACGACAGCCGGGCCGGTGCGCGCGGCGGCGGCGACCGTCCGACCCTCGGGCCGACGTCGCGGGACACCTGGGCGGCGACGCCACCACCCGGCAGGCTCGGCATGCCCGCGGGGAAGGTGCTCACCGTCGTGCTCGTGAGCCTGGTGGTCTGGACGCTCCTGTTCGGACCCGAGCTCCGCAGGGCGGCCGACGCACAGCCGCTCGGCCTGCGCAGGACCGTGTCGCTCGCGGTGCTCGCGCCGTTCGTCTGGGTGAGCGACGTCACGCGCCTGTCCGCGGTCACGGACGCCCTCGTCCGGGCGATGGGCCGCGACCCGGATTCGCCGGTGGGCGGCGGACCGGAGTTCCCGGTGGACGACCTTCCGACCTACACGCCCGACCCTGGCGTGAGCCCGTCGCCCGAACCCGAGAAGCCCCCCGTGGTCGACTCACCGATCCGTGTGCCGAGCGGCCAGGACCCGCTGCGCGTCGCTGTGGTCGGCGATTCCCTCGCCGCGGGGGTCGGCTTCTACGCGGAACGCGTCTTCAAGCCGTTCTTCGTCGACGTGACGAAGCAGGGCAAGATCTCGACCGGGCTCGCGCGCCCCGACTACTTCAACTGGCCGTCGGCGCTGAAGCAGATCGGGTCGGCGTTCCAGCCCGACATCGTGATCGTGATGCTCGGCGAGAACGACAACCAGTCGCTCCTCGATCCGGGCGGCAGGCTCGAGACGCAGATCGGCACAGGATCGTGGCCGCCCGCGTACGAGGAACGCGTCGAACGGTTCGCGAAGATCGCGACGAAGGCAGGTGCACACGTGATCTGGGTGGGGCTGCCCGTCGAGCGCGACGAGTCACGCTGGGTCTTCATCGAGCGCCAGAACGCGATCTACGAAGCGGTCGCCGACCGGCTCCCGAACGTGGCGTACCTCGACTCGTGGAACCTGTTCTCGAAGCCCGACGGCGGCTACACCGCGTACTTCCGCGACGGCGACCGGGTCGAGCTCGTCCGCGAGGACGACGGCGTGCACTTCACCGGGACCGGCTACACGATCCTGATGGAGCACGTCGCGCGCCTGGCCACGGACGCGTTCCAGCTCCACGAGAAGACGTACGACGGATGAGCCGGCTCAGCCCGGGACCGGAACCTCGGGCAGCGACGCCATCGCCTCTTCGACCTGGGCGTCCTCGAACTCGACCTCGGGCAGCCGCCCGTTCAGGTAGTCGTCGTAGGCCTGCATGTCGAAGTGGCCGTGGCCGCAGAGGTTGAACAGGATCACACGCTCTTCACCTGCTTCCTTCGCGGCCTCGGCCTCGTCGATCGCCGCGCGGATCGCGTGCGACGGCTCAGGAGCCGGGATGATGCCCTGCGTCCGGGAGAACCGGATCGCGGCGTCGAAGATCTGGTTCTGGGTGTACGCCTTCGCCTCCATGTGGCCGTGCTTGACGAGCAGCGACAGCGACGGCGCGTCGCCGTGGTACCGCAGGCCGCCGGCGTGCACCGGCGCCGGCACGAAGTCGTGGCCGAGCGTGTACATCGGCAACAGCGGCGTCATGCCCGCCGTGTCGCCGAAGTCGTAGGCGAACGATCCCTTCGTCAGGGTGGGACAGGCGGCGGGCTCGGCAGCGACGAACCGCATGTCGGGCGTGACGCCGCGCAGCTTGTCGGCCATGAACGGGTAGGCGATACCGGCGTAGTTCGAACCGCCGCCGACGCAGCCGATCACGACGTCGGGCACCTCGCCGGCCAACTCCATCTGCTTCTTGGCCTCAAGCCCGATCACCGTCTGGTGCAGGAGGACGTGGTTCAGGACGGACCCGAGCGCGTAGTTCGTGTCACCGTTCGTCGCGGCGATCTCGACGGCCTCACTGATCGCGATGCCGAGCGAGCCGGTCGAGTCCGGATGATCGGCGAGCACGCCGCGTCCGGCGTTCGTGGTGTCGGACGGGGACGCATGCACGGTCGCGCCGAACGACTCCATGAAGATCCTCCGGTAGGGCTTCTGCGCGTACGAGGCCTTCACCATGTAAACGAGGCATTCCATGTCGAAAAGCTGGCACGCCAACGCCAGCGCCGACCCCCACTGGCCGGCTCCGGTCTCGGTCGCGATCTTCGAGATGCCCGCCTGCTTGTTGTAGAAGGCCTGCGGCACGGCGGTGTTCGGCTTGTGCGAGCCGGCCGGCGAGACCCCCTCGTACTTGAAGTAGATCCGCGCGGGGGTGTCGAGCGCACGCTCGAGGCGCGTCGCGCGGAACAGCGGCGCCGGCCTCCACAGGCGGTAGATGTCGATCACCTCGCCGGGGATGTCGATCCACTCGTCGGTCGACACCTCCTGCATGATCAACGATTCTGGGAACAGGGGCGCGAGAGCGTCCGGCGTCACCGGCTCCTTCGTCCCTGGATGCAGCGGCGGAAGCAGCGGCACACCCGCCTGTGCCATCACGGGGAGGAGGTTGAACCACGCCGACGGGATGTCGTCGGGCTGCAGATCGAACCGGGTTCGCACGTGGTCGCTCATGCCATACCTCCTTGCTGCCTGGCTGCCTGCCTTGGTTGCGTGGGCCGGTCGCGGTGGGCCGCGAGCGTACCCGGCGCCGCTCGGGGCCGCCACGCGGATGGCGACGATGACGCGATGGATCGCCCGGTCAGCCGCCGCCTGGCGGCCACGACGCGAACCAGTCCCACGTCTCGACCCACCCGGACTCGACCGGCTCGACGAGCCTGCGGACGTCGCTGCCGTCGGGTCGCATCAGGTAGATCCCCGCGTCGATCAGCGGCTGGTGACGGGCCTCGCCCGCGACTGGGAGACCCTCGGCGTCGCGTTCGCTCGCGAACGCGATCCATGCGCCGTCGGGCGACCACACCGGCCCCATCTCCACGACGTCGGGCGGCGACACGCGGTGCTCGCCGGAGCCGTCGGCGGCGACGAGGTAGATCCCGGTGGGACCGGGGTGGTCACTGGACTCGAAGGCGATCGCGGATCCGTCGGGCGACCACCGGACACGCCAGGCGCCGCGCTCGGACAGGCGTCGGTCGTCGCTTCCGTCGGCGGCGAAGGTGAAGACGCCGGCCTTCGCTCCGTCGCCGGCGACACCAACCACCAGCCCGGAGCCGTCGGGCGCCCAGTCGACGTCGACGGGGACAGGATCCGCCCACGACTCGATCTCGGTCGAGGTTCCGGATGCGGCGTCGACGACCGTCAGCGTGGATCCCGCATCCGTGTACGCGGCGTAGGCGAATCGGGATGCGTCGTGCGACCAGGCGCGCCCTCGGTAGTCATCCCGGTTCCGGAGCTCACCGATCACGGTAGGCGACGATCCATCGGGGTCGCCCATCACGAGACGCGCCGCAGGAACGCCGTCCTGGATGTCCTCGAGCCAGACGATCCGGGAGAGGTCCGGCGCCCAATCCCAGTCGATCGCGTCCTCGACGATCGGAAGGTCGACGCGCGCGGTCTCCCCGCCGTCGAGCGGGAGCGCCCACAGGTGCGGCGGCCACGTGCGCGCGCCATCGTGGAGCCAGAGGAGGACGCCGGTCGGTCCCGAGCCGGTGTCGGCGGGGGGCGGGACGCCGGCCGACGGATCGTCGGCCGGCACGGCCGAGCCCCCGCACGCGCCGACGGCCAGCGCGATCGCGATCAACGTCGGGATCGGCCCACGCACGCGCACACGCCGACGCTAGGCTCGTGCCCGACCTACCGCAAGCGAGCGGAGCTCAGCCGACGGGCACGGCCGACACCTCGACCCAGCCGTCGATCTCACGCACCCGATGCAGGGGCAACGGATCTTGGGCGGGGCCGGCGACCGGCTCACCGCTCTCGACGTCGAACACGCTCTCGTCCGTCGGGCACGTGATCGTCGCCGCGCGGTCGTCGAACGATCCTTCTGACAGCGCACATCCCGCGTGCGTGCACGCGTCGGCGAACGCGAACAGCCGGTGCTCCACGTGAGCCACCGCGACGCGGCCCGTCGGAAGGTCGAACGCCCGAACCTCGCCCTCGGGGATCTCGGCGAAAGCCCCGACGCGGACGAAGCCTCCGTCGCTCACCACCGAGCACCCGTGAGAGCCGAGAACGCACGCTGCGCGACCGTCACGGCCCCGAGGACGGCCAGCAGCCACAGGACCGGTTCCATCGCGCCGGGGACGAGCAAGCCGAGCATCATCGCGAGCATCC
>Ga0299913_10001639_pt1 | contig 16828 bp, 28 predicted proteins | sample RVTome_9_FD_201360 | JGI IMG/M metagenome (GOLD analysis project Ga0299913, IMG submission 201360) | Soil microbial communities from uranium-contaminated site in the Upper Colorado River Basin, Wyoming, United States - RVT155D38 (version 2) ... | reverse complement strand
GAAATTCGGCTATTGCGTAGTCCCCAACGATGACATCTGATACTACTGGCTTACCGATCATGTCGCTGGAATGCTGGGACATACTACGCGTGTATTAGGCATGCTAAGATGAATGCATAATGGAAATGGCTGCACTTGGGGGGAATAGCCGGGACACTGAAATTTCCTTGTAAAGTCCTAGTGGTCAATTGGCATCTAGGAGCCTTGGTGGGGGGGCCGCCGGCAAGATATCCTTGGTAGCCTTGATATCATCCCTAACTACCCTGATGTCCCCTTAGCATACTCGATGCCATCTGGCTAGTATCATTAGTATACAATTAAATGCTAAGGGATAAAGGCAAATAGGCGGAATACTATGCAAAGGGCAAGGCAAGTGTTGTGGTACCCGGCTTTTATTAACGACGCCGATATATGGTGTTCATGAATGGAGTGTATTTCAATAGATGATGATCCACATCGACGGCAAGGCTTTCCAGCCGCTAAAAAAGATCCTTGCAAAGGATCAACTTCTAGAGCTGGCAGGGCTTGACCCAAAACGGCATGAAATTGTCCTGATCGACAGCGAGGGCAAGGCACACCAGATAGACGGCGACGAAGGGCTAGAGCTGAAGGACGGGATGGAATTCAGGGTCCGCCCGAACGATGGGTCGTAGTTTTTAGCTATCAAGAATTATCATGTTACTAATCTTATTTCATTGGCATGTCTATCGCAAGATACAGGTAGTTAAGGAAGTCTCAGTACACCGGAGCCAAGGGGACAATGCGTACTGAAAACCTGTCAAGCAACTCTCGTTTTCAAGGGCATATTACACGAAGATCACTATGACGCCGTGGCCAAGCTCGCTAATCGTTATCTACTTTATGATTTTGTATTAGTCAATGCAAGCAGGCACTGTTGAAAACTTTGTCTGCTCGTTCATTGTAAAGATAGGCATCAAGGCTTTACCAGCCTTATCCATACTTGTCGGCGAAGCCACCATGAGCTACATGCCCGGCCACATGATCATCCCGCCCTCGCCAATCGGCGTAGAGTTGATGGAATTCCCGGCTGAAATGATGTATGCACTCAAAAGGCGATCATAAAGGTTGTTAACGGGCAGCCAGATCTTATAGCCAGTTGCCGATAGAGTTCAGCGGGCCGGCGCAGCAGGCGTTCAGTCCAGTATTCAAGTCGCGGATAATGCAGGTCTATGACCTGTTTCCCGAGTTGCAGGAGAAGAGAATTTCCTGTGGTGTGCTAAAGGGACGAGGCTGGGTTGAAGGCACGGCTACCAGCTGGACGTCGCCCCCAGCTTTACGGCTGCAGCCGGGCGTCTCTCGCTACACAATAGCGCACGAGCTGACGCACCTCATCCAAGGGAACGGCTCGGGCATACCTCATGGTGAGGTTGCCTGCGACATCTGGACGATACGCAGGCTACCGGCCGAACTCCTGGACCAGCGGCCGTATTACCTCATGAAAAATTCAAGGTGTGACTGGGAAAGGAACAGGGACGCAATCAAGGAGCTGTGCAAGCAGGCCATCCATCTCAGAAAGACGCGGCGGACGTATATTGTGTGGCTGCGCGGCCAGATAAAAGAGCTAAATTGATTGTCTGAAGGGTCGTAAAGATCCGGATCGCAGTACTTTTGCAATCATCAATGGTAAGGCAATCGCGCCAGTGTTTCGCGAGCAATCTTTGGAGATAATGGAAATTGCCAATAGAATATTTCTCTATAAGCCAAAGGACTAAACCTTATATGCAGTCAGCCATTGCTATATAAACTGGAGATCGGGATGCACAATCGACAAAAAGACGAAATCATGAGAGATGTCCTTTATAGTGCGCAGGGCGGAGCCGGCATCACCAGGATAATGTTCCACGCCTACCTGACCCACACCCAAGCCAAGGAATACACGCAGGCGCTGGTGAGCAATGGGTTGTTGGAGCAGGACATTGAGGCAGCCTCGCTCAGGCAGTTCCGCACTACGCCAAAGGGAGCGGAGTACCTTGCCGCCGCGGAGCGGATGTCTGACATGCTGGCTATAGAGACCCGGCGCGCAGCAAAGCCTAGTGCTTTCCTACTTTAACTTATTTTCTTTGACTTCTCTTACGAGCTCTTCACGCAGCATCTTCAGATGGTTCTGCTCGTCTTCTTTGATCGTGTTCCACATTTTTATCAGCTCGGGTTTATTGTCCTTTTCCGCGTCGCGCACATATTTTTCAACCGATGTGTAAAGGAAATCGGCCTTCTTTTCAAGCTGGCTTATCACGTTGAACGTCGAGTCTTCTAGCAGGACGCCCCGCTTTGTGGTTTCTGTCATGCCTCATATAGCTCACAAAGACTAAAAAGAGTTACAGGATTTTCTTTGCGAGCTCGAGCGAGCCCTTTACTGTGTGCTCTTGTGATTCAAAATATCTTATCTTTCTGCTTCTCAGCTCCTTGCTTGTAAGTGGCCCTATCGATACAACTTTGGCAAGGGTGTCTAGTTGCAGGTGGCCTTCGGACAGCTTGCCCATTATTTCAAAGAACGAGTTGACGCTTGAAGCGCTCGTGAAAATGACGGCGTCGACCTTTTTCTGCAAGAGCATATCCGAGAATTCGCTCCACACAGGCATTACGGTGCCGGCACGCAACGTGTAGAGCAGGATTTCGTCAACGTCCATGCCGAGGTCTGTAAGGGCCTTGGTGGCAAACTCGTTTGCCGCGCCGCTCCGCGGTATGATTATCTTTTTCCCCGCATGTTCCATTGACGAGAGCAGGTCGACCAGGCCCGCCGAAGAAAACTTGTCCGGCACCAGACTGACTTTCACGCCGTGCTCCTGCAGACTCTCCTTTGTCTTTGGCCCGACTGCTATCACTGTCGCGGATTTTAGCGCGAGCGCCGCCTCCCTGCCTGCTAGATCGAACAAAATGTGCACGGCCTGCGGGCTCATGAATGCGCAATAGTCGTGCTGTTTCTTCTGGAGTTTCTCCAGAAACTCGTTTGCGGCCCGCGGCCCCTCTGGAACAATCTCTATAGTCGGGAGAGCTATCGGCCTGCCCCCCTCTTCGCTCACCAGCTCCGAAAATTCCGCTGCGTCGCGCCCGCTCCGGGTTATTGCGATAACCTTGTTTTTCAGGCCCGGCATCGCGGTCACCGCAACCATTCCAAGTGGGCAAGGCCTGTTACCCTGCCTATCACAACGACTGCCGGCGGCTTGACATCAGCTTTCTTGGCTTCGCTCGCAATGGTGGCAAGCGTGCCCCGGACTATTCTCTGGCTGTCTGTCGTGCCGCTTGCGACGATTGCCACCAGTGTGTTCTTTTTCATCCCGGCCTTTACCAGATCGCGCGAGATCTGGTCTAGCTGGCCGATTCCCATCAGGACGACTATGGTGTCGACTGCCCCTGCCAGCCTGTCCCACCTGACTGCCATCTCGTCCTTTTCCGCGCCCTCGTGCCCCGTGACTATTGCGACAGATGAGGAATAGCGCCGGTGGGTCAGCGGGATGCCGGCGTAGGCTGGCGACGCTATCGCCGACGTGATGCCCGGCACTATCTCAAACGTTATCCCGCGCTCGATGAGGTACTCGGCTTCCTCGGCGCCGCGCCCAAAGATGAACGGGTCGCCCCCCTTTAGCCGCAATACATTCTTGCCCTTTTTCGCGTATCTTGCCATGAGCTCGTTGGTCCTGTCCTGATGGGTTGTCGGGTCGCCGACTGTCCTTCCGACGTACATCTTTTCAGTGCCTTGTGGTATCTGGTCAGTTATCTCCTTGCCAACTAGCCTGTCGTACAGAACGACGTCGCATGTCTTTAGCAGCTCCAGCGCCCTGAGCGTTATCAGCTTCGGGTCGCCTGGGCCGGCCCCGCAGATGAACACCTTACCTTTTTTCATAGTTTCCTGTTCCACTCTTCTACCGCCCTGCGCCAGCCTTCCGCCATCTCCATCGCGCCCTGCTTGACTAGCATGTCCGCCACCTTGTTGCCCAGCTTTTCCGGGTCATTCGCGTTCCCGATTTTTTTCACCTTGATGTTCCTGCTGCCGTCCGCCGAAAACACGCTCGCGTAAAGCGTGAGCTTGTCGCCGTTGGTCACCGCCACCGCCCCGAGCGGAAACCTGCAGCCGCCTTCGACTTTTTTTATCAGCGCTCGCTCTGCAAGCACTTCGGAGCGCGAGCACGAGTCCTCTATCGTCTTTAGCATGCTGATCAGCTTTCTGTTGTCGTGCCTGCACACGATCGCTATCGCGCCCTGCCCCGGTGCGGGGACAAAGTCCCTGACCCCAAAGCGCTCCACGATCACGTCCTTCATGCCTATACGCGTCAGGCCGGCCTCCGCCAGCACCACCGCGTCGTACTCGCCGCTGATCACCTTTTTCACCCTAGTTTCGACGTTGCCCCTTATCGGCCTGACGTTGAGGTCGGGCCGGGATTTTGCCAGCTGCACGGCGCGCCGGAGGCTGCTCGTGCCGACAGTCGAACCTGGCGCGAGCTCTTTCAGCTTTTGGCCCTTGTCGTTCACGAGCACGTCGTTCGGGCTCGCCCTCTTTGGTATGCACGCAACCACCAGTTCGTCTGACAGGTCTGACGGCACGTCCTTCAGGCTGTGGACCGCAAAGTCGACTTCGCCGTTTTTGACCGCCTCATTAACCTCCTTTTCAAAGATCCCCTTTTCGTCCATCGTGAACAGCGGCCGCTTATCCACGTCGCCCTTTGTGCTTATCGTGACAACTTCAAACCGCACGCCGGGATGTGCCCTGCGCAGCGCTGCAAGAGCTATCTCTGTCTGCGCTATGGCGAGCCGGCTCCCCCGGGTCCCGACTCGTATCGCCTTCATTTCTTTATCCTGCGAAATGCCTCGCCGTATGCTTCTACCGTCCTGTCTGCGTCGTCTTCGTTGTGCGCGTACGAAACAAAGCAGGTTTCAAACTGCGAAGGCGGGATGAACACGTCGCGCTTTAGCAGCTCGTCAAACAGCTTGCGGAACATCGCCGCGTCAGCCTTCCTGGCGCTTGCCCCATCCTTTACCTTCTCATTGGTGAAGAACAGCTGGAACATCGAGCCTATCGAGTTTACCGTGCAGTCGAGCTGGACGCTTGACACGGCGTCCTTTATGCCGTTGACTATGCTGTCGCACGTCCTTGCAATCTTTGGGTAGAGCGTATTCTTGGCTTCGATCAGCGTTTCGAGGGTCGCTATTGCTGCCGCGACCGACACGGGGTTGCCGGCGAAAGTGCTGGCCTGGTAGACCGCGCCTGCGGGCGCGAGCCTGCCCATTATCTCTTTCTTGCCGGCGATCGCGGCTATAGGCAGGCCGTTGCCAAGCGCCTTTGCAAACGTCGCAAGGTCCGGCTTTACTCCAAAGAACCCGCCTGCGCCGCCAAGCCCTAGGCGAAAGCCTGTCACCACTTCGTCAAATATCAGCACCACATCGTTCTGTACGGTAATCTTTTTCACCTCGTTGAGGTACCCCCTTTCCGGCAGCACGAGCCCGATGTTTGTGAGCACGGGCTCCATTATAACGCAGGCAGTGCCGCGGTTCTTTTCTATTGCGCGCTCTAGCGCCGCAGGGTCGTTGTACGGCACGACTGCAGTGTGCGACGATGCCTCTTCGAGCACCCCTTCTGACGCTGGCATGCTGGCGGCGCCAGAGCCTGCATTTGCAAGGACATAGTCGTGCGCGCCGTGATAGCCGCCTTCAAACTTGATCACGTCTTTTTTCTTTGTATGGGCACGGGCAAGCCTGATCGCGTGCATTGTGGATTCAGAGCCGGTGTTGACAAGCCGCACCATTTCTGAGCAAGGGACGACCTTGCAGATCATTTCTGCCAGCTTGACCTCCCGGTCAGTCGGCACGCAAAAGAGCGTGCCGTTGTCGAGCTGAGACCTGACCGCCTCGATTACCGAGCGATAGCCGTGCCCCAGGACCATCGCGCCATAGCCCATGCAGTAGTCAAGGTACGTCTTGTGGTCGGCCGTAATGAGCCTGCTTCCCTTTGCAGAGGCGGCAAAGAATGGATAGGGTTCGTAAAAGCGCACTGGGCTGTTGACCCCGCCGGGCAAGACCTTCCTGGCCCTGCCAAAGAGCTGTTCAGACTTGTTCAACTGTGTAGAGCTCCACAAAGTGATATAATAATTGTAATGCTAATTAATGGCAGACCGGGAAGAAAACTTGTGACGACATTCTCCAGCCTCATGGACGACCTGCGGTACAACATCGAGAGCAACCGCGAGGAACTCGCCGCGGCCCTGAAGAGGAGCCCCAACGTGGCGTACCAGAAGGTGAACGAGCTTGCACTTTTTGTCGGCTCCCGCCATAGCGTAAACTTGCAGCTGCACTTTCCGGCGCCCGGCAAGATCTCTGACATCAGCTCGTACGGGACGGAAAACGTCGGCATCGTGGTCGACAAGTTCAGAAAGACTTTCCCTGTGCCCAGAGAAACCGTGAAGCAAAAGGCAGTCGAGCTTGTCGGCCCTGACGCCCAGCCCCAGGACGCCTATATGTATGAGGGCAAGGAGGGTGTCAAGGTGGTCATGCCCGGCGGCAGGATCGAAGTCCTCCCCGGCTCTGTGCATTTCTGGTGCGTGATAGACGAAGGGGTCAGGACGTATGCGGACTGGCTCGCCGAAAACGTGTATTTCCCGAACAAGAAGACTTGACGCGTAAATTGTTTCTGAATTGTTAATACTCTTTCCACAGTCAGATAAGCGATGGTGCTACCAAAAGCGATAGCTGCCAACAAATTTGCCATCGCAGCAGCCGTGGCCTGCGCTGGCTTTATGATTACATGCACTGGTGCTACAGCCGCCAGTCGCGACGCTGGCGGGTTTGAGGCCAGTGAGATCTACCCGACCAGGCCGGGCGGCCGCGAGTGGTTTCTTAACGCGACCGAACCGCGGAACGGGCTTTTGATGATAAGCCCCGCCGCAGCCACGCTTTACGGAAATCCTGACGGCCCGTGGCAGATAAGCCGTGAGACCGGCCTGAGGATGTACGTCATATCGCCTGATGGTTGGCGCGATGTGGAGATGACCGGCTATGTGAAGTTAAGGTCGTTTTCGTTTGATGAGGAGTTTGCATGGGCCGTGAGGACCGGCCAGCATACCGGCAGCAACCCCTGCGAAGGGACGGCGTATTACGGCGCCCTCTCCTTTGCAGGGGAGGCAACGTTTCAGAAAGAAGTGGCCCATTTTGACGGCGGATTCACAGACAAGCGCCACAGCAACATAACCGTCGGTCCGCTGAAAGACAGGTGGGTGGGCATCAAGATGGTGGCGTACAATGTCGAGCAGGGCGTCAAGCTGGAGCTGTGGGTAGACGACAGGGTTGACTACAGCTGGACCAAGATAGCAGAAACGACTGATGACGGAGGGTGGAGCAGCAGGGAGGGTTTCTGTGGAAGGGATTCGGACCACGTGATTTCAGAGACAAGGCCGCGAGTGATGTTCAGAGTCGATAACGCGACGTTCGAGTTCAGGGACCTGAGCGTCAGGGAGATAACACTGGAGCCTCAGGAGATAAAGTGCTACTTTGGCGCGATCCCGATCTGCCTCTAGGCTGCGCTGACAAGCTCGTATCGGTACTGCAGCTCGTCTTCGGGGCCGTAGACCTCCGCCTTGACCGGCAGCGGCAGGTCTCTGACCACCCATATCATGCTGGTATTCTCTTCGAGCCTGTAGCTCAGCACAAAGGCGTCAAACGTCCCCGCCGGCGTCTGCACCGCTTCCTCGCCGGTGACCCGGACAATGACTTCTGACGACTGGTAGAATATCTGATTCCACGGCGCGTTCACCACCAGATACTTTGGGCTGGCGCCGTACTCCATGTCCCGGACTGCAAAGATCGACGACTGTATCGGCACAAAGTATGGCCTGAACGACTCGTCTACCTCCCCCTCCCTCGTCAGCGCTTTTGACATCGTCACCGTGTTCTCCAGTGTGGCTGCGGTCCCGTTGGTGACCGTAAAGTGCACGTCCCAGTTGTCGCCGGCCTCCTCAAAGACCATTGAAACCTGAGCCGAATCTAGCGAGCTTGACTCTTCCGTAGCCGCAAGCGAGTATTCAAGTGCTGTGCCGTCCTGAATGTTGCCGCCTACCACCCAGATGTCCGCGTCCGTGGGCGGGTCGAATATGCCCGGGCCGCCGGGGCCACCAAACCCTCCTCCCACAGCAATGATGCCGGCGCTCACCCCTACGCCGACTGCGGCAAATACCGCGGTCATCACTGCTACCCGCCGCTTTGGAGACACAGCCCTGACTCGGTGTCCGTGGCTATTTATGTGTAGATTCGCTACTTTTCCGACGCGTCCGGCGCGACGTATTCGCCGATCTGGTTGTATATCTTCAGGAAGCGGTTACCCTTGTCGGTCGTCTTGTAGATCTGCTCCCCTTCAATGTATTCCACAAGGCCGTTTGCACGCAGCAGTGAAAGGTATTCCTTCAGCTGCGCGTACGACAGGAAGGCCTTGTACATTATCTTGGTCTTGGTAACGCCGCCGTTTGCGGCTTCTAGAATTTGAGCAGTTATGTCAGTTCTGCTTCTATATTTCATGGTTATCCTACGTACCGACGTCCATAAAAGCGTCTTGAGCAAATCGATCACAAGATTATTCTCGCTGCAAAATAAAGGAAGGGAGGGCTAGGCCGGAGCCGTCTTGTCCTTTGCCGGGTTCCTGCGGACCGTGTCTCTCACAGTCTGGGCGGTGTCGCGCGCAGCAGCCCCTGTTTCTTCTGCCGCACTTATCGTCTCCCTGATGACGCCTTTCTGCTTCAGGTCGTTTGCAACTTCGTTTATCTCCTTGGCGCTGTCCCGCGCGGCCATCGTGGCCTCGCGCACGGCCTCTGTTAATTCTTCAATCGCGCCGCTCTGCCGAATTAACTTGACCGTCTCGCGCATCTTGGTGGACTCTTCCCTAATCCTCTTTGCAATGTTCTTGATCGCTTCGGCGGTCTGCTCGGGCGTCATTTCTTTCAGGCTGGTGGTGCGGGCATTACTGTTAGTCATGTCGGTGGACATTGAAAGTTATATGACGTCATCGTATAAAAGAGGAGCCATCGCTATTTGTTTTCGGTAAGCGCGCTCTTGGTTTCGCGTATCGCTTCTTCCACGTCGCGGATCACGCCGTCCTTCTTTGAAGACGCGACGGTAAGTTTCAGCTCGTCCACTAGCCCGGAAATGGAGCGCAGCATCTCCTTGACAGCGTCCATCGTTTCGCCCATGTTGCCGCCTGCGCCGCCCATGGAGCTGATGGTGTTCTTGGCAGACTTGACCGTTTCCCTCGCCTCGTCAAGGAATCCCGAGTTCTTCAGCTCCATCGTGATCTTTTCCATCCTGGCACTCGCGCTGTCGACCGACTAGACCATCTTGCGCATGTTCTCGATGTTCGTAACCATGGCCGGGTCCTTGAAGGACTCGATTATCTCGCGGGCAGTCTCGGCGACTTCCCCATCTTTTCAAGCGATTCCTGAACGTCCGGCGAACCCAGTTCCCTGATTATCTCTACAGCGTCAGATGCAGTCTCTTTCATGTCTTTGAGCTTTTCCGCCATCTACGGTAATAACGCGTCCCCGGTTAATTGCAGAGCGGTGAAAGTTTCCAGTGCCAATGTTCTATAACATTACGCGACGCCGGCCGGCGCGACTCTTTCCCTGTTCTTTTCCATGTCTATGTTCAGGTTTTCCGTTGGTCTGCGGGTGTCGCGCAGCTTGTCATAGTTGGCTTGAGCGGTGCGCGCTGGAAAGCGTAAATTACCCGGGACGCGCATTGTCAGTTGTGCCCAAATGTAGCATCTGCGGGATGACGTTTGCAAAGGCCGGGGAGCTTGAAGAGCACGGCATCGCGGCGCACAATTTCGCAGAACAGGAATCGTCGCTCCTCAAAAGGGCCGGCGCGGAAGAGAAGGCCCGCAAGAGGTCAAGGGGGCCTTACAGGAAAGCCCGCGCAACATGATTTTATTATAGCCTGCGCATACAGGACCCATGCAAGCAGCCAGGCCAACAGTCAGGAACGGCTACATCATCAGAACAGGCAGGGGCTACTCATTCGAGGAGCTCAAGGAAGCGGGAATTGACCCGCGGGTGGCAAGAAAGAGCGGCGTGCCAGTCGACGTGTGGAGGCATACAAAGCACCCCGAGAACGTCGAGCAGCTAAAGTCGGTCTCCAAGGCGATCGAGACTCGCAAGGGAAGCAAGCCCAAGGCAACCAAGAAGGCAAAAAAGGAATAGCATGGCACCCGTCCCCAGGATCGACAGGCTAGCAGGCATAGAGTGCTACTGCACCAGCTTTGCCGGGACAGGCGGGTCGATCAAGCAGGGGAGCGAAGGGTTCAGGGTGTCCGAGCTCATAGACGATTCTCTCGCAGGAAGCATTTCGCCGTCCTTTGACGATCGACACCGCTACCCGGTATACATCCTTGAAAAGCACGACATCGACTCCAACCACGCGCTTTTTGAAATCGAACGCGAGTGCCGCATCAGGCTCAGGGTGATGGGGATAAAGGACGCAAAGGCGGTGACGACGCAGTATGCCGGCGCCGACAAAGTGATAAAGAACCCGCCGTCAGTGCTGGAGAGCACCCACACCCGCCTCACGCTGAAGGGCTTCACCCGGCGCCCGCTCGGCAAAGAGTTCCTTGCGGGCAACAGGTTTGAAATAACGATCCACGGCCCGCGCTCGCAGGACCTGTCGGGATTCGTTGCAGAAATAAACAGGATCGGCAACTTTTACGGCCTGCAGAGGTTTGGAAGCGAAAGGCTGGTGACGCACCTTGTGGGCAAAGAGATCGTCAGGCGCAACTTTGGGCGAGCAGTAGAATTGTTGTTGTCTTTTACGACTGAATACGACACACCGATGAGCAGAGAGATCAGGAGCAAGAGCGCCGATCCCGGCAGCTACAAGCAGGTGCTCAGGATGCTGCCAAGGGGAATGGACATCGAGCGGCAGGTGCTATCCGCGCTCGTCGCCGGCAAGGACGCGGTTTCGGCCCTGCGCGCGGTCCCGATCACGATCCGCCGGTTGTTCGTGCAGGCGTACCAGGCCCACATTTTCAACAGGTGCCTCAGCGCCGCCATCGCAAACGGCGAAGATTTGCTAGAGCCTGCGGCCGGCGACCTCTGCTTCGAGATGGAAGGGCCGGCCACGTTTGGCAGGATAATCAAGTACGACCCGGCTGCAAAGGCGAAAATGGTGCCGGCGATCAGGATGGCGGGCTACACCTTCCAGCCCGGCAAGGGCAGGTTTGAAAGCATCACCAAGGCAGTCCTGGAGGAAGAAGGCGCCGCTGCAAAGGACTTTTACATAAAGGAGATGCAGGAGCTGAGCCAGCAGGGGGGATTCCGGCAGGCGCCGCTTTGGTGCATGAACTTTTCCTACAAAAGCCCGCTTGCAGTTTCATTCAAGCTGCCAAAGGGGTCGTACGCGACGACGCTCTTGCGCGAGCTGATCAAGCCGGAAGATCCGATCAGGAGCGGCTTTTAGCTCAAAACATAATATATGGCGCGCAGTGTGGTATGATACAGAAATGCTTGGCGACAGGGACCTGCGGGAGACGATAGAAAAGAGCCTTGACAAACTGCACGACGACCTGAGCGTCAAGATAGACAAGAAAAATCCGGACAGGATTCACGCGGTAGAGGCTTCAGGCTGCACAAGGTTTGCATATTACGAGCGCAAAGACCCGCTGCCGATTGACAGCCTGTCCAGGATCTCGATCCTGCTAGGCAGCGCGATGCGCCATTCGCTCAGCAACGTGCGGGGCGAGTACAAGGCTGAGGGCTTGTCGCTTGAAGCCAACGCGGACATGATAATGGCCGATGAGTTTGTAGTCAGGTTTGAAGTGGTGCCCGCTTTGCCCGAAGTACCGCACCCGCGCCACCTGCTGTATCTGAACGCCTGCCTCTTTGCGTTCAACAAAAAGGACGGCCTCCTGATCTACATGACGGCAGAGGGCAAGACCGTCGAGTTTTCCGTTACAAAGAACAACAGGATGTTTGAAGAGATCATCAGGAGGGCGAGGGTGCTGAGCACCCTGCTCAAGGACGGCAAGGTGCCGATTGTCGAGCCGTCTGAGCTGTGCCAGAACTGCAGGTACTATGAAAGGTGCTACGCAAGAAAGCAGGTAAAGGACGAAGGCTCGGGCTTTATACTGGAAGAGATTTTCAAGGGAAAGAAATAAGAAAAATTAGATTGACGCCGCTATCCTTTGGTTTCGGCGTGTCCTTCGTTCTTTGTGTACCCCGACGAGTACCTTTTAGCCCTTGCGCCGAACACTACCGCTACGAGGAACACAAAGATTCCTGCCGTCACTGCAAACATTATCATTGCATCTGCCATATCACCAAAATCCACGCCTGAATCTTAATATTCTTATCGCATGGCAAAATTCCGCGCAGTGATATTATCATAAAATGTTAAGGGAATGTCACGGTAAAGTCCTTTTCGTAATAGTTCGTCTGGAAGTTAGAGCTTGTCAGCCGGTAGGCGTAGTGACCTTCAATCCGGTATTCTGCAGTTCCGTCGACCATGCTATCCCAGCTGCTGGCCGTGAGGTTGTTGCGCTCAGCCACACCCTCGTTTTCGAGTTTGATTGTGCTGTCACCAACTATTGTAAAGGTGTCGCCCAACCCCGGCCTAAAGCCTTCAGGGCTCGCGCCGATGTCGCCGGACGTCATCCGGAGCTCGCCCACGTACAGTGTGTAGTGGATTGTTTCAAGCAATATAGTGCTCCTGTTTGGATTGTGGGCGTCAAAGACGACCTCCACGTCTGCGTTCCTGTCATCCGTCTGCTCGACGTTGATCTGCTGGAGCACCACCTGCAGGTCGACAGGCTGGACCGGGGCCGCAGTTTCCTGGCCGCCGGGAAGCCTGAGGTTTCCCGGCCCCATGATGAAAAATATCGCTATTGCAGCAGCTGCAATTCCGCCGCCTGCCGCATAAAGGGCCTTTGGATTCACGATTGCCTTTTCTCGCGTACGCCCACGCTTTAAATCTGTCGATTATGCAAATGCTTATACTAGCTGATCGCGAAATTTGCTGCCGGCTTGCAGTACCACAAGGCCGCCCACATAGGACAGGAAAGGTCGAGGAAGGCCCAGATGAAGCTGTTTGACTACACCGGCTTTGCCATGCTGACCTACACGATAAAGCAGGGGAAGGCAGGATTCGATCCGGTTGGCGAAGAAGACATGGCCGGCAAGATGACAAAAGAAAACGAAGCCATGCTCTTTATCTGCGACAAGGACGGCTACGCAAAGGCGCAGTCAAGGCCGATGCCGATCGAGAAGGGAGAAGAGATTTTCAGAAAGATGCTTGCCGACGGCATGCCGGAATTTGCCGGCAAGATCAGGACAGTATCCTAGGGCCCCATCCGGAACATCCTGACAAGCGAGTATATCAGCAGCCCGATGAACGACCACGCGGCCATGCTGCCGACAATCATCATGGCGGGATGGAAGAGCATTGAGAACCCGAGCGGGTTAGCCACATTTCACTCTATGTAGAGCAGAATCATCATGGCGGGAAAGTAGAGCTGGAGAACAAGGTAGGTGAGGTTGTTGTCATTGTACAAACTCAGGGCAGATGTCATGATGCCCGCCGCAAGGCCGTACAATGCAAAGATGTACAGGATTTTCCTGTCGCTTCGCCACCAGTTCATCAGTACAAGGCGCGAACCTGGCATTGCCTATACTACGATTCTCGTCCCTATAGGCTTGCCGGCTATCGCGCTTTTGATCGTCGCCGGATCAGATTTGAGCACCACCGTCGGTATCTTGCTCCGCTCTATAACCTTGAGCGCGACAATGTCCATAAGGTCGTAGGCGCCGGCCACCGAATTTTCCGATCCCAGAAGTTCAAGGCACTTTTTCACGGTTATATCCTTGAACATCTTGGCATTCTTGTTCTTGTTCGGGTCAGAGTCGTAGATGCCGTCGACGTCCGTCGCGTTTAGGAACTTTTTCGCCTTGACCTTTTCCGCAATGAGCGCGGCAGTCGCGTTGGTGCTCTGCCCCGGATGAAGGCCGCCGGTCACCACGACCTTGCCGCCAGCCGCGGCCTTGCCCACCTGCTCCAGGTCAACGGGCACCCCAGGGTATGCGTCGTCGCCGAGCGCGGCTATCAACAGCCTCGCGTTCAGCCTTGACACTTCGATTCCCAGGATGTCAAGGGACGCCTCGTCGGAGCCAAAGCCCCTCGCGATGTTGATGTAGTGGCGCGCAACCTTGCCGCCGCCTGCCACGACGACAGGCTGTATCCGTTCTCCGATGTCGAGGAGCATGCGTGCGTACTTTTTCAGTTCGCCCGCCGCGTCGTCGCCAAAAACCCTGCCGGATAATTTTATCACTACGCGCTCAGTGCCCAAGCTTGCCCGCTCCCATGTACAGGGTTTCCTGTTCTCCCAGCACCTTTTTAACAGATCGCTCCACCTTCTCGCGGTTCTCGGCCATGGTGTAGACGCGCAGCATGTCAAAGAACCCCGAGATCGACTCTACGAGCGGCATCTCGGACACCGGCATCTCGTAGACCCGGTTCTTGTCGACCACAAGCAGCGAATACATCTCCTCCTTGCTCGGAGTCAGGGGCATGGAGGGGGCGCGCGACGCGTCCACAAAGACGTAGTTGCTGTCTACGCCTGCCGCGTCCGCGATGCGCAGCGCAAGCGCGTGCAGCGCCTTTCTGTCCATCTTTTGCCTGTCGCGCTTGTGCAGGAATTTTTCATAGACGCTCTTTAGCAGCCGCCTGTCGCGGTAGTCCCGCGCCATCTTGCCTGCAAACGCGTGTCTGCCGCCGAGCGCGCAGAGCCGCTCCAGCGTCGCTTCGTCGGTGAGCGCAAGGTAGTTCTTGAGCGAAGAGTCCGTAAGCGCAAGCGCCCCGTCTGCGCCAATCATTGCCCTTATGAGCATCACCTCCGCGGCCCGCACCGTCTTGTGAAAGTACACCGCCTTGAACATTTCATAGCGGGAAATCAGCATCGACTCGAGCGAGTTGAGGGCCGACCTGTTTATCGCAAGCCGGTTCTTTGAAACTTCAAGCGAGCTCAGCAGCCTGTGGTAGTCGACCTTGGCGTACTCTGCACCCGTGAAAAGCCCGTCGCGTGGCAGATAGTCCATGATGTCGGCCGACAGCCCGCCGGAAATTATCTCGTTCATGAAATTCACCTTTGACTGGCCAAACGACATCCGGCAGACCAGGTCTGCGCTGTGGCCGTGCCTGTCCAGGATGTCGGCGATTTCGCTCTGCATGATGATCCTTTTTCCCATCTCCTCATGGGTCGTGTTGCAGCCGTACTCCAGCACCTCTTCAAAGAGATGCGAAAACGGTCCGTGGCCGATGTCATGCAAGAGCGCGGCGAGCCTGAGGTCCTGCACCGCCTCTGCGTGGTCGATGTGCCCCTTGCCGAGAAGCGACTCGCCGGCAAGCCCGGCTACGTGCATGGCTCCAAGCGAATGCTCAAAGCGCGAGTGCTGCGCGCTCGGGTAAACGAGGTGCGCGCCGGCCAGCTGCCTTATCCGCCGGAGGCGCTGGAACGCGGAGCTGTCTATGACCTCTTTTTCGACCTGCGAGAACCGGATGTACCTGTGCACTGGGTCGGTGATCTCGCCTGCAAACTCCATCAACTATCACACAATTCAACAGGACTTAAACTTTAAGCTCTTTCCTTACTACCTTCATTATTTCTTGGTGGACCTGCTCTTTGCTTTTAGAGCCGTCGATGACCTTCCACCTGAACTGCTTTGCAAATTTCAAATAGTTCTTGTACGCGCTGGCAGCGAGCTTTTGATCTGATTCAAAGGCATCGAGGGTTTCGGCGCGCCTGTTCGTTACGCCCGGGTTGACCAGAATGACAACGACCAAGTCTCCCCTTGGCAGGCCTTTGTCGAGCCTGAGGAGCCAGCTAGTGTCCATGCCGTTTGCCGCGCCGTAGATGAGGTTTGACTGCCAGTAGCGGTTCATGACGACGATGGTGCCGCTTTCCACCATGCTCTCTATCTCTTTCTTTTTCTCCCACCGGTTTGCCGAAAACAGCAGGTGTTTGGTTTCCGCGGGGTAGTCGCGCCTGCCGTCAAGGAATGCCCTTATTTCCAGCCCGATCGGCGTGGTATAGTCTGGAAAATCGATTACGACGCAGACCTTGCCTGAGACCTTTATGGCTTCCGCAAGCAGGCGGGACTGGGTCGTCTTGCCTGCCTTGTCCGTGCCTTCCAGCACGATTACCTTGCCCTTTGTTGCCACCGCTGGAGGGTTCATTGAAGCATCAATAAAAAGATGTTGAGCATTATTTGCCACAGGCGCCGGTTCGTGGCATTTTACACGCCTTGAACATCAAGAATTTAATCTAAAAAACCAACAAATTAAAATATCAACAGGCATTGTAACAAATGGTCGTTAGAGGGGGCTTATTGAGAGTGAAGGACGAGAGATCAACAATCGCGATATTTGACACGTTCAAGACCCGCCAGAACAAGTTTACCGGCGAGGCAAAGAGGCAGCGGGGCATAATCGCCCACCTAGCCACCGAGCAGAGCCCCGAGCTCCGCACCAGGACCTCTATAGCACACGCCATTGCAAAAGAGCACGGCATCCTGTGGCAGAACATCTATTCTGGCATATTCCGCGACCTTGACGAAGTCCTGATCCCGGCCGGCGTGGTAAAGGAGGGGGGCAGGCTGCCGCTCAGGCGCGGCCCAAAGGCGCTCCAGCTCGAAGGTGTCCCGTTCTACGAGCTGACAGACACGGGCATGCTGGTCGCGTCGGCGATTGAGGAGCTTGGCGACAAGCGCATGAAGCTGTTGCAGTCGTACATTTCGACGCTGCCGGCCGGAGATTCGAGCTCCAAGACTATGAAGGAGGGCATGCTCTTGCTGAA
>Ga0299913_10001638_pt1 | contig 16842 bp, 14 predicted proteins | sample RVTome_9_FD_201360 | JGI IMG/M metagenome (GOLD analysis project Ga0299913, IMG submission 201360) | Soil microbial communities from uranium-contaminated site in the Upper Colorado River Basin, Wyoming, United States - RVT155D38 (version 2) ... | reverse complement strand
TCACGGCGGATGTTCGTGAGGTCTGCCCATCCGTCGGCGACGAGTTCGCGGACGAGCTCGGGGGCGCGGCCCCGACGGGCACGCCGCCGCCGGCGCCGGCGCTTCAAGAAGTAGGTGATGTAGTTCAACGGTTCCGGGACGAAATAGTCGTTGGAGCCGAGGACGAACCAGGAAGCGAGGCGGCCGCGGACCGGCCGAACACCCTCCACCGCGGTGGCGACCGCCTCGGGTTCGGCGAGGAAGTCGCCCGTCACGACCGTGACGTCCGGCGTCGGCAGCGTCGCGAGGAAACGAGCCTTCCTCGGGTCGTGACGCACGAAGTGCAGGTCGGAGAGGTGCAGGACGACGAGGGGCTCGGCGGCCGCCGGTAGGATGTCGAGGCGATGCCGGATCACCCGGTATCGGAACCGTTCGATGAAGATCCCGTACGCCACGCAAACGACGCCCACGGCGGCGATCGTCAGGATCACGGGAAGCACGGGGGGAGTGTAATGAGCGACCCGACGCTGAAGGACCGACTTGCCGGGGAGATGAAGGATGCGTTGCGCGCCGGCGAGAAGGTCCGGCTCGGCGCCCTCCGGATGCTTTCCGCCGCCGTGACGAACAAGGAGAAGGAGCTCCGTCACGAGCTCTCCGACGATGAGGTTCGCGACGTCGCGTCGAAAGAGATGAAGAAGCGCGCTGAGTCGATCGAGGCATTCGATGGTGCCGGTCGCCACGAACTGGTCGAGAAGGAGCGGGCCGAGCGGGATGCCATCGCGAGCTACGCGCCGGCGCAGTTGAGCGAGGACGAGGTCGACATGCTGGTGGAAGAGGCGTTCGCGTCGACCGGCGCCACCTCTGAGAAGGAGATGGGCGCCGTGATGAGGGTGGTCATGGGCAAGGCGAAGGGTCGTGTCGACGGCAGGGTGGTGCAGGAGAAGGTGCGTGTCCGTCTACGGGAGTCCGCGGGCTAGGTCAGCCCCCGCCGCCATCGCCATCTCCGCCGCCGCCGTTTCCACCGCCACCGTTCCCACCGCCACCGTTGCCCCTGGGCTCCACGCCGACGAAGATCGTGACGGCGGATCCCTCGAGCAACAGGGTCCCCCTCTGGGGATCCTGGGCGATGACGTATCCGACCTTGGCGGGATTCTCCGTTTCGACCGGCACCGTATTGACCGCGAGCCCCAGCGCCTGGAGGGCGAGCTTGCCGTTGAAGCTGCGAAGACCGACGACGCGGGGCATCGTGACCCTGGGTGGCACCCCTGTCGAGACCTGGATCGTCACCATCGTGCCGAGCTCCGTCACGGTCCCGCCTCCGGGGGACTGACTGAAGACCTGCCCCTTGGGCGCGGTGGAGTCCGCGATCGAGACGGACACGCGGAATCCCGCCTCGGAGAGGATCTCCCTCGCCGGGTCCTTCTTCAACCCGATGACGCTCGGCACGGGGCCCTCCGGAGGCTTGGGGGGATCCGGGAATCCGACGGCGGGCAAACCCCGCATGATCCGCGACATGTAGTCCACCCAGATCGGCGCGGCGATCGTCCCGCCGAAGACGTGTCCCATCGGATAGGGGTTTCCGGGCGAGCCCACCCACACGACGGTCGTGTACTGCCTCGTGTAGCCGCCGAACCACACGTTCGTGTTCTCCTGGGCAGTTCCCGTCTTGCCGGCAACGGGGTGGCTGCCCCATCCACCGAAGGCGCTCGCGGCCGTTCCCGAGACGGGAACGGCCTCGAGCATCGCCGTGATGAGGTGCGCGTCTCCCGCTTTGAGGACGGGGTCGCACGTGCGGTCGTGCGAGTGCAGCACCTTCCCGTCGCGCTCGATCGATCGGACTGTGTAGGGCTCGCAGTGTTTCCCGTCGTTGGCGATCGTCTGATAGCCGCTGGCCATGTCGAGAGGCGAGATGGCCACCGAGCCGGTCGCGAGCGCCGGGACGGGTTCCAGCCCTTCCGTGCGGGGATCCATGCCGACCATCCGCTCCGCGATGTCCGCGACCACGCTCGCACCGACGTCGAAGATGAGCTGCGCGAACACGACGTTGATCGAGTTTTCGGTCGCGGTCCAGAGGTCGACGCTGCCCCGACCACTACCCTCGGCGTTCTCCACGCAATGATCGTCGTCGTCCCAGAGCGGTGAGCACCACGGCGAGGAGCTCGAGTATGTCTGCGTCGGTGGGATCCCCCGTTGGAACGCGCCCGCGAGGACGAACGGCTTGAACGCCGATCCGGGCTGGTGGCCCGTCGTCGCCAGGTCGAGCTCGTCCTCCCGGTAGTTCCTCCCGGACAGGATCACCTTCACCGCGCCGGAGCTGTTGTCGATCGTGACGATCGAGACATCGGGAGCGGGCGATCCGGAGGGAGGGTGGATGGACACGCGGAGCGGCTGACGCGCCGCATCCTGGGCCCAGCGCTGCCACCCTGGCTCGAGCGTCGTGTGGATGTCGAGCCCGCCCTCGTACAGCTCGCGCCGGCGGGCATTCTCGGTGCGACCGAGAGACTCGAACTCTCCCGAGCTGTTCTCGACGATCTGGTCTGTGAGGTATTTGACGAAGAACGGTGGATGCCGTCGGAGCACCTTCCCGGCGTCCTCGGGCAGCTTCAGTCGTTTCGCCTTGAGCCGCTCGTTCCGCGCTTCGGGGATCCATCCGAGTCCCTGCATCCGGTTGAGGACGTCGTTACGGCGCAGGAGCATCTTCTTCGGCCGGTCGAGCGGGTCGTAGTACTCCGGTGCCCGGATCATCCCCGCGAGCGTCGCTCCCTCGAGCAGGGTGAGTTGGCGTGGCGGCTTGCGGAAGTAGAACTCGGACGCCGTCCCGAACCCGTAGACGCCGTTCCCCATGTAGACCTGGTTGAGGTACAGCTCGAAGATCCGCGCCTTCGAGTACTTCTGCTCCACGCGGATCGCGAGCGCCAACTCCTGCACCTTCCCCTCGATGCTCTGGTCGAACCGGTTCAGCCCGAGGGTGCTGCCGACGAGCTGCTGGGTGATCGTCGAGCCACCTTGCACGACCTCTCCCGCTCGCGCGTTCTCGATCAACGCTCGGAACAGAGACGACCAATCCAACGCGCCGTGTGCGAAGAAGTCGGAGTCCTCGATCGCGAGCACCGCCCTCCGGGTGACCGGCGAGATCGCGTTGAGGGGCACGATCTCGCGATTGTCGAGGTAGACGCGCGTGAGGACGGAGCCATCCGCCGCGTAGATCGTGGAGCGCTCGGGGAACCTGGGGATCCGCGTGAAGTCCGACCCCAGGGCGTCGAGTCGAGAGCGGATCTCGTTGAGCCCGAAGCCGGCGACCGCGAACGGAGGCGCGAGGACCGCCGCGGTCAGGACCGCGGTCGCCAGGATGACCGGGATGAGCAGCAGCGCCGCGATCGGCTTGAACGAGATCCGGTCACGCACGGATCTGGGGTCGCGGCGCGGCCGGGGGCTCGAACGGCCCCCCGGTGGCGGGGGTCCCGCCGGGCGGCGACCGGTATCCACGCTCATGGGGTACCGACCAGGATACGCCGGATCGCGCGGCCCCTTGCTCGATACGATGCGCCCTCCATGAGTACCCTCCCCCGGTCCGCGGTCGTCGTCCTCACGGTCCTCGTGATCGTGGCAGCCGGCTCACAGGCTGGAGGAGCGGTTCCCGAGACGACGAAGGTGCACGTGATCGAGGTCGATGGGCCGATCGATCGCCCGCTCCGGAGGTACGTGGAGGAGCGCCTGGCCGAGGGGGAACGGGCGGGTGCCGTCGTGGTCCTCGAGCTCGATACGCCCGGCGCACTCGGCCAGGACGGGATCGCCCTGGCCGAGCGCGTCGCTCGTCTCGAGGTGCCGGTGTTGACATGGGTGGGTCCCGTGCCGGCGAAGGCGAGCGGCGCGGGACTCCTGTTGATGCTCGCTTCGTCGCTCGCGGGGGTCTCACCTGGTTCGCAGACCGGGCCCCTCCTGCCGGTGGACGTCTTGCATCCCGACAGAGATCCCCAGGGGCTCACCGCGAGGATCGAGGGTTGGCTGGAGCTGCGCGGGCGCGATGCGGACCTGACCAACGTAGGCCGGGCGCTCACTGCCCAAGACGCGCTCGACGCCGGGATCGCCGAGGTGTTCGCGTACACGATCCCCGAGCTGCTGGCAGCGGTGGACGGGATGACAGTTCCGACGCCGGGCGGAGAGGTCGAGTTGGCGACCCGGGTCGCCACGATGCAGGCGGAGGCGAGCGAGCGAACCGTCGAGATCCGCTTCGAGGAACCCGGCCTAGCCACTCGCGTGCTGCACGCGGTCGCCACTCCTTCGATGGTCTACTTCCTGCTCGTGTTCGGGCTGGCGGCGCTCGCTTTCGAGCTCACGCAGCCAGGTTTCGGGTTCGCCGGGTTCAGCGGGCTCGCGCTCGTCGGGCTCGCCGTCTACGGGCTCACGGTCGCCGTCCCGTTCTGGCCCGGGTTCGGCCTGCTCCTGCTCGGGATCGGGCTCTTGATGCTCGACGTTCGGCTCCGGAGCCTGTCGTGGCCGACATGGGTGGGGCTTGCCGCGTTCGGCGTGGGGTCGGTGCTGGCGTGGACCGGTGTGGACCACTCGATCCGGATCAGTCCCTGGCTCATCGGCGGCACGATCGTCGCCAGTCTCCTGTTCTATGGGTTCGCGCTCACCGTGGCGATCCAGTCTCGCGACAGGATCGTGGGCACCCAGCGCGGACTGATCGGGCTCGTGGGAGAGGCGAGGGGTCGGCTCGCGCCGGACGGGCCGGTGTTCGTCAAGGGGGCGCTCTGGCGCGGGCGGACGAGCGGGGATCCGATCGACGCCGGCACGTCGATCCGCGTCCGAGGCGTTGACGGGCTGATCCTGCAGGTCGAGGCGGAGCCCTTCGGTCCTTCGGAACACGCTGGCGCGTAACTGTTCCGGGGAGTTCTGGAGAACCTGTTGCGGTCCGATCCTCGGGACGAACGAGGAATCCCAAGTCCGTTTTCCTGCGAACAACCGGGTAGATGCCGTTCGACGAAGGGTTGCCCGGTTGGCAGCGACTCGCCGCGTGCCGCGGCGAGGACTCGGCGTACTACTTCGCCCCGAGTTACTTCGAGAAGCGCCGGGAGAAGCTCGCTCGAGAGGCCGTCGCCAAGCGCATCTGCGCCGTCTGCTCCGTTCGGCAGCTGTGCCTCGACTACGCGTTGGTCACGCGGGAGACCCACGGGGTGTGGGGAGGCCTGAACGAGACCGAGCGACGCGCGGTCCTCAAACGGCAGGCCCTCGAAGCAAGCTGAGCGAGCCAGACCCTCGAACCGGCGTGCGGTGAGCGTGCGCTTCTGTCACCTCGTCCCCGGCGGTCTCGTTTGAGAGGATGCGGCCGTGGACGACGCGGCTGTGCTGCAGCGCCTCGAGGAGCTCGGTCTCGAACTGCCTCCGCCTCCCGAACCCGTCGCCAGCTACGTTCCCGTGACGCAGACCGGGTCGCTGGTGTTCGTCGCGGGTCAGGTTGCGATGGTCGACGGTCAGCTGCTCCATCCGGGCAAGCTCGGCGTTCACGTCTCCGTCGAGATGGGACAGGAGGCGGCTGCCCGAGCGGCGCTCCAATCGTTGTCGGCGCTGCGGAGCCACCTGGGGGGAAGCCTCGACCGGCTGACGCGGATCCTCCAGCTGACCGTGTATGTCGCCGCGGACGCGGAGTTCGTCGAACACCCGAGGGTGGCGAACGGCGCGAGCGATGCCTTGATCGCGGCGTTGGGGCCGAACGGACGGCACGCCAGGGCTGCCGTCGGGGTGGCGTCGCTGCCGTTGGGGGCGAGCATCGAGATCACGGTGACGGCTGAGGTCTCGGAGTAAGACGAACCAGAGTCACGAACCGGAGGAGGGAGCGGACCGGGGAAACCGGAGGTCGCCCTCGCGACGCGTGACCCCTTTCAGGTCGAACCACTCCAGGATCGGCAAGGCGTACTTCCGGCTGGTCCCGAGGGCTTCGCGGAACGCACTCACCGTGATGCCGGCGCCGCCCGTCCTCGCGACGATCTCTTCGGCCCGCTCGATGAGCGCCGGCGTGAACACGAGATCGGGGGCGACGCGGACGACGAGGCCGGCTCTGCCGGCCGCGTCGACCGCGTCGCGACCGATCCCTCGGGACACGAGGTCCTTCACGGTGGGAGGCTGCGCCGGTTCGGACGAGATCGCCGTGACGACTTGCTGGATGAGCGGATCCTTCTCGCGGTCGGCGGGCCGGTGCGTGGGCAGCGCGACCGACGCGCTCGTGCGGGTGATGACTCCATCGGCGGCGAGTCGGTCGAGGACGGCCTCCAGCAGCCCGGTGTCGCGCAGACGAGCATCCGGCGGGCGCGTCACGGCCGTCAGCGAGTCCGAGAGCGCGCGGCGAGCCGACGCGAGCGGCTCTCCTTCCTCCAACGGATGTGCCCGGAGGAACGCGTCGACGTGCGCGACGAGGGCGCTGCCGGCCGCCTCGAGCAGCCCGTCACGGAGCAACCACTCGCCGGCTTGTGGGACGCCGGCGCTCGAGCCGGTGAGCGCGAGCGCGTCCGAGGCCCGGACCGCGCCTCGCTCGTCGGCGAGGATCGCCGGGAGGTCGTCGCGCGCCGCCGCGGCGCGCCGGGCCAAGCGGACGTCAGGAGATGGCCCGGCGCGCCGCGGCGGCGCCGGATCCAACACCGAGCCGCCGCCGACGGTCTCCTGCCGGCCGGATTCGCGCAGGACGAACCGGTCGAAGACGTCGAGCACGAGCGGGCGCGTCGTCGTGATCCGAACGAAGGCCTCCTGTCCGGCCTCGATCCGGGTGCTCCCGAGGATCCGGAGTCGGGCATCGGCTTCGGCCGCGCCGGCGTAGACCTTGTAGGCCCCTCGACCGGTGATCGGATGCGGGAGGCCCCGGACCGGGCGCAGGACTCCTTCGAAGACGGTCGTGGGTCGCCAGGCGCCCGGTCTTCCCAGCACGTCGCCCCGGACGAGATCCGCGCGAGAGGTCCCAGCGAGGTTCGCGGCGACCCGGCTCACCGGATCGGCTCGGTCCTCGGCCCGCTTGTGCGTCTGGAGCGAACGGATCCGAGCCGTCCTTGCGTGCGTATAGAGCTCCACCTCGTCGCCGACGGCGAGGCCATCACCCCCGAGGGTGCCTGTGACGACGGTGCCGGCCCCCGAGATGGTGAACACGCGGTCGACGAACAACCGGGCCCGCTCTTCTTTCGGAGCCGGTGCGCTCACCAGCAGCTCGTCGAGGGCCGTCCGGAGATCGTCGAGACCTTCGTCGGTGACGGCCGAGACACGGACGACCCGGGCATCGGACAGGGCCGTACCGTCGAGCCGCTCTCGGATCTCTTCCTCCGCGAGGTCGAGTCCGTCCTCATCGACGAGATCCCGCTTCGTCAGCGCGACCACGCCGCCCGCGACGCCGAGTACATCCAGGATCGCGAGGTGCTCCTCCGACTGTTGACGCCACCCCTCGTTGGCGGCGACGACGAACAGGACCAGTCGAACGGGCCCGACGCCCGCGAGCATGTTGGCGATGAACCGTTCATGCCCGGGCACGTCCACGAAACCGACTTCGCGCCCGGACGGGAGCTCGCCCCACGCGTAGCCGAGGTCGATCGTGAGCCCCCGCCGCTTCTCCTCCTCCCACCGGTCCGGATCCATACCGGTGAGTCGCACGATCAGCGAAGACTTGCCGTGGTCGACGTGACCGGCCGTGGCCACGACGCGGAGCTCCGTCATCTACCCGTCGACGTCGTGGTCGGCGACCATGTCGCTCGGACCCTGGTGCCGGTCGTCGCCATGGACGTCGTGGCCGTGCTCCTCGTCGCCTTCGAGGGCGTAGTGCACCGCTCGCGCGAGGTGAGGGAGCTGCTCGTCGGTCACCGTTCGGCAGTCCAGCAGGATGAACCGATCCACGACACGCGAGAACGCGGCCGGCGTCCCCGTGCGCAGGCGGGCTGCGAACGCCGGCGCGTCGGGGACCTGGATCCGCACGCCCCACGACGGCAAGGCCGTCCCCGGCATCGAACCCCCTCCGACCGCGGACTCGCAACGCACCACCCGCGCACCCTCGAGCTCGCCGCCGATCGTCTCGGACAGGATCTGGGCTCTGCTCCGAACCGTCTCGGGGGAGTCGCGGAGCATGCGGAAGACGGGGATCTCCGCCTCCCGTCCGGTGGCGATGATCGCGAGGACCTGCTCGAGCGCCGCCATCTGCATCCTTCCGATCCGAACGGCCCGGGCGATCGGGTGGCTGCGCAACCGGTCCAGGAGATCGGCTCTTCCGACGACGATGCCGGCTTGAGGCCCGCCGAGCAGCTTGTCCGCCGAGAACGTGACGAGATCCGCTCCTTGGTCGAGCGCATCCGAGACGCTCGGCTCGCCGCCGGGATGACCGTGTCCGTGATGCAGCAGCCCTGATCCGACGTCGTACAGGAACGGGATCCCGAGCTTGCGGGCGAGCCCCGAGAGATCTGTGGCCGACGTCGCCGCCGTGAAGCCCACCATCCGGTAGTTGGAGGGATGCACCTTGAGGATCAGGCCGGTCTTGTCCGTCGCCGCCGCGCGGTAGTCGCCGATCCTCGTCCGGTTGGTGGTGCCCACCTCTGCGAGCCGAGCCCCCGAGGCCGCGAGGATGTCGGGGATCCTGAACTCTCCTCCGATCTCGATCAGCTCCCCGCGAGAGACGAGGATCTGCTTCCCTTTGGAGAGCGTGGCCATAGCCAGGAGAAGTGCAGCGGCGCAGTTGTTCACGACGATCGCTGCCTCCGCCCCCGTGAGCGCCGTGAGCAGGATCTCGGCGTGGCGACCGCGCTTGCCGCGGCGGCCTGTCTCCCGGTCGACCTCGATGTCGGTGTAGTTGCGGGCGGCTCGTGCGGCTGCCCTCGCGGCACGCTCGGGCAGCGGTGCCCGCCCCAGATTCGTGTGCAGGATGACGCCGGTGGCGTTGATGACGGGCACCATCCCCTGCGCCGCATGAGAGGCACGGCCGAGCGCTCTGGCCAACAGGATCTCGTCGGACGGAGGATCCTCGCCGTTGGCAGCAGCCGCCCGCACCTCGCCGAGCACCTCTTCGAGTGTTCGCTTCAAGAGAGGACGCCCGAGCGAGGAGGCAGCCCTCCGGGCGGGGTCGGAGCGCAGGAGCGCATCCACCGAGGGAACCTTCCGGCGGACGTCGACGGCCATCGTCGGGAGCCTATCGCCTCGGCTGCGGCGCCTCCGATCGAGGCGGTCTGGACTGCGGTGCGCCACGGAGATCGTCCACACGCGCCTCCGCTAGGATGACGCGCGGATGGACATCCGCGAGCGGGCCGCGTTCGAGAGCTCCCAGGTCGCCTCGATGATCCGGGGCGGTGGACTCGACGTGGAGGTCCTCCCCAGCGGGGACTTCTCCACCGAGGAGATGATCCTCAATATCGGACCCCAGCATCCCTCGACCCACGGGGTTCTCAGGGTCATCCTGGAGCTGGACGGCGAGGTGATCACGCGGGCCGAGCCGGTGATCGGCTACATGCATAGGGCCGCCGAGAAACTGGCCGAGTACCGCGACGCGCGCCAGGTTCTCGTCCTGATGAACCGGCACGACTGGATCAGCGCGTTCAACAATGAGCTCGGGTGGACGATCGCCGTCGAGCGACTGGCCGGCATCGAGGTGCCTGAGCGAGCCCAGTGGATCCGGACGATGTTCGCCGAATGGAACCGGATCTTGAACCATCTGATGTTCGGCGGCTCCTACCCGCTCGAGCTCGGTGCGATGACGCCGATCTTCTACGCGTTCCGCGAGCGGGAGATGATCCAGGACCTGATGGAGTCGGCCACCGGCGCACGGATGCACCATTCCTATTGTCGGGTGGGTGGCCTCAAGGACGATCTGCCCCAAGGCTTCCTCAAGCGCTCCGCGCGGGTTCTCGCGGAGACGCGGAAGCGGATCGCGGAGTACGAGACGCTGATCATGGGCAACGAGATCATCTACGCCCGCACCCGAGATGTCGGGCTCCTCCCGATGGAGATGGCGATCGCCTACGGAACGTCTGGACCGGTGCTCCAGGCGAGCGGCGTGGCGATGGATCCTCGGAAGGACGAGCCGTACGAGAAGTACGGCGAGGTCGAGTTCGAGGTACCGGTGGGGCTGAAGGGTGACTGCTACGATCGTCTGTGGGTCCTGATCGAGCGGATGAAGCAGTCCTGCAACATCATCGAACAGTGCATGGACCGACTGCCACCGGGTGAGTTCCGGGCGCCGAAGCTCCCGAAGACCCTGAAGATGGAGGGTGAGATCTATGTCCGGACCGAGAATCCCCTCGGCCTGATGGGGTATTACGTCGTCGGCGACGGCAAGAAGCAGCCCTATCGGCTCAAGATGCGGACGGCTTCGTTCTCCAACGTCAGTGTGATCCCCGCGATGCTCCCTGGCACCCTGGTCCCTGACCTGATCGCGATCCTAGGCTCGATCTTCTTCGTGGTCGGCGACGTCGACAGATAGCCTCCGTCGCGCTCAACCCCGGTCAACTTCCGGCCGATACCTAGCCGGGGATGAATACCGAGACCGAACAGGTTGGCTCGTTCCGCACCCGCGTCGCGGATGACGGATCGCTCGAAGTCTGGGCACGCGGCTGGCGCCTGGAGTCCCAGCTCTACGCGTTGGTTCCCATGGGTCTCGCCCTCATGTTCCTCCTCGCCCCGATGTCGACTCCGATGCGTGCAGCCGGCGCCCTCGTCATGCTCGGAGCCACCCTGTTCGTGTTCCGCATGACGAAACCAGGCCTCGTGTTCACCCGCGAGGCAGTCTCGATCATCAGCGTCGTCCGGACCAAGCGGTTCGGTTGGGATCTGGTCGGTGGCTTCATGGGCGAGCGGAGCCACAACGAGGCACGGATCCTCCTCGTCCTCCAGGACGAACAGCGCGTCACCCTTCCCGGGACCCTCGATCCCGCCGAGCTCGATCCGTACGGCGACGAAGGGCAGGAGCTCTCCGCCGCCGATCAACTGAATCGACTCCAGGAGCGCGCCGTGGGAGGAGATCTCCCGAAGCCCGCGGTGTCGGCCCTCCGTGCTGCCGACCTGCGATCGGGCCAGCCCACGAGGAAAGAGCAGCGGAGGGAGCGGAAGGAAGTGCGTCAAGCGTTGAAGGCCGTTCGGCTCCCGCCGGAGGGAACGCCTGAACCCGAACGGATCTCCGCGCCGCATCCCCCCGAACGGATCTCCGCACCGCATCCCCCCGAACGGATCTCCGCACCGCATCCCTCCGAACAGATCTCGGCACCGCGCGCCCCCGATCCGCTGCCGGAGGATGCGACACGGAAAGAGCAGCGTGTTGAGCGAAAGGCGTTGCGCGCCGCCTTGAAGGCCGTTCGCCTCACGCCGGAAGGCACGGTCGTACAGGAGAACGGACCCGACGTCGACCCCACCGAGTCACGCCGATCGGGTCGGCGCTCCCGACGCGATCGAAGCCCCGAGCTCGTCGAGGTGCCGATCGGCGATCCCGATGCCTCGGCCGGACCTCCCAAGAAGACCAGGGCCGAACCGCAGCCGCTCAACTCGAACTACCCGACGCCCGTGTACATCCCGCAGGCCGAATACGCGCAGATGCTCCGCGACCAGGCCGCAGCCGAGAAGGCCGCGGTCGCCGCCGCCGCCGAGCTCCGCCGGCTCGCGGAGGTCGAGGAGCCCGACGAGCTTGCCGTGAAGGAAGAGTTCTCGGACTGGGCTTCGGAGCGCTCTGGGTCTGCCGGTTGAATCAGGCTCCTCCCGGATCGGAAGAGCTGAACGCCTCGCCCCACACCCCGATCGTCTTCTCGGTGTTGGTGATCGCGACCTCGCCGTAGTCGCCGTAGAACTCCTGGACCCGGCGGCCCGTCTTGTAGGCGGCGGCCCGACGTCACATCGGAGATGTTGACCGGTGCCCTCCAGCTCACCCCGCCGTCGGCCGAGCTCCGATACTCGAGGTTCGCCTCGGCGACGACGATCGTGATGCTCGCGATCACCGCGTCGATCCTCTGGCTGCAGTACTGGCTTTTCGTGCGGTCGCGGGCGTGTACGTCGATCAGGTTGACGACCATTCGGTCAGACCCAGGAGGGCGCGGTCAGCCCTGGGGTCGCGAGGAGGAGCCATCGGAGGCGGCCGAGCGCGGACGGATCGACGAGCAAGGAGGCGCGGCTCCGCCCGCTCCAGGCCCTCACGGCTTCGAGTCCCTCCCGGCGGTCGAGGAGCTCCGCTTGCTCGCGGAGCTGTTCGTGGACCCACCGGTCGAAGCCCAGCGAGGTGAGGGCATGGCGCTGCGTGACGCTGGGAAAGGCGATCAGCCCCTGGACCTCCGCATGTCTGGACAAGAGATCGAAGTCGATCCCGGAGGTGATGTCGGTCGAGCCGGGCCGGTCGAGGAGATCCTCGACCGGCCGGTGGGCGCGATAGCCGTGGGGAGGGCCGCCCGGCTCGCCCACCCCCCCGTAGTCGATCAGGAGCGCGTAGCCCGGGTGGGCGAGCCGGGCGGCCACCTCCTCGATGAACGCGATCGCCCCTTCGGGGAGCACGGTCTCCTCTCCATCGGCGAGGGCGACGTCCTGGCCCGGGGGTGGATCGCCCAAGTGTTCGACGAGCCGCTCCCCGTCCAGCCCGATCAACACCTCCTTCGTCCCCGACGCGTTGCCACGAAGGCGGCGGAACGGCAGGTTGTCCATGAGCTCGTTCGCCAGGATCAGCTGCGGCGAGGTGTCCAGCCGCTCGGTGACCCGGACACCCTCGATCGTCTCGAGCGCGCGTCGAGCCCCAGGGCTCGTCTCGACGGTCGTGTACGCGGCGTCCAGATCGCCCAGGTGCTCGACGAGCTGCCGGGCGAGCGTCCCGTCGCCGGCTCCCACCTCGGTCACCAGGAAGGGACGGGGTTCGCCGAGCCGGACGTGCAGGTCGACGATCGCACCGGCGAGCAGCTGGGCGAACACCCGATGGACGTGGGGGCTGGTGACGAAATGGCGATCGGGTCCGATGGGGGGCTGCTCGAAGAAGCCTCCGGGACCGAACAGCGCCAGCTCCATGTACTCGGCGAACGTGATCGGGCCGTGGTCCCGGATCGCGCTCGCGACGGCGTCGCGCGCATCCACGAGCTTCAGCGTACGGGCTCCTGGGTAGCATCGGGTTCCGTGAGCGAGGAGATCCGCCGGGCGGCTTCCCTGATCGGGGTGCGCGACGGCTCGGATGGACCGGAGGTGCTCGTCATCGAACGAACCCTCGACCATCGGTTCCTGCCGGGGTACGTGGCCTTCCCGGGAGGTGCCGTCGATCCGGGCGACACGTCCCTCGCGGAGCGGTGGTTCGGCGACGGGACGGAGGCATCACGGGCGGCCGCGATCCGGGAGCTGGCCGAAGAGGTGGGGCTCGCCGTGGTCCGGGATGCCGTCGTCTCGGACGATCGCGCTCGCCCCCTGGCCGAGATCAACGATGCGCCGCCTCCGACCGAGCGCCTGCGGGAAGTTGCTCGATGGATCGCGCCTGCGGAGGTGCCGGTTCGCTTCGACGCCCGCTACTACGCCGTCCGGATGGACGGCGCGGCGGCTCCGACCCCGGACGGTGCCGAGGCGGCGAGAGCTTGGTGGGCATCTCCGCGGTCCCTGCTGTCGGCCTGGGAGTCCGAGGAGATCCTGTTCTATTGGCCCACCCATTTCACGATGAGAGCCCTCGCCGAGTGCCGGACCACGGAGGAGCTGCTCGGGCTGCAGATCGTCACCCGTGAACCCGACGACGACGAGGCCGGCCGGTTGCCGCGCTCGGTCTTCTTCCAGGACTGATGCTGGCGGTCACGAGGGTGCTGGCTCCGAATCCCGGCGTCTACACGCTGGAAGGGACGAACACATGGGTCGTCGGAGGCGAGCCGTCGATCGTGATCGATCCCGGGCCCGACCTGCCGGCCCATCTGGCTGACGTGGCGCGCGAGGCCGGTCGTGTCGGCGCCGTCCTTGTCACCCACGACCATCCCGATCACGCCCCCGGCGCCCTTCCGTTCGCCGAGATGGTGGGCGCACCCGTATACGCGTACCGCCTGGCCGGCGCACAGGAGCTCCGCGCCGGCCAACGTGTGCGTGCCGGAACGCTCGACCTCACGGCGATCCACACGCCGGGGCACACCTCGGATCACGTGGCGTTCTTCGAGCCGGGCAGCGGCGCCCTGTTCACCGGGGACGCGGTGGTGGGCCGGGGCACCAGCTTCATCGATCCGCCGGATGGCAACCTCGTGCATTACCTGCGATCGCTCACGCGTATGGAGGAGCTCGGTCCGCGGACCATCTACCCGGGCCACGGGCCGGTCGTGGTTCGGGCGGAAGAGAAGATCCGCGAGTACCTCGCGCATCGCGAGGAACGGGAGTCGCAGGTGCTGACGGCCCTCGCCGACGGACCGCGCACGATCGCGGAGATGGTCGATGTGATCTACGTCAACCATCCGAAGGACGTGCATCCGCTGGCGGCGCGCTCCGTGCTGGCACATCTGCTGAAGCTCGCCGACGAAGGGCGAGCCGAGCGCACCGGGAAGACGGACGACGGTCCGTGGGTCTCTTCGACACCTCGGACATGCCAGCGCTGCGGTCGCACCGTCAGGGGCAAGGCGCGCTATTGCAGCTCATGCTCCCTGGCGATGCTGCAGGCCGAGGGATGAGAGGGACGTCTCGATCGTGAAGGCCGCCGGACGGATCACGTAGCGTCCGCGCATCCTCTCCACGCGCCCGGTGGCCGCGAGCTCGCCGAGCGCCCGGTTCACGCTCTCGCGGGTCGCCCCCGTGAGCCCGGCGAGGTGTTCCTGCGTGAGAGGCAGCTCGAGGCAACGTCCTCCCGGGACCGGACGTCCGAAGCGAACGGCGAGGTCCTCGAGCCTTGCGGCCAGGCGATCCGCGATGCGGTCCCAGGCGACGGAGCAGGCGAGCCACGCCGCTCGGCGGGCCCGCCGCGCCAGGCCGTCGCGAAGGGCGATCGGCCCGGCCGCGAACAGCCCGCTCGTGACGAGCGCACGGACCGAAGCGTCCGACGTCCATGAGTGAGGGCCGCCCACGAGATCTCCTGGCCCCAACACGTCGAGCGCGAGCCGATGACCCTCGGGGTCGACCAGCTCCATCAGGAGCGCCCCATATCGAACCACCCACGCATCCGGGTAGGGCTCGCCCTGACGGATGACCTCCCGTCCCGGGAGGACATCGAACATGAGGGGGAGTGGGTCGTCGGCATAGCGCTTCACGCCACCACTCCTTCGTGTCGGCGACCCTAACCCCGGTCGCCGACACGCGCGGATGCCGAACCCGTTAGGCTTGCTCCGCTGCGTTCCCGAGGAGGTCAGGTTGGCGAAGGCGAAGCTCGATGCCGTCATCGCGGCGGTGCCGCTGTTCGAGTCCCTCTCGAGGAGACACCTCAAGAAGATCGCGGGACTGACCTCGACCGTCGAGTTCGCCGCCGGGGATACGGTCATCCAGGAGGGGGAGCCGGGGGATTCGTTCTTCGTCGCCGTCTCGGGGCAGGCCAAGGTCGTGTCCGGTGGGAAGACGGTCCACAGGCTGATCCCCGGGGATCACTTCGGCGAGATCTCGCTGCTCGACGGTCGCCCTCGGTCCGCCTCTGTGGTGGCCGAGACTCCGTTGTCGCTCCTTCGACTCACCCGAGCCTCGTTCCTTCGGTTGGTGAAGGAAGACGCCGATCTCGCGCGGGCGCTTCTCGCATCGCTGGCGAGGATGGTCCGGCGGGTCGACCGTTCGCTCGCCCGGTGAGCCCGCTCCGCGTCGAGTTCCACCACCCACCCGAACCCGTTGAGCCGTCGCCAGCTCCGCCGCAACCGGGCCCGCCTCCGCCGCCTCCGCCACCGCTCCCCGCAGTGGCCTCGGCGACGTGGCTCGATGGCCGGGTGGTCGTCGAGACCGACGATCCCGATCTCAAGGGCTCGATCGAATGGGCGTTCCGCCCGGTTCCCGTCGTGGTGGACGATCCCTCGCTCCGTTACCCCGGAACGCGAGGGGTATCCGTCCTGCAGCCGGGAGACCTCGAGTGGTTCCGAGCCGTCGCGCAGGTCCGCGTGTCTTCCGAGACGGGCCTGGTCGCCCGATCCGTTCCCGGGGTGACCGTGGGGGGCTATGACCCTGCTGCGAATTACCGCCGGTTCTCCGAGCAGATCGAACGCCTCGAGTCTCGTTCCCCCGAGTAGGGGCTCACGCCTCGCGAGCCGTCCAGGCGCGCCCGGCCTCGCAGAACGACAGGAAGTCGCAGTGGTGGCACCACGCGCCGGGGATGGGATCGAACGCTCCCGCGCCGATCGATCGAAGCGACTCCGAGACGCGAGCTCGCACCTCCTCGGGATCGCCCATCGGGTGGGAGACCTCCTCGCCGCCGGCGAGGTACAGATAGGTGAGCGTGAGATCCTCGGCGCGCTTGCCCCAGACCTCGATGCACGCCAGCCCGTAGAGCTCGAGCTGGAGTCCCGCGAGGGGATCGTCCGCTGCCGGGCGCTTCCCCGTCTTCCAATCGACGATCCCCCACGGAGCCTCGACCGACTCGCCGAAGACCGCGTCGATACGTCCCGACACCGCGAACCCCTCCATCCGCAGGAGGAAGGCCCGCTCGGCGAAGAGCGGCACCTTCCCCGCGAACCGGCTGGCGAGGAACGCCTGTCGCAGCCTGTCGACCTTGCTCGGCTGATCCGCCAGCTCTTCCGAGGTGAGGTCGGGGGCATCGTCGAGCTCGAGGAGCTGTCCCTGTCCCGATGAGCGACGCTCGATCCAGCTGTGGATCTCCGTGCCGATCCGTGCGGCCGGTCCCGAGAAGCGTGGGAGGGGCCGCACCGACGTCCAGTAGAAGCGCTTCGGGCACCGCGAGTAATCGATCACTCCACCTACCGACACGGACTGTGGAGGGGCCAGCACCTGCCCGGCTCCTTCGGCGCCTTC
>Ga0299913_10001637_pt1 | contig 16845 bp, 22 predicted proteins | sample RVTome_9_FD_201360 | JGI IMG/M metagenome (GOLD analysis project Ga0299913, IMG submission 201360) | Soil microbial communities from uranium-contaminated site in the Upper Colorado River Basin, Wyoming, United States - RVT155D38 (version 2) ... | reverse complement strand
GCCCGCGCGCCGGTAGACAGTGATCGCCGGCGTGACCTGGTCGCCGAGCCCCTCGGTCGCGCGCACCACCTGGAGCGATTCGGCGCCGTCGGGCAGCGTCGCGGCGAGATCCGAGCTGGTGACGTCGCTGAGCTTCCCGCTCTGGGAGGCGAGCCCGCCGGCCAGGAGCACGAACGCGACGAGGACGACGATCTTGGAGCGGCGCCCCGTAACGAGTTGCACCGCCCGACCGATCACGCCTCGGTCCCTGCCCAGGTTCGCGACGTTTCACTCCCGGCCGTCGAAGGAACGCGGACCGAGCAGCGAACTACTCGCGCTCGCGGCGCGGGCGCCGTCGCGCGGCCTGCGCGATCGCGTGGGTCGAGAGTGGCGAGGTGATCAGCACGAAGAGGATCACGAGCGCCGCGCTGGTGATGATCTCGCCGCTCCCGGTGGCCACGGAGGCGAGCAGGACGAGGATCACGGCGGGTCCTGTGACGAGACCCGCAGGGTGGAGCTGGTGGAAGATGTCGGGGATCCGCAGCAGGCCGTAGAGGCCGATCGTCGCGAGCAGGAGGCCGAGCGCCAGCAGGACCGCGCCGGCGATGTCGACGACCATCAGAACGGCCCTCCGCGGGTCACGTAGCGGGCGGCGACCAGCGTCGACGTCAGCGCCAGCAACGCGAGCGCCAGCGCGGCGTCGATGTAGTACGAGACGTCGCGCAGGTAGGAGAGGGTCGTCAGCAGGATGATCACGATCGCGACGAGCACGTCCAGGGCCAGCACGCGGTGCAACGTGTCCGGCGCGCGCAGGAGGAGCAGGCCGCCGCCGAGGAGCAGCAGCGTCGCCCAGCCGGTCGCCAGGCCGACGACGATCTCGGCCATGTCAGGTCACCACCTTGCGCTGGGCGCCTTCGTACGCGCGCTGGTGGCGCTCGCGTACTGCGTCCGGGTCGCTCGCGTCGACGAGGTGGACGATCAGCACGTCGCGCTCGTCGTCGATGTCGACCGGGACCTCATCGGGCGCTTCCCCGGTGAGGACGCCCCAGAGCGCGACGGCGTGGCGCGAACGGCCCGCGCGAGGGATCTCGACGAAGCCCGGGCTGCCGCTGCCGCGGAGGCAGAAGAGCACTGTCCGCCAGCTGCCGCGCGCCATCTCGATCGCCGTCCGCGCCAGCACCGGGCCGAGGGCGACCAACCCCGCCGGCGTCGGCGTGGCCGGCCGGCGGCCGGGCTGTCGTGGGCGCAGCGCCGCGGCCAGCACGAGCCCGAGCAGGAGCCCGGCCGCCGCGTCGCCCGGCTGAACGCTCGTCATCACGAGCAGGTAGACGCCCATGAAGCCGATTGCCTCCGTGATCACGCGCCTCATCCCGCCGCCCTCGCGAGGACGTCGGCGGCGTCGTGGCTGAGCGCCAGCAGCGGCTCGGGCCAGAGGCCCATGGCCAGCACGACGAGCGCGATCACCGCGACCAGCGACTGCTGCGGCCACCCGCTCAGCGGCCCGGAGCGCTCGCCCCGCCAGAAGTCGAACTGGTAGATCTGGAAGACGTACACGAACGAGAGCGCGCTGCCGACGAGGAAGAGCACGAGCACCGCCGGGCTCTCGACCGCCGCTCGGAAGAGCTCGAGCTTGCCGATGAACCCGGCGGCGGGCGGGACGCCCGCCACGCTGAGCGCGCCGAGCACGAACATCGCGCCGACGAGCGCGCCGCGCATCCCGACCGTGAGGAAGAGCAGCGTCTTGTTGAGGGCGTTGACGATCGAGTAGAGGATCGCTGCGGCGAAGCCCACATGGCCGCCCACACCGATGGCGACGAGCACGTAGCCCACCTGGCCGATCGCGGAGTACGCGAGCATCTCGCTCGACGTGCGTCGCGAGATCGCGAGCACCCCGCCGTACAGGATCGAGGCGCTGCCGATCACGATCAGCGCCGTGCTCGCCAGCGCAAGCTCGCCCGGCAGGAGCTCGCCGCCGAACCGCAGCAGCCCGTACGCGCCGATGTTCGCCAGCCCGCCGCTGAGGATTGCCGCGACCGCGGGCCGCGCCCCGGTGTAGACGGTAGGCAGCCAGAAGTGGAACGGGAACAGACCGAGCTTCACGCTGAACGCACCGAAGAACCCGACGGCGATCAGGATCGCGGCGTTGGGGTCGACGTCTGCCAGGCGCACCGCGGCCTGGGCCATATCCAGCGTCCCGGTGACGTGGTAGAGGCCGGCGACCGAGAGCAGGAAGATGAAGGTGCCGAGGAGGTTGACGGCGGTGAACACGAGCGCCGCGCCGAGCTCGCGGCGCGTGCCGCCGTAGGTGGCGAGGATGTACGCGGCCGTCATCGACAGCTCGAAGAAGACGTAGAAGTCGAAGACGTCGCCGGTGAGGAACACGCCGTTCAGTCCCGTCGCCAGCAGCACCACTAGCCCCGGGAAGGCTCGCTCGCGCACGCCGTCGAGTACCTCGTGGACCGCCGCGGCCAGCAGCGCCAGCGACGAGAGCACGGCGAAGAGGACGCCGAGCGCGTCGGCGCGCAGCGTGATCCCGACGCCGGCCGGCCAGTCGCCGGTGGTCGCCGCGACCTGACCCTCGGAGAGGACCTGAGCCGCGAGGACGACGAGCGCGGCGAGGTTGGCCGCCAGCACGGCCACCGCGAGCCAGCCGACGAGCCGGCGGCGACCGTCGAGGAGCGCCAGCACGCTCCCGGCGGCCCACGGGATCACGAGCGCCAGCGCCAGCGCGGTCATCGCGCCGCCGCCTCCTCGTCCTCGTGCTCGCGCGCATGGCGGCGCTCGAGCACCGCGTCGTGCTCGGCTTCCTCCTCGGCGACCTCGTCGATGTCGCGCGACTCGAACGCCTGGACCACGCGCAGGACGAGCACGAGCAGCAGCGACGTGACCGCGAGGCCGATGACGATCGCGGTCAGCGCCATGGCCTGGCTCAGCGGGTCGCTCACGTCGCGTTCGGACAGCGGGTAGATCGGGGCCGCGCCGCGTGTCAGGCCCGACGCGATCAGCGTCAGGACCGCGGACTGGGAGACGAGGACGACGCCGAGCACGACGCGAACCAGGTCGCGGTGAAGCAGCAGGTACGCGCCGGTGCCGAAGAGCGTTGCGGCCGCGAGGGCGAACGCGAGCTTCACCTGTCTCCCGCCTCGACGAGCCGGGCGAGGTGATGGACGAGCGTCACGAGCACGCCGCACACGAGCAGGAAGACACCCACGTCGAACGCCACGGCGCTGATCAGCTCCAGCGTGCCGACCTTCACGACCTCGACGCCCGGGACGGGCCGGTGGGTGAACGGCGGGTCGCCGGCCGCCACCGGGAGGAAGCCGACCGCGAGCGCGAGCAGCAGCCCGCACGCCGCGACGCCCGGCGCGTGAGCAAGGACCCGCAGGCTGCGCTCGGTGCGCTCGCTCCCGAACGTGACGTAGCGCAGCGCGATCGCCAGCGCGACGATCACGCCCGCCGAGAAGCCGTCGCCGACGTCGCTGTAGCCCTTGACGATGATCGCCGCGGCGACCATGACGGCGGGCCCGAGCAGCCGCGGCGCGACGACGTCGATGACCGTGCTCACCAGGTCCTCCCCTGGCGGAGCAGGCTCGCGACGCCGATGACGGCGACCGCCAGCACGGTGATCTCGACCATCGTGTCGAGACCCCGGAAGTCCGCGAGGATCACCGTGACGACGTCGCCGCCGTGCGCGTCGCGCGCCCGCGCGATCTGCTCGGCAGCGTCCCCGCTGGCCGGGCTCGTCCGCGAGAGCGTCGCCCAGATCGCGGCGAACGACGCGACCCCCGCGACGAGCCCGGCCAGCACGTTGCGCCAGCCGCGGCTGCGCGGGACGCGCGCCGGCCTGCGGCGGGGCGGTTGCGGGAGCCGCGAGAACACCCCGACGAAGACGAGCGTGATGATCGTCTCGACCAGGACCGCGACCAGCGCGACGTCCGGCGCGCCCGCCACCGCGTAGACGCCGGCCAGCGCGAAGCCCAGGACCGAGAGCGCCAGCACCGGCCGCAGCCGCCCGGGGTCGCGGACGACCGTGAACGCCGCCGCGACGCAGAGCACGAGCAGGACGAGGATCGGCAGGTCCTCGATCTCGACCGCGCCGACCGCGAACGAGCCGCGAGTCGGCGTGAACGCGAACCCGAGCGCGACCAGGACGCCGGTGGGGACGAGCACCGCCGCGATGCTGTTGCGCAGGTCGCGGACCTCGGCGTCGTGGAGCCTGTCGGAGTACGCGTTGAGCGCCCGCAGCGTCACGCCGTACCAGCGGCGCGGCCCGAACCGGTCGCCGGCACGTGCCACCGTGTCGGTCGCGCGCGCGCGGGCGCGCGCGAGGAGCAGGAACAGCGCGCCGAGCAGCCATGCCGCCACCGCCATGACGTTCTCGGCGCGGGCGTCGAGGTGGTAGGCCGGGGCGACCTCGACCGCCGCGCCGTGCGTGACCGTCGCCGCGTCACCGGCCAGTCCCGCGAACGGCCCGACGACGAACCCGCCGGCCAACGCCACCGCGGCCAGCACCGCGACCGGCGCGACCAGCAGCGCCGGGACCGCGGTCGGGGCGGCAGGGCGAGGGCCCGCGAAGAGCCCCAGCCAGAACCGCCCCACGTAGGCGAACGTGAGCGCGGCCGCGACGACGGCCATGACCGCGACGAGCGTCCCCCGGTCACGGGCCGCGCCGAAGAAGAGCTCGTCCTTGAAGAAGCCCAGCGTCAGCGGGAGCGCGGCGAGCGTCGCGGCCGCCACGCCGCTCGCGGCGGCGAGGACCGGCATGCGCCCAGCGAGGCCCCCGAGATGCGAGAGCCGCGACTCGCCCGTGGCCTCCGTCACCGCGCCGGCGGTCATGAACAGGGCGCTCTTGGCGATCGCGTGCGTGAGGACGTAGAGCGCCGCGGCGCCCGCGCCGGAGGCGCCGCCGATCCCGTACAGGGTGACGACGTAGCCGTACTGCGAGATCGTCGAGTGGGCGAGGATCTGCTTGAGCTCGTCCTGCGCGAGCGCGAGCACGCCGCCGACCACGATCGACGTCAGCCCGACGACGAGAAGCCCGTCGAGGACCGTGCGGTCGAGCGCGAGCAGCGGATGGACGCGGCCGAGGACGAGGACCCCGGCCGCCACCATCGCGGCCGAGTGCAGGTAGGCCGACACCGGCGTGGGCGCAGCCATCGCGCGCGGCAGCCAGAAGTGCAGCGGCACCTGGGCGCTCTTGGCCAGCGCGGCGACGGCGATCAGCGCGCACGCGACCGTCGTCGTCGTGTCGCGGCGGGCGCGCTCGAAGAGCTCAGGCAGCGAGAACGTCCCGTAGGCGTCTTGGAGCAGCACCGCCCCGAGCAGCAGCGCCACCGCGCTGACGCCCGTGACCAGCAGCGCCATGAGCGCCGCCCCGCGCGCCTCGCGCCGCTCGCGGTCGAACCCGATCAGGAAGTACGACGCGACCGCGGTCAGGTCGAAGAAGACGAAGAGCAGGATGAGGTCGCGTGCGCACGCCAGCCCCACCATCGACGCCATGAACAGCGTCATCCAGGGCCAGAAGCGCCGACCCTCGGCCTCCGCCCGGCCCGCGTGCTCGAGGTGGAGCGGCAGGTACGCCGCGCCGTAGGCGAAGACGATCGTGCCGATGCCGGTCGCCAGCAGCGCGTAGAGCGCGCCCACCCCGTCGAGCGCGAGGTCGAGCCTCAGGTCGAGCGTCGGCGCCCACGCCACGTCGACGCTCCCGCCACCCGCCAGCCACCCGGCCAGGCAGGCCACGAACGCGGCGAAGGCGGCGGTGACCGCGGTCCACGCAAGGACCCCGCCGCGTGGCGGCTTCACCATCGTGCGACCATCGGGGGCGAGATGATGACGCGCGGTCGATCTCCTCGCGCGCTCCCCTTCCGGGTCGATCGCCGGCGGCGGGACTGGCGGCGGGCGCGGACGGGAAGGGACCGGATGTGAGCGACGGACCGGTCCTCTGCGCGTTCGACGCGTCCGAGCCGTCGCTCCTCGCCGCCCACGCCGCGGGGTGGCTGTCCGGCGCGCTGCGCGCGCCGCTGGAGCTCGTCTACGTCATGGACCGCGACGACCTCCCCGCGTTGCCGCGCACCGGCGAGCCGGTCAACCCGCACACGCGCGACGCGCTCTACGAGATCCAGGAGCGGATCGCGGAGGCCGACGCGCGCGAGGACATCGAAAGGATGGTCGCGGCGCTCCCGCACGCCGACGTCACCGGCAGCGTCTTGACCGGACGGCCGGCAGTTGTGATCCGGCAGCGCGCGGTCGACTGCGGCGCCGCGCTGCTGGTGAGCGGGACGGCGGCACGCCGGGGTCTCCAGCACCTGCTCCGCGGCAGCGTCTCGGGGGCGCTCGCTGCCGAGGCGCCATGCCCGGTCGTGGTCGTGGCCCCGGACGACGCGTTGCGCGAGCCGGGGCCGGTCCTGGTCGGCGACGACGGCTCCGAGCACGCGCTCCGCGCCCTCCGCTGCGCCGAGGCGCTGGCCGCGCGGCTCGGCCGCGAGCTCGTCTCCCTGCACGTCGAGGAAGGCGACCCGGTCGAGGGCCTGGCGCGCGCCGCGCGTGAGCGGCGGGCTTGCCTGGCCGTGACCGGGACCCGAGGCCGCGGGCCGCTGCGAGGCGAGCTCCTGGGCTCGGTCTCGGCGGGACTCGTCCGCACAGCCGGGCGCCCGGTCATGCTCGTCTCCGCGCACGCCGAGGCGGCGACCTAGGCGACGCGCGGAGCCAGCTGAAGCGCGGTCGTCCGCCGCGGCCTGGAGCGTCTCGGCGGCGCTCGTGCGCCCGCCGATCCGCTCGGCCTCGACACGCTGCGGTTGAAGGAGCTCGCGATGCAAGGTCAGCAGCGCCGTCCGGAGGGCGCCGATCTCGCTCATCGCCAACTCCGGAGTCTCCCTGCCAAGCGCCGCTCCTGCATAGAGAGCTCGGGGTGCTGGTGGATGTCGCGGTGGCGGGACTGCCCCGCCGGGCGGCAAAGATGCCAGTCTGCCCGGGATGGGAGACCTTCCGGGCTTCGACCCGACGCTGATCCTGTGGCTCAACCTCGTCGGCACGTTCGTCTTCGGGCTCAGCGGCGGGCTCGCCGGCGTGCGCGCCCGACTGGACGTGTTCGGCGTCGTCGTGCTCTCGGCGGTCGTCGGGCTCGCGGGCGGCATCGTGCGAGACCTCCTCATCGGTGTTCCTCCGGCGACCTTTCGCGACTGGCGCTATCTGGCCGCGGCCGGAGCGGCCGGGCTGGTCGCGTTCTTCGGCGGACTGCTTCTCGAACGGGCCTCTCGCGGGATCCTGACGCTCGACGCCATGGGCCTCGCGCTGTTCTGCGTGACCGGCGCCAGCAAGGCGTCGGACTTCGGCCTCGGGGTCGCGCCGGCCGTCATCCTGGGCGCGATCACCGGCATCGGCGGCGGCATGCTCCGCGACCTGATCCTGGGCCAGGTCCCGATCGTTCTGCGCCGCGAGCTCTACGCGATTCCGGCCCTCCTCGGAGCCGGCGTCGTCGTTGCCGGTTACCAGACCGGCAACCTCAGCCCGGTCTACCCGATCCTCGGCGCGTGCCTGTGCTTCGCGATCCGGATGGTCGGCGTGCGCTACGACATCGACGCCCCGATCGCACCCAGCGAGCGCCGTCGCCAGTCGGCCGAAGACGAGGTTTGATCAGACCGGCCCGGCTCGTCGCTCTTGAGATCACGGTTCACGCTGGCGGCGATCGTCGCTGGGCCCGCGCAGCGAGCCGGCGTGGGCCCGCGCGTCAGGGTCGCGCCGCGCCTTCAGCAGCGACGCGACGACGGTGATGGCGAGGACGATGACGATCACGAGCAGCGAGGTCGAGGTCTCGACTTCCGGGATCGAGTCGTCCTGCAGGTGGCCGTAGTGCAGGATCAGCTTCACGCCGATGAAGGCGAGGATCAGGGACAGGCCGGTGGAGAGGTAGACCAGGCGGTCGAGCAGTCCGGTGACAAGGAAATACAGCGCGCGCAGGCCGAGCAGCGCGAACGCGTTGGCGGCGAAGACGATGAACGGCTCCTCGGTGACGCCGAACACAGCCGGGATCGAGTCCAGCGCGAACAGGAGATCCGAGCTGCCGATCGCGATCAGCACGATGAGCAGCGGCGTCCCGACGCGGCGGCCGTCGACGTGGGTGATCATGCGGCCGTCGTCGTAGGTCTCGGTGACCGGTATGACCCGTCGCGTGAGGCGCACGATCGCGTTCTCCTGGACGTCGGGGTCCTGGTCGCGGTGGCGGAAGAGCTGGATCGCGGTGCCGACCAGCAGCAGCCCGAAGATCAGGAACATGAAGGAGAAGCTCGCGATCAGGACGGCGCCGAGCGCGATGAAGATCGCGCGCATGACCAGGGCTGCGAGGATCCCGAAGGTCAGGACGCGCTGCTGGTGCTCGGCGGGCACCGCGAACGTGGCCATGATCACCACGAACACGAACAGGTTGTCGACCGACAGGCTCTTCTCGACGATGTAACCGGCGAAGTACTGCGCGCCGAAGTCCCAGCCCGCGATCAGCCCGAACACGACACCGAACGCGAGCGCGACGCTGACGTAGAACACTGACGCGATCGCGGCCTCGCGGAACCCGACCGTGTGCGCATGGCCTGGCCGCGACACGAACAGGTCGATCGCGAACAGGACCACGATGAGGCCGATCGTCGCCGCCCACCCGACGAACGTCACATCCAGCACACCTGGGCTCCTGCCCGCCACGGTCCGTAGCTACGCCCGCCGTGCGCGGGCATCGCGCTCGGTATCGTCGCGCCCACCATGCTCGATTCCGACGCGCGATGGCCGCGAGCCTGCTGATCGCGTTCGATGGCTCCGCCGCGGCGGAGGCGGCCGTGCGCGCCGCGGGAGCGCTGTTCCCCGGCGCTCGCGCGATGGTGTTGACGATCCACGAGCCCGCGATCAGCCCGGCGACGACGTTCCGCGCCGGTGGTGCCCTCATGGCGCCCGAGCTTGTCGAGAGCAGCCTGACTGAGCTCGAGCGGGAGCTTGTTGCCGAGGCGGAGGCCGCTGCCGCGGATGGCGTGCGGCTCGCGGAGGCGGCGGGCCTCAGCGCCGAGCCGGCGGTCGCCCCCGGCGAACGTCAGCCGTGGGAACCGATCCTGGCCGCGGCGGCCGAGCGCGGCGCCGATGTGGTCGTCTGCGGCACCCGCGGGCACGGGGCGGTGGCCCGCTCTGTGCTCGGCTCGACGTCGTCGAGCCTGCTGCACCACGCCGACTCGGCGGTGCTGGTCGTCCCAGAGGCGGATGTCTCGCGCGACGGGCCGGCGCTCATCGCATACGACGGGTCGCCCGCCGCCGACGAGGCGATCGCGGCCGCGGGCCGGCTGCTGCCGGGCCGGACTGTGCAGGTCGTTCATGCCTGGGAGTCGCCGCTACGCCACTCGATCAGCGGTCGCGCGCTGCGCGGCGCCCCGCTCGCCGAGATCCGGGGGGTCACCGGGGATTTCGAGACGTGGCTCCGCGAGAGGGCCGAGGCCACGGTCGGGCACGGCGTGGGGCTGGCGAGAAAGGCCGGGCTCGAGGCGAGCGGCGAGGCCGTCGAGTCGAGCTCGACGGCCTGGGGGGTGCTGACCGCGACCGCCGAGACACGCGACGCGCCGGTCATCGTCGCCGGTTCGCAGGGCCACGGGCGCGTCGCGTCGGTGCTCCTCGGCTCCGTCTCCGCCGGGCTTGTGCACCACGCGGAGCGGCCGGTGCTGATCATCCGGGCGCCGGTGCGCTGACGCCTAGCCCTCGGGCAGCTGGAAGACAGTGATCGGGATTGCGAAGCGCGCCAGCACTGCGTCAATCAGCCCGCGCTCCTGCCAGTCGGCGCGGTCATCGCGCCGCAGCGCGATGACGAGGTGATCGGGCGAGACGTCGCGGATGGCGTCATCGAACGCCGTGAGGGGATCGTCTGCGCCCACCTGCCCGCGCGCGGGCGAGCCGGCGTCGTCGAGCCGTCCCAGGACCGCCCGCAGGCGCGCGTCCGCGCGCTCAGTCGCCTTGTCCGTGTCCGACGCCAGCCAGTCGAGCCGTCCTGGTAGGGACGGGGCGATGACGGTGATCTCGTCGGCGGCGTCGATGAGCAGCCGAACCCCGGATGGCAGTTCCTCGACGCTCTCGGCCACCCCACCTACGGCGATCAACAACCTCGCTCCCATGCGCAGACGGTATCGCGTGGCGGCGGGCAGGAATCTACTCGTGCAGCGCCACACGAGGGACGAACTCAGCTCAGGAGCGCGGCACTCAGGCGAGGACCTTGAACGCGCTGCCGTAGTTCGTGCCCAGCGTCGGCTGGATCGCCATGTGGAGATAGCCGACCGCCTCGAGGTGGTGCGCGAGCGCCAGCGGCCCTGCGTCGATCGGACGCATACCGCCTTCGGCGGCGAGCCGGCTGACCACGTTCTTGCCCTCCTCGTCATCGGAGGCGACCAGGAGGTCAAGCTCCTCACCGGCGACCTGGCCCTCGACGAGCGTGCCGGCGAACGTCGTGTTGAACGCCTTGACGACCTTGGCGCCCGGGACGCGGGCGGCGATCTCCTGGGCGACGGAGCCGGCCTCGATGCTGAGCGGCGCGTAGGTCTCGGTGTCGACGGGGTTGGTGATGTCGACGACAACCTTGCCGTCGAGCTCACCCTCGTAGCGGCGGAGCACGTCGTCGACGGCCTGGTACCAGACCGCCAGCACGACGACGTCGCCGGCCAGCGGGTCGCCGACCTGACCGGCGCGCACGTCGCCGGACAGCTCGTCGGCGAGCGCCTGCGCCTTCTCGGTGCTCGTGCCCAGCAGCGTGACGCGGTTGCCGCCGGCGAGGGCGCGGGTGGCGATACCGCGCGCCATGTTGCCCGTGCCGATGATGGTGATGTCCATGGTCGCTCCCTAGGTCGTGGTTGCACACACAGAGTCGCGCGCGGCGCGGCGCACCGGGCCTAGCGGGCGGCGGCTCCCGGCGACGCGGCCATCAGCGCTTCCGGCGAGGAGAGCAGCTTGCCTGGCGGATGACCGATCACGCGGTCGGCATCCACGGAACGCCTGACCCCGCCGAGGCGCGCTCATGATCGCCCGGGCTACGCCGCGAGCGCCGCGTCGGCGCTGATGCGCTCGACCGCGACGCCGTTGTCGTCGCAGTGGAGTAGGGCGACGTTTTCGGCTGCCGTGGCGTCCTCTTGGATCAGTTCGTTCCAGGCGCGGAGGGCTGGCTCGCGCTCCGCGAAGGTGTCGAGCGAGGCTCCGTGGCTGTCGAGCAGGACGTAGTACATGGCTCACTCGGCAGGGTAGACGTCGGTCACGGCGCTTCCAACTTGAGCGGGTCGCCCCAGACGCTGAAGTGTCCGCGCTCGATCGTCTCGGCGATCGCGAAGCCGTTGCCGGCAGTCAACTCGACGCGCGCGACGTGATGACCCAAGACGGGGAACAGCCGCGCTCGGCTGCGGGCGGCGTCGAGACGGGAGAGCATCGACATGCCGGGACGGCGTTGCAAGGGTTGGCGCGAGCGCGATCGCGCCCAAGCTCGGCAGGAGCCGCTTGCGCCCGTGCGCCTCGAAGTCCTCAGCCGATCCCTGCGTCATGTACGGCCGCTTCTCCTCGAGCAGGCGCAGCCAGAACGTCTCGAAGGGTCTCGCGCGCGACCTTCACCTCGCCGCGCTCAATCGACTCCACGAGCCGTCGGCGCGCGGTTGCGGCTGCTCACCGGCTGGTGAACCCTCGCCGCGTCGACAGCGTCCCGTCCGACTCGCGGAACACGAACCGATACCGGGTCCCGGCGCGTGTCTCGTACGGATGACCCCATCGCCGGCGAGCGCGGACGACACCGACTCGGCGATCGGAGCGCGGCGGACGGACCTGAGCGGTGCGGCGTCGAACGCGGTCGCCTCGGCCTCCGATGCGAAGCGCCGGATCCGGCGGCGGCCGTCCTGCTTCCACCCCACGACGAACCGGCCACGGCTCGCGTCGAAGTGGCAACATCCAGATCGTCCATTACGTCCCGTGGGCATCCTCGGCTTCGTCGTACACGGCGCCGAAGCCGAGCGCGAACAGCCGCGCGGTGTCGTTCCGCCGCGCCAACGCGATCCCCAGCAGGCCGGAGACGATGTGCACGAGGTTGTGCCAGCCGTTGACCTCGAAGATGATCAGGTCACTGCCCTGCACGTTCGCGCCGGTGTCAAACGAGGCGTCTATCTGCTGGTCACGATCTACGGCTTCGTCGACGGCAACGACGTGATCGGGCTGCTTCCGATCAACACGCCGGACAACTTCCTGCATCTGGCGATCGCCGCCGCCGGCATCGCCGCCGGACTCGCGTCCCCCTCGCCGGCGCGGAGGCGTTCCGCGACCGCCTGACTAGATGCGGAAACCGCGGAGTTCCTCCTCGCTCACGAGGCCCGGGCCCTTCTGGGCCGCGAGGCGGCCGAGGCGGAAGACCAGTCGGCGTTCGTACTCGCGCAGCACCGCGACTCGTCACGACGTTTGGATGCTGCTACGCGGGCACGGCACAGCGCCAGGTGGGGGACGAGGAGGGAGTCCCCGCACCTGGCGCCGCCGACGTCCGCGCATCGCCGCGGAGCCGCCGTGGACGGTGCTCAGGGCAAGGCATCGCGCGCCGAATCCGGGTCAGCGGACGGCTCCCCCCGCTGACCGCCTGCTTGAACTCGCGCATTCCTCGCCCCACCGAGCGGCCGAGCTCGGGCAGGCGCTTCGGCCCGAACACGATCAGCGCCAGGACGAGCACGATCACCAGCTCGGTCGGGCCGACGCCGCTCATGCGCCGCTCGCCCCCAATCGCTCCACGACGGTCGCCGCCGCGTCCGTCGCCGCGGCGATCTCGTCCTCGCTCCACTCGCGCGCGCCGCCGATGTGGTGGACCGAGATGATGCCGCCGAGCTCGCCGTCCACCACGAGCGGGGCGAGGATCTGGGCGCCGACCCCGTACTTCTCGATCAGCACCGTTGGCGGCGTGTCGCTCGCAGTGCGGCAGTCCGCCTGGACCAACGGCTGGAGCTGGGTGCTCAGGTATTCGAACGTGCCGGTGTTCGGGTCGGCTGCGTAGTCGCCCGCTGACAGGACGCCGCCGTCGCGCACCTCGACGTAGACGGGGAAGATCTGGTCGTCGGCGGGCAGGCGCAGCGTCACCCGGCCCGCGCGCGTGCGCGCGTACACGTCACGCACTACGCCCTCGTACTCTCCCGAGCCGCGGAACACCTCGCTCGTCGGTTCGCTCATTGGCCCTCCTTCACTCGTCGTTCTCGTACTGGCTCACGAGTCGGTGGAGATCGGTGAACTCGATGTTGCCGCCGGTCAGGACGAGCACGACGTTGCCCCTCCAGTCACCGCCGTGCTCGACGAGCGCCGCGAACGCGGCCGCCCCCGCGTGCTCGGCCACTTCGCCGGTCGACGCGAGGAGTTGGATGATCTGCGCCTCCAGCGTGTCCTCGCTGACGAGCACCATGTCGTCCACGCGGTCCTTCATGACCTCGAACGCGAGGTGACCCGGGGTCGTCGTGGCTAGGCCGCCGGCGAACGTCGCGCACGGCGCCGCCGTGACCTTCCCGGCCTCCCACGACCGCGCGACCGCGGGCGCGGCAGCCGACTGCACGCCGACGATCCGGATGCTCGGCAGGATCTCCTTGGCGAGCAGGGCGGTGGCGGCGATCAGGTTGCCGCCGCCGACCGGCACGACGATGCAGTCGGCGTCGGGCAGCTCCTCGAGGATCTCCCACGCGACCGTTGCGGCGCCCGCCAAGAGCCCCGCGTCCTCGCCGTCCTCGAGGTAGAGCTTGTCCTCGTCCTCCGCGATCGCACGCGCGGTGGCGGTCGCCTCGACAAGACTGCCGTCCACCACGCGCAGGTCCGCGCCGAGCCGCTCGATCGGCTTGAACTTCACCGCCGGGGTGCCCCGCGGGATCACGATCGTCGCCGGGATCCCGAGCTCGGCCGCCGCGTACGCGATCCCGCGCCCGTGGTTGCCGGTCGAGGCGGTGACGACGCCGCGCGAGCGCTGGTGCGCGTCGAGCCGCCACAGCGAGTACAGCGCGCCGCGCGCCTTGAACGACCGCACCGGCCCGTGATTCTCATACTTGATGAACACGTTGCGGCGGTCCGCGAGCGGGTCCACCTCGAGCCGGTAGAGCGGCGTCCGCGGATGGTGCTCCGAGACGACCGCGCGCGCCGCCCGCAGCTCGACGTGGCTCGGGATCCCGTTGTCGCTCACGCTCGCCGTCCCTGGCGTTCAGACATGCGCCACCTCGGTGCGGGGCACGAACCGACCGCGACCCGGTCGCGCGCTGAGCTTGCCGTCCTGCCACACGACCTCGCCCCGCGAGATCGTGACGGCCGCGCCACCGTGGACTTCCCGGCCCTCGTAGAGGCAGTAGTCGGTGGCGGAGTGGGTGGTCTCCATGCTCAGCACCGTTCGCAGGTCCGGGTCCCAGATCACGAGGTCCGCGTCGCCGCCGACGACCACGCCGCCCTTGCGTGGCCACATGCCGAACGCGCGCGCCGGGTTGGTGGCGGTGACTTCCACGAAGCGCTCGACGCTGAGGCGGCCCTTCGCCACCCCCTCGCTCCACAGCAGCGGCCGCACTTGCTCGATACCCGCGACGCCGTTGGGGATCTTCGAGAAGTCGTCGGCGCCCATCTTGCGCCGGTCCGCCATCGTGAACGGCGCGTGGTCCGACCCCACGACCTGGAGCGTGCGGTCGTGCAGTGCTGCCCACAGCGCGTCCTGGTGTTGCTTCGTGCGCAGCGGCGGCGAGCAGATGTAGCGCGCGCCCTCGAAGCCCTCGGCCGCGAGCTTCTCCTCGGTCATCACCAGGTAGTGGATGCACGTCTCGCCGATCACCGGCTGGCCGTCCGCGCGCGCCGCGGCGACCTCCGCCACCGACGCCTCGGCCGACATGTGCACAACGTAGAGCGGAGCGCCATAGACGCGCGCGAGCGCCATCGCCCGCACGGTCGCCTCCCACTCCGACATCCACGGGCGCGCCACGGCGTGCCAGCGCGGCTCGGTCTTGCCCTCCGCGAGCAGCGTCTCGATCAGCGAGTTCGACATCGCGTAGTTCTCGGCGTGCACGCTGACGCGGCCCCCGGCGCCGCCGACGAGCCGGAGGATCTCGAGCAGGTCGTCGTCGAAGACGACGAGCGCCGGGTAGGTCATGAAGACCTTGAAGCTCGAGTAGCCCGCCTCGACCATCCGCGGGATCTCGTCCCTGGTGTCCGGCCGGAGATCGGTGATGGCGACGTGGAAGCCGTAGTCGATCACGGCCCTGCCCTCCGCGCGGGCGTGCCAGTTGTCGACCGCCTGCTGGAGCGTCTCGCCCTTGTACTGGAAGGCGAAATCGATGTGGCTCGTGATCCCGCCCGCGAGCGCGCCCTCGCCGCCGGTGGTGAAGTCATCGGCCGTGACCATGCCCATGAAGGGCTCCGAGAAGTGCGTGTGCACGTCGATGCCCCCGGGGAGGACGAGCTTGCCCTCAGCGGAGAGCTCGAGGTCGCCCTCTCCGGCGACGATGTCCTGCCCGATCTCGGCGATGAGCCCGTTGGCGCAGGCGATGTCGGCGGCGAAGCGCCCCTCCGACGTCGCGATGGTGCCGCCGCGGATGATCGTGCGGCTCATGAGGAACCAGCGGTCACCTGGGCCGCGCGCGGCTGCCGCGCCGCGAAGTCCTTCGCGATGTCCTCCATCGTCATCCAGCGCACGCCGGAGTGCTCGTTGATGTGGTTGATGAGGCGCTCCTGCATCATCAGCACCTGCGGGTGGCCACTTGAGTCCGGGTGGATAGAGATCGGGAAGACCGCGTAGTCGTACTCCTGGTAGACCCAGTCGAACTGGTCGATCCAGACCTGCTCGAGCTGGCGCGGATTGACGAAGCCGTGGCTGTTGGGGGTCCCTTTCTGGAACACGAACGGCGGCCAGTCCTCGAGGTACCAGCTCGCCGGCACCTCGATCAGGTCGGTCTCCTCGCCGAACACGAACGGCTTCATCCAGGCGTCGGGATGCTGCGCGAAGTCGATCCGCGTCCAGCTGTCCCCGTCACGCACATAGTGGCAGTGGAAGTCGTTCTCCATCAGCGTGTGGTCGTAGAGGAACCCGTGCTTGAGGAGCAGCTGCACGGTCGCCGCGGAGAACTCGCCGCCGGGCGCGTCGAATCCGGCCGGCGGGCGGCCCCAGAGCTTGGTGATGAGGTCGACGCACTTGGTCAGCACCGCCTCCTCCTGCTCGGCGGTGAGGTCTGCCGGCGTCTCGTGCGAGTAGCCGTGGACGCCGATCTCGTGCCCGCCGGCCACGATCATCTCCGCCTCGCGCGGAAAGGTCTCGATCGAGTGGCCGGGGATCAGCCAGGTCGTCGGGATCTCGTGACGCTCGAACAGCTTCAGCAGCCGCGGCGTACCGACGCGGCCCGCGAACACCCCGCGCGAGATGTCGTTGCGCGAGTCCTCGCTGCCCGTGTCCGTGCCCCAGCTGTTGTAGGAGCCCAGCCAGCCGGCGACGGCGTCGACGCAGATCGAGTAGTTGCAGAGGATCTCCTTGCCCATCGTTACGCTCCTTCCGCCGCCCGCGACCAGTAGAACGGCTCCTCGACCCAGCCTTTCGAGAGCGCCGAGAGTTGGTGGATGACGAGCTTCATCCCGCTCATGCGCCAGCCGTCGGTCTGCTTGACGAAGCGGACGTCGTAGGAGCCCGTGTAGAAGACGGCCTCGCGCTCGTCGCGATCATCGCGGTCGACCATCGTGTGCAGGCCGAGGATGTGCCACGTGCCTTCCGCGCGCTCGCCCTCGACGTCGACGAACAGCGGCACCACGAGGTGGAAGGCCCACTTGATGTCGTCCACGTTCTCGCCCTGAAACTTGAGAAACTGCTTGCGGGAGCTCAGCAGCGGCGCGATGTTGCTGTCCCAG
>Ga0299913_10001636_pt1 | contig 16846 bp, 16 predicted proteins | sample RVTome_9_FD_201360 | JGI IMG/M metagenome (GOLD analysis project Ga0299913, IMG submission 201360) | Soil microbial communities from uranium-contaminated site in the Upper Colorado River Basin, Wyoming, United States - RVT155D38 (version 2) ... | reverse complement strand
TGGGTCAGAGCAGCTCTCCGTGCGCAGAGCCGGTCGGCTCGCCCTCCCTGGGCCGCGGCTCCTCGCCCGGGCCGTACCTGCCGTTTCGGGCCCGCTCCTCGGCCGAGGCGAGGTCGCCCGGCTCGATGATCCCGGCGTTCGTCTCGGTGGCAGCGCGCTCGACCTCGTCGAGAAGATCGCCCGACTCGAGCACCGGCAGCGAGCGACTGGCCTCGCCCTCGATGGCCCCGACGCCGAAGGGCACCCACTTGGCCGCGTCCTGGAGGCGATGCGGCGTGTCGTTGCCGCGGTTGTGGATCTCCTCAAACCCGCGCGGCTCGATCCACATCCGCTCGCCCTGCAGCAGGCCGAGGACGCCGGACTGGCCGGGCTCGGGTCGCTCGTGCTGGCAGTACCGGCACGTCAGCTGGTCGTGCTTCTGGTAGTGCTCGGGCTCCTCGTAGGTCGTGATGTAGCCCTCGTAGTTCCGGAGCACGACCTTATGGTCGGAGTAGCTGATCAGGTAGTTCGGCATGACCGGGATCTTGCCGCCGCCGCCCGGCGCGTCGATGACGTACGTCGGGACCGCGTAGCCGGAGGTGTGGCCGCGCAGGCCCTCGATGATCTCGAGGCCCTTGCCGACCGGCGTCCGGAAATGGCCTGAACCTTCGACGAGGTCGCACTGGTACAGGTAGTACGGCCGGATCCGGTTCTCGACGAGCTTGTGGACGAGGGCGCGCTGGATGTGGACGCAGTCGTTCACGCCCGCGAGGAGGACGCTCTGGTTGCCGATCGGGATGCCGGCGCGCGACAGCTTGTCGACGGCGCGGCTGACCTCGGGCGTGATCTCGTTCGGGTGGTTGAAGTGGAGGTTCATCCACAGCGGGTGGTACTTCGCGAGCATGTCGCACAGCTCGTCGTCGACCCGCTGTGGCAGGAATACCGGAACGCGCGTCCCGATCCGGATGATCTCGATGTGCGGGATCTCGCGGAGCCCGCGCATGACCGACTCGAGCAGCTTCGGCGCGAGGGTCAGCCCGTCACCGCCCGAGATCAGGACGTCGCGGACCTGGGGCGTCCGGCGCAGGTACTCGAGCTGCGCCTCGTGGTCGCGGCGGTTGAAGTTCTGGGTCGGGTCGCCAACGATCCGCGACCGCGTGCAGTATCGGCAGTAGCTCGCGCACTGCGTCGTGATGAGCATCAGGACGCGATCGGGGTAGCGGTGGACCAGGCCCGGGACGGGCGAGTGGCGGTCCTCGGCGAGCGAGTCGGCCATCATCGCGGTGAAGGCCTGCTGCTCGCGCCCGAGCGGGATCACCTGGCGCCTGATCGGGTCGTCGGGGTCGTCCGGGTCGATGAGGCTCGCGAAGTACGGCGTGATGTCGACGCGGAACTTGTCGTCGGCCGTCAGGCCCGCGCGCTCCTCCTCGGTGAGGTTGAGGACCTGCCCGACCTCCTCGAGCGTGTTGACCCGGTTGCTGAGCTGCCAGCGCCAGTCGTTCCACTTTTCATCTGGAACGTCGTCCCAGAGCGGGGCACGCCGGCTCCGCGCCGGCTTCCCGTCGGGCCCGAGCGTGAGCGCCGGGTCGCGCGGGTTGACCCAGGCCGGGTCAAGGTCCATCGACCCATGGGGTGCGGCGGGCGCCGGTGCGGCGGGCGCCGGTGCGGCGGGCGCCGGTGCGGCCGGCTTGGTCGGCTCGAGGCTCACGCGATCTCCGCTGGCGACTGCTCAGTGCATAAAGTCTATGCACTCTGCAAGTCCACGGATCATAGCGCGAGGGTCCCGTGCCTTCCAGCCGAATGGCGGGTTGGGACCCATCCGCCCCGATCGACGACCTCGCTAGTTGGGGCGCTCCGCTGGGTCGGAACCCTCGTCCGGATCGCCATCGGTGATCTGCCGTTCGATGCGGGTCTTGTGCTGGATCTGACTCGCGAGGTGCTCGGCCTCGCTCGAGAGAGCGTCCACCCGCGGGTCGCCGGCGTCGAGGTCCTGCTTCTGCTCCTCGATCTCCATGACCCGCTTCGCATCGTCGCGCACGGACTCGGTGGTGGCGTCCAGATCGTCCTGGCGATCCCTTTCGTCAGATCCCGGCATCTCGCTCGCTCCTGATCCAATGACCGTCGCGATAGACGTACCAGACCTCGATTCGTTCGGCCTCGAGCTCGCGAGGCCGGACGACGGCATTCGCGTAGCGCGTCCTCAGCATCTTCTCGAGGTCCTGTGGGCGCCACCTGCCCGAAACCCGCGCCGAGTCGATCATGTGCCGGAATTCCCGATCACCCGGCGGATTGGCGATGATGACGGGGCGCCGGCCGGCATCGTCGGCACCCCAAAGCACGCCCCCCGCGGTGCGTGACCAGATTCTCTCGGGCATCATGATGGCACCACGCCTTGCCGCGTGACAGCAGCCCGCCAAGCCTCAGCGATGCGGATCGACGGGGGGTCGCACCGGCGCCACGAGCCCGTTGCAACTGCGTGCCAACCGGGCTCGCCGCACGCATGGCGGGCGAGGTGGCGAGGTGAGTCGGGGCTGGCCCCCCGTACCATCGCGGCATGCCGCAAGCCACCGACGAGAGCCTGCCCGCGCACGTCCTCGCGAATCGGGAGGCCTGGGATCGCTACGCACACGAGTACGTCGAGCCCGGGCGGAGGAACTGGTCGACCCATGACATGTCATGGGGGATCTGGTCGATTCCGGAGTCCGACGTCCATCTGCTGCCGGCCAACGTCGCCGGGCAGGATGTCGTCGAGCTCGGCTGCGGCACCGCGTACGTCTCAGCGTGGCTCGCGAAGCGCGGCGCTCGTCCGGTGGGCATCGACAACTCGCCCGCGCAGCTCGAGACCGCACGAGGCTTTCAGAAGGAGTTCGGCATCGACTTCCCGCTCCACCTCGGCAACGCCGAAGACACGCCGTTCGAGTCGGGCAGCTTCGACGGCGCGATCAGCGAGTACGGTGCCGCACTCTGGGCGGACCCCTATATATGGATCCCCGAGGCGGCGCGCCTGCTCAAGCCCGGCGGCTGGCTGATGTTCCTCACGAACTCACCCCTCGTCATCCTGACGAGCCCGGACCTCGAGGCGGATGGGCCGGCGGGCACCGCCTTGCTCCGGCCGTACTTCGGCATGCACCGCACCACGTGGCCGGACGACACGTCGGTGGAATTCCACCTGCCGCACGGGGAGCTCATCCGATTGCTTCGAGACTCCGGTTTCGAGATCGAGCGGCTCGTCGAGCTCCGACCCGGGCCGAGCGCGACGACCCGATACACGCAGATCGCGTCGCTGGAATGGGCGCAGCAGTGGCCGTCCGAGGAGGCCTGGGTCGCGCGCAAGCGCGGCTGATCCGCGCCGCCGCGCCTGCGCCGCCGGGCACCGAGGGCTATTCGCCGATCACGCTCCAGATGAAGCCCATCGAGATGAAGAAGCCCGAGAAGAGGGCAATCAGCCCGATGCCGCCGTAGGGCGAGTTCGCGCCGGTGTGCGGGACGAGCTGCAGGCCGACGCCGAAGACGACCGCCCACAGGAAGAACAGCATCCCCCAGAACCACTTGCCGTTCGGGCCGGTGAGCTTCTTCGTCCAGCGCGACCGCCCGTCCGACGACATCGCCGCGCGCAGGATGATGACCACGAAGAGGACGGCGACCCCGACCGAGATGAACAGCGCCGGGAGGTTGTTGGGGAAGTCCTCGAACCAGAGCGTGAAGATCGTCACGGCGGGCCGATGCTATCAGACGGCTAGCATGGTTCGAGCCGATGACGAGCCACCGATCCCCGATCGCGCGCGCCCTTCGGCGGGGGCCTCGGCGTTGAGCCGATTCGAGCGGGTGGGGCGGTGGTCGGCGCGGCACCGCTGGCCGGTCGTCATCGCGTGGGGCGCGCTGATCCTCGTCGCCGTGCCGCTGGCCCTCCAGACGCCGGGCGCGCTGCGCTCCGGCGGGTTCATCCGCGACGACCTCGAGTCGGCACAGGCCAAGGCGCTGCTCGAGACGGAGATCGGCGTGCCCGAGGCGGCGCTGGTCATCGTCCTCCACTCCGATACGGCGCGGGCCGGCGAGCCCGCCTTCGAGACCGCCGCCGCAACGGCGCTCGTCGACGTGCCCGGGGCCGAGTTCGTCCGGAGCGTGATCCCGCACGTGCTGTCGACGCGGCAGGTGTCCGCAGACGGTCACACCGCGTACGACATCGTCCTGCTCAACCTGTCGGCCGACGACTCGCCACGGGCACTCCCGGGCATCCGCGCGGCGATCCGCGAGGTGCCGGGCCTCGAGATCGGTTTGTCCGGCGGGCCGGCATTCTACGGCGACGTCCAGGAGGTGTCCGAGGCGGACCTCCAGCGGAGCGAGCTCATCTCGCTCCCGCTCGCCGCGCTCGCGCTCCTGCTCGTGTTCGGCTCGGTCGTCGCGTCGGCGGTGCCGCTCGCCGTCGGCGGCGCGGCGGTCGTCGTCGCCCTGGCCGGGATCTTCCTGATCGCCAGCGTCACGCCGATGAGCATCTTCGTGCTCAACCTCGCGACGCTCCTCGGGCTCGGCCTCGGGGTCGACTACTCGCTGCTCATGACGAGCCGATTCCGCGAGGAGATGGCTGCCCGAAGCTGGCAGCGCGAGGCCGTCGAGGACGCGGTCGGCGCGACGGTTCGAACCGCCGGCCGCGCGGTGTTCTTCTCCGGGCTGACCGTCCTGCTCGGCCTGCTCGGCCTCGTGCTCTTCGAGTTCATGATCCTGCGTTCGGTGGGGATCGCCGGCGCGATCGTCGTGGCGCTCAGCGTCGTCGGGGCGATGACCTTGCTGCCGGCGATCCTCGCGATCGTTGGCGTCCATATCGATCGTCTGCGGGTGCGGCGCGTCGTCGCCCGGCCGGCCGCCGAGGGCTTCTGGTCGCGGCTCGCCTGGTGGGTGATGGCCCGGCCGGCCGCGGTCCTCGTGCCGACCCTGCTCGTCCTCCTCGTCCTCGGCACGCCGTTCCTGCACGTCCGGTTCAACGCCCCGGATGCCCGGATCCTGCCGGAGTCCGTGCCGTCGCGGCAGTCGTTCGACCGGCTCACGGAAGCGTTCGGGCCCGGGCCGTTCGCCCCGATCGTCCTCGCGATCCGGACGCCCGGTCCGGCCACGGATTCCGGCAACCTGGCCGCGCTCATGGACTACTCGCGCCGGCTCGCGGAGGACGCTCGGATCGAGCGGGTCGACAGCCTCGTCGACGTCGATCCGCGGCTGACGCTCGAGCAGTACGCACTGCTCTACGGTGCACGTGGCGGCCCGCCGGACCGGTTCGTCGCCGAGGCACTGTCCGCCACGACCGAGGGCGACCTGACGGCGTTCACGATCACGACGCCGTATGCCCCGAACGACGAGGCCGGCCGGCAGCTCGTGCGCGAGCTCCGCGCCGACGACGGTGCGCTCAGCCCGCCGGGGGGCATGACCGTCCTCGTCGGGGGCGGCGCGGCGGACGTCGAGGACGTCGTCACCGGCATCGGGGCGGAATTCCCGCGGAGCGCGCTGTTCATCTTCGTGACGACGTACCTCGTGCTCCTGGTCCTCCTGCGATCGCTCGTCCTGCCGCTCAAGGCGCTGGCGATGAACACGCTCTCGATCGTCGCGTCGTTCGGGGCGCTCGTCTGGATCTTCCAGGACGGCAACCTGTCGGCGCTGTTCGGGACGCGGCCGCTCGGGTTCGTCGAGACGACCCAGCCGGTGATCCTGTTCTGCGTCCTGTTCGGGCTGTCGATGGACTACGAGGTCTTCCTGCTCAGCCGGATGCGTGAGAGCTGGGAACAGACCCGCGACAACCCGACCGCAGTCGCGCACGGGCTCGAGCGGAGCGGCCGGATCGTCACGTCGGCGGCGCTCATCGTCATCGTCGTCGCGGGATCGTTCGCGTTTGCGGACATCGTGCTGATCAAGGCCCTCGGCGTCGGCATCGCCCTCGCCGTGGCGCTGGATGCGACCGTCGTCCGCGCGCTCCTGGTGCCCGCGACGATGCGCCTGCTCGGGCGCTGGAACTGGTGGCTCCCAGGCGGGCTCGGCCGAGCGCTCCCGGCGCTCGAGGACGAGGAGGCACGGGCGTGAGGCCCCGTGTTCCCGGTCTCGTCATGTTCGCGGTGATCGTCGCCGCGTGTGGCGGCGGGCCGATCTTCGCGAACCCGCCGCTGGACTACCCGTTGCCCGCGGCGCCGGCGACCCCTCGGCCAGCGCCAGTCGATCCGATCCCCGTCGAGCTCCCGCGTGACGACGGGCCTCACGCCCGGCTGACCGAGTGGTGGTACTACACCGGCCACCTCGAGGACGAGATTGGACGCCAGTTCGGATTCGAGGCGGTGGTCTTCCGGGCGGAACGGGGTTCCGTGCCGCCGTCCTGGGCGGCGCATCTCGCGCTCACCGACGAGAGCGGCCGGCGGTTCTCGTATGCGCAACGGAGCGAGATCGGGCCGCAGGTCGATCGCTCCCCGCGCGACACGGCCGGCGTCCCGACGGGTTTCGACCTGCAGGTCGGCGGCCTGAACCCGGAGCTGATCGCAGGGGGAGCGCCGGCACTCGCGGTTCCGTGGCGCCTCGCGGGTTCCAACGGCGCCGACGTCATCCAGGCTGTCCTCGCGGACGAGGAGGCGGCCGCGGCCGACCGGCTGTTCGGGCTCGACCTCGCGCTCGCCTCGACCAAGCCCGCCGCGCTCCACGGCGGCGACGGGTTCGTCGATTTCGGGCCGGCCGGCTCGTCCTACTACTACTCGCGGACGCGTCTGGACGCGTCCGGGGAGCTGGCCATCGACGGCGAGTCCTACGCCGTCACGGGCATCGCCTGGTTCGACCACCAGTGGGGCGACTTCATCTCGATCGGCGGCGGCTGGGACTGGTTCGCGATCAACCTTGATGATGGCACGGATCTCACGCTCTCTGTCGTCCGCGACGCGACTGGCGAACCGGTGCTCGGCTACGGGACGCTCGTCGACGCAGACGGAACCGCGCGACACCTCGGGGCCGACGCCTTCGACATCCGCGCTCTCGACTCGTGGACCAGCGCGGTGAGCGGCCGTTCCTACCCCGTCCACTGGACCATCGCGCTTCCGGACGAGCTCCTCGTGATCGAGCTTCGGGCGACGATCCAGGACCAGGAGCTGGATACCCGGGCGACCACCGGCGTCGCGTACTGGGAGGGCTCACACCACGTGCGCGCGAGCCGGGATGTCGAGCCGCTCGGCGGCGAGGCGTACGTCGAGGTGACGCGCTATGGCGAGTGAGCCGATGATGTCGCCGTGCGCGTGACGCTGTCCCGCCGCGGGGACTACGCGGTCAGGACGATGGTCGCCCTCGGGCGGGAGCCCTTCGGCGAGGTGCTGAGTGCCACCAGGATCGCTGCGCGGATGGACGTTCCGAGCCGCTTCCTCGCCCATGTGCTCGCCGACCTCGGGCGCGCCGGGCTGGTCGTCGGGCGGGCCGGGCGGAGCGGCGGATACCGACTGGCAGTCCCCGCGGCAGAGATCAATCTCCTCCAGATCGTCGACGCCGCGGAGCGGGACGTCGAGGCCCGCTGCGTCCTTCGGGGCAGCCCGTGCGACGTCGCCGGACGGTGCGCCGTCCACGATGCCTTCTGGGCCGCGACGTCCGCTGTGCGGTCAGAGCTGGCGGCAACGACGCTCGCGGACGTTTCGCGCCGACCTGCGTGATCCGCGGGCGCCCAGCCCCGGCCTGAAAACAGGCCGAATGGCCCATGGCGGCAGATGGGCCGGTCGCGAATATTCATACCGTTGAGATATGTGTTTCGGCGGACGGCTCCGTTCGCCGAGCCCGGAGGTGCAGATTCATGCGGGCGGTACGAACCATCGTCATCCTGGTCTGCGGCATGGCACTCGCGGCGTGCACGCCGCGAGTGACGAGCCCGGCCTGGACCCACGATCCCCGGCTGGAGGCGGGCGGCGCGGGCGCGTCAGCGCCGGCCACCTCACCCGGCGCCTCGGGGCAGCACGCGGGTGGCGACACCCTCGGCGTGCTCGAGATCACGAGCATCGACCTTGGGTTCGCGCCGAAGGAGCTCATTGTCGACGAGCCCGGCGCGTACGAGGTCCGACTCACGAACGACGGGGCCATCCCGCACGACATCACCTTCCCCGACGGCCAGACCGCGGTCGCCGAACCCGGTGAGGCTGCGTCGGTCACGGTCGAGGTGCCGGCCGATGGCCTCCACTTCATCTGTTCGATCCCGGGGCACGCCGATGCGGGCATGCAGGGCACGATCGGGGTCAAGGGCGCGACGGCCGGCGGCGGCGGCGGAGGCGACCACGGCGGGCCCGCGCCCGCGACGGACGTCCGGCCTGATCCTGACGCGCCACCGTACGACCCGTTCGACGCCACCGCGCCGGCCCTCCTCGCCGGACAGACGCACGAGATCGACCTCGTGATCGAGGAGAAGCTCATGACCGTCGCGTCCAGCACCGACGGCGGCTTCGTCCAGGCGGTCTGGACGTTCGGCGGAACCGTTCCGGGACCCGTCATCCGGGTGAAGGTCGGCGACACCATCCGGGTCCACCTGATCAACCCGGCGGAGAGCCAGCTCGCCCACTCGGTTGACTTCCACGCCAGCCAGGTCGCCTGGAACGACGAGATGACGTCGATCAACCCGGGCGAGGAGAAGGTCTACGAGTGGCGCGCCGACTACGCGGGCGTGTGGATGTACCACTGCGGCACGTCACCGGCGCTGCACCACATCGCGAACGGCATGTTCGGGATGGTCATCGTGGAGCCGCGTGAGGGCCTCCCCCCGGTCGACGCACAGTTCGCGGTCGTCCAGAGCGAGTGGTACCTGGGCCCGCAGGGCCAGCCCGTGTCGCTGACCGAGGCCGCGGCGGCCGCCCCGGCGCCGGACTTCGTGGTCTTCAACGGTGTCGCGAACCAGTACGTCGACCACCCGCTCGAGGTCGGGACCGGCGAACGCGTTCGGGTCTTCATGCTCAACGCGGGGCCGTCGATCGACAGCTCGTTCCACGTCGTGGGGACGATCTTCTCGTCGGTGACGAAGGAAGGGGTCCACCTCGTCCCGGGCAATGACGGCTCCTGGGGCTCCCAGGCCGTCGACCTCGCGCCCGCGCAGGGCGCGATCGTCGAGTTCGACATGCCGGAGGACGGGCTCTATCCGATGGTCACCCATGCGTTCAACTTCGTGGGCCGCGGAGCGCTCGGCCTCTTCCAGGCCGGCGACGGTGACCCGCTGAACTGACGATCAAGTCGGCGTGGGCACCGGCTCGGGCGAGCCTCGCATCCAGACGACCAGCGCGATCACGAATCGGGCGATGAGCGACAGGCCGTAGCTCGTGCACCAGATGCACACGGCGCCGATGACGAAGACCTGCAGGTACATGAAGTAGGCCTCGAACAGGACGCCCGCGAGCGACAGGCCGTAGTGGGCGAGCAGGAGCGCGTACAGGTCGGTCCTCCACCACGCGATCGCCAGCGTCAGCAGCACGAGCGACAGCGCGACGCCGAATACGGCGACGGGCATCCCCGCGATGCGGCTGTACTCGCTGCGCGCGACATCCTCGCAGCCCTTGATCGGGCCGCACACGGGCACACCGCCCTGCAGCTCGACGATCGACAGATATGCGGCAATCGCCAGCCCGACGACGTCGAGCGCGGCGAGGATCAGGCCCGGATGAACGCCGAGGATCGGTCGGACCGTGGATCGGCGCATCACGGAACCGCTGGAGTTGCTTCGGCCGCCAGCTGCCGGATCAGGGCGGCGAGCGGCTCGTACTCGGGGACGCCGACGATCGGCTGGCCATTGACCATGAGGGTCGGCGTGGACGAGATGCCTGCCCCCAGGGCAGCGGCAGTCTGCGCACGGATCGACGCACGACCGTCGGTGCGGCCGAGGCAGGCATCGAATGCCGTGCGGTCGAGCTCGGCGGCGTCCGCGACGAGAGCGATGAACGCCGCGTCGTGGTCACCGCGGTTCTCGCGACCCTGATTCCAGAACACCAGGTCGTGGAACTGCCAGTAGCGGTCCTGCTCGGCCGCGCACCGGGCGCCGGCCGCCAGCTCGAGCGACTCGCTCGGACTGCCGCTGCCCAGGATGTCGATGTCCTTCGCTTCGATCCGGACGGTTCCGGGCACGACGAACTCCGAAACGAGGCGCGAGAAGCGCCCGGTGACGAGAAGCTTGCAGGCGGGGCACTGGAAATCGGAGTACAGCTCGATGACCACAGGCGCGTCGACGCTTCCGAGCACGTCGCCGTCGACGAGCTCCGCCGTGTAGCTGGTCGGCGGCTGGAACAGCTCCTCGCCGCCACTCGGGTCTCGCGGGAGCGCGAGGAAGACGAGGGCCGCGCCGACGACGACCGCCCCGGCGGAGACGAGGACCATGGGGGACTGCCAGCGAGGTCGAGGCGCGGCCCGGCGGGCCTTCGGACGGGCGGGCCGCTCGAGGCGCTGCTGGGCGCGACGCTCCCTGCGCGAGAGCGATTCGTTGACGGAGCGGGACACGGCAGACCTCGCAGGAGAAGGGGCGCCTTCGGCAGGCGCCGACGAGACGAGCCTGCTGGCCTCGAGGGTCGAGGGCTACGTGCCGAATGCACCGACGGCCAGGGCCGTGCGTCCCGAAGATCACGTGTCGGCAGGCGCTCGGCCGACCAAAGCGCACGAACCGGTACCGGTCTCGAGCAGCCGATCGGGTGATTACGATCGGCGGCCAGGATGACGACGCTGCGCCCGTGCGTGGCAAAGCGGCCACCGGCCCCAGCCCGGGCGCCCGGAAAGGCACCGATCGAACCTCGCTGACCGACCCTCGCGCGCAGCGCCAGCTGCGTCGCGCGATCGGGGCGTTCGGGCTGATCGTCGTGCCCGTGGGGCTGGTCTGGGTCATCCTCGGGCTCGCGCTCGGCGACGCCCCCCTCGTCGCGGTCAGTCTCGTCTCGATTGCCTTCGGGACGTACCTCCTCTTCGAGCACCGGACATCGGAGGGTCGGCCGGCCGCCTCCATCGCGACTCGCGCAGGCCTGGCAACGAACCTCGCGATCGTCGGTGCCGTGACCGCCGAGCCGGTCATCGGCATCGCGATGACGGTGGCGGCCACGATCCCCGCGCTGCTCGCACTCGCCCACGCCGCGCGCAGGATGGTTGCGCTGTTCATGGTTCTCGGCTCGGTGACGAGCCTGTACGCCGCGCTCGCGTCATCGATCCTGCCGTGGGCGTCGGACCTGCCGAGCCCGATGGACATCCTGCTGCCGACGTCCACGGTTGTCCTCGCCTACGCGATCTTCAACATCTTCCTGTGGAACACCAGCAGCCAGCAGACCGCGACCGCGACGGAGCTCAGCGCTGCGATGGACCTGTCCCGTGAGGTCGCGCAGACCCTCGACCCGAAGCTTGTGGCCGGGATCATCGCCCGCCACATCGCGAATGCGGCCGAGGTCGCCAACTGCACGCTCAGCACGTGGGATCGCACGAACGACCGGGTCGTCACCTTCGCCTACTACCCACCGGACCGCCACGCGATCATCGAACCGACGTATGACCTTGCCGAGTACCCGGCCACCCGTCGGGTCCTCATGGAAGGCGAGACGTGCTTCGTCGATATCGCCGATCCGGCCAGCGACCCGCGCGAGTTGGCGTACCTCGAGTCGGTCGGCCAGCGGAGCATGGTCATCCTGCCGCTCGTCGTCCGGGGCGAGTCGATCGGGATCCTCGAGCTCAGCTCGACCCGGTCCCTTGCGTTCAGCGAGCGGAGCACGCAGCTCGCGCAGCTGCTCGCTCGCGAAGCGGCGGCGGCCCTGGAGAACGCGCGGCTCTACGACCAGGTTCAGGATCAGGCGTTCCGGGACGCGCTCACCGGCCTCGCGAATCGCCGCCTCTTCCTCGAACGCTGCACCCACGTGCTCGACCGGCTGCGCGGCCGAAGCACGAAGCAGGCCGCGGTGCTCTTCCTCGACCTCGACCACTTCAAGCTGCTCAACGACCGGTTCGGCCACACCTCGGGCGACGAGGTGCTGCAGGCCCTCGCCGAGCGCCTCCGGCTGGCGATCCGCCCGGGCGACACGGCGGCGCGCCTCGGCGGTGACGAGTTCGCGATCCTGCTCGAGGACGTCGACGGGCCTGACGAGGCGATGAGCGTCGCCGCGAGGCTCGAGGAAAGCCTGTCGGAGCCCGTCGCCGTGGGCTGGGGAGCGCCCCGGATCGCCGCGAGCGTCGGCGTTGCGCTGTCCGGGACCGGCGGCGACTCGGCCGACGACCTGCTTCGAAACGCGGACATCGCCATGTACGCGGCGAAGGCCGACGGGCGCGGGCGGGTCCGCCTCTTCCATCCCGAGCTCCTCGTGAAGGCGGCCGCCCGGAGCGACCTCGACGCGCGGTTGCGCGGCGCCGCCGAGCGGGGCGAGCTTCGCCTCGAATACCAGCCGATCGTGGAGCTGGGACCCGGACCCGACCCCGGCCACGTCGTCGGGCTCGAGGCGCTCGTTCGCTGGGAGCCGGTCGGTGGTCCGACGCACATGCCCGGGGACTTCATCGCCCTCGCCGAGGAGACCGGCGAGATCATGTCGATCGGGCGCTGGGTGATCCACGAGGCCTGCCGCCAGGCCGGCGAGTGGCAGCGCAGCCACGCCCGCCCGGACCTCCGGGTGAGCGTAAACCTGTCGCCGCGACAATTCGCGGATCCCGGCCTCCTCGGCGTGGTCGCGACGGCGCTCGACGAGAGCGAGCTGGCGCCCACATCCCTGACGCTCGAGATCACCGAGACCACCCTCATGGCCGACACGATGGACACGGCCGAGCGGCTCCGTGAGCTGCGGAGGATGGGCGTCAGGATCTCAATCGACGATTTCGGCACGGGGTACTCGTCGCTCGGCTATCTCCAGGCGTTCGAGCTCGACGAGCTGAAGGTGGACCGATCGTTTGTCTCGTCCACGGATGTCGTCGGCAACCCGCGCGTGATCAGCCGGGCGATCGTCGAGCTGGGGCGCGCCCTGGGCCTGGAGATCGTCGTCGAAGGGATCGAGTCGCAGATCCAGGCCGAGTGGTTCCGGTCGCTCGGCTGCCAGTACGCCCAGGGTTTCTACTTCGCGCGACCGCTCACCCCGTCGCAGATCGAGATGTTCCTCTCGGGCGGGCGGGCCGGCGCGCCCGCCGGGTCGATCACGTCGATTGCACCGCTCCGGAGGCGGCGCGCCGCCGGCGCGTAGGCCGCCTAGCCCTCCCGGACCGAGCGGGGAACGCCCTCCCGCCACTCCTTGCCAGGCCACGGATCGATCGGGTCGCGCCCATTCGCCCCGAGCGTCAGGTTGATCTCGCCGAGGTGGTACGCCTCGTGGTTGATGAGTCGCAACAGGATCGATTGCCGCGTGTGGAACTCGGACGGGCGGCCCTGCTCGTCGCGCTGAACGACCTCGCCGAGCATCGCCGGCGTCCAGCGCTCCAGGACGCCCTCGACGACCTGCCAGGTCGAACGCCAGGCGTCGGCGAGCTCCGTTGCGGAACGCGGCCGGGACAAGTCGTCCTCCCAGCCGGGAGTGTCTCCCTCGAACGGGGTGAGCTCGGCTCCAGGCTCGCCGAAGACGTCGCACAGCCAGAACACGCGCATCGCCACGCTGTGTCCGGCAACGGCCCAGATCGGCCAAGGGTCTGTTTCGTAGTCCCTCGCCGCCAGGACGGGCAGGGCAAGATCATCGTCGGACAGGCGCAGGAGCCCTTCCGTCGTCCGCCGGTTGTAGCCGGCCCAGTCGGCGTAGAACGGCCGAAGCGAGCCTGGCGCCGGGTCGCTCATGAGCCGGTGATGTATTCGCCGCCGTCGACTCCGATGACCTCGCCGCTGATGAACCCCGTGCCCTCGGCGGACAGCGCGACGATCGCGTTCGCGACGTCCTGGGTGGTCGTCATTCGCCCGGTCGGGTTGCGATCCATGGCGGCGGCGATGATCGCGTCGCGCTCGGGGATCTTCATGAGCGCGGGCGTCATCGTCACGCCGGCGCGAATCGCGTTGACCGTGATCCCGCTGTGCTTGCGGGCAAGCTCCATCGCGAGCTGCCGGACGTGCGACTCGAGCGCCGCCTTGGCGGAGGAGACGACGCCGTAGCTCGGCACGACCCGGGTCGAGCCCTCGGAGGTCATGGCGTAGACCTTGGAGCCGTCGCCGAGGAACCTGCCCCGGTACAGGTCCTGGACCCAGTAGACGAGGCTGTTCGCCATGACGTCCTGGGTCATCTCCATCTTCTTGCGGTCGACCGCGCCCTTCGGGTCGTCGGCGATGAACGGGACGAGGCTGCCGAAGGCAAGCGAATGCATGACGACGCGAACGTACGCCTCGCGGCCGGCCTTCCGGGCGACGTCGAAGCGAGCGCCGAGCTCCGCGAGCGCCCCTGCCCGCTTCTCGTCGTCGGCGGCGTTCATGTTCACGTACATGACCTCGCGCCCCAGCGCGGCGAGATCGGCCTTGAGCTCCTCGACGTGCTGCAGCGCGGCACGGAAGTCGAGGTGGATGCCACAGATGTTGTAGCCGGCCGTGGCGAGGGCTCGGGCCGTGGCCTCGCCCATGCCCGACGAGGCGCCGAGGATGAGCGCCCAGCGTTCCCGCGAATCGGCCATCGTCGATGGACCTCAGCTAGCGTGGTCGGCGAGTCTAGCCGAGGGTGCCGCCGCCCGAGTAGGGTGTCGCGCGTGGAACAGGCCGCCGCCATCTCGACCCGTGGCCTGACAAAGTGCTACGGCCCGATCGTCGCGCTCGACAGCCTGGATCTGGACGTGCCCGCGGGCAGCATCACCGGTCTGCTCGGACCGAGCGGTTCGGGGAGGACCGCGGCGCTCCGGCTGCTGGCCGGCCTCTCGCGGCCATCGGGCGGCTCGGCGGTCGTGGCCGGGATCCCGCTCGGCGATCGTCACGGGGTGAAGCTCCGGCGCAAGGTCGGCGTGCTGCCCGACGCCGATGCCATCTTCGAGTGGATGTCCGGCCGCGAGCAGCTGTCGTTCGCGGCCGAGCTCGCCGGGATCGCCAGGCCGGACATCCCGGCGCGCGTGACGTCGATGCTCGAGCGAGTCGGGCTGGCCGTGCTGGCGGACGCCCGGACGTCGCTCTACGACCTCGCCGAGCGGCGGCGGCTCGGTGTCGCGCAGGCGTTGATCGGCGAGCCCGAGGTCGTGCTGCTCGATGAGCCGGTCGCGGCCCTCGATCCGGCGAACCGAGCCGAGCTCCTGGGCATCATCGGCGAGCTCCGGGCCCAGGCGACGGTCGTCCTGTCGAGTCCCGAGCCTGCGCACGTCGAGACCGTCTGCGACCGCGTCGCCGTCCTGGAGCACGGGCGGCTCGTCGTGGCGGCGCGCGTCGACGCCCTGCTCGGCGGCGTGGTGGGGGCGACCTACGACATCGTGCTCGACCGCGAGCCGGGGCTGGCACTCGCCGGCCTCGTCGCCCGCCTCCGACTTGAATCGTGGGTCAGCGCGGTCAAGATCGACGGCCGCGTACTCCGAGTGGCGGTCCGCGACGAGCCGCGGGCGGTGCGCGAGCTGCTCCCGTCCGTCGTCGCCACCGGCCTGCCCATCGCCTCCTTCCGGCGGGAACGCCCGACGCTCGCCGACGCGATCAGCGAGCTCACGGGTCGGGTGCCGGCGGACGCGGGGACCACCGCGTGATTCACACGTTCGGCTATCGCGAGCTCCTGACGAAGGAGGTTGTCGAGGCCTGGCGGACGTATCGGCTCGCGATCCTGTGCGGCATCTTCGTCGTGATCGGCATCGCGGTTCCGCTGCTCGTCCGATTCCTGCCGCGGCTGCTTCGCTGGTTCGGCGCGACCGGCGAGCTCGGGCTCGAGGACCTCGGGGTCGCCGACGTTGTCGAGGTGCTCGTGCGGAACGTCACGCTCATCGGCGGGATCGCAGCCATCCTGCTCACGATGGGCAGCATCGCCGGCGAACGTCGCCGTGGGACGCTCCGCCTCGTCCTCAGCCGTCCGGTGAGCCGCGCCGCGGTCATCTGGGCGAAGTTCGTCGCGCTCGGGATGGCGTTCGGTCTCGCGACTGGGCTCGCGGTCCTCGCGGCGTGGCTCTACTCCGCACTGTTCTTCTCGCCCCAGGCGGCCCTGCCGTGGGGTCAGCTCGGGGCGGTGCTCTGGCTGTTCCTGATGGTTCACGTCGCGGTGACGCTGTTCGGCTCTGTCGTCGCGGCGACGCCGCTGGCGGCCGGCATGTTCGGCCTGGCGTTCGTGGCAGTGATGTCCCTGGCATCGAACGTCACGTCGCTCGCGCGCCTGCTGCCGGTCGGGCTCGGCGAGGTCGCGCGGGCGGTGGCCCTCGAGGACGTCAGCCCGGACCTCCTGCCCGGCACGACCGTGGGCGTGTCGCTGGCCGTGATCGCGGTCGCGCTCGGCGCCGCGTGGTGGCGGTTCCGCCGAATGGACGCCTAGGCGACGCGTCGCTACGTGACGACGCCCAGGGCGCGGAGGCGGTCGATCGCGGGCGCGTCGTAGCCCGCCTCGCGCAGGATCTCCTCCGTGTGCTCGCCGAGGAGCGGCGGCGGCAGGCGGACCGTCGCCGGCGTTCCCGCCAGCTCGAACGGGACGCCCACCTGGTCGACGCGCCCGAGGATCGGGTGTTCGAGCAGCACGCGGCTTCCGAGGGCGGCCGCCTGGGGCGAGGCGAAGGCCTCGGCGACGTCGAGGATCGGGCCGGCCGGGATGCCGGCCTCGCCCAGGCGCGCCAGCCAGGTTGCGCTCGCCGCGGTTGCGAATCGTTCGGCAAGGATCGGGATGAGGTCGTCACGACGTTCCACCCGATCGCCGTTCGTGGCGAAGCGCGCGTCCGTGGCCAGCCCGGGCAGGCCGATCGCCGGCCCCAGGCGCGCCCACTGGCGCTCACTCCCGACGCCGATCGCGATCTCGCCGTCGGCGGTCGCGAACGTCTCGTA
>Ga0299913_10001635_pt1 | contig 16849 bp, 17 predicted proteins | sample RVTome_9_FD_201360 | JGI IMG/M metagenome (GOLD analysis project Ga0299913, IMG submission 201360) | Soil microbial communities from uranium-contaminated site in the Upper Colorado River Basin, Wyoming, United States - RVT155D38 (version 2) ... | reverse complement strand
GTGGACCGGGACGCTTCTGCCGGAACCGACTGTGCCCGGCTCACGACCTCGAGCTACTCGGCGTCCACCGGATCCTGAGGTCGCGTGCGGCGCGTGCCTCGTCGGGACGTCTCACCGGAGTGGTGACCGGGGCGGACCGGACGATCTCGGGATCGTCGGCCGCCTCCTGCACGATCCGGCGCAGAGCGGCAGCGAGCCCGTCCACCGTCTCCTTGGACTCGGTCTCGGTCGGTTCCACCATCAGGGCCTCCTCAACGACCAGGGGGAAGTAGACGGTGGGCGGGTGATAGCCGAGATCGATGAGGCGCTTGGCAAGATCGGTGGTCTTTATTCCGAAGCGCTTCAGGTGCTTTCCGCTGGAGACGAACTCGTGCATGCAGGGGCCCGGGTACGCGGTCGGCAGCACGTCGGCGACCAGCGCCCTCAGATAGTTCGCATTCAGCACCGCCCGTTCTGCGACCGCTCGCAAGCCTTCGGGTCCCAACGACCGGAGGTACGCGTAAGCCCGCACGTTGATGCCGAAGTTGCCGTGGAAGGAATGGATCCGCCCTATCGAATCGGGCCGGTCCTGATCCCAGCGCCACCGCTCGGCACCCTCGTCCCACGTCAGCACCGGCGCGGGAAGGAACCGCTCGAGGCGTTGGGAGACCGCCAGCGGGCCCGATCCCGGACCCCCTCCTCCGTGTGGTGTCGCGAAGGTCTTGTGGAGATTCAGGTGGACGATGTCGAAGCCCATGTCTCCGGGCCGCACCATCCCGACGATCGAGTTGAAGTTCGCGCCGTCGTAGTAGAGGAGGCCCCCTACCCCGTGTAGCGCGGCCGCGATCCGTTCGATGTCGCGCTCGAACAACCCGAGCGTGTTCGGGTTCGTGAGCATCAGGCCCGCGACGTCTTCGTCCAACACCGCCTCGAGGGCGCCGATGTCGACCAGGCCGCGCTCATCGGAGGGGACCTCTACGGCTTCGTAACCCGCCAATGTGACACTTGCGGGGTTGGTGCCGTGCGCGGAGTCCGGGATCACGACCTTGCGCCGCGCGTTGCCGTGCGAGAGGTGCCAGGCGCGCATGATCAACAAGCCCGTCAATTCCCCCTGCGCGCCGGCGGCCGGCTGGAATGTGAGACGCGCCATCCCGGTCGCCTCGCACAACGCGCGCTCGAGCGTGCCGAGCAATTCCAACGCGCCCTGGACGAGGGTGTCGTCTGCGTGAGGATGGAGGCCAGCGAACCCCGGCAGCGCGGCCGCGTCCTCGGCGAGCTTGGGGTTGTACTTCATCGTGCAGGACCCCAGTGGGTACGCGCCCACGTCGATCGCCCAGTTGCGCTGCGACAGACGCGTGTAGTGGCGCACGAGGTCCAGCTCGGAGACCTCCGGCAAGGGGGGCGCTTCGCTTCGGCGATGCTCGGCGGGGATGAGCTCCTCGAGCCCGGGGGCGTCCACGCCGGCCTCCGGCAGCGACCACGCCCGCCGCCCCACATGGGACAGCTCGTAGATCACCGGGAACGCCTCGCTCTCGAGGCGCGTACCGGCCGATCGCTCCAGCGGGGAGCTCATCGTTCCGCGAGCTCCTTCTCGATCGCCTCGGCCAGGCCCCTGATCTCGGTCTCGGTGCGCTTCTCGGTGACCGCTATCAACAGAGCGCGCTCCAGTCCCGGGTACCACTTGCCGAGCGCGGGACCGACGAGGAAACCACGCGTCGCCAGTCGCCGGCACAATTCCTCTGCGTCGATCGGTGTCTCGAGCACGAGCTCCTTGAAGAGCGGTCCCTCGAAGACGACGTTGCATTCGGGTAGGTCCCCCAGGATCCGCGCGGCGAACGCCGTCCGGCGCGCGCACGTCTCCCCCAAGACATAGAGCCCGCGGGGGCCGAGCCACGCCAGGTGGATCGCGGCAGCGATCGCCATCAACGTCTGGTTGGTGCACACGTTCGAAGTTGCCTTGGCGCGCCGGATGTGCTGCTCGCGCGCCTGCAGGGTCAACACGAAAGCGCGGCGACCGTCGGCGTCCAGCGTCTCACCGGCGATGCGGCCGGGGACCTGCCGGACGTATTCCAATCTGGTCGCGAGCAAGCCGACGTACGGCCCCCCGTACGAGATGGGGTTCCCGAGGGCGTGTCCCTCCCCCACGACGACGTCGGCTCCCTGCGCGCCGGGGGCTTCGAGGATCCCCATCGCCGTGGGATCGGCGACCGCGATGCACAGCGCGCCCGCCGCGTGCGCCGCGGCGGCTGCGCCCCGCATGTCTTCCAGCCGCCCCAAGAAATTGGGGTACGCGACGACGACGGCTCCGGCGCCGGAGGCATCCAGCCCGGCCCAGTCCGTCACGCCCTCATCGCCCACGTCGACGACGTCCAGAGAGATGTCTAAAGCTGAGGTATAGGTTCGGACGACCTCCAGGTAGTGCGGGTTGAGGCCCGCCCCGACGATCGCCCGGTCCCGCTTCGTGACGCGCAGGGCGAGGTTGATCCCTTCGACCACCGCGGATGCTCCGTCGTAGAGGGACGCGTTGGCAGCCTCCATCCCGTAGATGTCGCAGATCAGCGATTGGAACTCGAAGACCGCCTGGAGCACGCCCTGCGACAGCTCCGGCTGATAGGGGGTGTAGGAGGTGGCGAACTCGGCACGCGACGCGAGCGCCCGCACCGCGGCCGGCACGTGATGGTCGTAGGCGCCGCCTCCCGCGAAGCACACCAGGTCCGCGGTCCCCTTCGAGAGCGCGGCCAGCGCCCGCAAGTGGGCCGCAAGGGACACCTCGTCGAGCGAGGCCGGTACCTCTAACAGATGGTCGAGCCGGACCCCCTCGGGGATGTGCTCGAAGAGATCGCCGATGTCGCCGAGGCCCAGCTCGGCAAGCATCGCAGTGAGGTCCTCGGGGGTGTGCGGCAGGAAGTCCACGTCAGCAGTCTCTATCGACTTGTCGACTTATCGTCATCCTCACCTCTTCTTGACGAAAGGTGGAGCGACGATATCCGCGGGGATGCGGCGGCCGCGCGCGTCGATGGTGAGCGCGGCCTCGTGGATCTCTCCGGCGTCCGCCCCGACGAGGGCCAACGCGATCCCCGTCCCCAGCGTCGGGGAATGGTTGCCGCTGGTCAGCTCGCCGACGCGCTCGGAGCCCGCGAACACCGCGTAGCCCTGGCGCGGGACCCCCCGATCGAGGCACACCAGACCGATACTTCGCCGTGCCGGACCCTCGGCCCGGATCTTCTCGAGCGCGACCTTCCCCCGGAACTCGGTGTCCCACGCGATCGCCCAGTCGAGCCCAGCCTCGAGCGGGTCGATGTCCCGGGTCAGCTCGTGGCCGTACAGCGCATAACCCATCTCCAGACGCAACGTGTCGCGCGCTCCGAGGCCAACGGGGACACACCCTGCCTCCAGAAGCATCTCGAAAGCTTCGACCGCGACCTCCGACGGAGCGTAGAGCTCGAACCCGCGCTCCCCCGTGTAGCCCGTGCGTGCCACGATCCCGGGGCGCCCCCCCACGTCCATCTCCGTCCACGCGTGCAACTTGAGGTCGAGCGCGCCCGAACCCGGGAAGACCGCGTCGAAGGTCTCGAACGAGCGCGGCCCCTGGATGGCGAGGATCGCCCACCGATCCCATTCGTCGACGACCTCTACCCCGGCCCCGGCGATCTGGTCGGCGACCGCATGGACGTTCGCCGCGTTCGGAACGACGAGCCATTCCGCATCCCCGATCCGGTAGACGAAGACGTCGTCGATGCACCCTCCGTCCTCGGCCAGCACCAGCCCGTAACGCGCCCGGCCCACCTCCAGGCCCACGACATTGCAGGTGACCCCGAACTGCAGCGCAGCCGCGGCATCGAGGCCCGTCACTCTCAGCTTCCCGAGGTGGGACACGTCGAAGACGCCCACCTCGTTTCGGACCGCGTTGTGCTCGACGATCACGCCGCGGCCCTTGTAGCTGAGCGGCATGTCCCATCCCGAGAATTCCGTGAGCTTGGCCCCCAGGCGCCGGTGCACGTCGAGAAGCGGCGTGCTGCGCGGCCCGTCCATCACGCCCCCAGCGCGGTCTCGAAGATGCGCAGGTCGGCCTCGTCGGCCTGCGCCGGTACGAGCAGGGGTCCCTGGGAGGGCTCTTCGAGCCCGTACTTGACCAGCAGGTTCAGGTAGTCCTTCTGGTAGAGGACCTTGCACTTGACGTCGGGATAGAGGCTGAGCAGCCTCCGAACCTTGCGGTTCTTCTTGGTCACGAGCTTCTGGTTGAGCGTCGTGATCTCTATGTAGAGGTCGAAGCCCGGAAGGTAGAAGTCCGGAGAGAACCGCTGCGTGGGGTTGCCGTCGCGGTCCCATTCGATGTCGAAAGTAGTGGGCTCGTAGACCCATTCGATCCGGTAGAAATCGAGCAGCTTCGCGAACTGTCGCTCGCTGTTATGTGCGAAATCGACTTCTTCGTGGGGAAGGACGGGACGTCGACCGGGCTCGTTGCCGTCGGTTCCCTCTGGGATGGCTACCCCTCTCCGGCCGTCGCGTCGGTCTCGGGGGAAACGTATCCCACCTCTTCGGTGGTCGGACGGAGTTCGCGCAGGCTGCCCTGGAGCTGCTCGCGCACCTTGTCCACAGCCACGACCGCACCGAAGACGCCTTGCCCCGAGCGCAGCAGGTCGACGACCTCGGCATCGGAGGTGCACGCGTAGACCCCGGCGCCGTCGGCCACGATCGTCACTCGTGACCAGTCATCGGAAAGGTTGTCGCGCACGTAGTCGATCGCCTGGCGGACCTTCTGCAGGCTCGCACCGGCTTCGGTGAGGTTCTTGATGACCTTGAGCTGGAGCAGGTCGTTGAACGAGTACAACCGTTGGGTCCCCGATCCCTTGGCCGGCTGCAGGCTGGGGACGACCAGCCCGGTGCGCGTCCAGTAGTCGAGCTGGCGGTATGTGATCCCCACGATCTTGCACGTCTGAGGGCCGCGGTATCCGTGTTCGGCCATGCTCTCCTCCCCCATGAGCACCGCCCGTTGGCGGCTGTGGCGAAAGTACACCGGCGTAGTTACGAGCATGGAAAGGGTAGGGCCTGGCGCGCGCGCTGTCAACGACAACCCTGCAGTTGAGCTGGATGCTTGGGATCCGGGCGGGTCTAGGACTCCCCGGCGGCGAAGTCCTCCGGCGTGACCTGGTCGAGGAACTCGCGGAACTTCTCGACCTCGGTCTCCTCCTCGTCCTTCAACTCGATCCCGGCCTGCTCCAAGACGTCTTCGGATGCATAGATCGGAGCGTTGATGCGCACCGCGAGGGCGATCGCATCGCTGGGCCTGGACGAGACCTCCATCGAACGTCCGTCCATGCCCATCTTGATCGTCGCGTAGAAGGTCTGTTCGACGAGGTCGGAGATAACGATCCTGTCCACCTGGACCTCGGTCTGGGCCAAGATGTCGCGCATCAGATCGTGGGTCATAGGCCGGGGGGTCTCGATCCCCTGGAGCGCGAATGCGATCGCGGTGGCCTCGACGGCACCGATCCATATGGGCAGGTAGCGGTCCCCCGACACTTCTTTCAGCAGCACGATCGGCTGGTTCGAGGGGAGCTCGACGCGCACACCGACGAGCGACATCTCCAACATCCAACGAGGCTAACAGAACCCTTTTCCCAGCCCTCTTCCTAGACCGCCCGGAACAGACCCTCGACCAGCAACGACGGGTCGTTCGCCAGTTTCGCGAGATCCCGCACCGCAAGGATGTAGGGCACGTTGCGGTAGCGGCCCTGGAAGTCGAGCCCGTACCCGACCACGAAGTCGTCTCCGATCTCGAAGCCCCGCCACTCCAGCGGCACGGGGATGATCCGGCGCGCCGCCTTGTCGAGCAGCGTGACCGTTCGCAGTGAGGCGGGGCCTCGTTCCTCGAGCGTCCGGCGCAGATAGTTGAGGGTCAAGCCGGTGTCCACGATGTCCTCGACCACGAGCACGTGGCGCCCGCCGATGTCGCCGTCGAGGTCCTTGACGATCCGGACCACGCCCGACGCACCCCCCGATGACGAGTAGGACGAGATCGACATGAAGTCGACCTCTATGTCTATGTCCAGACCGCGCGCGAGGTCGCTGAGGAACAAGGCGGAGCCCTTGAGCACGGACACGAGGATCGGGACCTCCGTGGGATAGACCCCGGCGATCTCCGAGGCCAGCTCCGCGACGCGCCGCTGCAGCGATCGGGTATCGATGAGCAACTCGGCGATGGGAGGGGCGGTGGTCATTCCGTCACCTGTTCGACCAGGCCGCCGAACAGGGACAGCACCGCGGTGAGCAGCGACTGGCCCCACGAGCGTGGCGGCGCGGGTATTCCGGACCGGGCTATGGCGGGCACGCTCGCGACGACCCGCCCGTCGGCCCGCACGACCGCCCGACCGACCGTCTCGCCTGCTACGAGGGGCGGGCGGACCCGCGGATCGGGCTCGAAAGCCACCTCCAGGGCGCTGGCGAGCCACGGCCCCCGCACGCCTCGCTCGATGATCACATCCGTCGCGCCGGCGGGGTCGAAGATGAGCGTTGCGATCGGGCGTCCTCCGGCCAGCACCTCGGTGCGGGCCAGCAGGTTCCACCCCTTGTCGAGCAGGGCGGCCGCTTCCCGCGCGGCGGCCTCGTCGCTGGTCGCTCCCATCGTGACGGCCACCAGCGAGCGATCCCCGCGCGTGGCCGACGCGACCAGCACGTCTCCGGCGCGCGCGGTGTAGCCGGTCTTGACGCCGGTCGCGCCGCGATAACCCTCGAGCAGAACATTACGGTTCTCCAGGATCACCCTCCCGCGCGGTGAGGCGATGCTTGTCTGCGGGTCCGCGACGATCGCGGCCAACAGCGGATCCTCGAGCAGCTCGAGGGCGAAGCGCGCCAGGTCCCGAGGGCTCGAGTAGTGGCCGGGCACGTCGAGACCGTGGGCGGTGACGAAACGGGTGGAGGTGGCCCCGAGGCTGAGTGCGGTTCGGTTCATCATCTCGACGAAGGCCGCCTCGGAACCAGCGACGTGCTCGGCGAGAGCGACCGCGGCCTGGTTGGAGGACGTCAAGAGGAGCGCGTAGAGGAGATCTTCGACCCGGTAGTGCTCGCCGGGGGCAAGGTCGAGCCCACCGCCGGTTGTTCCCGCGGCGACCGGCGACACCGTCACGACCTCGTCGGTCGTCGTGTGGTCCCGCACGACCAGGGCGGTCACGATCTTGGTCGTGCTGGCATTGGCGCGCGCAGCGCGGGCGGCGCGCGCGAAGAGGACCCGGCCCGACTCGTCGACGATCACACAAGCACGACACGAAAGACCTTCCTGCGCGCCCACGGGGTGCCCGGCCACGAGCAATGCCACGGTACATATGGCGACTAGTCGACTTGTCGACAGGTCGACCCCTCCTGCTAGGAGAGGGAGCGGAGGGTGGACCTGCTGACCGCGCTGTGGAAGCGCCGGGCGAGTGCCGCAAGCTCGACCAAGGAGCGCTGCACTTCGAGCTGGGCGTCCGGATCGCGCCGGCGAGCCACCGGCGACACGATCTGCTCGAAGAAGGCCGCTTCCCGCTCGGCGAATTGCCGGTACATCTTGAGATGCCGGGGCTCGACCCCGAACTTGAGCAGCCCTCGGGCGGCCGTCGCCGCGGCGAGGTCGTCGCCGTCGTAGGGCTCGGCTGCAGGCAACAACCCGAACTCCACCAGCCCCGCGAGCTCACCGTCGGACAGCCCGCTGCTGCCGAGCAACTCGTCGCGGCTCAGGACCACGTCGGTGGCCGGGCCCGGAGGCGCCTCGCCGACCCCGCTCACCGGGGAAGGCTCACTGTCAAGTCGAACTTGAGGGATCGCTCCCCCGTTCGCATCGGCGGACGCGAGTCGTTCCCGGATCACCTTCAGGGGCAGGAACTGGTCGCGCTGCAGCGCCAGGATGTAGCGCAGCCGGGCTACGTCGTTCTCGTAGAACTTGCGGTAGCCCGACGCCGTCCGCTCAGGGGTCAGCAGCCCCTCGGTCTCGAGGAAGCGGATCTTCGAGATCGAGACGTCGGGGAAGTCCTCCCGAACCTCGTCCAGGACCTCGCCGATGCTCAGGTAGTCGCGCGTGCGTGACAGTGGCATGACTTAGCTCCCCGCGAGGAAGACGAGCTTGAACTTGCCGATCTGGATCTCGTCACCGGAATGGAGGTCCGCCTGCTCCACCCGCTCCCGGTTCACATAGGTGCCGTTGAGCGAGCCGACGTCGACGAGAGCGAAGCCCTCGGACCCTCGGCGCAGCTCCGCGTGGCGCCTCGACACCGTGATGTCGTCCAGGAAGATGTCGGAGTCGGGATGCCGCCCGATATTGGTGGCATCGGCATCGAGGAAGAACTTGCTGCCCGCGTTCGGCCCCCGCTTCACGATCAGGACCCCTCGCCCGCCCTCTAGCTCCTCGGGCGAGATGTGGACCTCTTCCTCCAGGTCGGCCTCGAGCTCGGCCGGCATGAAGGTGATCGTGGTGTCGCTTCCGCCGCGCTCGGTGAGCGCCGCGCCACACGACGAGCAGAAGTTCGCGCCCTCGGGGTTCTTGTGCCCGCAGTTAGTGCAATACATGGAGCGCGGACCCTATAGGGAAACTTTAGGGTTGGTCAAAGGCGCGAAGAGTCTCACCCGGCCTCCTCGATCACGGCCCGGTAGCCGGCCGCGTCGAGCAGGTCGTCCAGACCCCCCCGAGCATCGATCGCCACGAGCCACCCCCGCCCGTAGGGCTCCTCGTTGAGGAGCTCGGGGTTGGATTCCACCTCGGGGTTGCGCTCCACGACGGTGCCGGAGACCGGGGCGTAGATGTCGGACACCGATTTCGTGGACTCGACCTCGCCCAGCGGTTGTCCGGCTTCGACCTGGGAACCGACCTCCGGCAGGCCGACATAGACGACGTCGCCGAGCTGTTCCTGCGCGTAATCGGTGATGCCGACGATCACCCGGCCGCCGTCGGCGCGCGCCCACTCGTGCTCTTTCGTGTAGCGCAGATCATCGGGTAGCTCGGTCACCCCTGCTCCTCCTTCGTCGCCATGTCGACAAGTAGATAGATCGACTCAGTCGGAACCCGCCGCCACGCCGGCGACCACGTCACTCCACCGGTCCGCGAGCGCCTCTGCTTCGTCGATCGTAGGTGCTTCTGCCCACACCCGGCAGGCCGGCTCGTCGCGCAACGGGATGACCAGGGCCCACCGATCGTTCTCGACCACCTTGACGCCGTCGAGCAGGACGAGCTTGCCGGGGGCCGCGACCGACGCGACGTGGCGCATGACCGCACCCTTCCGGTCCCACGGGGTCGGAACGTCGCGCCGGACCACGTGGGTCTCGGGCAGGTCGTCGATGATCTCGGCCAGGGACCGGCCGCCGGCCGCCACCATCTCCAGCGTCTTGCAGAACGTCATCACCGCGTCCGGTGCAGGCAGCAGCGACGGGAAGATCAGCGCGCCCTCCGCGTTCCCCGCGAACCCGACGTCGGGGCGGTGTGCACGAGCCATGAGTGCCGGCAAGCCCGTGGCCGTCCGCTGTAGCGATGCCCCCGCGGCGGCCGCGATCTCCTCGCACGCCCACGAGGCCGACACCGGGACCGCGAGCGTTCCCACGCCCCGTGCCGCTTCGTGGCCCAGGAAGGCGAGGAGGGCTCGCTCTTGGGGCACGACCCGTCCGCGGTCGTCGACCAGATGGGCGATCTCTCCCCCGGGCACGAGCAGCACACCGAGATCCGAACCGGAGTTGCGCACGTGCTCGGCCACTCCGGCCCGGAGCCCCTCGAGGTCCTGCGCACTGAGAGCGGGGCGCTGCTCGTCGACGAAACCGTTGACCCCGAGAACGTCGCACCCCAAGCGTCCGAACAACGAGGGACCGACCAGGCTCACCGCGCCGAAGGCGAAGTCCACGACGACCTTCGGGGCACGCCCACGGATCCCTTCGGCATCGATCACCCGTAACAACCCCGAGGAGTACTGCTCGAGCGCATGGGGTGGGAACTCGAGCTCGCCGAGCTTCAAGGGCCCCGTGCGCCGGTAGTCCTCGCGGAAGTAGATCCTCTCGATCTTGCGCTGGATCGTCTCGGGGAGATCGGCTCCGTCACCGTCGAAGAGCCTGATCTCCACGCTCTCCGGGTCCCCGGGAGGCGTCCGGACGACGATGCCTCCGGCCGCCTGTTCGCTGCGTACCGTGAAGCGCGTCAACGGCATCGGCGCGAGCTCGAGATCATGGCAGTTAACCCCGGTGGCATTGAGGCCCGCGATGATGGCCCGCTTCATCGTGCGCGCCGCCCGGCTCCCGTCGCGCCCCGTCACCACCACGCTCCCCCGCTTGAGGGTCGTCCCGTATGCCATCCCCAGTCGCACCGCGTGGATCGGCGTCAGTGAGACGTTGACGAGGCCCGAAACGCCGCGCGCGCCGAAGAGGCTGCGCGTCGCGCGCCGTTCTCGGACGACGCTCTGGTTGACGATCGCTCCGGCCTCTACCGTCTTCGCGGGGTAAACCTTCACTTGAGACTTGATCAAGGCGCCGGCTCCCACCCGGACCTCGTCTCCCAGCACCGCTCCGTCGTCGAGGGTTGCGCCACGCTCCAACGACGCCCCACGCGCCACCACCCCGCCGGTAACCCGCGCGAACGCTCCGACATGGCCCCGATCCATCACGAGGCCGTTCGTGACGGTCGCGTCGTCGCCGATCAGCGCGTTGGAACCGATCACCGTGTAGGGGCCGACGCGCGCGCCCGCTCCGATCACGCTGTTGTCCCCGACCAGCACCGGCCCCTCGAGCTGCGCACTCGGGTGCACGTCGACGTCCTCACCCACCCACACGCTGGGCCTCAGCTCGAAACCGTGGATGTCGATTCCGACCTTGCCGGACAGCGCGTCGTGTTGGGCTTGGATGAACGCGTCGGTCGTCCCCACATCGTTCCAGAACGCGTCCGTGACGTAGCCGTAGATCGGAAGCCCCTTGTCGAGCATCATCGGGAAAAGCTCGGAAGAGAAATCGAAGGGTTGGTCGGCCGGGATCAGGTCGAAGATCTCGGGCTCCAAGACGTAGATGCCGGTGTTGATCGTGTCCGAGAAGACCTGGCCCCAGGTCGGCTTCTCGAGGAAGCGTTGGATGCGCCCGTCCTCGTCCGTCATCACGATGCCGAACTCGAGAGGGTCCTGCATCCTTTTCAAGACGATGGTCGCGACGGCGTCGCGCTTGCGATGGAACTCGAGCGCCTCGTTCACGTCGATATCGGTGAGCGCGTCGCCGGAGATGACGAGGAAGGTGCCCGACAGCAGATCCTGAGCGGCAAGGACCGATCCCGCGGTGCCAAGGGGGACCTCCTCGGTCGCATAGGACAACGACACACCGAGATCCGATCCATCCCGGAAGTAGTTGCGGATCACCGAAGAAAGGAACTGGACGGTAACGACCACGTCGGTGATCCGGTGCTTCTTGAGGAGCTCGATGATGTGCTCCATCAGCGGGCGGTTGGCGACCGGGAGCATGGGCTTGGGAAGGTTGGACGTCAACGGGCGCAGCCGCGAGCCCTCGCCCCCCGCCATGATCACGGCCTGCGGCCGCCGTGTCGTCGCCACCGTTATCCGCCGCCTTTCAACGTGAGGGCCTCGCGTGCGTACATCGCGCCGGATACCCAGTAGCACGCCGCCCCAAAGGCAACCATGACGGTTCCCGGCGTGGCTACTTCGCCACCCCACTCCAGCGATGTCTCACTCAACGCGAGCAGCGTAAGCCCCAACAGCAAAGCTGCCGTTGCCGTCTTGCCCACGAAGTTGACGCGGAGGCGCCGCAGCGTCCCTTTGTGGACGACCGGGTAGAGAGCGAGGACCAGGACGTCGCGTCCGACGATCGCGGCAGCCAGCCATCCCGAGAGCACGTCCACGACCACCAGCGCGACCGCAAGCGCCGTGATGAAGATCCGGTCGGCGAGAGGGTCGAGAAGACGACCGAGCTCGGTCACGGAACCGGTCCGTCGGGCGATGTAGCCGTCGAAGAAGTCGGTCCACGCAGCCACCGCATAGACGAGCACCGCGGCGTCCGTGCGACCGGTGACGAACAACCACACGAAAACGGGGACGCTGCCCAACCGCAGGAACGAGAGGACGTTCGGGATCGTGGCGATCCGATCCTCGCCCGGTGCCGGACCCTCGTGGGTCGTCGCTTCCTCCGGCTGTGCTGCGACGGCTCCTCCCCCGCTCGACCTGATGGTCGGGACGGCCGGATTTGAACCGGCGACCCCTGGTCCCCCAGACCAGTGCGCTAACCAAACTGCGCCACGTCCCGCGTCGCGCCCGATCATACGAGCCGCCTTCCCCGCTTCTCTCATGAACGCTCGACCTCACGTCGAGCCCTGATGCGCACCTCGAGCCGCAGCGGGCTCCCGTCGAACACGGACGCCTCCCGGATCCGTCGTTCGATGTAACGCAGGTAGCTCACGTCGAGCCGGCGGGTCGCGAACAGGACGACGCGCGGCGGCGCTACGTCCGTCTGGGCGCCGTACAGGATGCGGGCGACCCGGCCCCCCGCGCGCGGCGCCGGCCGTTCCGACTGCGCATCGGTCAGGATCCGGTTCAACGTCGCGGTGGGGACGCGCGTCCGGTGGGCTTCGATCGCAGCCTCCACGGACGGCAGGATCTTCTCGATCCCCCGCTTCGTGACCGCCGAAGTGCGGACCCAGCGAGCCCACGACATGAATCGCAGTCCCTGTTCGATCGCCCGATCCAACCGGGCCCTGTCGGTTTCCTCTTTCGTGACGAGATCCCACTTGTTGAGCACCACTACGCACGCGCGCCCGGCTTCGAGGATCGATTCGGCGATCCGTTGATCGTGTCCCGTGACCCCGGCCGCCGCGTCCACGACCAGAAGTGCTGCGTCCACCCGGGCCAACGTCCGCCGAGAACGCAGGAACGAGAAGTACTCGAGCGGGTCCTTGATCAAGACCTGTCTTCGCATCCCCGCGGTATCGACCACCCGCACCGTCCGGTCTCCGATCTCCAGGGGCGTGTCGACCGGATCGCGCGTCGTTCCCGGCGCCGGGTCGACGAGCGCCCGCTCGGTACCGGCCAGAGCGTTCAGCAGCGACGACTTCCCGACGTTGGGCCGGCCCACGATCGCGATCGCGGCCCACTCGTCTCCGGCCCGCTCGACGCGGGGCGGAAGGACCTTCGTGACCTCGTCGAGGAGGTCCCCGGACCCGCGACCGTGCAGCGCGGAGACGGGGATCGGATCGCCCATACCCAGCCGGTAGAGGGCGGCCACGTCGCCCTCCAGGCTCGCGTCGTCGACCTTGTTCGCGACCAGCAACACGGGCTTGTCGGTCCGGCGGAGGATCTCGGCAACCTCGAAGTCGTCCTGCATCAACCCGGCTGCGGTGTCGACGACCAGCAGGATCACGTCCGCGTAGGCCACGGCCAACCTGGCCTGCTCGGAGACGCGCGCCTCGAGCCCCCGCGCACCCGGCTCCAGGCCTCCGGTGTCGACGATCTCGAAGTCTCGGTCCCGCCACAATGCCTCGAACGAGCTGCGGTCTCGGGTCACCCCGGGGGTTTCTTCGACAATCGCTTCCCGTCGTCCGATGATCCGGTTGACCAGTGACGACTTCCCGACGTTCGGCCTCCCGACCACCGCGACGACGGGAAGATCGCGGCCCGCTTTCATGGCTCACCCCGCACGATGGCGACGACGCGTGCCACGACCTCGTCGAGAGTGAGGTCGGTGGTGTCGAGCAGCACCGAGTCCTCGGCCATCATCAGTGGCGACGCGGCGCGGGCGGAATCGAGCTCGTCGCGCTGTGAGATCTCGCGCGCCACGCGTGCCACCTCGTCCTCGTTAGCGCGTCCCAACTGACGGGCTCTCCGCCGTGCTCGTTCGGCCGGCTCGGCCGTCAGGAAGATCTTCACCCCGGCGCCCGGGAACACCGTGGTTCCGATGTCTCGACCTTCAACGACCACGTCGTGTGTCTCCGCCCCGCGGCGTTGCACCGGGATCAGCGCGGCCCGTACTTCGGGATGTGCCGCGACGAGCGACACCGACGCGGTGGCTTCCGGATCGCGGAGCTCGGCGGTCACGTCGCGCTCGCCGACCAGGACTCGCCCATCGGCGGGGTCGACACGGATCGTCGCGGCCAAGCCGGCTAAGGCCGCCGCATCGGAGGCGTCCACACGCGCATGACGCGCGGCTACGGCGACCGCGCGATAGAGCGCTCCGGTGTCCAGGTAGAGGAAGCCGAGGGCGTCGGCCGCCGCACGGGCGACGGTGCTCTTGCCCGCGCCCGCGGGGCCGTCTATGGCGACGATCAACGGGGCTCCCGGGCCTCGGCGAGGGTGTCGAGGAAACCGGGGAACGAGGTATCGACGCAGCTCCAGCCACCCACGGTCACCCGCCCGGTGGCCGCCAGGCCGGCGATCGCGAACGCCATCGCGATCCGGTGATCGCCGAGGGGGTCGATCCGACCTTCGCCGAGGGACCCGCCGGTGACGGTGAAGCCACCGGGCGTCGATTCGGCGGCGACGCCGAGAGCGTGCAATCCGTCGACCATGGCCGCGATCCGATCGGATTCCTTGACGCGCAGCTCCTCTACCCCGTCGAACAGCGTGGTCCCCTCCGCGACGCTGGCGGCGATCGCGAGCGCGGGCACCTCGTCGATCAGCGCAGGACCGAGCTCATCCCGGACCTCGGTCGCACTCAGGCGCGCGTGGCGGACGCGGACACGGCCGCGCGGCTCGCCGTCGCGCTCGTCGGTGATCTCGGTTTCGATGGTTGCTCCCATGGCGCGCAGGACGTCGAGCGCGGCTGCTCTCGTGGGGTTCAAGCCGACGTTCTCGATCACCAGGTCCGAACCGGGAACGATCAGAGCGCCGACGATCAGGAACAGGGCCGCAGAGATGTCGCCGGGCACGATCCAATCGCGCGCCTCGGGTACCGCGGGCCCGTCGACCGACACCTTCGTGCCGGTGCGCCGAAGCGCGACCCCCGCAGCGCCCAACATCCGCTCGCTGTGATCGCGGCTGAGCCGCGGCTCGGTCACGCTCGTCGTTCCGCGCGCCGACAGAGCGGCCAGGAGCACTGCGGTCTTGACCTGCGCGCTGGCGACGTCGCCGACGTGGTCGATCGCCTGCAGGTCTCCGCCCCGGATCGCAAGCGGAGCGCGGTCCCCGTAGCGGCGGCCGTCGATCGACGCACCCATCGCCCGCAACGGGACCACGACCCGGAGCATCGGACGGGCCCGCACCGACGCATCCCCCGTCAGCACGACGCTTCCGGGCAGACCCGCGGCGACCCCGGCCAGGCAGCGCAGGCTCGTCCCCGAGTTCCCGACGTCGATCACGTCGGGGGGCTCGTGCAGGCCACCGGCCCCCGCACAACCCTCAACCTCCACTACACCCGTAGTCGTGTCGGAGACCTCCGCGCCGAGGGCGACGAGCGCGGCGCGCGTCGCGGCCACGTCGGTGCCCGAGTTGCAGCCCACGATGCGCGATCGGCCGCGCGCCAGGGCGGCGATCATCAGGGCGCGATGGGAGATGGACTTGTCACCCGGCATGCTCACGTGGCCCACGAGTGGTGGCGGCGAGGACGTCAGCCTAGGCATCGACTTGTCGACTCATCGACTTAGCCACTTGTCTCCAGTCCTGGGTCCTCCGCCACCTCGACGCGATAGCCGAGCCCCGTGAGCGCTGCCGCCAGCTCCGCGGCGGCACCCTTGCCGGCGATCACCAGCTCCAAACGACCCCGTCCTCCCTCGGTGGAGTGGATGATCCTGAGGTCCTCGATGTTGGCACCGAGCCGTCCCGCCGCCGTGGTGACCTCGGCGAGGACGCCCGGCCGGTCCGGCACCGGCAGCGCGAGAGCCACGGGCTCGGCACCGAGCACCGGCTTGGCGAACAGCTCGAGTCGCGCCCGGCGGGCCCGGTCGAGCCATGCCGCGAGCTCGTCCCATCGGTCCCCTCGGATCATGGCCGCGGCATCCTCCAGAGCGCCACCAACGCGGCCCAAGGCGTCCAGCACCGCGCTCGAGTTGGAGCGCAGGATCGCGACCCACAGGGCCGGATCGCTCGCCGCGATCCGGGTCACGTCGCGGAAGCCCCCGGCCGCCAATTCCAACAAGGCGTCCCGGTCCCCCGCCCCGGCGGCGACGTCGACGAGCGCGCTCGCGGTCAGCTGGGGTACGTGACTGAGCCGGGCGACGAGAGCGTCGTGGGTCGGCGGGTCGACGGCCACCGCCCGCGCCCCCAGGTCTCCCGCGAGGGCCGCCACGCGCCCGTAGGCATCGGGGTGGGTGGTTTCGGTCGGGGTGAGGATCCACCACGCGTCGTCGAACAAGGAGCCGTCCGCCGCCTCGATCCCGTGGCGTTCCGACCCGGCCATGGGGTGCCCCCCCACGAAGCGCTCTCCGAACGCGGCTTCGCCGGCGGCCACCACCTCGACCTTCGCGCTGCCGACGTCGGTCACGACGGCGGTGGGATCGACGTGGGCCGCCAGAACAGCGCACGCCGCCGGGATGCGGTCGACCGGCACGGCGAGCACGACGAGCGCGGCCCCCCGCACCGCGGCGATCGGGTCTTCGGTGACGCGGTCCACGAGCTCCGCGGCCCGGGCCCGGGTCGCGGAGTCGGGGTCGTAGCCGACCAGCTCGATGTCGGCCCGGCGCGCCCGGACGCCGAGCGCGATCGAGCCCCCGATCAAGCCGGTGCCGAGTACCGCGATGTGGGACAACTCTCAAGCTCCCCTGAAGGCTTAGAGATGCCTACTCGGCGAGGTCCTCCCGCAGGCTGCGTGCGCCGCCGAGGTAGACGTGGCGCAGGCTAGCGTAATCGTGGTCGCTGTAGAGGTGCATCAGGACCCGCACGACGCGTGCCATGGCACTCGGCACCGCCATCTCCTGAGCGCACAGGAGGGGAACCGCGGACAGCCC
>Ga0299913_10001634_pt1 | contig 16850 bp, 17 predicted proteins | sample RVTome_9_FD_201360 | JGI IMG/M metagenome (GOLD analysis project Ga0299913, IMG submission 201360) | Soil microbial communities from uranium-contaminated site in the Upper Colorado River Basin, Wyoming, United States - RVT155D38 (version 2) ... | reverse complement strand
CTGGCCCACGCCGAGTCGCCGGTCGGACCGGCCCAGGCCGCCGAGCTCGAGGCAGCACTGGAACGGCGGGCCAAGGGCGAGCCGGTGGCCTACATCCGCGGCGTGAAGGAGTTCTACGGCATCGTCTTTGCCGTCGACCCGCGAGTGCTGATCCCGCGGCCGGAGACCGAGGCGCTGGTCGAGATCGGCCTCGCCCGCATCGTCGGTGCCCTGACCGCCGGCCCGCGCCCGGCGGGCACGCCGCCGCTGGCAGTGGCTGACGTTGGGACCGGCAGCGGCGCGATCGCCATCAGCCTGGCCTTCGAGTGCCGCCGGCGCGGCTACTCCCCCGAAGTGCGCATTTTGGCCAGCGACGCGTCGTCCGAAGCGCTCGCCCTGGCCCGCGAGAACGCCGTCGGCCATGGGGTGGCAGACGTCGTTTCGCTCGCCCAGGCGGACCTGCTCGACGAGCTGCCGGCGGGCATGTTCGACCTCGTGCTGGCCAACCTGCCCTACGTTCCCTCGGCGGCGGTCGCCCAGCTGGCCGTCGCGGCCAGCTTCGAACCGCGCATTGCGCTCGATGGCGGACCCGACGGGCTGGACGTCATCCGCCGGCTGCTCGACCAGCTGCCGCGCCGGCTGGCCGATGGCGGGACCGGCCTCCTCGAGATCGGCGCCGACCAGGTTGACGCGATCAGGCAGGAGGTGGCTGAGCGGTTAGCAGGCTGGTCGGTTGCCGTCCATGCTGACCTCGGCGGGCAGCCGCGTGTGGCCGAGCTGCGGCGCGGCCCATGAGGGTGGTCGATGCGCGCAGCGTAGGCGCGCTCGAGCTGGCCGCCCGCACGCTCGGCGACGGCGGGCTGGTCGCCATCCCGACCGAGACCGTCTACGGCCTGGCCGTGCTGCCGACGCGGGCCGGCCTCGAGCGGCTGATCGCGGCCAAGCGGCGCTCGGCCGACAAGGGCATCCAGCTGCTGATCGACTCCCTCGAGCAGGCGCGCGCGGTGGCCGAGCTGACCGACGATGCCGTTCGGCTGGCGACGCGCTTCTGGCCCGGGCCGCTGACGCTCGTCCTCCGGAGACGAGCGGGCGTCGAGCTGCCTGAGCTGCTCGGCGGCGGCCGGCCGACGCTCGGCCTGCGCCTGCCCGACCACGTTGTGCCCCGCTCGCTGGCGCGCGCCCTCGGCCCGCTCGCCGCCTCGTCGGCCAACGTTTCAGGCCAGCCCGACGCCACTTCCGCCGACCTGGTCACCGCGTCGCTGGGGGAGGCGGTCGACGTCCTGCTCGACGACGGACCCGTGCGCGGCGGCGTTCCCTCGTCGGTCGTCGCCTCTCTGGCCGGCGAGCTGGTACGTGTCCTCCGCGCCGGCGCCATCTCGGAGGAGCGGCTGCTGGAGAGCCTGCGCGAGTAGACTTGGCCCGTCCGCCCGCCGCGAGTTTCGGAGGCCAGATGACCATCTCGGCCAGGTCGAGCACCGCCTGGTCCACCCTTGCCGATGCTGACCCCGGTCTGTGGGCGGCGATGGTCGGCGAGCGCGAGCGTCAGCGCTGGAAGATCGAGTTGATCGCCAGCGAGAACTACGCCTTCGCGCCAGTCCTGGAGGCGCAGGGCTCGTGGCTGACCAACAAGTACGCCGAGGGCCTGCCGGGCAAGCGCTACTACGGCGGCTGCGAGTACGTCGACGAGGCCGAACGGCTGGCCCAGCAGCGCGCTCTCGCGCTCTTTCCCGGCGCCGAGCACGTCAACGTCCAGCCCCACGCCGGCGCGCAGGCCAACATGGCCGCCTACCTGGCCGTGCTCGAGATCGGCGACAGCGTGCTGGGCATGAACCTGGCCCACGGCGGCCACCTGACCCACGGCTCGCCGGTCAACTTCTCGGGCAAGTGGTTCGAAGTTCACCCTTACGGTGTAAGGCAGGACGACGCCAGGATCGACTACGACGCCCTCGCCGAGCAGGCCACGGCGGTGCGCCCGAAGATGATCGTGGCTGGGGCGAGTGCCTACCCGCGGATCATCGACTTTGCGCGGCTGGCCGAGATCGCGCACGCTGTCGACGCGTTGCTGCTGGTCGACATGGCCCACATCGCCGGCCTGGTCGCCGCCGGGCTCCATCCCAGCCCGTTTCCGGACGCTGACCTGGTCACCACCACCACCCACAAGACGTTGCGCGGCCCGCGCGGCGGGATGATCTTCTGCCGCGCCAACCTGGCCAAGCAGGTCGACAAGTCGGTCTTCCCGGGCACCCAGGGTGGCCCGCTGATGCACGTCATCGCGGCCAAGGCGGTGGCGCTGCTGCTGGCCGATAGCGACGAGTTTCGGTCCGACATGCGCCGGACTATCGACAACGCGCAGGTGCTGGCCGCGACGCTGGAGGAGGCCGGTGCGCGCGTCGTCTCGGGCGGGACGGACAACCACCTCATACTCGTCGACGTCACGCCGCTGGGGGTCACCGGCCGTGAGGCGGAGGCGATCCTCGACAGCATCGGCATCACGGTCAACAAGAACGCCATCCCCTTCGACACCAATCCGCCCAACATCGCCTCCGGCATCCGCGTCGGTACGCCTGCGACGACGACCCGCGGCTTCGGCGCGGACGAGATGCGCCACGTCGGCCGGCTGATCGTGCATGCCATCGAGCAGCGTGGCGACCAGGCGATGGCGGCTGAACTCGCGCAAGAAGTGCGCGCCATCTGTGCCCGCTTTCCGGTGCCCGGCCTGACCGAGACGTGACCCTCAGCCCGGCGGCAGCACAGGCGCTGCCGGTCATTGCCCTGGCCTTCGCTGCCGCCGCGCTGCTCAGCTACCTGCTGACGCCGCTCGCCATCCGTTTCGCGCCGCGGCTGGGTACGGTCGACCTGCCCGACTCCGAGCGGCGTGTCCACCGGTCGCCCATTCCGCGCAGCGGCGGCCTGGCCGTGGCCGGGGCGTTCATCCTGGTAGCCCTCGCCGGGCTGGCCGCCAACGAGTTGTTCCACTTCGTGCCTGCGCTGCGGGCGGTGCGCTGGCCGCAGGTCGTCGCGCTGCTGGCCGGCGTGGCGGTCGGTGCGGCGATCGGCTATCTCGACGACCGTCTCCAGTTGCGCGCCCGCTGGCAGATGCTCGGCCAACTGTTGCTGGCGGCCATCGCCCTTGCCGCCGGCATCGAGATTGACAACATGGTCAATCCGCTCGGCGGCGAGACGCTGAGCTTCGACGGCGCGGCGGCGATGGCGGTGACCACCGTCTGGATCCTGGGCATGATCAACAGCGCCAACTTCATCGACGGCCTCGACGGCCTGCTGGCCGGCATTGCCATCATCGCGGCCGTCACGCTGGGCGTCGTTTCGCTCATCGGGCCGCCACCAATCCAGCCATTCGTGGCGCTGCTGTGCGCGGTGCTGGCCGGCTCGCTGGCCGGCTTCCTGCCCTGGAACTTCCACCCGGCGCGGGTGTTCATCGGCACTGCCGGCGTGTTCATCGTCGGCTACGCGCTGGCCGTGCTGGCCGTGCTGGGCACGGCCAAGGTGGCCGTCGCGCTGCTCGTGCTGGGCGTGCCGATCATCGACACCTTCTGGGTCATCATCCGCCGACTGGCCGAGCGCCGGGCGCCGTTCTCGGCCGATCGCGGCCACTTCCACCACCGGCTGCTCGACCTAGGCGTATCGCATCGCAGCGCCGTGCTGGTCATCTACGCCGTCTGCGCCGTGCTGGCGGTGCTGAGCATGATTCTGTCTGGCCGCGGCCAGATCTCGGCCTTCCTGATCATCGTCATCGGCGCGGGCGTGGTCCTCTTCCTGATGACACGCCGCGGCGCGGCCGATGCCCTCGATCCGCGCAGCTATCAGGACGACGACGACGAGGCCGGAACGGGGCGGCCATGAGGGACTGCTATACTCGGCCCGCGTTAACAGGCCGTCGGTGAACGAGTTCGGACGCGCGGGTGCCTATCTCGCGCTCTTCTCCGAGATCGGGATCACGCTCCTGGTCACGACCCTCCTCGGGGTCCTGATCGGATACTGGGTCGACCAGCGGCTGGGAACGCTGCCCATCTTCGTAGTGGTGGGCTTGCTCCTCGGTTTCGGGGTAGGCGGATACGGGGTCTACAGGCTGATCACCCGCTTCCTCGCCCGGTTCGAGTAGAGGCAGAGCCACAGACAGCCCAAGCAGCCAACAGCGCGATGCGCGACGTCGGTCCGCCGCGCCCAAGTGGGATAGCGTGACGCAAGAACCCTCGCCCGATCAGCAGGCAGAACAGCGGATGAAGGACGCGCTCGGCCCCGAGCTGGGCGACGACGCTGTCCAGGCTTCCGGCGCGGTCGTCGGCAAGCCGGAGCGCGGGATCATGCCCAGGCTGCTGCTGGCCATCGGCGCGATCATCGTCCTGCAGCTCCTTGCGCTGTTCGTCGTCCCGCCCTACGCGTGTGAGCCGGGCGTCACGCCGTGCACGCCGGCGCACGATCTGGGCGCGCAGTTCGCCTTCCCGCAGGACGCCATCCTGGCCAACTTCGAGCTGCCCGCGCCGCACGTCGTCTTCGGCGAGGCGCCGTCGGCGGACATCCTCACCTTCCAGCTCAGCGTGCCGGCGTCGATCTTCACCGGCTGGATCGTGGCGCTGGTCATCGTGCTGCTCGCCTTCGTTCTATCGCGCGGCGTGAACGTCGTGCCCGGCCGGCGGCAGAACGCGCTCGAGTACGTTTACGAGGGCCTGGCCAACTTCGCCACCTCGCTCGGCGGGCCCGCCGCGCGGCGCTACGTGCCCGTCTTCGTGGCCTTCTTCCTGTTCATCCTGCTGTCGAACTGGAGCGGCCTGCTGCCCTTCGTCGGTCGCACGGCCGAGCTGCGCGCGCCGACCTCCGACGTCAACGTGACGATCGGCCTGGCGCTGGTTGCCTTCGCCATGTTCCACATCGAGGGCATCCGCCAGCTCGGCTTCCGCGGCTACTTCGGCAAGTTCTTCAGCCTGCGCCCGTTCCGCGACGGGATCGGCGCCGGCATCATCGGCCTCTTCGTCGGCGTGCTCGAGTTCCTGCTCGAGTTCGTCAAGCCGGTCACGCTGTCGATGCGACTCTTCGGCAACATCTACGCCGGCGAGATCGCCCTCGGCGTGATCAGCGCGCTGACCGTCTTCCTGATTCCGGTTGCCATGCTCGGCCTCGAGGTGCTGCTCAACTTCATGCAGGCGCTGATCTTCTCGGTGCTGGCGCTGATGTTCACCCTCGCCGCCATCGAGGGCCACCACGACGAGCACGACGAGGAGCACGCCGACGCCCACGCCGGGCACGACTTGCCCGAAGGCAACATCCAACCCGAGGTCAACGGCCAGGCGGCCCACGCCTGAGCGACCAACCTAGGTCCAAGCAGGCCGGCACATGGCCGGCGAACAGGAGGAGCGACAGCACATGGAGATCATCGGAGCGGGCCTTGCCGCACTGGGTGTCATCGGCCCCGGCCTCGGCATCGGCATCCTGACCGGCATGTCGACGAGCGCCATCGGCCGCAACCCAGATGCCGCGGCGCAGATCCGCGCCACGTTCATCATCGGTGCCGCCTTCGCCGAGGGTCTGGGCGTGCTGGCCGTCGTCGTTGGCATCCTGGCCATCTTCCTCGGCTGAGCGGGACGTCCGGGCCGAGGTGCCGCTGATGTTGTCCGCTCCGCTCGGCCTGGTGCTGGCGCCGGTGCTCGCGGTGACTGAGGGTGCGCCGGGATTCCAGATCAACCTGTTCTGGGTCGTCACCCAGGCGGCGACGTTCCTGATCTTCCTGGCCGTGCTCTACTTCGTCGCTTTCCGTCGCATCGGCTCTGTGCTCGAGGAGCGGCGCTCCAAGATCGAGCAAGGCCTGCGTGACGCCGACGCGGCGCGCCAGGAGCGCGAGCGAGCGGCCGGCGAACGGCTGGCCACGCTGGCGGCGGCGCGCGAGGAGGCAAACGAGCTGCTCACCCGTGCCCAGCGCATCGCCGACGAGAACCGTGAGCGGCAGATGGCCGACACGCGGACGGAGATCGAACGGCTGCGCGAGCGGGCCAACGCCGACATCGCCGCCGAGCTCGAGCGCGCGCTGGGCGAGGTCCGGGCACAGGTCGCCGACCTGGCCCTGCGCGCCGCCGGCCGCGTGGTCGGGGAGAGCATGGACCGGCCGCTCCAGCGCCGCCTCGTCGAGGAGTTCCTGCAGGACGAGGCCCTGCGCACCGGCCGGACCGGCCGCGGCTAGCGGGGGAGGCCGACCAGCCATGGCGCACCAGCGCACCGGGACCCGCCGCTACGCCGAGGCCGCCTTCGAGATCGGGCTGCGTGACGGCACGGTCGACGAGTGGCTAGCGCAGCTCGAGCGCGCCGCGGCGATCGCCGCCGATCCGGCCACGGTCGGGCGCCTGCAGGACCCGGCGGTGCCCTTCGAGGTGCGTGCCGACGCGTTGATTCAGGGGCTGGGCGCCGACGCCCTGCCGCAAGTGCGCAACCTGCTCCTGCTGCTGATGCGGCGGCGACGCGTCGATCAGCTCGGCCAGCTGGCGGTCGAGTTCCGGCGCCTGCACAATCGCCGCGCCGGCGTCATCGAGGCGACTGCGATCAGCGCCGTCCCGCTCGAGGAGGACGAGCTGCGCCGGCTGCGCGAGCGCGTCGTCCAGCTGGCCGGCCGCGGCCGTTCGGTCGAGCTGCGCACCGAGGTCGACCCGAGCCTGCTCGGTGGCGTCCAGCTGCGCATCGGCGACCAGCTCATCGACGGCAGCGTGCGCGGCCGCCTCGAGCGCCTGCGCAACCAGCTCGCGCACACCTGATCACCAACTACTCGTAGCGCGACTGCACGGGAGACCCGCCACATGGCCATCCGCTCTGAGGACATCACCACCATCATCCGCTCGGCGATCGACCAGTTCGACGCCGGCACCGAGACGCGCTCGGTGGGTACGGTAGTCGAGGTTGGCGACGGCATTGCCCAGGTCTACGGGCTCGAGGCTGCCCTGGCTTCGGAGCTGCTCGAGTTCCCCGGCGGGGTCATGGGCATGGCCCTCAACCTCGAAGAGGAGACGGTCGGCGCGGTAATCCTCGGCGACTACAAGCAGATCAAGGAAGGTGACCAGGTCAAAACGACCGGCCGCGTGGTCGAGGTACCCGTCGGCGCGGCGTTGATCGGACGGGTGGTCGACCCGCTCGGGCGCCCGCTCGACGACAAGGGCCCGATCAACGCTACCGCCACCCGCCCGGTCGAGCGCATCGCCCCCGGCGTGATCGTGCGCAAGAGCGTCGACACGCCGGTCCAGACCGGCATCAAGGCGATCGATGCGCTGATCCCGATCGGCCGCGGCCAGCGCGAGCTGATCATCGGCGACCGCCAGACGGGCAAGACCGCCGTCGCCATCGACGCGATCATCAACCAGCAGGGCAAGAGCCTGGTCTGCATCTACGTCGCCATCGGCCAGAAGCTGTCGACGGTGGCCAAGACGGTGGCCGTGCTCGAGCAGTACGGCGCGATGGAGCACACGATCGTCGTCGTCGCCGGTGCCGAAGAGCCGGCCCCGCTGCAGTACCTCGCCCCGTACGCCGGCGCGGCGATGGGCGAGGAGATCATGGAGAACGGCGTCGAGCTCGGTGGCTCGCTGGTCAAGGACGCGCTGTGCGTCTACGACGACCTGACCAAGCACGCCTGGGCCTACCGCGAGATGTCGCTGCTGCTGCGCCGACCGCCCGGCCGCGAGGCCTACCCGGGCGACGTCTTCTACCTCCACAGCCGGCTGCTCGAACGGGCGGCCCGGCTCAACGACGACAACGGCGGCGGCTCGCTGACTGCTTTGCCCGTGATCGAGACGCAGGCCAACGACGTGTCGGCCTACATTCCGACCAACGTCATCTCGATCACCGACGGCCAGATTTACCTCGAATCGGACCTGTTCAACGCCGGCCAGCGGCCGGCGCTCAACGTCGGCATCTCGGTCTCGCGCGTCGGATCGGCGGCGCAGACCAAGGCAATGAAGAAGGTCGCCGGTCCGCTCAAGCTGGACCTGGCCCAGTACCGCGAGCTGGCCGCCTTCGCCCAGTTCGCCTCCGACCTCGACAAGGCCACCCGCGACCAGCTGACCCGCGGCGAGAAGACCTCCGAGGTGCTGAAGCAGCCGCAGTACGAGCCGCTGCCTGTCGAGAAGCAGGTGGCCATCCTGTGGGTCGTCACCAACGGCTACCTCGACGATGTGCCGACGGCGCGGATCAAGTCGTTCGAGGAGCAGTTCTACCGCTACCTCGAGACCGAGCACAGCGAGGTGCTCGACACGCTGGCCAAGGGCAAGGAGCTGACCGACGAGGTAGTCGACGGCCTGCGCAAGGCGACCGAATCGTTCAAGCAGACCTTCAGCGCGTAGCGCGATGCCCAGCCAGCGCGAGATCCGTCGCCGCATCGCCTCGGTGCGCAACATCAAGCAGATCACCCGCGCCATGCAGTTCGTGGCCGCCTCGAAGCTGAAGCGCGCGCAGGACGCCACGCTCCAGTCGCGCCCGTATGCCGACAAGATCGACGAGGTGCTGGCCGACCTGTCCTCGGTGCTCGGCGAGGAGGAGCATCCGCTGCTCGCCAAGCGTGAGGGTGGGACGCGCCTGCTGGTGCTGATGACGACCGACCGCGGCCTGGCCGGCTCGCTCAACACCAACACCATCCGCTTCACCGCCCAGCTCATCGCCGACGAGACCACCGACCTGCGCGTGGTGACCGTCGGCCGCAAGGGCCAGGGCGCGATGCGCCGGGCGCGCGTCCCGATCGCGGCCAGCTTCGACGGCTTCGGCGACCGGCCCACGTTCGCGTCCGTCGTGCCGCTGGCCCGCCTGCTGACCGACGACTACGTCGCCGGCCGCTACAGCACGATCGACCTGGTCTACCCGCGCTTCATCTCGACGCTCACGCAGCGCGCAGTCGCCGACCGACTGCTGCCCGTCGAACCGAGCGACACTGCCGACGTGGGCATCCCCGGCCGCCAGTTCATCTTCGAGCCCAATCCGGGTGCCGTGCTGACCCAGCTGCTGCCGCGCTACGTCGCGACGCGCGTCTTCCAGGCCGTCCTCGAGCTGGCCGCCAGCGAGCAGTCGGCGCGCATGGTGGCCATGAAGAACGCCACCGAGAACGCGCAGGAGCTGATCGACGACCTGACCCTGACCTACAACAAGGTTCGCCAGTCGAACATCACCCGCGAGATGATCGAGATCGCCACCGGCGCCAACGCGCTGTGACAGGCCGGACGTCGGCGCAAGGAGGAACAGAGCAATCATGGCAGTAGCCGCCCCCGCCACCGGCCAGGTCATCGCCATCACCGGCCCCGTCGTCGACATCGAGTTCCCGGCCGGCGCGATGCCGGCCATCTTCAACGCCGTCGAGATCCAGCGCAAAGGCGATCCGCTCGTCGTCGAGGTCCAGCAGCACCTGGGCAACAACTGGGTGCGGGCGGTGGCGATGACGACGACCGACGGCCTGGCCCGCGGCACGGCGGCGGTCGACACCGGCGGCCCGATCAGCGTGCCGGTCGGGCCACCAACGCTCGGTCGCGTGTTCGACGTCCTCGGCCGGCCGATCGACGGCAAGGGCCCGGTGGAGGCAACCGAGACGTACCCGATCCACCGCCCGGCGCCCGCCTTCGACGAGCAGACCACTGCCACCGAGGTCTTCGAGACCGGCCTCAAGGTGATCGACCTGATCGCGCCATTTGCCAAGGGCGGCAAGGTCGGCGTGTTCGGCGGCGCCGGCGTGGGCAAGACGGTCATCATCCAGGAACTGATCCGCAACGTTGCCGAGGAGCACGGCGGCTACTCGGTCTTCGCCGGCATCGGCGAGCGCTCGCGCGAGGGCAACGACCTGATCCACGACATGACCGAGTCGGGCGTCATCGAGAAGACGGTGATGGTGTTCGGCCAGATGAACGAGCCGCCCGGTGCTCGCCTGCGGGTGGGCCTGGCCGGCCTGACCATGGCTGAGTACTTCCGCGACGAGGGCCGCGACGTGCTGCTCTTCATCGACAACATCTTCCGCTTCACGCAGGCGGGTTCGGAGGTGTCGGCCCTGCTCGGCCGGATGCCCTCGGCGGTGGGCTACCAGCCCAACCTCGCGACCGAGATGGCCGGCTTGCAGGAGCGCATCACGTCGACCAAGAAGGGCTCGATCACTTCGCTGCAGGCCATCTTCGTGCCCGCCGACGACTACACCGACCCGGCGCCGGCGACGACCTTCGGCCACCTCGACTCGTCGATCCGCCTCGAGCGCTACCTGACCGAACTGGGCATCTACCCGGCGGTCGACCCGCTGACGTCGACGTCGCGTGTGCTCGACCCCAACGTCGTCGGCCAGGAGCACTACGAGGTCGCGCGCGAGACACAGCGCATCCTGCAGGCCTACCGTGATCTGCAGGACATCATCGCCATCCTCGGCATCGACGAGCTGTCCGAGGAGCAGAAACAGACCGTCTCGCGGGCACGCCGGCTGCAGCGCTTCATGAGCCAGCCCTTCTTCGTCGCCCAGGTGTTCACCGGCCGCGAGGGCCGCTACGTGGCCATCCGCGACACGGTCGCGTCGTTCAAGGAGATCCTCGACGGCAAGGCCGACGACCTGCCCGAGCAGGCATTCTTCCTCGCCGGCACGCTCGACGACGTGCGCGAGAACGCCAAGCGCCTCGAGGGCGGCTGATGCCTCTGCTGCTGGAGATCGTGACGCCCGAGCGGCAGGCCTTCTCGGCCGAGGTCGACTCGGTGGTCTGCCCGGGCATCGAGGGCGAGCTGGGTATCCTGCCCCACCACGCGCCGCTGCTGACCACGCTCGGCGTCGGCGAGCTGCGCATCCGTCGCGGCGGCGAGGAGGAGTTCTTCGCCATCGCCGGTGGCTTCCTGCAGGTCCGGCCCGACAAGGTCGTGGTGATGGCCGAGACGGCCGACATGGCCAGCGAAATCGACGTCGCCCGCGCCGAGGAGGCGCGTCGCGAGGCCGAGCGCGCACTCGCCGAGGGCTTCGAGGAGCCGGCCGACCTGGCCCGCGCGCGCGCCGCACTGCAGCGCGCCCTGCTCCACATCCGCGTCGCCGAGCGCCGCCGGCGGGAGGGTCCCCGCTCGCGCGGGTGATGGCAGTGGGCAGCGACAGGCTCTTCCACTGGGAGTACCAGGAACCGCCGGTCGAGCGGCAGGCCTTCCGCATCGTCGGCGGCCGACGGCTGTCGGGCCGAGTGCGCATCAGCGGCAGCAAGAACGCCGCGCTCAAGATGCTCGCCGCGGCGACGCTGACCGGCGAGCGCTGCCGGCTGACCAACGTGCCCGAGATCGAGGACGTGCGGGCAATGGCCGAGGTGCTCCGCGACATCGGGGTGGTCGTCGACCATCCCGCGCCAGGCACCTACGAGGTGGCCGCCGGCGACGTCGACTGGCTCTTCGTGCCGCTCGAGGCGGCAGCCAAGATGCGCGCCAGCTTCATCCTGCTCGGGCCGCTGCTCACTCGGTTCGGGCACGTGATCATCAGCAACCCGGGCGGTGACCGGATAGGCCGCCGGCCGGTCAACCTGCACGTCGACGCCATGCGCGCGCTGGGCGCCGAGATCGACTACCGCAACGGCTACTACTTCGCCCGTGCCGCGGGCCGGCTGCGTGGCACAGAGATCAGCTTCCCGACGGTTACCGTTATGGGCACCGAGAACGCCATCCTCGCTGCCACCCTTGCCCAGGGCACTACCGTCATCCGGCCCGCGGCGCGCGAGCCCGAGGTCGACGACCTGATCGCGCTGCTGCAGAAGATGGGCGCCGAGGTCGAGCGCACCGCGCCCGATACGATCGTCGTCGAGGGCCGGCGCCGGCTACGCGGCGCCGAGCACAACGTGCTGGCCGACCGCATCGAAACGGGCACCTTCGTCGTTGCGGCGGCGATCACCGGCGGCGACGTGACCATCGAGGCCGCGCCGTGCGACTACCTGGGCGCCTTCCTCGACGTCGTCGCCGACGCCGGCGTGTCGGTTGCCTGCGGGCGCGACACGATCGAGGTGCGTGGCGCGCCGATGGGCAGTGGCGAGTACCGGGCGCGCGACTTCTCCACCGCGCCGTACCCCGGCCTGGCCACCGATCTGCAGCCGCCGACATCGGTGCTGTTCAGCCAGGCGAGTGGCGTGACCAACATCCACGAGACTATCTTTGAGGACCGTCTCGAGTGGCTGGCCCAGCTGCGCCGACTGGGCGCGGAGGTCGAGCTGCTCGACGACCACCACGCCGCGATCCACGGCCCGTCGAAGCTGCACGCCGCCGAGGTCGAGATGGGCGACCTGCGCGCCGGCGCCTCGCTCATCCTGGGTGCCCTCTGCGCCGACGGCGAGAGCATCATCCACGGCGCCCACCACGTGCGGCGGGGGTATGAGAACATCGAGCGCAAGTTCCTCGATCTGGGCGCGCAGATCGAGCACGTCTCAGAGGAAGTAAGCACAGGCTCGCCATGAAGATCGGCATCGACCTCGGCACGGCCAACATCCTGGTCTACGTGAAGGGGCGCGGCATCGTGACCCAGGAACCGAGTGTGGTTGCCGTCAGCGACGACAACCAGATCGTTGCCGTCGGCGAGCAGGCGCGCGAGATGATCGGCCGCACGCCGGGCAACATCACGGCCATCCGGCCGATGAAGGACGGCGTCATCGCCGACTACGTCATCACCGAAGCGATGCTGCGCTACTTCATCAAGAAGGCCGGCCGCTCGTTCACCAAGCCCGACGTGATGATCAGCGTGCCATCTGGCGTGACCAGCGTCGAGAAGCGCGCCGTGCGCGACGCCGCGCTCAAGGCCGGCGCGCGTGAGGCGTACCTGATCGAGGAGCCGCTGGCGGCGGCGATCGGGGCCAACGTGCCCATCAGCAGCCCCTCGGGCAACCTGATCATCGACATCGGCGGCGGGACGACGGAGATCGCCGTCATCGCCCTCGGCGGCATCGTCGTCGCCGAATCGGTCCGCGTCGGCGGCAACCGCTTCGACGACCATATCGCCAACTACGTGCGCAAGAAGTACAACCTGATGATCGGCGAAAGGACGGCCGAGGAGGTCAAGATCGCCATCGGCACCGCACTGCCGCTCGAGCGCGAGCTGCACATGGAGGTCCGTGGGCGCGACCTGATTGCCGGCCTGCCGCGGACCATCCCGCTGACCAGCTCGGAGGTGATGGAGGCGCTCGAGCAGCCGCTGCAGCAGATCGTCACCGCTGTGCGCAGCGTGCTCGAGAAGACACCGCCTGAGCTGTCGAGCGACATCATCGACAAGGGCATGGTCATGTCCGGTGGCGGTTCGATGCTGCGCAACATCGACCGCCTGCTGACCCAGGTCACGGGCGTCCCGTGTCATGTGGCGGAGAACCCGCTCAACTGCGTCGCGCTGGGCACCGGCCTCGCGCTCGAGCACTTCGAGTTCTTCAAGAAGTCGCTCGTGCAGAGGATCTGAAAGCAGCCGACGCCGGCGTGCCCTCCTTCCTCGACCTCCACTGCCACACCGCGGCTTCTTTCGATTCGCTCAGCCGACCCGAAGCCGTTGTGCGTGCCGCGGCGGCGCGCGGCCTGACCCACCTCGCGATCACCGACCACGAGCGCATCGACGGGGCGCTGGCGGCGCGCGAGCTTGCGCCGCCCGAGTTGACCGTCATCGTCGGCGAGGAGATCAGGACCGCCGACGGCGACATGATCGGGCTCTACCTGCGCGACGCTGTGCCGCCCGGCCTGCCGGCGGCTGAGACCGCGCGCCGCATCCGCGAGCAGGGCGGCCTGGTCGGGCTGCCGCACCCGTTCGATCGCTTCCGTTTCTCGTCGGGCGCGCAGCGGGCTGCCGACGACCTCGCCGAGCTGCTCGAGCTGGCCGACTATGTCGAGGCGCACAACGCACGCGTCATCGGCAACGGCAACATCCGTGCTGCCGAGCTGGCTGCCGCGCGCCGCCTGGCCAGTGTCGCCGTGTCTGACGCGCACACCGTGCTCGAGGTCGGCGTCGCCTACACCATCGTCGACGCGCCGATCGAGAGCCCCGCCGACCTGCGCGCCGCCCTGGCCGATCGGCGCCTCATCACCGGCCGCGGTTCGTACCTGGTCCGCGCCGGGATGCCCTTCGCCAAGCTGATCCAGCGTGCGCGGGGCAATCGCCGGCTGGTCGCGGCAGGCGAGCAATGAGCGACGACGCCCGACCGGCCGCCACGCCTGCCCCGATGGAGGAGGTGGTCGACTACCCACTCGTGCGCGAGGACTCGTCGCCGCCGGCCCCGCTGTCGCGCCGGCTGCGCGACCCGCGCACGATCATCTCGATCGTCCTGCCGATCATCCTCCTGGCGCTGGTCCTGACCCAGCTTCCCGGTTTCCGACTCGATGAGGTGGCGGCGCGCGTGATGGCCGCCAATCCGCTGCTGCTGGTCGCCGCCTTCGTCGTCTACTACCTCGGCTTCCCGCTGCGCGGCTATCGCTGGTCGTTGTTGCTGCGCAGTGCCGGCACGCGCGTAGGCGTGCGCGACTCGAGCGAGATCATCTTCATCAGCTGGCTGGTCAACTGCCTCGTGCCGGCCAAGCTGGGCGACATCTACCGCGCCTGGCTGCTGCGGGCCAACTTCACCGTTTCGCTGTCGCGAACGTTCGGCACCGTGTTCATCGAGCGCGTGTTCGACCTGTTCGCCATCGCCCTGCTCGGCCTGGCGGCCGGCTTTTGGAGCTTCCGGGCTGGCCTGCCGCCGGAAGTCCAGCTCGTCTTCGGCATCGGCCTCGCCGTGCTGATTGGGCTGACCATCGGTCTGTACACGGTACGCAACTTCGGTGCCCGCGCCCTGGCCCGGCTGCCGCTGCCGGCGAAGGACAGGCTGCTCGAGTTCTACGAGCGCTTCGAGGAGGGTGTCTTCGCCGTCAACCCGCGCCAGGTGCCATTCCTGGCCGTGCTGACGGCGCTGATCTGGGCGACGGAGGCAATGCGGTTGCTGCTGGTCATCGAGGCCCTCGGCTTCCGCGACGTTCACCTCGGCATCAGCGGCGCCTTCTTCGTCGCGCTGGCGGCGTCGCTGCTGACCGCGATCCCGTTCACGCCTGCCGGGCTGGGCGTGGTCGAGCTGGGCGTGGTCGGCATCCTGACCGTGATCTACGGCGTCGACTCGAGCACGGCGGCGGCAATCACGCTCGTCGACCGCTCGATCAGCGTGCTGTCGATCATCGTGCTGGGCAGCATCGCCTACGTGATGTCGGGCAAGACCAAGGTGCGCAAGCCGACTCCCGTCCAGGGCGGCGCCTGACCGAGCGGACCCGACCCCGCGGCGTTGCCGCGAGAGGTGCAAGGACGCGGAGGGCGCGGGCGGCCTGCCGCCCGGCTAGATGGACGACTAGTTGCGGTTGGGCAGCCGCTGCACCCCGGCCGGCGTGCCGACCCGGTCGCGGCCCGAGAGTCCCGGCCGCGGCGCCATCGGCTGTGCCGTGAGCGACGGTCGCGGACCGAGGCCGGTCGAGGCGGGCATGCCCGGTTGCCGGTTGGCCGCCAGGCGGCGCATGCGCAGGGCGAGGTAATACTCCATCACCTGGCGCACCTGCGGCTCGCTGAGCAGGTCGTCGGAGCGCAGCGCGTACTCGACGCGGGCGGTCGGGTGGCTGGTCGTCGAAGCGACCAGGCCGAAGTAATGCGGCGTCTCCGATTCGTCGCGCAGCTCGCGCAGGCCGCGGGCTAGCTTGGTCGCCGTGCCGAGCGACGGCGTGCGATCGCCGCGCACGAGCCGCGAGATGGTCGAGTGGTCGACGCCCGACTGCTGAGCCAGCTGGCGCTGCGACATCTTCTTCGCCTTGAGCTGCGTCTTCAACCACTCGTTGAAGGCGCGCCCGTTCTGGACGCTCATTCGCTCTGCGATCTCCGCTGAGTGGCTTCCCGCGCTCCTGGTCGCGGCGCTTGCGACGAACGCATGATCTGGCCGGCGAGCGTGAGCAGATATAGGCCCTTGGTACGGCCGCTTCGCGCACGACCGGTGCAGCACTCCGATACGGTTACGTTCACTGGGGAGCAGTGGATGCATCCGCCAGGCCACTTGCTCGGACCGACCGGCGCCCATCGGAGGCCGATCACGCTCGGTGTACACGATCTTGGGACGGGGGCATCGGGTCCTAGCGCCCGAAAGAACGGGCCCACTGGCCTGTGATGCCAATTTCAGGTGTGGGTGTTGAAGTCGTCGCGGCCGTAGCTGGTCGCTAGTCGGGCGGCGGCGCGCTGCGCGATCGGCCGGCACGCGGTGCGAACGCTTCGGGCGGCAGTTCAGGCAGCGCCTCGCCGGCGAGCAGCAGGCCGACGCGTTCTAGGTTGACCGCGTCGTAGCCGATATCCATGCCCGGCGTCTCGAGGTATGTCGGCAGCGTCGCCAGCCATGGGTGGCAGAGGAGTGCGCGCAGTGCCGTCTGGCCGATGCGACCGGCCCCGATGTGCTGATGGCGGTCGACGCGCGAGCCGCGTACGGTCTGCGCATCGTTGAGATGGAGCATGACGACCTTCTCCCGCCCGACGAGCTCGTCGACACGGTCAAGCAGCCGGTCGACGCCGCCCGGCTCGTCGATCGCGTGGCCGGCCGACCAGAGGTGGGCGGTATCTAGGCAGAACCAGATTCGAGCGGGGTCGGCGCCTTCGTGTGCGGCGACCTCGAGGATGTCGGTCAGATCTTCGAGCGACGCGCCGATGCCGTCGCCGCTGCCCGGTGAGTTCTCCAACACCAAGCGCGGCAGCTCGTCGCCATCGGGCGGGACGCCGGCATCGCCGGGATCGACCAGCTCGAGCACGCGGCGCAGGCCGCGGCCGAGCTGGCGCAGGCCCTCCTGGCGGCCGACACCGCGGTGCGAGCCGATGTGGAAGTTGACGAAGGCTGCGCCATAGGCTCGCCCCACACGCAGCTCGTGAGCAGCAGTCTCGACCGACCGCTGCC
>Ga0299913_10001633_pt1 | contig 16854 bp, 13 predicted proteins | sample RVTome_9_FD_201360 | JGI IMG/M metagenome (GOLD analysis project Ga0299913, IMG submission 201360) | Soil microbial communities from uranium-contaminated site in the Upper Colorado River Basin, Wyoming, United States - RVT155D38 (version 2) ... | reverse complement strand
GTCGATCTACCGTCTCCAGTCGACCACCAGTCCACCACATTCGTGGCTAGCCGCACGCCGACTGGCAAAAGCCCGATCCGATGTTGCCGCCGACACCATCGATCACGTTGCGGACGCGACCCTGAGTCGTCGCGTTCTGGTCGCTTCCCCTGACGAGTCCCTACTTCATCTCGCGACGGACGCACTCAGCTCGTTTCGCCCCGGGTTTAACGTGGCCACGGCCTCCAAGGCGTCGCATGCGCTCGAGTGGCTTAGAAGCTTCGAGCCACACCTCTTGGTTTTGGATCTGGAGCTTTTCGGCCCGGACAATGGCTTCCACGGATTTCCGCCCGGCATCAAGATGATTTTGGTGGGATCTCAGATCCGGCCACAGCCAGAGGATGCGCGATCGATACTCGAAAAACCGGTTGAATTGCCAGTACTTCTCGGCGCGATCCAGCAGGTCAGCTATGAAAGCTGAACTTGAGTGGCTTCTATGAGACCTCTCACTGAGCCAGTTGTGCCCGCCTTCATTCAGGCTTCATGGCTACCACCCAAAGCCGAGCCAAAGATTCATCTTCTACCCGAAAGTTGGTGGCGCGAGAGATTCAGACTCCTTCTTGCTTATTCGGCAGCGCCACCAGCAACTGCGTCTACGCAATAGGGATTATATCCAATGAACATTTTCGATCTCACTCAGGGTATATGGAGACAGCGAAAGCTACTTTTGACAGGCTTCATACTCCTCGTGTTAGGAATAATCCTTCTTGTATTCGAGATTAACTCGGACGGAATCAGGCCTCGCGTAACTCCCAAATATGTTGCCTCTGGAAGGATGGCCGTTGTTCCCGCCGAGCTCGAATCACTCACGGATGTAACCGGTGGTGGAAACTTCTCGGATGTGGCCGGCTTGTATGCCGAACTCTTGCAGTCGCCAGAGGCATCCCTCCAGATTCAACAAGAGCAAGACGTCACATTTGTTGAACCTATGGAAGCCTCCGTAACGCCACGGACGTCGTTCATCGGAGTGACAGTCACTTCGGATACGCCCGAGGGAGCCAAGCGCGGAGTTCTGGGTGCGTTCGACTGGCTCGAGGGCCGACTGGCCCAACCACCGAACCTGGCTGACATCTCCAGAGAGGATTTCGATCCGAATAGAATTCTGGACGAGGATGGCAAGTTTCTCGGTCAGATTCGCCTCTCGGTCGACAGGCAGTTCGTCGATCCAGAGACGACGCTTGTTCTGACCAACGCTCGAGGGGACGAGTCAGCGGTTCCTTTGGGAGACGTATTCGGAATCAGCGTCCAAACTGCTTTCTTGATGCCGGGCACCCCATTGACGATCAGCGTCGAGAATGTCGCTGGCTTATTGCTGAGTACTGCAACTCTGCCCTTACCCAACCTTCCCGAGGATCCGTTCACGGAGCTGCCTACTCTCGTACTCACACTTGATACAGGTGCCATCGTCTCTGATGAGATTGGTGGCGTTCGCCTGGACTCGGCGCGGATCTCGGCGTCCTGGGACAGCACCCCCACCGCAGGAGAGACGCGACAGCTGACCTTGCTGTTGATCACCGAGGACCCCGTTGCAGTGTTGACCGGCCAGAGACGCACTCCGATCATTACGCTGGCCGCGTTCGGTGTCGGCATTCTGGTGCTCCTCGTCTTAGCCATAACAGTTGACACGTGGCAGCAGGCATACGCTGAACACGGCCGTCGAGTCGAGGGACGAGACTCTGCAACCGATCTCAGCACGCCCCCGAACGAGGAGGAGCGTCAGTCGGTCGAAAGCGACGTTGACTCCTCGCCCATGTCAGAGGACATCATTACACGCATCCGGGGCCGGGAAGAACACTCTCCAAGAGCTGACAATCGCGAAGCGAAGGAACTCGAGGGCCAGGGCTGAGTGAATTCCAAACCCATCGGCAATCCTCTCCGGGAGGAAACCATGATGAGGAGCCAGTCGCCATTGGAAGAGAATTCCGAGCGGCAGCGGGTTCTCTCCACCAAGCCCGACATCTACAGAGCCCTGTTAGTCGCCAGCGTCATCGCTTACCTAGTGACAAACCGCCTGATCCAGGATATCTACGTTCTCCCCATAGGGCTATCGATACGACCCTGGGAACCCGTCCTCGGTCTCGTGCTCGTCGCCTGGTTGCTGTGGATGATAACCCAGCCCAAGCCTCTCCCGAGAGGAATCGTGGGGCTGATAGCCCTGGCTCTCCTGACTGTCCTGATCGGGTCGTACTTCTGGAACGCCCCCGGGTTCACACCGTTTCAAGCCAATGCATCGGAACGAGGGATCGTTCGAGTCGTGCTGTTCGCTGGCCTGTTCCTGGCTTCCTATCACCTGGCCTTCGACAGAGAGAGGGCCCGTCGCTTCCTGATGCTGATCGTGTCACTGAGCGCCATTCAAGGAGTCTTGGGTGTTTACGAGTACGTCTCCGGTACAAGCGCCACGTTTCTGCATGAGATCTGGACGGGCATCGGACTCGAAGTCGACCCGAGAGGCTTAAGGGCATTCAACGAGCTGCTGAAGACCCGGTTGACGGGCGAGCTTCGCGTGATGGGAACGGCTCCCAATCCGCTTGTGCTGTCGGCTCTTCTGGCTCTCGGATCATTGATCACGTTCGCCCTCCTTTCCCACACAACGTCGCGCCGCAGGCGCAGGCTTCTCGCGATCCTGCTGCTCGTCCAGATCGTATCAATGCCGCTCACCAACTCTCGGAGTGGATTCGTAATACTTCTCGGTGTCGGCATCGTTGTAGTGTTCTTGACGGTCCGTCAATGGCCCAGGATGCTGCCGTTCGCCCTCCTACTCTCAATTGTGATGGGTATCACATTTACCTTGGTCCCCCGCAGCGCCAGGCTTCTCCTGAACAGCTTCACGCGGCCTCAGAATGACCCGAACCTCGAAGTTCGCCTCCAGCGATTCGATCAAGTTCCTGGACTGATGTCAGAGCGGCCCTTTCTCGGTGCGGGATATCTAACAAATGATGTAGAGATAATCGTATTCGACAATGCGTTCAATCTCGGACTCGTCGAGCTGGGCATCGTGGGCTTCATGACCCTGGTCGCGTTCTTCCTCGTCAGCATCGGTCGTAGCCTGTCGGGTTTGGCGCGCTGTAGCACCGGCGAGGAGCCGCTCTTACTCGCGGGAGTCATTGGGGGTTTCTCAGTGATCGTCGCTGCAACAACCTTCGACGCCTGGACATTCGACCAATTCTTTCCGACGGCAATCATGTTGATGGGAATCGGGGTAGGATCAGCTGACTCGGTCCGTCGCCGCCTAGAGGAGTCATCCCCGCCTGACTCAACTTCCTGGGAGTGACAAAAGTGCGATCCCCGTCGATGCATGAGAGCCGGGGTTCTTATCTGTTCCGGGCCGTCAGCTCGACAACACCGATGCTTCGCCGGCTCCGAGAAGAACGACGACTTGCCCTGAATTGCGCGCGTAGCCGGTCGCTGGTGCTCACCTTTGATGACGGACCCACGTTGCCCGCTACGGAACGAGTGCTTGATCTCCTCGCCACCGAGGACACGCTGGCTACCTTTTTTCTTCTGGGAGCCCGCGCGGAACAAAATCCCCTGATCGTCGACGAGATGGCTGGTTACGGACATGAAATCGGATGCCACTCGTATGCTCATCGCAACGCTTGGCGCACACCGCCTGCGGAAGCCATAACCGACATCGAGGATGGTTACACAGCCCTATCGCGCTGGATTGCCCCGAACGGCATCTTCCGCCCGCCCTACGGGAAGATCACAGTCGCCACATCCCAAGTCGTCCGTCGCAAGGAGGCTCCACTGGGATGGTGGACGATCGTATCTGGAGATACCGAGAATGTCTTACCCAATCCTCACCTCGTGGTGAACCGGGTGATTGGCCGAGGCGGAGGAGTCGTGCTCTTGCACGATGGTCACCCGGTGCATCCATTCGGAGACCGACGAATCGAATACTTACTTGAAACAACGCAACTCTTGATCCGTGCAGCCAAGAGGCATGGACTTCATCTCAAACGACTCTCGGACGTCACATGATGGAGGTCAACCCATGGCGGGTGCTCATGATCGTCCACTCTCAATACCAACGCGACGCGAGAGTCCGCCGATATGCAGAGTCCCTATTGGGTTTAGGTCATGAGGTCGACGTCATTGCGCTCGCCGATCTTGCGGCCTCATCCGTCCCCGACACGGATGGGCTGAATCTCATATCGATATCGGTGCGTCGGAAACGTGCCGGCAAACTCCGCTCTCTGTTCGAATGGCTGGCCTTCAGCGTGCTTGCTACCTGGAAAGTATTAAACCTCCAACGACGTCGTCATTATCAAATCGTCCATATTCATAACATGCCGAACTTTCTGGTCTTTATTTCCCTTCCAGCAAAACTCAGTGGTGCCAAAGTTGTTCTCGACATCCACGATCTCGTGCCAGAGCTCTTCTCGTCGAAATTCGCGACATCATTAGATCATTCCGCCATGAAGGTGCTGCACATGGAAGAGCGGGTGTCGTGTCGATTTGCAGATGCTGTGATCCTTGCCACGGATCTCTTCCGCGAGATCGCAGTGGCCCGCGGGAGTTGCAGTGCGGATAAAGCAGTTACGGTGTTGAATACCCCGGATCTGACCCTCTTCGACCAGACCCGCTTTCCATGGACGGGGCCAGACAGCTCCGGAGAGTTTCGGGTGCTCTATGTGGGGACAGTGGCTCCGCGCTATGGAGTGGATCAGGCCATCAATGCCATGAAGCTATTACACTCCGAGCTGCCAGGCTTGCGGTTTCTCATCTACCCGCGACTTGATGAAGGGGAGGGCGACGCTCTTACCCATTTACGGGAGCTCGTTCGCCACCTCGAATTGGAGTCGGTAGTCGAATTCCGGCATCCAGTGCCCTTAGAGGAGATGCCAGCAGTGATGGCCTCGGCGAATGTCGGCATCTACACGCCGCGGGTCGACGTCCATACAGACATCGCGCTTTCGATCAAGGTGCCGGAGTTCGTGGCGATGTCGGTGCCGATAGTCACAGTCCGAACGCAAGTAATGGAACAATACTTCTCTGCGGATCAGGTCGCCTACTTTGAGGACGGAGACATCGAGGCCTGTGCCAACGCTATACGTGGACTATATGGAGATCCATCCCGCGCGCGGAGAATGGCCGACCGAGCACGGCGTTTTCTCGATCAGCACCACTGGGAGAACGAGCGCCAACGTTACTTCGCATTGTTGTCACGTCTCCTAGAGGCGGGTTAGCCGCTCAGAATCGGGCTGTCCGGATATGTCCGTGCTCCACTCTCAACCTTCGTACTCCCATTCAGCGGCACGGAACCTCTTGAGCGCTTCACCCTGAACCCTCAGTTTCCATACCAGGAACCGCGGGCCGGCAGCCACAGCCTTTCGAGACAACTCTGGCTGGCCGATCAGGCGGAGACCCTCAGCTAGATAGAGCCCTGTGGCCGCTGCACTGCACAAGAGCACGGCCCTCAGCCGCGGTCGGCGCCACCCGACGATGAGACCGAGAGCCAGTGACGCGACGTGGACCGTCATAGGCGCTACCAGGAGATGTGCTGCCATGACCGCGTGGCCTCCACTTCGCCGGGTGAACGCGGAGTAAAGCAGCCCGGGGATCTCGGCAAGCCCCAGAAGGCGACCAGATTCCCACCGTACTCGTTGGGCGCGTCGCGCCTGGACTGTCTCTGTGCTCAGTGCCCAGACTATGGCGGTGTCGGTAAAGCCAATCTGGTAGCCCTTATCCAGCACCCTTAGGGTGGCGAAGAAATCCTCGGACACACCTCCACTGGGCCACCCCAAATCGCGGAACACTTCGGCATCGAAAAGCATCCCACCGCCTTGGAGCCGGGTTGGTAACCCGAGGAAGGCGAGTCCGCGAGGACGGACCCTGTTTATGAGCGTCGTAGCCCACAGATCGAGCGCCGACTCATCGGTCGTATTGGCACCCCGGCTGACGTGGGCAACTTGAACGATATCGACACCACTCCGGGCCTTTTCCTCGAGTGCTACGTCGAGGGTCTCGGGTTCCGGCCTGTCATCGGCGTCGAGCAACAACACTGCATCGACGCCATCGAGGAGATCGGGGCGTGCAAGCGCCCATGCGAGTGCCTCTCCCTTGCCTCGATGGTCGCGATCCTCCCTTACAATCGTCTCTACGCCGAGATCTCTAGCCACCCGAGCGGTGTTGTCGTCACAATTGTCGGCGATCACCACGACTCGAGGACGCCAACCGCCCCGATCAAACTCACCCACCGCCTCGAGACAGTGCGGGATTACTGCTTCCTCGTTGTGAGCTGGGATCAAAACCAACACCGAGGGACGACTGACGATCGGCTTGCGAAGGAACCTCTTTTCTCCTGTGAGGAACGAAAGTATCGCCAACCCACCTTGGTACAGCGAGGCCGACACGGAAACGGCAGCGAGTATTCCCGTCCCGACCCTCGTCATCGTCATCGCAAGCTTTTGGATGCGGGCGCGTCGATCGGACCTCCTACTCACGCAAGCTACCCGTGGGATCTACGTGAACCGGTCGATGCAGCCGTCTGCGGATAATGCGTTGGACGGTACCGCCGATAGACCTGACCTTTTCAGACCATGAGAGTGCTGTTAGCCAAGTTGGGAATGAGGGCATCCCCCGATACCTCGGTGTCGCCACACCCAAGGAGCGAAGGGTGACGATCTGACCCCAGAGCCGACCTCGAGACTTGAGCAGATTCGGCTGGGACGCGGCTAGCAACTCGGGTTCCGATCTCTCCAACACGAGGTACCCGGTTCTTGCCGCAGCCAGCACGAGCTCATGCCCGGCCCGAGTCCGGGCGAGTATCAACGACTTACCGGATTCACCTGCCTGTGGCGGCCGGTACCAAGGATCTCCGACTGCGACATCGGCGAATTCTCCCGTGTGATCCGGGCAGATGTAGCAGCGCCACTGTCGATAGCGCTCTAGGAATCCCCACGACTCCTCGTAGCTGAAGGATCGCTCGTCCTCCCCGTCAGGGCCATCGAATCGTACCGTCCAACGCCCCGGCCAGCCATTTCCCCTATACCGCACGTCGATCACCGACTCCGGATTCGTTACTCCCGCCCGGGCAAGCAAGTCCAACGTACCTTTGGTGGACGGCGTTCCAGCACAAAAGAACGCGATAATCGGACCGAGATTCGCGTCGAGACGAGGCCTGATCCGGCGCGCCGCCTGGACAGCTGCCACATCGCACGGTTTGCCGATGAAGACGCATCTCTCCGGGGCATCTTCAACCAAGTCGAGCCGTTCGCAAGGACTCGCAGGAGAGTATCTCGAGCCCGTTGCGCTCATAAGATCTTGTTTGGTGGTGCTAAGCACCGTTCGGTTCTGGTACGGCCGTTGCGGGTCCTTATCGATGTGCAACACGCCGTGCATACCGTCCTGTTCGACGCAGTACAAGGCGAGGGCAGTAGCCGCGCCTCCGCTCGATCCGGCGAACCGAATCTCCGGATCGGAGGCGTGACCCTCCCAGACAGCTCGCACCGGTCCCCACGCCGATCGAAGAGCACCGACCATCCCGGGCTCTCTCTCTTCAGAGAGATGTCCCAGACGGTGTCCGGGACACACGTCCATGGCCTGGTCGGGGCCCCACTCCTCACGGCTCATGGGGACCGGACGCCGCCCCAGCCGGAGATCGTCAACCATGCGATAACGTTCCGGGTTGACGTATGCACAGGCGCCGCATCCGGTGCACAGCTGCCATGAGACGACGTCATCGATTGTCTTGACCTTGGGCAAACGCCAACCCCCTCGTATCAGGTCTCGACCATACCGGACGAGGTCCGGATCGCCGTGGCCAGCTCATCCATCTGTGAACGCGCCCGATCGATGACGGCAGGCAACGATGCTGCAAGCTGCTTCTCGGCCTCGTTGCGGGCCTGCCATGACCGCCACAGATCATCGACAATGTCTCGGGTGCCCTTTCGGCGAAGGTCAGCGACATGTTCGCCTTGCCCACAGGTCTCGAAGACACCGTGGGTCTTGTCGGAATAGGCGATAGCTGCGGCGGCAATACCCGATGACAGGGCAGCAATAGTCGAATGCATCCGGGTCCCGCAAAACCAGTTAAGCCGCGAGATAAGCCATTTGACGTAGCGTGGATCGTCGTACGTCGGTGCCACAACCAGGCGGCCTTGAGAGTCGCCTAGTTCCTCGGCCAGCGCAAGGGCCGCCGTCATGTCGGATTCATAGTGCCCTTCGGCCGTCATGACATGCGGAATAAGGACGACCGAACAATCTGTCTCGCGGAGAAATCTGCGTATGAGCTCGATCACTATCGTCCGGTAGTCAGCGCTGAAACCATACTGATGCGCAGCCTGCTCAGAACGGTTATACAGCAAACCGCTCACATTTACGCCTGCCACGCGAGCTCGAGAGTCGTCCAGTAGTGCGTTGAGTCGCGTCGGCAAAGGCGTGGCCGGCGCACGGCCTTCCAGCAAGAAGGCGACGTCAACTCCTTCCCGGTGGCGAGTGGAATCGAAATCGTCGCCGAGCAGACGCTGAAGCTGGGTATAGCTCCACGGATCACGAGCCCACGCGAGACTCGACCGTCGAAGGATCATCTCCGCCGTCCTACGGTGATTCGGGTCAGAGAAAGGACCGTACGTTTGAGGCAAGAGGAAGAGGGGTCGGCCGACATCCAGTGAGGTCAACTTAGGGAGTGCTGTCGCTCTAAACCTCCATCGTCCATAGAGGTCGGTGAAGGAATCACCGCCGCTCAAGTCCAGGACGGCAGCAGATCGCAGTAGCAGCCGGGCAGCGGCATTGCCCAAACCTCCCATTCGGGCAGAGGCCCGTATCCGGGTGAGAGCCTCGGCGCGGTACAACCTTCGCGTGTGTCGCGCTCCACATCTGATGAGCCCGACCCGATTTGACGATAGCTCAATGACTTCTCGGCGGACCCCCCTGCCGTAATCGAAGACCACAGGAGTGAGGGCCGGGAACCGGTCTCTCAGACCGCCCAGCGTTCCATACAGCAACGCTGAAACTCCGAGGTTTCCTGTGTCGGGCGCTGCACCGAAAACACTCACGAGGGTGTTCTCGGTCAATCCGTCAACCCTCCCGCTGCCCACGGATCGGCTCGCCGTGCAGTCGTACTGCCGACTTCCAAGCCGTCGAGATCGACCGAAGGATGCGCTTCAACAGCTTCCGCCATCCCCGGTAGTGGCGAGGATCGATGCTCGCAACCTGAACCTCCCAAGCAGACCGTCGCAACTGAGCCTCCCACTCCGCCAGGGTCTGTGCACCGCTCCGAGCGATCGAGAGTGGAGCCCTTCGCCGAAGATCATCGTCGTTCTTCAGTGCCGAATGGGGGGAACGGGGATCGTCCAGATGCTCCTCTCGAATGAATGGGTAGTACCAACCGTTGACATACCCCTTGAGCGCCAGCTCGATGCAGTAACTCGTAAACGATTGACCGGCCTGGAGCAGACCCTGGTGTTCGACGCAGGACCGTTTCATAACGTAGCCACTGCCTTGGACCCAGAAATTCTGCAGGATCCGGTAGCCGCCCGGGAACTCTGCGATCTTCTTCTCGGCTTGAGCAGGAAAATAGTCTTCGGGCTGAAAGTGCCATAGAGCCAGCACTCCGAATCCCTCATAGGCGGCGTGGGCGTTGGCGAGGATTGTCCCCCATCCCGGTGCGACCAAGCAGTCATCGTCTACTTTGCCTAGATAAGTCGCGTCCGAGTTCTCCCAAAGCCAGTTGGTAGGAGCCATGAGCCCTACATTCTGCGAGCTGTGGTGGAATCTGTGGACGCGAGGATCCGAAGCGTAATCTCGGACCAGTTTCAAAGTTTCCTGATCGTTGCCGTTGTGCCACAGCCATACTCTCATGCGGTCGGTGCAGGTCTCGAGTAACCGTGGCAGCGAGAGACGGAGATAATCCGGACGACGATGCGTCACCATCAGAACGTCGATGATCCTGGACGTCAACTAGCGTTGTTCCGCTCGTCAACGGTCGCTGACTGAAGCTGCCTGAGTCTTTGATCCGAAAATCCGGTCGCTACTGCCACCCTGAACCCACCAGTATGCGCAGAGCGCAAGCTAGTTCTCATCCTTCACATGTGCAACCGGTGGGTAGTGAGTCAGAACTGACCCACTACCCACCGTTGACAGCTTGGGCGACGGACTTATACTCGCGTCCGACCAGCGTGCCGCAACGTGGGGCAGCTGCGCCGCTCTAGACGTGCAAAATAGGCATCTCCCGGGGAGGCAAAATGGCATCTCCTGGGGAGGGGGAGTCTGCGTCGGACGCTGGGTGTCTATGCTTGCCCGCCAGTTCGAGGTACCATGAAGTCGAGTCTTGGCCTTGCGAGAAGGAAGTTCGTCGCCACCAGCATGCTGCTCCTGGGTCTGATGGTCGTCGTCCCAACTCCTCCGACCCTATCGGTCGGCCCTTTGGTTTTTCCGGATGGGAGCACGACGGGTCCCATTGACGAGTCGAAGGTTCCACCGTCACCCCAGGATCACATCCGTACCTCCATGGACGGGCAGGTCATAGAGAACGTTCACACCGATCACATAACGATTCAGCATGACAATGTGACCGTCAGGAACTTCCGGGTGACAATCGATAACCCAAACACGTCGTTTGGTATCAAACTAGTCCAGAACTTGGATGGCGGTTGGCCAAAGAACACGGTTGTCGAGTACGGGGAGATCATCTCCCGAGACTCGTCTGGCAATCCTCAACCGTCCAGGGCCAAGGGGGTAACGAATGGCCGCAACAACATCGTCATACGAGGCTTGGAGATCAGCTATACCGAGGACGGACTGCACTGCGGAGCTGGCAACTGCCTGTTCGAGGACAACTACATCCATGACCTGATCAAATTCGAGGACGCCCACAATGATGGGATCGTGGTGTCAGGGGGCTCGAATGTTGTGATCCGCCACAACACGGTGCTGCTTCCCAACCAGCAGACCGGAGCGGTGAGCATCTTTCCGGATAGTTCCCCCATCGATGATGTACTGGTCGAGGATAACTATCTCAACGGGGGCAGCTATACTGTGTATAGCCGCACGATGGACCATGGCACACCCACGAATGTGCGTTTCATCGGAAATCACTTCGGCCGCGACTACAACGCGGGAACCCATTCCTTCGACGGCGACGTGGTCTTCCTGAACAACGTCTGGGCCGACACCGGCCAGCCCCTAGGCGACTCAAACAGCGACGATGGAGGCGAACCTGGAGGAAGAACCAGCACCATTGGCCTGGTGGACCCCTCCACCGGATCCTGGCGGCTTTACGATCACAACGGCGGGCTGGTCGCCCACTTCTTATTTGGCAACCCAGGTGACACTCCGTTCCTGGGTGATTGGGACTGCGACGGCATCGAAACTCCAGGGCTGTATCGTCGGTCGGACGGGTTCGTTTATCTACGCAACGCGAACACGCAAGGCGTCGCTGACATGCAGTTCTTTTTTGGCAATCCGGGAGACATCCCCCTCGTTGGAGACTTCAATGGTGATGGCTGTGACACGGTTTCGATCTATCGGCCCTCAGAGGGTCGGGTCTTCATCATTAACCGGCTCGGAGCCGACGATGGACGGCTAGGGGCGGCCGAGCTCAACTACTACTTCGGCAACCCCGGGGATAAGCCCTTTGTCGGCGACTTCGACGGCAACGGAACCGAAACCGTCGGACTGCACCGAGAGTCGACGGGTTTCGTGTACTTCAGGCTCACCCATACCGAAGGAGCCTCCAACAGTCAGTTTTACTTTGGGGATCCCGGAGATCAGTTGATAGCTGGCGACTGGACCGGGAATGGTGTATACACGCCAGCATTGTTCCGATCGTCGAGCACGACACTCTTTTATAGGTTCACAAACACCGAGGGCAACGCCGATCACAACTGGGTCGGCGGTCAAGCCGGCTGGATTCCTGTGGCAGGATACACAGGGTGAACACAGACAATTGGGACAGCCGGTCCCATCACTAAGGGCGCGGTCCCACCTGGCCAGTTTACGGTTCCGCCCATCAAGGCACACGTCCTCGATCGTGTGGCCCTTGCCTCATGAGTTTGAGAAACGCGGCATGGTGAAGGGATTGGCCGACGATCGCTCGCAGTCCCTCGCCGAGCATGACTGCCAGCCAAAAGGCGATGCTCTTCGTGGTTCCGTGTCTGCGTGCGAATAGTCGGACTCGGTTGACCTTGAGCAGTGCCCACAGCTCCGGATCAACATGAGCCTCGCCTCCCACATGGATTGCTGTCGCGTTGGGCTCGCGGAAGACCCCAAAACCGGCATCTCGCGCTCTCAGCGCGAAGTCGACTTCGTCGGAATATAGAAAGAATGACTCGTCCCACGGTCCTGCGGCCTCCCAGCACTCTCGTGAGATCAGCATCGCGGCTCCGCTGGCCCAGGTTACCCGCCTGGCCTTCTGGTACTCGGCTTGGTCGTGTATCACTTCCCCGAAGGCCGGGATTCTCCCGCCCAACTCGCCTCCTAGCAGAGCCTCGCCCAGCGCTCTCATCACTGTCGGCTCGCGGCGAAGCGATCTCAGGAGGTTTCTATTCGGATCGCACAACCGAGGAACCACGATCCCGATCCCGGCAGGAGCAGCCTTCGCGCTCTCCAAGAGCGCTGATAGCGAACCTGGGCCCAGGCGGACATCTGGATTGAGCACGAGCAGATCCGAAGACTCGTCGGCAACGGCCTGCCCTGCGTTTACTCCGGCCGCGTAACCCCTATTGTCCGCAAGTGACAATGTCCTGACACCGGGCCACAGACTCCGAGCCAGACCGAGACTTCCATCTGAGAAAGCATTGTCCACCACGATGATCTCATGAGACCCGGCCGCGGCCATCTTGGGAGGATCGCGTCATCTTGGCGATGCCTGCCCCAATCTCGTCCGCAGGAGATGCCAGGCAGTCAAGTAGCGCACTATCAATAGGGCCCAGGCATACTTGACGACCCCACCGAAGCCGGTGATTCGCGAATCCCCGGCTGCACGTAGGCGGTTCTCACCGGAGGAACCAAGGTACGGCCGAGCTGGTCGATGAGGGGCCTCGCTCCCCAAGAGCTTCCCGCGTCGAGGTCCCGTGCACCAGCGAACACACGGGCGAGCTTTTGGTTGATCTCGGTCCACGAGGCACGGGCTGGATGACGCACGCGAACGTCCTCCGCGTAGATGAGCCGAAACCCAGCTGCATAAACCCTGTTCCCCCCACTCATGGTCACCTCCCGACTTGAGTCGAGAATCGAAACCTCCGACCACGTCCAGAACCCGGTGACTGACAAAGAGATTCGCGGTCACAGCAAAGCGAAACTCCTCTACGTACCTTTGTTGGGGAAACGCGTGAAAGAGTTCGTAGAGCTCCACCGGGGGTGCGTTTCATCTCGTCGGAGCAGACGACTTCGACCGTAGAGGCCCGCAATCTATCGACGCTTTGTCGGCTCGACCCTCTGCTCTCTCTGGAATCACAGCCACCGCGGGGGGATGATTCGTGTCAACGACGGTCCACTTTTGACCCCCTGGTGACGGTCCACTTCTGACCCCCCTTGGTCACGCAGCGTCGTCATTGGGGACTCTTCCCAGATCGCGGTCTTTGAGGCGGTAGCTGTCTCCTTTGAGGTTGATGACCTCGGCGTGGTGGACCAGGCGGTCGATCATGGCGGCGGCCACCACCGCGTCTCCGAAGGTCTCTCCCCAGCGGGCGAAGGGTTTGTTGGAGGTGACGATGACCGGGGCCCGCTCGTATCGGGAGGAGATGAGCTGGAAGAACAGGTTGGCGGCCTCGGCTTCCAAGGGGATGTATCCGACCTCGTCGATGACGAGGAGGGGTATGCGGCCGAGGCGGGTGAGCTCTGCTTGCAGCCGTCCTTGGGCGTGTGCCTCGCCCAGCCGCGACACCCATTCGGCGGCGGTGGCGAAGGCCACCCGGTGGCCAGCCTGACAGGCCCTGATCCCCAAGGCGGTGGCGAGATGGGTCTTGCCGGTGCCAGGAGGGCCGAGAAAGATCACGTTGTCTCTAGAGGCGACGAAGTCGAGCGTCCCGAGGTGGGAGATCACGTCTCGTTTCAGGCTGCGCTGATGGTCGAAGTCGAAGTCCTCGATGGTCTTGCGGGCGGGGAACCGAGCCGCTCGGATCCGATGCTCCCCGCCGTGGTCCTGTCTCGATGCCACCTCCCGTTCCAGGCAGGCGGCCAGGAACTCTTCGTGGGTCCAACCCTCGGACCTGGCCCGTTCCGCCAGCCGTTCGATCGAGGCCGCCAAGGAGGGAGCTTTCAAGGCCCGACACAGCCAGGCAAGATCGGAGGCAGGCCGGGTCGCCATCAGGCAACCCCGGTGAGGCGGTCATAGACAGCCAGATCCCTGACCTCGACCTCGTCGGGCATGGTCCCTTCGGACATCACAGCCCTGGCGGATCGCATGGCGTTGGCAGCTCGGACATGCTCAGGATCGGTGACGGTGCGATGTTTGCCAAAGGAGCGGCGATGACGCCCCACCACTTCGCTGACCAAGGTGATGACCACCTCGGTGGGATCGACCCGGACCTCGACCCGCCGCCCAATGGCCCGGGGATGGACCGAATAGTCACAGGTCCCCACCCGCACCCAATGATCCCGGGGCAGCAGCACGCTCACACGGAGGGCCGGATCGGGGAGCACCGGGGGGAAGCTCATCATCGCCTTCTGGTCTTCGGGAAGCCGATCGGTGGGGCGACAGCGCAAGGTGTCGTGGATCCGGTTGTTGGCCCTCTCCAACCAATCTGTGAGCTGGGAGTTGAAGTCGGCCGGTGAGGAGAACCGTCGCCCCGGTAAGAAGCTGGTCTCCAGATAGCCGTTGGCTCTCTCCACCAGCCCTCTGGCCTCGGGATCTCCGGGTCGGCACACAACTACTCCCATACCCAGGGTGCCGCGGAACCGCTGGAAGGGGTCGGTCAAGGTGGGCTTGCCGCCGTGGCGGGAAACCAGGGCCGCCTCATTGTCATAGACCCCTTTGCGGGGGACCCCACCAAGATCATGGAGGCAGTGAAGATGGGCCGACAAGATGTCATGTGCCTCTCGGGTGGGGATCATCTCGGCGACTATCACCCGGGAATAGCCCGAGACCCCCACCAGCACCGGCGGCTTGCCCGAGGAGCCGTCCTCGAGAAGAACCGGGGTGGGGGGGAACCACAGATCCCATTGCGCCAGCTCCCCAGGCCGATACTCGGTGCGGCCCGAGGGGTCGGGAGGCAAGAACAACGGGCGCAGTTCCCGCACCCGATCCTTCAAAATGGTCATTCCCCGGCTCCAGCCGATCCGCTCGGCGATCACCGTTGCCGGCATCCGTGGATGCTCCGACAAGAGCCGGCGGATCTCTCCCTCGAAAGGATCAACCGCCGAGGGCCGTGGTTGGCGTTTGAACTCCGGTGGAGAATCGGAACGGATAGCCGCTCGCACCGTGTTCCTCGACACGCCCAGTTGCCGGACAATCTCTCTGATCGATACACCTTCGGCTCGATGCAGCCGACGGATCTCAGCCCAGTCCTCCACCCTGAGCACTTCCTTCCTTCCTGGTCGGGAAACCCGCCAGGATCCGGCTGCCACCACCCGAAGCGGTGGATTCCGACAGGAGGGGTCAGAAGTGAACCGTCGATAGGGGGTCAGTATTGCGCTGCCGGCGACAATTCGCTTCTGATCGAAATGACGGGCCTCAGATGTCGAGCGGATAGGTGTCGTGTCTAGGAGAGAAACAGTCAAGTCAGGTTGCTGGATGCCGACTTGAAGGGGTGGAACGACTGGTGGTGACACCAGTTGTCAGCGTTTTGAAGTGCGTTGTCCAGGGTAAGTGCGGCGGTCACCGTATGTCCATGTGAGCCCCATGGAGGATCAGAGTGACTCGTCGACATGGATTCCATCGCCAGAGCTGAGTTTATCGTTGCCTTGGGGTTGCTGATCGCAGTAGCATCACCCTTTTTCCTTGGAATTGCTTCGGCTTTTCCTGATGAGGGGTCGACGGGCCCGTTGGACGAGTCGAAGGTGCCTGCATCTCCGGTTGATGGTCACATTCGCACCGAGATGGATGGGCAGGTGATCGAGAACGTTCATACCGATCACATCACCATCCAGCATGACAATGTGACGGTGCGGAACTTCCGGGTGACGATCGACAACCCAAACACGTTTTTCGGTATCAAGCTGATACAGAAGTCAGACGGGACCTGGCCGAAGAGCACGTTGATCGAGTATGGGGAGATCACCTCTGAGAATTCGTCCGGTAACCCTCAGCCGTCCCGCGCCAAGGGCGTCCACAACGGTCGTGAGGGCATCGTGGTCCGAGGGTTGGAAATCTCCTACATGGAGGATGGGTTGCACTGCGGTGCCGGCGACTGCACGTTCCTGGACAACTACATCCATCATCTCGTCAAGTACGAGGACGCTCACAACGACGGGATAGTGGTGTCCGGTGGTGCGGGGGTGGTCATCCGTCATAACACCGTGCTGATCCCCAACCAGCAGACCGGGACGGTGAGCATCTTCCCCGACGGGTCGGCGATCGACGATGTGCTGGTCGAGAACAACTATCTCAACGGGGGTAGCTACACGGTATACAGCCGGACCATGGATCACGGGACCCCCACCAACGTGCGGGTGATCGACAACCATTTCGGCCGGGACTACAACGTGGGGATCTTCTCGTTCGACGGTGACGTGGTCACCCAGGGCAACGTCTGGGCCGACAACGGCCAACCCGTCGACGACGAACAGGGCAGTACCACCGTGACCACAGTGGAGGAGACGACGGCGAACACCGAGCCGGATGAGCCGTCGGAGCCTGCTTCCGAGGAGCCGGTCGTTGAGTCTGAGTTCGAGTTGTTGGTATCTGGTTCTGCCGACCGTTCGGATCCCACT
>Ga0299913_10001632_pt1 | contig 16857 bp, 16 predicted proteins | sample RVTome_9_FD_201360 | JGI IMG/M metagenome (GOLD analysis project Ga0299913, IMG submission 201360) | Soil microbial communities from uranium-contaminated site in the Upper Colorado River Basin, Wyoming, United States - RVT155D38 (version 2) ... | reverse complement strand
CCACCACGGCTGGACCTATCAGATCAACCCCGACAGCACCATCACCTGGACCAGCCCACTCGGCCACAAATACACCAAACGACCCAGGCGCCCTCCCTAAAAGCGTGGGGGCAGTCCGCCCCGTCACGTCGCGAGCTCTCCAAGCAGCTCCTGGCGCCACTGCTCCGTAGCCGGCACCTGATTGAACGTGTACAGGTGGACCCCTCCCACCCCCGCGCCGGGATCAGCCAGCAGCGGGGAGAGGTCTGCGAGCAGGTCGGTTGGTGAGTAGCTCGGGGCGAGCAGCTTCCTCCACAAACCGCGGTGGCGGGTGAGAAACCTCATCGAGTCACCGACACCGATGCGCCCCGCCACCGGTATCAGACGGGTCAGCGCCACTACCCCGGGCAAACCGATGAGCACGGGAATGTCGATCCCCCGTCCCCTGGTCGCCTCGATCCAGTCCGATATCGCCCTGGCGTCGAAGCACATCTGGGTGGTGACATAGGAGGCGTGATCCTGCTTGGCCTCAAGCGCCGCAGCCAGCTCACGGTCGGAGATCAGAGGATGTCCCTCCGGATACCCGGCGACGCCGAGGGTGAAACGATGACCGAGCCTCTCGATGGCCCCGATCACCTCGAGCGCATCACTGAACTCACCATGGGGCTCGCCGTCGCCGCCGACGACGAAGAGCTCGTCGATCCCGGAATCGGCCAAGCGTTGCAGCATCGCGGCGAGGTGGCCCTGATCCCGGACCAGGCGGGCGGCGATGTGTGGGACCACCCGGAGGTCTGCCCGTCTCAACTCGACGGCCAGGTCGACGGTGACGTCGATTCCTCGCCGCGGCGACGCGGTGACCGTGATCGCGGTTTCCCGCGGGACTGCCTCCGCAGCGGAGAGGGCCGAGGCCGTGGGGACCAGCTCGTAGCGACACGAGAGCAGCGCCTCGGCTATTGAGGCGCGCGAGTTGGCATCGAGGCGGCCCAGCTTGAGCGTCCCGATGGTGTCACTCCTCCGCTCGGGAGATGACGAAAGCCTCGTCGTTGAACCACACCCCTCGGTTCTTCTGGATCACCTCGCGGGTGGCCGGGACGTATCGCCCGGAACTGACCGCCTCTGCGAGACGCTCCTCCTCGATCTGGGCGACATAGGCGGCAGCGTTCCAGGCGGCGACAATCAACGAGGTGCCGATGTGCTCCTGGACCTCCGAAGACATGGCGTGGAGGCTGTACCTGAATATCGCTTCCTCATCAGAGAGCTCCTCGAAGCGCAGGCTCCCGTCGCCGGGAGAGGTGAAGAAGTCGCCCGCCGCCTCTTCCAGGAGATGGCGGTTGGTCTGGAATGGGTCCTCATCGGGCCAGACCCCCCGGATGATCTCCATGCCGGGGTCGTTACCGTGGGAGTGCACCACCACCATTCGCCCCCCGGGTGCCAGCGCTCTCGCCAGTGGTGTGATGACGGTCCCCATCTTGTGCTCCACGCTGGTTCTGGCGCGGTATGGCTGGGAGGCGATGACCAGGTCGTATTGGCGATCCCCCGCCTCCGGTCTGGGAATCACGTCGTGGAGGATGAACTCCCTGTCCTTGCGATAGAGGACCAACACAGAAGGACGGACATAGAGCGGGTTGCCGGTCTTCGGGCTGGTCCTCACCGCCCAGTCGTCGACGAGAGTGGGGTACAGGGCCCTGATCTGACGGGAGAAGTCGTATGCGGTGGCCCCTTCGAGGGGCACCGTCCGCCAGCTCAGGTCGGCCACCGCCTCCTCCCGGGCCGGCATCAGATGGGGGGCCTCCTTGTAATACATGTTGGTCACGACGAAGACCATCTCGGGGTGCTCGTAGAAGCGATCGGCCAGCTTGTCGAGCGAAAGCCTCAAGTCCTCGATGCTGATCTCCTTACCCACCACCAGCCAGGGGACGTGGGTGAATTCTTGATGGAGCCTTCGCATCAACTGGGTGAGGACGGTGGCGTCGCCCATGCCGGCGTCGAGGATCCGCAGGGCGGCGGGGCCGGGTCCGATCCGGTCCAGCTCCTCGCCGATCCGCGTCGCAACCACGGGCTTCTCGTTGGTCGCGGTACTGAAGAGCAGATAGGCGGCGCGGGAGTCGAAGAACCGGGCGACGCCGTGCTCCGTGCGCTCTGCCGTGTCGTTCGCCATGTCGACGCCCGTTCCTCGACCGGGTCATCGAACAGGCATTGGCACCGTGCCGGGTCCAGCGGTTGCCGCGGCGTCGTCGGGCCTGTCCCTCGGCCGCTCTCGATGAGTGGGGGATGAAGCTACCCGGCGTGGCTCAGCGGGGCAACCAGCCAGGCCTCACCGCGTCATCAGATCGGGCAGCCAGGTAATCATGGCGGGCCAGAAGATCGCCATCATGATGGCCACCGCGAGCGCACCGACGAAGGGGAAGATCCCGCGATAGACGTCGCCGAGGGGGATCTTGGTGACCCCGGAGACCACGAAGCAGAGCAGGCCTACCGGAGGCATGAGCAGACCGGTGAGCAGCATCATGATGGTGAGGACGCCGAACCAGACGCCGCTGTACCCCAGCCCGATGATCACCGGGTACATGATCGGGGTCATGATCACCAGGATGGCGATCTCGTCCATCAGCGCCCCCAGGATGAAGTAGACCACGAAGATCAACGTGACGATCACCCAGGGTGCGATCTCGAGGGTCTTGATCCAGATGCCGAGCTCGATCGGGATGCGGGAGCGGGAGAGGAAGAAGCCGAAGATTTGCCCGGCGATGACGAGCATGAAGATGAAGGCAGTAGTTCGGATGGTGCGGCTCACCGCCCCCTTGAACCCGTCCCAGGTCATTCGTCTGGTGAGCACCGCGTAGAGAATGGACAGGAAGGCTCCGGCGGCTCCGGCCTCGGTGGGGGTGAAGACACCCATGTAGATGCCACCCATGCTGATGCCGAAGATCACCGGGACAGCCCACACCAAACGGACCGCCGCCCACTTGGTGAGGCCGGGTGCTTCGGCCGGTCGTGGTGCGTAATGGGGACGGGACCGCACCACCAGGTAGGCGGTGATCATGAGGAGCGCGGTGGTGATGATCCCGGGAATGATTCCCCCGATGAGCACCTGGCCCACCGGCTCCTCGGTGAGCACCCCGTAGAGCACGAGGATGGCGCTGGGTGGGATGAGGATGCCCAGCGTGCCACCAACGGCGGCGGTGGCGGCTGAGAACCCGGGGTCGTAGTCGAACCGTCTCATCTCGGGGACGGCGACCACCGACATCGTCGTGGCGGAGGCGACTGCCGAGCCGCTGACCGCACCGAACAGGGCGGAGGCCCCGATGGTGGCCACACCCAGACCTCCCCGGATCCGCCAGAAGAAGGCGTCGATGGCTTTGTAGACATCCTGACCCAACGCCGAGGCGGCGAGGACCAGCCCCATGAACACGAAGAGCGGGATCACCGAGAGGCTGTACAGAGAAGAGGTGAAGAAGGCGTCGGAGCCGAGTCGGGTCAAGGCGGCGGTCCAGTTGGTCATCATGATGAAACCGATGAGACCGATCCCGATCATTGCGATCGCCACGGGGACCCTCATGAAAAGGAGGACGATGAGGCCGACTATCCCCAGGAGGCCGACGACCTCTGGGCTCATATCTCGATGCCGCCCAGCTCGTCCAGCGTCGGGTCCGCGGCGTTGACCGGCGCCCCGCCCAGCCGAAGAATCACCCGCATCACCGTGGACAGGGCGTACAGCGCTGCGCCGAGGGAGGCCACGAACACGAACGGCCAGAACGGCCAGTCCCGGACCGGGGTCTCCGCTCCTGAAACGAGGTTGCGCAGACCGAAGTGGTAGAGCTGGAACGCGATCAGGGCGACGATCACGATGGTGAGCAGGTCAGAGACGATGTCGAGGAAGAGCTTGGCCCTCTTGCCGACGCGCTCGTATATGAGGTCGATGGTTATGTGATCGCCCATGTCCTCGGAGTGGGCCAACGCCAGGTAAACCACCACGACCAGGGCTAGTGAGGTGATCTCCACCGTGCCGGCCACCGGCCGGCTGAAGCCGCTCCGACCGATGATGTCGGCCACGGTCAGGAAGAGGAACCCGAGCAGGGCCACGCCGGACACATAGTGCAGGATCCTGTTGAACCGGCGGAAGGCCGTGATCCACCGCGGCACCGGGCCCATCTGAGGCCGTGCGGGGGCGTCGTCAGTTCCCTGTGGTTCCAGACAAATCCTCCTTCAGAGAGCCGGGGTCCCTTTGATGCCCCGGCATGCGAGGTGGCGGGTGCCGCAACGACACCCGCCACTTCTTTCATCGGGGTCAGCCGGCGTGCTCGGCCTTGATCTCCTGCATCCGGTCGTACATGTCCTGGGCGGGGACGCCCTCCCCCTCTCGCTCGGCAATCCAGGCGTCGGTGACCTGCTGCCCGATCTCTTGCCAGTTGGCCAGCTCGTCGGCGGGCAGCTCGTAGATATCGATGCCCTCATCCACCGCCTTCTGGGAGATGGCGACATAAGCGTCGTCGTAGACCTGGGCGGCGATCATGGAGTGCTCTCGTCCGAGGTCCAGCATGACCTGCTGGGTGTCCGCCGTCAGCGAGTTCCAGGTGTCCAGATTCATCACCAGGTACTGGGCCGCCACGTAGCAGTCGCATTTGGTCCCATAGGCCAGTTCCGGGTAGAGCTGGAAGCTCTCCAGACCTGAAACCGCGATGGAGAGACCGTCGATGACACCGGTGCTCAGCGAGTCGAAGATGTCAGGGGCAGGCATGCCCACGGAGCTGGCGCCCATGGCGTCCATGACCTGGCCCATGATCGGAGTGGGGAAGCGCATGTTGAGACCCTGCATGTCGGCAGTGGTCTGCACCTGCACGTCCTTGGTCCAGATATCTCCGATGTCATGCGTCCACAGCCCGAGAAGCTGGACGTCGCTGTACTCCTCCTGGAGCGCGGGGAACTCGTCATAGAGCGCCCACAGCGTCTCGGTTGCCTGTGTGGCCGAGGTGAACTGGAAGGGCTGCTCGACGATCTCGGTCACCGGGAAGACACCGGCGTGATAGCCCTGTAGGGCCCACCCCATCTCCTGACCACCGGCCACGGTGTTCTCGAACGTCGCAGGTGGGGGAGCCAGGGCGCCGCCGGGCTGGAACTCGATGGTCACCGTCCCATTGGTGGCCTCATTCACCGCCTGAGCGTATGGCTCCAGCGCGTTGACCTGGATTGGGTGCTGCGCCGGGAAGGGATGACCCAGGTTCAGCGTCACCGGGTCGCCGAAGTCCATCTCCTCGGCTGCTGTGGTCGTCGCCTCGTCCTCTGCCTCGGTCGTAGCCGCGGCATCGTCTGCCTCCGTGGTCGCCGTTGCCTGGGTAGTCGCCGTAGCATCGCCGTCGGCACAGGACGCCGCGAGCAAAGCCAACACCGCCACCAGGGCAATCACACGCCAAATACCGGTTCTCGTTTTCACCGTTTCTTCCTCCGTTGGGGATTCGCGAGATCGCGCCTCGTCAGAGATCATATATACGGCGTCCTCCCGGTGCCCGGTCGAGTCGACTCGACACCCATCGGGCCGGGCTCGCCGGCACGCCTGATCGCCTCCCAGACCCGGTGTGGCCGCAGCGGCATGTCTATGTGGGAGACCCCGAATGGCGCCAGGGCGTCGAGCACCGCATTGACGACCGCGGGGGGCGCTCCGATGCAGCCCGCCTCACCCGTCCCCTTGACCCCGAGTGGGTTTGACGGAGCCGGGGTGACGAGCCGCCTGGTGGTGAAGTGCGGAACCTCGGCCGCCCCCGGGACGAGGTAGTCCATGAAACTGGTGGTGAGGGGGTTGCCGTCGTCGGAGTACTCGATCCCCTCGAGCAGCGCCTGACCCACCCCCTGGGCCAGGGCCCCGTGGACCTGACCCTCCACGATCATCGGGTTGAGCACGTTCCCGCAGTCGTCGACCGCCACGTAGTCGAGGATCGCGACCACGCCGGTGTCCAACTCCACCTCTACCACCGCGGCATGGACTCCGTAGGGAAAGGTCTGGGTCCCCGGAACGAACACTTCGGAGACCTCGAGGACGACACCCGTGTCCCCGGCCCAACCCGCGATCTCGTCGAGGCCCACCGAGGAGACCGGGTCGCCGACCACCTCCACCCGCCCCTCCGCGAGCCGCAGGTCTTCCACCGCCGCCTCCAGCATCCCGGCGGCGACGGCCTTGACCTGATCCGCCAGCCGGTGAGCCGTGCGATACACCGCCGATGCGCCCACCTGGGCCGACCTGCTGCCAAAGGTTCCCGTGCCCTCGGCAACCCGGGCGGTGTCCCCGGCGGTCACCACAACCTCGCGTGGGTCGACGCCGAAGACCTCCGCAACAGTTTGAGACCACACCGTCCGATGCCCCTGTCCTGCCGCGGTGGAGCCGGTGGCCGCCTCGAGCCGGCCCTCCGCGGTCATCCTTACCAGGCCGAACTCCCCCGAGTCGGCAGCCCCCCCGGCCCGCTCGATGAAGGCTCCGATCCCGACCCCGATCGGGTTGCCTCCCGCCTCGAGCCGCTCTCTCTGCCGAACTCGCACCATGTCGAGTCCAACTGTTGCCAGGGCCAGATCCAGTGCCGCGGGGTAGTCCCCGCTGTCGTAGGTCGCACCGTTGCCGGTGGTATAGGGGAGATCGCCCGGCTGGATCAGGTTGATCGCCCTCACCACGACGGGATCGAGACCGGCCTCCCGGGCGAAGCCGTCAACCGCGCGTTCGATGGCATACGCAGCCTCGGGCCGGCCCGCCCCCCGATAGGAGCCGAGCGGCGCCTTGTTGGTCACCACCGTCGTGATGCCGACCAGGACCTCATCGATGTCGTAGAGGCCCTGAGCCACGAACCGGGAGAGCTCGGGCATCAAGGCCCCACCATGGGGATAGGCCCCGACGTCGGCCCGGATCTCGATCCGGGCACGCCGGATCCTCCCGTTCTCCTCCCCCTCCAGGGTCACCCGATGGATCATGGAGCGGCCGTGGGTGCCGTTGATGAAGTGCTCCCGCCTCGTCTCCTGCCAGACCACCGGCCGTCCGGTGCGGAGCGCCAGGGCGGTGACCACCGCGTACTCGGGAAAGAATCCCCCTTTGAAGCCGAAGCCCCCGCCCACATCGGGGACCACGACCCTGACCTTCGATTGATCCAGATCCAACTGGTCGGCCAGGCGGTCCCGGAGACCATGTGGCCCCTGATGTCCACAGGAGATCACCACTTCGCCTGAGCCGGAGGGCTCGGCCCGTATCGCCAGGCCCTCCAAGGGGGCCGGGGCGAGACGCTGGTTGACCACACGCACCGTGGCCCGGATCGGGTATTCCATGTCGCTCTCCGGCGGCGGGGGCACCCGGGCCACCAGGTTTCCCCCTTCGAACAATGGAGGCCCGGTCTCCGCCGACTCGGGATCGACGACCGCGGGCAGCGGGTCGATCTCCACCCATATCTCCGCGGCGGCGTCAGCCGCGGCGACGGGACCCTGCGCGGCGACCACCACGATGGGCTCACCCACGTACCTCACTCTCCCCTTGGCGAGCAGGGGCCGGTTGAACCGCTCGCCACCGGCGCCGGACAAGGGCTTCAGCCCAAGGTCCTGATGACTGGCGATGAGCACGACACCGGAGAGGTCCCTCGCCCCGCCCGGGTCCACGGAGACGATCTCCCCGTGGGCCACCGGACTACGGACGAAGTGGGCATGGAGGTCGTCCTCGGTCACCTGGTCGCCGACAAAGCTGCCCTTCCCGGTGAGCAGGGGAAGGTCCTCGAGCCGTCGCATCGAAGTGCCGAGCAGCCGGGACCGATTGGGGCTCCAGGTGATAGACGACTCCACTCTGCGATAGGACTCTAAGGGCGCCGCAGCGGTCTGCCAGACCGCGTTGGGTAGGTTCGGCGAGTGTCGCTCGCTGCGAAGACCGTGGTCGTGACCGGCGCCGCCTCCGGCATCGGGAGAGAGACGGCCTCCACGCTGGTCCACGAGGGAACGCGGGTGATCGGCGTCGATCTCTACCCGACCGGGCTCGCCGACGACCATCGGGTCGACCTCTCGGACCCGGCGCAGATCGACCGGCTGATCGAGGAGCTGCCCGGGGGGATCGACGGTCTGTGCAATGTGGCCGGGGTGCCGCCCTCGTCCCCACCGTGGCTGGTTCTCGCCGTGAACGCCAAGGGTCTGCAACACCTCACCGAGGGACTCGTTCCCAAGATGGCTGCTGGCGCCTCGATCGTGAACGTCGCGTCGTCGGCCGGCATGGGCTGGGCGAGCTCGGTCGACCTGCTCAAGGATTTCGACCGAGTTCCCTTCGAGCGCGAGGCACTTGAGGGGTTCGCGACCCACCACGGCCTGGACGGCCGAGGTCGGAGCTACTCGTTCTCCAAGGAATTCGTTGTGGCCTGGACGATGAGGATGCGCTGGGCTTGGCGGGACCGAGGCATTCGGATGAATGCGGTCAGCCCAGGACCTGTTGACACTCCCATCCTCCGCGATTTCATCGAGACCCTGGAGAGGGCGCCGATAGTCATGGAGATCATGGACCGGCCGGGGCGTCCGTCCGACATCTCCCCGGTGATCGTCTTCCTGCTCACTGAGGGGGCCGCATGGCTCCGCGGCTGCAACCTCGCCATCGACGGCGGCCTGACCAGTCACCTACTGATGGAGCATTTCGGGCTGGAATGAGAGAAGTGGCCGAATATCAGGTGGCAATCGTCGGCGGGGGACCGGTCGGTCTCGGGCTGGCAGTAGAGCTCGGCCTGCGCGGTGTTCGCACCGCCCTGGTGGAAAGTCGCACCGAGCCCCAACGAATCCCCAAGGGGCAGAACCTGACCCAGCGCACCATGGAGCATTTCCGCTATTGGGGCGTAGAGAGCGAGATTCGCGCGGCCAGGGTGATGCCCGAGGGCTACCCGAACAGCGGCGTCACCGCCTACCGCAGCCTCATGAGCGGGTACAGCTTCCCCTGGTGGCGGCGGAGCACCGTGAACGAGTTCTACTTCGCCCCTAACGAGCGGATCCCGCAATACGAGACAGAGCGGGTGCTGAGAGAGCGAGCCGCCGGGCTGGAGACCGTCGAGACCTTCTACGGCTGGACGGCGACCGGGATCGAACAGGGTGGGCAGGGCGTTGCAGTGGAGATCGGCACCGACACCGAGAAGCGGAGACTGGTCGCAGACTGGCTGGTGGGGTGTGACGGCAGCCACTCCACGGTCAGAGCGGCGGCCGGGATCCCGGAGGACCGCAGTGACCACGACCGCAAGATGGCGCTGCTGGTCTTCAGGTCGACGGAGTTGAACCACCTGGTATCCGGGTTCGGGGAGGTCTCCTTCTTCAAGATCATCGATCCCGACCTCGATGGATACTGGAAGTTCCTCGGCAGGGTCGACATCGAGGGGGGTTGGTTCTTCCATGCTCCGCTGGAAGAACCGGCAAGCGACGACCCGCGAACTCTCCACCGCCTCCTCCACGACGCGGTGGGTGCGGAGTTCGGCCTCGTCCTCGATCATGTCGGGTTCTGGGACTTGAGGATCGCCATCGCCCGCCAGTACCGAAAGGGAAGTGTCTTCCTCGCCGGGGACGCGGCCCACAGCCACCCGCCCTACGGGGGCTACGGGATCAACACCGGGCTCGAGGATGCCCGAAACCTGGGCTGGAAGCTGGCGGCGGTCATCGAGGGCTGGGGCGAAGACGCCCTCCTCGAGACCTACGGGCAGGAGCGCCAACCTGTCTTCCGCTCCACTGCCGACGACTTCATCGCCTCGTTCATCAAGACCGACCGGGAGTTCCTCGCTCGCTACGACCCTGCCGAGGACCGTGAGGAGTTCGAGCGGGCCTGGGAGGATCAGCGCGCCTCGGCAGGCTCGGGGGTGGCCGACTTCGAGCCCCATTACGAGGGCTCCCCCCTGGTCTTCGGTCCGGAAGACGGCACATCAGGAGCAGTGGGGGCCCACTCATTCGTGGCACGCCCCGGACACCACCTCCCACCGACCGAGCTGTCCAGGGACAGAGACCTCTTCTCCGAGCTGGGGCGAGGATTCGGCTTGATCGCATTGGATGCTTCCCCCACCGAGGCCACCACCTGGCGAACGGCGGCGGCGACGCTGGGCGTACCCCTCTCCGTCGTCGAGGACGACCTCGGCGGGGAGCGGCAGCGGTATGGGTCGAGGTTGATCCTGATCCGGCCTGACCACTACGTGGTGTGGGCCGGTGACGAGCTCGATGGCGAGGCGTCCGCCGCACTCGGGCGCGCCGCGGGCGCCGAAGCAGCCAAAACCCGGTCTGGGTAGCGTCGCTACCGACCCGAGGAGAACCGTGCGCACACAAGTAGCCATCATCGGCGGGGGTCCCGCCGGCTCGCTGCTCTCGCTCCTCCTCGGTCAAGGCGGCATCGAGAGCGTGGTGCTGGAGAGCCGCACCAAGGATTACGTGCTATCCAGGATCCGCGCCGGAGTCCTGGAGAAGCCCAGCACCGAGTGGCTGCGTCGCGCCGGGCTGGGGAAGAGGATGGACGAGGAGGGCTTCGTCCACGAGGGCATCAACCTCGCCTTCTCCGGAAGGATCCAGCGCATCGATTTCTCCGAGCTGGTGGGCGGGTATGTCATGGTCTACGGGCAGACCGAGATCCAAAAGGACCTGTACAAGGCGTTGCTCAGTCACAACGACGTGCTGCTCGACGAGGCCGAGGACGTCGCCCTGCACGACATCGGTGGCTCGTCGCCGCATGTCACCTTTCGCAGACGCGGGAGGGAGGAGCGACTCGACTGTGACTTCATAGCCGGCTGCGACGGGTCTCACGGGGTTTCCCGGGAGTCGATCCCGGCATCGTTGCGGGATACCTACGAGAGGAGCTACCCGTTCGGATGGCTGGGCATCCTCTCGGAGACCCCACCTGTGAACGAGGAGCTCATCTACGCCAACCACCCCCGCGGCTTCGCCCTCTGCTCGATGCGGAACGAGAACCTGAGCCGTTACTACATCCAGTGCGACCTCGACGCGGACATCGAGGCATGGCCCGACCGGCGATTCTGGGACGAGATCCGGCGTCGCCTACCGGCCGAGGCCGCCGAGCGGATGGTCACCGGACCTTCCATCGAGAAGTCGATCACGCCGTTGCGCAGCTTCGTCTCCGAGCCGATGCAACACGGAAGGCTCTTCCTGGCGGGGGACTCGACCCACGTCATGCCGCCCACCGGCGCAAAAGGCCTGAACATGGCGATCTCAGACGTCATCCTCCTCGCCGATGCCCTGACCAGGTATTACGAAGAAGGCTCCAAGGAGGCTCTCGACAACTACTCGGACATCGCCCTGCGCCGGGTGTGGAAAGTGATCAGATTCTCCTGGTGGATGACGGGGCTGATGCATCGCTTGGAGGAGGAAGGTGATCTGGGGCAGAAGATCCAGGAGGCCGAGCTGGACTACGTGGCATCCTCCAGGTCGGCGCAAACCGCCCTCGCCGAGAACTACACCGGTCTGCCGTTGCGATGAGAGTCAGGAGACGCCGATGAGCCGAGATGGGATGAGAAGGCGGAGGGAGGTGCTGGGTGACGACCACGTGGATCGGGCCGAAGCGAGGACGACCGGGTTCGATGCCGAGTTCCAGCAGTGGATCACAGATACTGCTTGGGGGGGTGTCTGGTCGCGGCCCGGTCTCGACACCCGGACCAAGAGCCTGGTGACCATCGCGATTCTCGCCGCCTTGGGCCGGGAGGAGCTCGACATCCACCTCAGGGCGATCGAGAACACCGGGGTCAGCGCGGAGGAGGTGATGGAGGTGCTATATCACGTGGCCATATACGCGGGCATACCCGCCGCCCACGGCGCCGTCGGCCGCGCCAAGCACATCTACGAGGGAGAAGAAGGATGACCGAGCCCATCGTGAGGCACTACGGCCACAAGGCCTACACCGATCACCCGCCATTCAGCTACCCGGATTACCGGTCCACCGTGCTGCGGGCCCCGGTGAAGGACATGGTGAGCATCGTGCAGACCCTGTCGGAGAGCACCGGCCCGGGACCGGTTTGGAGCCAGATCGCCGAGGAGGACGCCGACCTGACCACCAACGCCGGCACCGGGGGGACCGCCATCGGGCAGCGCATCATCGTCACCGGCAAGGTCCTCGATGAGAACGGCGACCCCGTGCCCCACACGCTCATGGAGATCTGGCAGGCCAATGCCTCGGGTCGTTATGCGCACTGGCGGGACGAGGATCATCCGGCGCCGCTCGATCCCAACTTCCTCGGCGCCGGCCAATGCATCACCGGCGAGGGAGGTGAGTACCGCTTCACGACCATCGTCCCCGGCCCCTACCCCTGGCCGAACCACCCCAATGCCTGGCGCCCGTCGCACATCCACTTCTCCCTGATGGGGCCGGCGCTTGGCACCAGGCTGGTGACCCAGATGTACTTCGAGGGCGACCCCCTCCTTCCCCTCGATCCCATATACAACTCGGCTCCGCCCCACAGCCGGGAGCGGATGGTGGCGGCCTACGACCACGAGGTGACCGAGGAGAACTGGGCGACGGGATACCGGTGGGACATCGTCATTCGCGGCCCCCTGGCCACCCCGATCGACGAAGACCACGACTGATGGTTCGACTCGGCGAGACCCCCTCACAGACGGTCGGGCCCTTTTTCTCCATAGGGCTCTCCGGAGAAGGTGAGAACGTCCTGGTCTCCGATGTGGTGGCGGGAGATCGCATCCGCTTGGTGGGGAGGGTCCTCGACGGCGAGGGCCAGCCCGTAGGGGATGCTCTCATCGAGCTTTGGCAGGCCAACTCCCTGGGGCGATACCGTCACCCCGACGACACCCGGGACGAGATCGTCTTGGACGAAGGGTTCACCGGGTTCGGTAGAGCGGCAACCGAGTTCGAGACCGGGGAGTACTGGTTCGAGACCATCAAGCCGGGCCGGGTGCCCGACCCCGAGGGCGAGCTGCAGGCGCCGCATCTCAACCTGATCGTTCAGGCCCGCGGGATGCTCAATCCACTGTTCACCCGGGTCTACTTCCCCGACGAGGAGGAGGCCAACCGGTCCGACCTGGTGATGGCGATGGTGCCAAAGGACCGACGTGACACCCTGGTGGCGGTCCGGGAGGGTGACGAGCCAGCCGTGTACCGGTTCGACATCCGTCTCCAGGGTGAGGGCGAGACCGTCTTCCTCGACGTCTGAGGACTATCCCCCGGTAGCGCCCTCCATCGCGGCCACCTCCAGGTCGACGCCCAGGTCGGTGCGGCAGGTGGCATGGAGAAAGCAGGTCTGTTCCCCCATGTCGAGGGTCTTCCGGGAGAACTCCTTGCCTTCCGGGGTGACCAGGAAGACATGGGTCTCCACGGGCTCGGCCCGACCGGGCTCGCGTGAGCCTCCGACGACGCCCGGCGTGAAGTGGGTGTCCTGGACGATGCGGTACTCGTCGAGCCGCTTCTTCGTGATCCGGGCGTAACGCCCGAACTGGGTCATGAAACAGAAGGCCAGCCCGGCAGACAGATAGGAGGCTGCGTCGGGCGCCCGACCCGATCCGCCGAACTCGGGGGCCTCGTCGGATAGGAAGCGAAACTCGGAGCCCACGGGCGCGAACAGATTCTCCACGATCTCCTTGACCCCGTCCTCGCGGAGAGTGCACACCGCCCGGAGGTGGAGCCGGCGGCTCTGCGACTCCTGCAGGCTGGAGCCGGCGCCGCCCGGCACCCCTTCCACCTGGTCGGCCGGCTTGAGCCTCACCATGAGGTCCTCGGCGACCGTGACATCGGCGATCTCCACCCGGTCGAAGAGATCCCGCGGGTCTGCCTGAAGGGGTGCGTCGAGAGCCTCCACCTCCCCTACGGTGATCTCCGCGCCGTTGTGAGATAGCTTGAATCTGCTGTTGAGGACCCCGCCGAGAACGCCGGAGGCGGGTGAGGAAGCCACCGCATCCTCGACGAGCCGAGCCACGGCATCCTCGTCGGCGTCGGCGGCGATCTCGGCGACGAGACGGGGAGGCCCCGCTCCCCCGGTCATGGTCCCCTGAAGCGCAGACCCCTCCATGGAGTAGAAGGTGTCCAGAGTGAGCCGTATGTCGCGAATGTCGACATCACGCTCGGAGGCGAGAGCGGTGATCTCGTTCATGTATGAGGAGACCATCCCGGTGATGAAAGTGCACAGGGGGCAGGGCGCCTGGTCGTGACCGTCGAGATATGGCCCTTCGTCACTGACCAGCCGCCAGACCCGGCCAGTGGCCCCATTGACCACCAGGGCCTCCTTCTGCATCCCGGCAAGGGCGCGAACCCAGGTGCGCAACGGCACACCGAGCCGATCATCGGGGGCTTGGAGGCCAACTCCCTCCGCATTGCCGATGGGGAAGAAAGAAGGACGGGGGTCCGCTCCGAGGATGTCTTCGGCTTGGGGCACGGCCCGACCCTACCCCTTATCCTGGGTGGCCATGCCGGTGATGACGTCCCTGGCCGAGGCCATCGCCACCCATGTCCACGATGGGGATACCGTGTGCATGGAGGGGTTCACCCATCTCATCCCGTTCGCCGCCGGGCACGAGGTCATCCGGCAAGGGCTTGGCGACCTCACGGTGATCCGGATGACCCCCGACCTGATCTACGACCAGTTGATCGGGGCCGGATGCGTCGCCCGCGTGATGTTCTCATGGGGTGGCAACCCCGGCGTCGGCTCGCTACACCGCCTCCGCGACGCCGTGGAGAACGGCTGGCCCCGGACACTGGAGATCGAGGAGCACTCCCACGCCGCCATGGCCAACGCCTACTGGGCGGGGGCGGCCGGTCTCCCCCTGGCCCTGTTCCGCGGTTATCTCGGCTCAGGTCTACCCGAGGTGAACGAGAGCATCCGCTTTCTCGAAGACCCCTTCACCGGGGAGCGGCTGGCCGCGGTCCCGGCTATCAGACCGGACGTCACGGTGATTCACGCCCAGAGGGCGGACCGCGAGGGCAATGTCCTGATCGAGGGCATAGTCGGTGTGCAGAAGGAGGCCGCGCTGGCGGCGCGACAAGCGGTCGTGGTGACCGTCGAGGAGATCGTCGACGACCTGCGCGCACCGAGCCACAACAGCGTGATCCTGCCGGCATGGTCCGTGGACGCCATAGTGGAGGCGCCTGGGGGGGCGCGCCCCTCCTATGCGCACGGCTACTACACGAGGGACAACGCCTTCTACACCGAGTGGGACGCCATCTCCCGTGACCGCGACCGGTTCCAGCAGTGGCTCGAGGTCGAGGTCCTCGGCGGGTCGCCATGAGCCCCGAGTACACCTCCGAGGAGATGATGGTGGTGACGGCGGCCCGTCAACTGAGCAACGACGACATCTGCTTCGTCGGCATCGGAACCCCCTCGGCGGCGTGCAACCTGGCGCGTCTCACCCACTCCCCCGACATCACCCTGATCTACGAATCGGGGACCATCGGAACCCGGCCCCGGGTGCTCCCCCTCTCCATCGGTGACGGCGAGCTGTGCGAGACCGCTCTGACCACGGTGTCGGTCCCCGAGATGTTCCAGTACTGGCTGCAAGCGGGGAGGATCTCCATAGGTTTCCTCGGTGCAGCGCAGATCGACCGTTTCGCCAACATCAACACCACCGTCATCGGCGACTACTACCACCCCAAGGTGCGTCTCCCCGGTGGCGGAGGCGCCCCGGAGATAGCCTCGTTCTGCGAGGAGACCTTCGTGATCATGCCCCACAGCGCACGGGCGATGGTCCCCCACGTGGACTTCGTCACCTCCTTCGGCTTCGGGTCCGGCGGGACCGACCGCACCGACCTCGGCCTCCACACAAAGGGCCCCACCCTGGTGATCACCGACCTCTGTCTGATGAGACCCGACCCCGAGACCAAGGAGCTGACCGTGGTGTCGCTGCACCCCGGGGTGAATCCAGACCAGGTCCGGAAGGCCACCGGATGGGATGTCGCCTTCGTGGAGGATTTGGGCGAGACACCGTCTCCGGAAGAAGCTGAGCTCGAGGTGTTACGCGATCTGATGGCGAGGACCGCACAGGCGCACGCCCCCGGGATGGGTGGGAAGGAGAGAGAGTGACCGAGTACCTGGAGAGGCAGGGATGGGCCATGGCCTACGACGACACCGCCGGCCCTGCGCCGGCGATGATCCTCTGTCATGCCCTCGGCGCTGACCGCGCCATGTGGGACCGCCAGGTCGAGATGCTCGGATCGCGGCAAAGGCTCATCCGCTTCGACCACCGCGGCCACGGTGAGTCCGGAGCCCCGCCGCCTCCGTACACGATGGCCGACCTGGGTGACGACGTCATCGCCCTCGCCGATCACCTGGGGGTTGAGCGCTTCGACTTCTGCGGCATCTCGATGGGCGGTCAGGTCGGGCTGTGGCTCGCGGTGAACCGCCCGGATAGGGTCCGCCGGCTCGCCCTGGCCAACACCGGAGCGAAGATCGGCACCGAAGAGGCCTGGGACGAGAGGATCGCCACCGTGGAGAGAGACGGGATGGACGCCATCGCCGATGCCGTCGTGGAGCGCTTCTTCTCCGAGGATTGGAGAGAATCCCATCCCGGGGAGGTGGAGAAGGCCCGGGACACGATGCGGGACATCGATCCCGTCGGGTACATCGGATGCTGCGCTGCCATCCGGGACGCCGACTTCAGGGTGACCGCCTCGTCGATCCGCTCCCGCACCCTGCTCGTCGGGGGCCGTCACGATGTGTCCACACCGCCGGAGGCCCAGGAATGGCTGGCCGACGCCATCCCCGATGCCGAGCTGGCGATCCTCGACGCCGCCCATCTCAGCAACGTGGAGCGCCCCGACGGGTTCGGGTCGGCCCTGAGCGGTCTGCTAGCCGGCTGAGGAAGAACTCGCCCGGATCTTCTCGTAGCCGGAGACGGCGGCGGTGATGAGACGGTCGATCTCGGCGGGCTCGGGGCGGTCGCTCCCCAGAGACCGGTCGAGGTTGGCGTTCATCC